>Ga0182792_1000666_pt1 | contig 30837 bp, 28 predicted proteins | sample Passage237B_FD_130497 | JGI IMG/M metagenome (GOLD analysis project Ga0182792, IMG submission 130497) | Cellulose adapted compost microbial communities from Newby Island Compost Facility, Milpitas, CA, USA - Passage2 37B (version 2) (version 2) ...
GTTCCAGTTCAATTCCGAATCGAAGCGCAGGGCGCTGGGGCAGGCCAGCCCCTTGTTACTGGTGACGGATGTCTCCACGCCATTCATCGCCCGACCGATTTCCTTGTACGCGAATCGCGTATCTGCCGTATAGCCACCCGTGGTCGCGTTGATGTTGTAGTTGACGGGGAAACGATCCTTGAAATCCAGAAAATAGATCCCGGCCCCGGCGCCCTGCTGCCTGAGATTGCTCAGACAGCCGGTAGACTTGGCCGTCTCACGCGCCTTGGAAAGCACAGGCAGCAGAATGGCCATCAGCAGCGCCACGATGGAAATCACCACCAGCAGTTCAATCAGCGTAAAGCCTGGCCGTGCATCACCGGATTGCACAGAATCTCTCCCTCCGACAGAATCTGCAGCATGCATGGTCAGCAAGACATGCTCCTCCAGAAGTGGCGGGTTTTAAAAACATCAGACAGAAACAACTGCTGCTTCTGAGCGATCATCTCTTGTAGAGGTTGAACATGTTGTCCGTTGCGTTGTAGATGAATCCCGTGCCCGCGAAGTGGTACTTCTGAACGACCAGGTCGCCATTCATCGTGGCGGCGCGGCCGTCCACGAACAGCATGTTGATGTTGCGCAGATGCCTGCCCGACACGAAGTCGGGATACTGGGCGCGGATATATTGCACCGCACTGGTGCGCAGGCCCTCGTTGGTCACTCCTCGCAACCCTGCCCCGGGAACGTAGCCGGCGGCGACGTTGGATCCGATATCCGAAGTGTTGAAGCCGATGTAGGTCGAGTAGGTCCCGAAGTCGAAGGAATACGTCTTGCTGGAGTGGTCGACCACGTCATCGAGTCGAGCCCCACGGCGATGGCCATCGCCAACCGATCCGAGCACATGTGAAATGGTGACGGTCCCATTAGCAGCCCGGCGGAAGGAGGCGCTCCACGCCGCCTGGGCGTTGTTGAACCCGTAGTTCCACTCCAGCCCCGTATCGAAGCGCAGGGAGTTGGGGCAGACCATCGCATTGCTCTTGCCCGGCTCGGGTTCCACCCCGTTGATCATCTTGCCAACCTGCTTGTAGGCGAACCGCAGATCAGTGGTGTAGGTGGTCGCCCCGCCGTAGGTGACAGGGAAGCATTCCTTGAAATCCAGGAAATAGATGCCAGCCCCGATGCCCTGCTGCCTGAGATTGCTCAGACAGGCCGTGCTCTTGGCCACCTCGCGGGCCTTGGAAAGCACGGGCAGCATGATGGCCATCAGGATCGCCACAATGGCGATGACCACCAGCAGTTCCACGAGCGTAAAGCCCTGCCTGGACATGCGATACTTCTGAAGACAGGCCGATGAATCCCGGTTCACCCGGTGGTCAGCGGATAAAACAGCCTGCGAAGGGATCGCCCGAACCCCAGCAGTCGTCAATGCCCGACATGTCCACTTGTGTGTGATAGACCGGCTCAAGACTCTTCTCCTTCCCTAACTCTCTCTCATATGCCCCGGAGAGGAGCCTGGTAACTGGAGACCCGCGATAGATCCCCCGACGGACACCCTCGACAGATCATTCTGTCGTCCGCGCCTCCCACTGGAGACAGCGCAGGACGAAAGCCCCCTGCCCGTTGTCGATCACGATGTCCTGAGATTGGCAGCTAAGACAGAAGGGTCCGCCACTGACGACAGGTGACTTAATGAACAGATCAACGAGTCCGGAATCGATGCTAAACCCTGTACAGGGGACATTCAATCATTTTCTCCCCCGCCGGACTTAATCACGGAAAATGTGTTGAAATTCCCGAGATTTTTTACTGATATCACGATATCATAGCTGCCATGGTCAGCCAGAGTGACATCGCTCAGAAATTGGGGATATCCCGGGGGAGCGTCAACCAGGTGTTGACCAGCTCCCCGCACTGCCGGGTGTCGGATAAGCTCCGCCGCAAGATTCTGGAAACAGCCCGGGCGATGGGCTATCCCATTCAGGATAAGCGGGCGGCCAATGCCCTGTCGAGCACCATCGCCTATGTGCTGTGCAAGCCCAAGGTGCGCAAGAAGATCTTCCCCGATGAATGGCATCTGGATCTGATGTGTCACATCCAGCGGGAAGCCCAGAAGCATCAGCAGGACATGCTCTTCTTCGCCGCCGACGACCACCCCCGCACCCAGCACGCGGTGGCGATGAAGATTGCCCGCATCAGGCCGGCCGGGGTCATCCTCGACGGGGAAATCCATCGCAGCATGGTCTTTGAGTTCATGAAGCTCAACATTCCCCTGCTGCTCAGCGGTATGCTCGAGTTCGCCCGCGAGCCGCAGTGGGTCCACCGCATCGCCACGGTGGCGCTGGATATTCAGCACAACCTCGACCTGATGGTCGACAAGCTCTATAAGCGTGGCTGCCGCCGTATCGGAATGATCATCGACCCGGGCGTGCTCTACAGTAACAAGGTGCTGGTAACGGAGTATCGCCGGGCGCTTCAGAAGCGAGGCATCGCCATCAACCCCGCCTGGGTTCAGACCTACGAAGGCTATCCCGACGCCCGTCTGCTCGACCGCTACCGGGAGCGCGGTATTCAGATTGACGGGCTCATCATCACCGCCGACCTGCTCAAGGCCCTGAGCCAGGCCGTGCTGGAAAACCGCCTGCCCGCCCCCCTCGACCGCATCGCCGCCAGCATCAACCACCATGAATGCCGCCAGGCTGGTCTCAAAGGGCTGATCTGCTTCGACGACGCCATCCCCCACGTGGCCCAGGTCACCTACGACCACCTCAGACACATCATCACCCACCCCCACGATTGCTCACACATCCAGATTCCCACCCAGCTCTACGAGTGGCCCACTGAAGACGAGGAAGAGCCGGAGCAGGTGTGAGCCCGACCGGCCGATCGTGATTTCTCAGCTTGCGGGCTTTATGCACGTCGATTGATAAGGGCAGAATCGGCGCGATGATACAGCCCCGCCTGCTGCGCGGCCCACTCTTGCGTCACCCCCGCGTAGGCGGGGGCCCAGGGGAACTTGCACGTTGCCTGCGTAATCCCTGGATTCCCTCCTGCACGGGAATGACAGAAGGGAAAAGCAGGCCTCAATGAAAACGACCATCTGACAAGTTCACAGACACGTCACACCCCAGGCCCACATCCCCTCAAATCCGGTACATTGACGGCATGTTTCATCTGCTGCTCATTGGCGTTGGCGGATTCATCGGTTCCGTGTCGCGCTATGCGCTGAGCATGGGCATCGGTCAGCTGACGCCGGGCAGTCGATTCCCGCTGGGCACGATGGTGGTCAACATCCTGGGCTGCCTGCTCATCGGGCTGCTGGCGGGTGTGAATGAAAAGCATCTGCCTCTGAGTCAGGAAGCCCGACTGCTGCTCATGACGGGGCTGCTTGGCGGGTTCACCACATTCTCGGCTTTCGGGCTGGAAACCATCACGCTGCTCCGCCGCAATGAGTGGGTGATGGCCTCGTCGTATGTGCTGGGCAGTGTCATCCTCGGACTGGCGGCGGTCTGGCTGGGCATGAAACTGATGCTGCTGCTGCCTCGCACGTGAAGTGGCGATGCGGGTATTCTCAAATTCAATGCTGAAGTGATCTATCTTCTGGAGTTCTTCAATGCGTGTCGGCCTGCTGCAGATCTTTCACGAATCCAACACCTTCATGCCCACCCCCACCACGCTCGATTCCTTCAAGCAGGCCGGGTTCTATCGCGGGCAGGCATTGATCGATCACTACGAGAAAGCCAACAGTCACGTATCAGGCTTCATTACTGGCCTGAGGGAAGCAGGCATCACGCCCGTTCCACTGCTGGCGGCGCACGCCACGCCCTCGGGTACGGTCACCGCCGATGCACTCGACACGCTGCTGAGCATCGCCCTTGAAGAGCTGGCCGCCGCCGGCCCGCTTGATGGTCTGCTGGTCTCGCCGCACGGCGCAGGCGTATCGGAGCGCGAGCCTGACATGGATGGCTACTGGCTGACGCGCGTCAGAGAAGCCGTCGGGCCGGACATGCCCATCATCTGCGTGCTCGACCCCCACGCCAACGTCAGCCAGCGCATGATCGATGCCGTCAACGCGACGATTCTATATCGCACCAATCCGCACATCGATCAGACGGAGCGCGGGCTCGAAGCCGCCAGCCTCATGGCGCGCACGCTGCGTGGCGAGATCAGGCCCACGCAGGCCGCGGTGTTTCCGCCGGTGGCCATCAACATGGAATGTCAGGACCCCGCCGCGCATCCGCTGCTGGCGATTTACGAGCTGGCCAATGACATGCTCAAGCGCCCCGGCGTGCTGTCCAACAGCGTCATCCTGGGCTTCCCCTACGCCGACGTGGCCGAGATGGGCTCAGGCTTCGTCGTGGTGACCGACAACAATCCCACACTCGCGCAGCAGCTGGCCGATGAGCTGAGCAACTACCTTGTCACGCATCGTCACCGCTACACGGGCAATCTCATTTCGATGAAGGACGCCATCACCCGCGTCCGCGATCTGCAGGGCCCGGTGTGTCTGCTGGACATGGGCGACAACATCGGCGGCGGCGGAACAGCCGACAGCACCCTGCTTGCTCACGCCATCCTCGAACACGGCCAGGGCAAGCCCGCGTTTGTCTGTCTCTTCGATAAGGAAGCCAACGAGAAGGCCCGCGCCGCCGGCCCCGGCGCGCGACTCACCCTGAGCATGGGCGGCCGAACCGATGACAAGCATGGCGCACCTCTGACGCTCGACGTCACCGTGCTGGGCATCTACGAAGGCAGGTACGAAGACATGGCCGTGCGCCATGGCGGTCAGACGAAGTACGACATGAAACCCTGCTCGGTGGTGCGCAGTGACAACGGCCTGACGATTCTGCTCACGGGCATCCGCGTCTCGCCACGCAGCATCGGCATGTTGACCAGCGTGGGCCTGGACCCGGCCGACTTCCACTACATCATCGCCAAGGGGGTGCACGCGCCGACCGCCGCTTATGCGCCGGTGTGCCCTCACCTCATCCGCGTGAACACGCCGGGCAATACCTCGGCCGACATGAGCCTGTTCACCTTCCACCACCGCCGCAGGCCGCTGTTCCCGTTTGAGGAGATTCAGTAAAGCGGCGAGTCACTCGTTGTTTCGCGCGTGATTTCGCTTTCCGTCATTCCCACTTTCGCGGGTATGACGGATGGGGACGCAGGCGCAGATAGACGCAACCATCTCAACGCATCACTCTGCGCCGTTAATCCGCGCTCATTTCCTCGAGCGTTTTGCCCTTGGTTTCGCGCACGTAGCCCCAGGCGTACCAGCAGGAGATCGCGGCGAACGCGGCGTAGATGCCATATGCACCGCCCAGGCCGATGCCTGACAGCAGAGGCAGGAAGGTGACCGTCACCAGGAAGTTGGCCAGCCACTGCGACAGCCCGGCCAGTGCCAGGGCTGAGCCGCGGAACTGGTTCGGGAAGATCTCGCCCAGCAGCACCCACATCACCGGGCCCCAGGAGATCCCGAAGAACACCACGTACAGATTGGCGGCCCACAGCGCGATGATCGCATGCGAGCGCTCCAGAACCAGCCTGCCATCTTCATCAAGCTGGCCCTGTGAAAAGACCACCGCCAGCACGCCCAGAAAAATCGCCATGCCCGCCGAGCCGACAATCAGCAGCGGGCGACGCCCCACGCGGTCGACCAGTGCCAGCGCCACCAGCGTGGCCGTGATGTTGATCACCCCGGTGATCACGTTGTTCTGCAGTGCATCATGCTCGGAGAAACCTGCAGCGCGCCAGAGCACTTCGCCGTAGTAGAACACCACGTTGATGCCCACGAACTGCTGCATCGCCGCGATGATGATGCCCACCCACACAATGGGGTGAATGCGCCTGCGGGCTGAGTCCCACAGATCACCAAACGAAGGCCGATTGTTTTCTTCGAGCGTACTTTGAATGCGCTCCACTTCCTGCTGGGCATGCTCAGGATCACCCAGTCGGGCAAGCACCGCCGCGGCCTGTTCGCGTCGCCCGATGGCCACGAGAAAGCGCGGCGATTCAGGAATCAGCAGCAGGCCGATGAAGAAGAGCACCGAGGGAATCAGTTCCACCCAGTACATCCACTGCCAGGCCTGATAGCCCAGCCACCAGACCTGACCGGCGCCACCGGCGACATAGGCAATGAGATAGTTGCTCAGATACGCAACGAACAGGCCCAGCACGATGGCCAGCTGTTGAAGCGTAGCCAGTCGGCCTCGCTTGTCGGCCGGTGCAATTTCCGCGATGTACGCCGGGCAGAGAATACTCGCCGCCCCCACCGCCAGCCCGCCAAGCACGCGATAGACAACGAATTCAGGCGAGCTTTCCGCCACGCCTGAACCCCAGGCGCTGACGGCGAAGAACACCGCTGAAATCAGCAGTGTCTTGCGGCGGCCCATCCAGTCGGCCAGTCGCCCGGCCAGCAGAGCGCCTGCGGCGCAGCCCAGAAGCATCGACGCCACGTTCAATCCCGTTCCGACGGTGGAGGAATTAAACGCGGCCTGGAGTGAACTGACAGTGCCATTGATGACACCACTGTCGAAGCCAAAAAGAAAACCACCAATGGTGGCCACGATGGTCGGAAGTATGACTGCATGAATCGAAGAAGACTGCGGAGCTTCATCACGAACCATTGGCCACTCCTTCACCCTGTAGAAATGTATCCCCCATCATATGGCTGCCATTGTCAGAAATTAAAGTAAAAAATAAAAACAAAATGATGCGATGATCGACGGCGATGATGAAACCCAGCGCTGGCAGGCGGAGTTGTATGTCTGATGTCTGGAGAAAGAGTGCGTGAGGGGGATGTAGTAGATGGCAATGGATTCCCCATTTTGTCATGGCCGCGCCAATGGGGATCCATCTTCACTTTATTCGCACTGCGCAAGATCTGTGGATGCCCGCTTTCGCGGGCATGACGGAGAAGGGAATCAGGTGGCGCACCACAACCATCCGCATGTCACCAATGGCCCATCACGCATACAGCAATCATGACGGGCGGATGATCTTTTCAATCGGTTCCACATGCGCGGTGGCGTTGGCCTGGCCCAGGGCGCGTTCGATGCGGCCTTCAATCTCACTGGCCAGTTCGTGGCTGTCGTGAACCGTCATCGTGCCATCAACCTGCAGATGCATCTCCACCCAGTGGAATGAGCCTGTGTGGCGGTGGCGCACCTTGTGGTAGCCCTGAATGAGCCCTTCGGTGATGGAGCGGTCGAGGATGTCGCGGATCAGCGCATCGTCCTTGGGATCGGTGCGATCCATCAGGCCGTGGATGCCCTGCCACAGCAGCTTCCAGCTGGTAAAGAGAATAATCGCCGCCAGCACAATGGCGATGATCGGGTCCAGTCGCATGTACCCCGTCACCTGCACGAGAATCAGTCCGGTCAGGCCGCCCAGGGTGGAGACGGCGTCGGTCAGCAGATGCTTGCCATCGGCGATGAGCACCTGCGAATCATATTTGCGGCCCATGCTGTAGACGTAGATGCCCAGCCCCAGGACAAAGATCGATACCCCGCCGATGAGCCACGAGCCGATGTGAAGCCGGGTCATGTCCAGCTCAGGCGGCGTGAGGAGTCGGCGGATGCCTTCGTAAGCGATGGTCAGCCCGGCCAGTAGAATCAGCCAGCCTTCGAGGCCCACCGCCATGAACTCCACCTTGCCATGGCCGTAGGGATGGTCCTGGTCGGCCGGGCGCGAGGAGAGCCACAGCGAGTAGAGCATCATCACCGCAGCCACCAGGTTGATGAGCGATTCCAGCGCGTCGGCGAGCACGGCGGCCGAGTCGGTCACCCAGAACACGCCGAACTTCATGAGCATGATGGCAATGCCGAACACCAGCGCACACAGCGCCACGCGGCGGACCTTGGGAAACGAGGGTAATGGCTGGGGCTCAGGCATAAACCCTATGATATCCGCAAGCCCGTTTTACAGGCGTCGGATGATCGCCCATCACCTGAGTCTTTATCAAGACTGGCTGTATGGATTGTCCGCAGGCGTCCACACGGGCTCAGCGGTATTGAGCCACTGCGTCTGCAGCTTCGAGAGCTTCCAGACAAACGTGATGGCTACGACATTGGTCACCAGCATCAGCACCTTCAAGCCCAGCGCCATCGCGACAAACATTTCAATTTCAGTGTTGTCATCAGGCCAGAGGCGCCCGATCACTCGGTCTGCAACGGTCATGAGAATCCACATCGTCCACCAGAACTTGACCACACCCGCCCCCGCTTTATTTTCCCAGTCGGACGGATCAACACTGGCATTCCAGACATTGCGCATGATCTGATAAGGCTTGACCAGATTGGCAAAGGGAATGAAGTACCACCCCACCGACCAGCCGGGCGAAAAGTTTGAGCCATCACTGGTCAGCTCGCGTGCATTTTTCGTGACATTGAACGTCCAGACCATAAAGAGCACGATGGTGAGCAGAAACGAGCCCATATAAAGCAATCCTGCTACCCCGTTGCGAATCTCAAAAGCCTTGGTGTCGAAATATTCGAGCCCGCCCTGCATATTGGCTTCACGCAGCGCCGCTATATCAATCAGGCCGACTCCAAGCATCAGCAGCGTGGCCAGGGTCATCAGCCCCATGCCGACAATGACCGCCACTGCCAGCGGAACCGTATTAGTCAACTGAGGCGGCGTCTGAACGGGCATATGGGCCTGCTCATAGCCCGGCGATGCGTAACCTTGATTCATATCCATGAGAGGCCCCGGAAGGTGGTTTGATCTTGAAGTTCGGCCTGATGATAACAAGACGCCTGGGGCAGAATCCAGAGTGACAAACATACATGGCGAGAGAATGATCATCCGCCAGGGAAATGTTTCGGATAGCGATGGCGGAGACTTATACTCTGGGCAGGACACCCCCGGAGGCACTGATGTCTGCTGAACCGAACCGTGCACAGGCGATCGCCCATTCACGATGGCTCGGCCTTCTGGCGATGGGGCTGTGGCTGCTGATGGCGGTATTTGTGCTCATGCCCTGGCAGCCTGGAATGTCCAAAGGTCTGGACTACAGCTGGCTGGTGGCGCAGCATCTCATCTACGAGCAGGGGCTGGCGTATGGTCAGCAGGTCGCCTTCACGTATGGGCCCTGGGCGTTTGTGGAACACGGGCAGTATTACCCCACCACGCGCTCGCTGGTCATGGGCCTGTCGCTGCTTCTGATCCTCGGCTGGTCATCGGGCCTCTGGCTGGCGGCCGGGCCCTGGATTGCCAGGCATCCCCTCACCCGCCTGCTGCTGCTGGGGCTGTGCGTGATGCTGTCACTGACGATCAATCCCTGGTTCACGCTCAGCTTTGTACTGGCGACGATGCTTGTGATGGTCCCCCTGCCTCTGCCTGCAGGAACGTTCACGATCACCCGCGCGCAGCTGAGCCTGCGACTGCCTCGCCTTGCAGGCTGGATGCTGATGCTGATCACTGCAGCGTGGCTGAGTCATATGAAGCTCAGCTACCTGGTGGCCCTGGGCGGCGCGGTCTGCGCAGCGGCGCTGCTGGCGTTCCTGCGCAGACAGTGGGCCGGCGCCATCCTGCTTCCGACGATCTATCTGATCAGCTGGGTTCTTCTCTGGGTTGCAGCAGGTCAGTCGATTCCCAGCATCCCGACGTATCTTTCGATCGCGCGGGAAATCATCGGCGCCTATGGCGATGCCATGTCGTTCCCCGGTCCGATGCGTCAGCTGATCTTCATGCTCGCCGGAACACTTGCAGCGATGCTGATGATGATTCCCCTGCTCCTGCGCCAGCCCGGCCGATGGACGCAGATCATCACCGGTCTGGCCTGCGCAGCGCTGCTGGGCATCATCTACAAATCAGGCATCGTGCGCGAAGGCCCGGGCCATCTGCCTCTGGCATTCGGGCCGCTGATGGCCATCGCGCTGCTGATGGGTGCGCGGATTCTGCAGCGATCCCTTCCCGCGCGTCAGCATCTTGTGTCGGCCGGCGTCGTCGTGCTGGGCCTGATCGTGCTGGGCAGTGCCTATGGCATTGGCAGTCGCCCCCATACGCTGATCCTCAAAGCCTTCGGCCCGCAGCCCATCAACCACTGCATCACCTGGCTGACGCAGGGCGATCGTCTTGTCCATCAGCAGTGGGAAGAGAAGCAGGCCGCAATGAAGCAGCGCGTTCCGCACTTCTCGCCTGACGTCACCACCGATGTGTACACCTACAGCCTGGAAGCTGCGATCGAGCTTGGCCTGCCAGTGACATTCCGCCCTACGCTGCAGAGTTACATCGCCACCACGCGCAGGCTGCAGCAGATGAACGCAGACCATCTGCTGAGCGATCAGGCGCCAAAGCAGATTCTGCTGATGGGTGAAGATCCGGTTGATGTTCAGTACCCCAATATGAACGATGCACTGTCCTGGCCGGTGCTGCTGACGCATTACAACGTGATCTACCTGAATCCTCGCTATACAGTGCTTCATCGCCAGCCGCAGCCTCGCGCCTGGAAGATGGAGCATATCGCGACGCAGACGGTTCGGTTGAATGAGGTGGTCGACGTCCCGCCTCGCCCGGCCGGGGCCAATGCCATCTGGGTCACGATGCAGTTCAAACCCACGTTCTGGGGCAGGCTCAAAGGCGCAGCCTACAAAAGGCCGACCCTGCTGATGCACGTGTCCAACGCGCTGGATCAGAAGCGAGGCTATCGCATTCTGCCTGACATCGCCGCCAGCGGATTCATGCTCTCGCCGGTGGTGGTGATGAGCGAAGACTGGCTCGACCTGGCCACGCGCCCCGCCGATGCGCCGCTGCCTGCATCGCAGGACATCCGGCAGTTCATGCTCAAGCTCCACACGCCCGAAGCCGGGCCGGCGTCGTATGAGAGCGAAGTGGAAGTCTCATTTCAGGCGCTGTACTTTGAGCCCCAGCCCGCGCGGGGAAGATGACTGCGGATTCCCGCCTGCGGGACAATGACACAGGGACAAATCACGCCTGCGGCGCATCAGCCTGCGTCGCCGGCGCGGCCTGACCTTCCGCCAGCGCCTTCTGATGCTGCTTCAGGCGGATCGCCATCGACAGGATGTACATCAGCAGCATGATGGCCAGGTAGAGTTCCTGCGGCTCGCTCAGGCGGAGCATTGACGGGGCCTTATCATCAATGAACGATTCATACAGGCGCTTGGGCCAGGGCAGCAGGAATGCCACCACCGCTGCCACCGCGCACACGTGCGTGGGCCAGAACCAGTAGCCCAGCTGATGCGGATCGTGAAGCTTCCACCGCCTGAAGAGGAAGAACGGAACAATCACACACGCGAAGATCGAGCCGTACTCGATGATCTGCTTGGGCCACTTGGCAAAGACATCGCCCTTCCACCCAGGCAGGTTGTGGAGGTTGTTCTCGCTCTGGTCATTCATGCGCTGCAGCCAGTTGAGTTCCTGCAGCACGGCTTCGCGTTCTTCGCCCTGAACGGCTTTGGGGTCGCGCGGGTCGATGTTGGCCAGGCCCTTGTTCTTGACCGTCTCAGGCTGGCCGGGCAGGCGGATGTTGATGATGTGCTGGCCCCAGCTGCTTTCCTCACCCGCCACGAAGATGAAGCCTGCGCAGAACACGATGGGCAGAAAGCGCATCCAGCGCACAGGCAGCGCCTTGCGACGGGTATGCGCCACCAGCGACACGACCGCCCCGGTCAGCGCCACCAGGACGCTCAGCCATTCCACCGGCCCTTCCTTGTAGGTCAGGTTGTCGAAAACCTTCGGAAAAAACAGGCCGGAAACCAGCAGAACGAGCACTGGAACCAGCACCAGTCCGGCCCATACCCAGGCGGGGACGTCACGATAGGGTCGCTTCATGGCAGATATCTGTTTACAGGAATGCGAGGTTAAGGATTGATGCAGAAATCAAATGTACGGGCATCGCCTGTCACGGGCAAATGAAAACTCAGCCCGGACGGTTCACCATGTGGTCGGCGGCCTGCACAAAGAAACGCCGCAGCACCGGGACAATCTGCTCGGGAATCTGCGCTTCAACCATCGCTTCTTCCATGAGCCTGATCCACCGGTCACGGCCGGCCGGGGTGATGACAAAAGGCATATGTCGCGCCCGCAGACGCGGATGGCCACGCTGCTCGATATAGCGCTGCGGCCCGCCGAAGCGGAAGATCAGAAAATCGCGCAGCCGCTGCTCCGCCCCGGCCATGTCCTCTTTCGGATACATCGGCCCGAGAATGTCATCACCGGGCACGCGCTTATAGAACGCCGCCACCAGCCGGGCAAAGCCGTCTTCGCCCAGCACCTCATACACCATCTGATCGGAAATAATGACCATGCCTTCATCATATACGTATTCGAGAGAGGGAGGGTGTTTTTTGCGTTGCTCCTCCCTCTTTGTGTCACCCCCACGCAAGCGGGCATGACGGAAGGGGCAATCCAGCTCGAACGAACGCAGCAGCCCTCATCGCAACCAGCGACCCGACAACTAACATCCCCCACCTACAAAAAAAGAGACCGGCCTGTTCGACCGGTCTCCTCGAAAACAATCTGTTGATTCAACTGCCTCAGATCTTGGGCTTCTGCTTCAGGCCGCGGACCTTCATGGGCAGGCCGAAGAGGTCGATGAAGCCGCGGGCCGCGGTGATGTCGTAGCCGCTCATCGCGAAGCTGGCCAGCTGCTTGTCGTAGAGGCTCTTGGGGCTGGTGGCGCCGACAGCGGTCGCACGACCCTTGAAGAGCTTCACGCGCACCTTGCCCGTGACCACTTCGTTGGCGTTGTCGATGAAGGCCTGCATGGCTTCGCGCAGCGGGTGGTACCACTGGCCGTTGTACACCAGCTCGCCGTAGCGCAGCGCCATCTGCTGCTTGTAGTGGTACAGGTCGCGCTCGAGGGTGATCTGTTCCAGAGCCTTGTGAGCTTCGTACAGGATCGTGCCACCGGGCGTTTCGTACACGCCACGGCTCTTCATGCCCACCAGGCGGTTTTCAACCAGCGTCACCTGACCGACGGCATGCTTGCCACCGATTTCATTGAGCTTGGCGATCAGTTCGTGGCCGGCGTACTTCTTGCCATCCACCGCCACGGGGTTGCCCTTGACGAATTCGACTTCCACATACTGGGCTTTGGCCGGAGCCTTGCTCAGCGGAACGGTGATGGTGTACACCTGATCCAGCGGTTCTTCGTTGGGATCTTCGATTTCCGCGCCTTCGTGGGAGATGTGCCACAGGTTGCGGTCCTGCGAGTAGATCTTCTTCTTGGTCTGCGCAATCGGGATGCCATGCTTGATGGCGTAGTCGATAGCGGTTTCGCGGTCGGTCAGGCCGTCAGCGATGAACTGAGGATCCTTCCACGGCGAGATGATCTGCAGTGTGGGGTCCAGCGCCATGGCGGTGAGCTCGAAGCGCACCTGGTCGTTGCCCTTGCCCGTCGCGCCGTGACCGACGGCGTCGGCCTTGGTCTGCTTGGCGACCATCACCTGGTGCTTGGCAATCAGCGGGCGGGCGATGGAGGTCCCCAGCAGGTAGTCGCCTTCATAGGTGGCATGAGCGCGGAGCATGGGGAAGCAGAACTGCTCGGCGAATTCCTTACGCAGGTCCTTGACGATCACTTCGTCAGCACCGCTCTTGTAGGCCTTCTTTTCGATGTTCTTGAGCTCATCGCCCTGACCGAGCTCAGCCGCGAAGGCCACGAGCTTCACGCCGGGGTAACGGCCCTTGAGCCAGGGCAGGATCACCGAGGTGTCCAGACCGCCGGAGTACGCCAGAACGATTTTCTTCGGATGCTTTTCGTTGCTTGCCACGATACGGTTCTCGCTTTGCGGGTGCGTAAGGAATGCGATTCAGAAGAACGATTATATGGTTTTTCCGGCCGATCGGAAAAAGACAACGCCCCGGTCATCCCGGGGCGTGTCGTGAAGAATCCATTCAGACAGACGCTCCTCCGTGCGTATTTCGATCGCTTCAGTGGCCGGTGTGGCCAAAGCCGCCAGCCCCGCGGGCCGTCTGCCCCAGGTCGGCCACCTCTTCCCATTCCACCTGAGGAACGGGGGTGATGAGCATCTGGGCGATACGCATGCCGCGGGTGATTTCAAAAGGCTCCTGCCCCAGGTTGATCAGCGCCACGATGATCGGCCCGCGATAGTCGGCGTCGATCGTTCCGGGGCTGTTGGGCAGCGTGATGCCATACTTCGTCGCCAGACCCGAACGCGGGCGGATCTGCGCTTCATAGCCCACCGGGACGGCCATCGAAAAGCCGGCGGGAATCTTCTCAATCTTCCCGGGCTGAATCACCACCGTTTCGGTGACAGCCGCATGAATGTCCATCGCCGCCGCGTGTTCAGACTGGTATGCAGGCAGCGGAATATCGTCATTGCCCGGATGACGCTGAATGGCGACGCGTAGCTTGGTGGGTTGGCTCATGGGGAAAGATGATAGCCGATGACCGCCCGCTGCGCCAGCGCATTTCAGCGGACATGGCGTTTCGATGGTTGTGGCATTTCGCAGGGCCAGCATGTTTTCCTGATCCGTTTCAGCGCGGACGAGCTGCGCTCTTCCTTATATAGGTGCAACACCCTCGCCGATTGCGTCACCCCCGTCCCCATCACGCCCATCACAGAACATCAAAATCCCCCTGCCCACTAATCAAGCAGTCACCTCTGCTGCCCCACTGTTCATTTCCGCGACACTCGCCCACAGGCTGATGAGGAACTCAGCAGCGGCTTTCTCGTGTGCATGCCCTTCCACCATCACAGAACATTGATCAGCCTGCCCATACCCCCAATTCCTCGGGGTTTTTCAGGCTTTAACCGCCATTTCAAAAAATTTCGCTGACATTTTTCGTTCTGGCGCACGCTTTGCATTAAGCGGAGAGTCTGTCATTACGTGATGACGTGACAGGCACAGACTGACCCCCGCCTGTGCAACACTCGGCTGATGCATCGCAACGATGACATGGCTGCCACCTCCCGCCAGAGGTCGACAGCGTGAGCCGGGTGACAGAACAGCATCCTCCAGGATTTGGCGAAAGAAACGCAGCCCATGCGTGACGGGTATCGCATTGTCGCGAGCCGCCACGATGGGCAGACCAAGGGAAGTGAAATCATGTCTACCGTCAGCAGTTCGGCAGGCGATCGCTCCTTAGCCAGTTCCACCCTCGACTCCTCCGCCGCCCGCGTCACGAAGCAGGCCATCCCCATGATGCTGCTCTGGACCGCGCTGGCCGGCTCCACGCTGTCGCAATTCGGCGCTCTGGTCTCGGCCATCGGTCAGGACCTGGCCTTGAACAAGAGCCAGATCGGTCTGACGCAGACCGCCTTCTTCGTCGGCCATTTCCTGGGCTGTGTCATCATGGGTCAGATGGTGGCCCGCGCCGCGCTCAAGCGCTGCCTGCTGCTGGCTGCCATCAGCATGCTCGCGGGCATCTGTCTGTGCAGCGTGCATCTGTATCCGATGATTCTGCTGGGCCGCGTGCTCACCGGCCTGGGCTTCTGCTCGTCGATCCTCATCGCCACACGCGTGATGTGCAGCAGCGATCCTGACAAGCAGGCCTCGCGCATGTCGTGCATGCATGCCCTGGTGGCCGCTGCTGCTGCGGGCATGTTCTTCATCGCCGAGCCGGTGGCGAAGCTGGCGGGCAACTGGTCATACGTCTTTGCCCTGAGCGCCACGATTCTCACTGCGGTGGCGGTGGTCATTCTGTCGCTCAAGCTCGGCGAGATCCGCCGCACGCCGCCGGCCAATGTGCTGGAAATGTCCCGCGTGGTCAGGCATCCGATCATCCTCGCCTGCATCCCGGCCGTGATGGGGTATCTGATCATTGAACAGTCGATGACCATGTTCCTGCCTGCTCTGCTCAAAGATCGCTGGATGGTGGGAACGGGTCTGGCTACCGCGGCTGGTGCGCTGTTCTGGGGTGGCATCATCATGGGCCGCTTCGGGGTGATGCCTCTGACGCGCCGCTTCAAGGAATCGCAGATCATCGCCTTCGCCGGGCTGATGATGGGTGTGTGCTGTGCGACGGTGGCACTGACCCACTCGCTGAGCGTGGCGCTGCCGTGCATTGTGCTGGCGGGCATCTTCGGCGGGCCGATTATTCCGCTGAGCTTCGCCTGGGCCGCACGCTCACTGCAGTACTCCTCCACCGCCGCCATCACCTGCTGCCAGCTCGCCGCCTGTGCGGGTGGGCTGCTGGGCCCGATGCTCACGGGCACGCTGGCCGACACCATCGGCCTGTCGCCTGCCCTGGCGATCGCCGGTGCACTGGTGGCTCAGGGTGTGTTCCCGATTGTGATGTCCCTGCTGGCCGTCGCCCCGCGCGAAACGTATCCCGCGCAGTCGATGGTCACGGAATGATCTGCTCGACGTGAGTTCGCCGTCGATCCGCAGTAAAACCCCGGCAGATATCTGTCGGGGTTTTTTTCATGGACAACTGAAGCTAATCACTCAGACGTCGATCCACACCTGGCCATCGCGCACTTCCACTGGATAGGTGCGGATCTTCTGCTTCACGCACAGGCCTTTGCCTGTCTGCAGATCAAACTCCCAGTGATGCCACGGGCAGCGCAGCACTGGCGCGCCTTCACGCCTTCCAGCTTCTTCACCCACGCCCTCAGCGTAGACGGGGTTTTCGATTTCGCCTTCGCACACCGGCGCACCGGCATGCGGGCAGAAGTTGAGCACCGCGTAATGCCTGCCTTCGTGAAGCAGAATGCCGATCTGTTTTTTCCCGGCTTCGACAATCACCGGCTTGCCCGGGGTTACCTTGTCCGCCGCCACCACTGCCTGCCACGCCATCACGATTCTCCAGACCTCGTTCATTCACACCAGACGCACACGCACGCTGCCTCACACCGCCTGCGGTTCCTGAGGCTGATACGCCGGAAGCTTCAGCAGTTCGCAGGCGTTGTCATGCAGGATGCGGCGGCGCGTTTCAGGCTTGAGCGCGCGAGGCAGTTTAGCGGGCTCATCAAAATCCCAGTGCGGGAAATCGCTGGCATACATCAGCAGGTTGTGAGCATCCATCATCTCGAAGATCTGCAGCAGATGTTCAGGCTTCTGCGGCTCCTCCACAGGCTGCGAGGCGAGGCGAACCTGCTCGAGCACATACTCGCTAGGCATGCGTTTGAGGAACGGAGCCTGATGACGCAGGCCCTTGAATTCCGCATCCATCCGCCACAGCAGATGAGGCAGCCAGGAGATGCCCCCTTCCACGAGCATCACGCGCAGGCCGGGGAATTTCTCAAACACGCCGCCAAACACGAAGCTGGCCACCTGCGCCATGTAGAACTGCGGCATGCAGACGTGGCTTTCCAGATACGTCGGGCACTGGCCGGCCGGCGTCATCGCCGCGTTGGCAATGGTCGCGGTGGTCGAGGGATGAATATGCAGAGGCAGGCCGTGCTTCTCGCACGCTTCATAGATCGGCCAGTAGTAGCGATTGCCAAAGGGAATGCGATTGGCCGTGGCGTGGAATGAGACGGCCACGACGCGTGGCGTGCCCGCCAGCCTTTCGATCTCGCGCACGGCCAGTGCGGGATCAGCCTGCGTGATGTGAATCGTCAGCAGGAAGCGTTCGTCTCTGGGCAGCCAGTTTTCGAGATAGTAGTTGTTCATCGCCTGCGCGATGGCGGCGGTGTAGTCCGGATCGGGAATCCCGGCCGTGGGTCCGGCGCCACCCGAGAGAATGCCATAGCGGATGTTGTAGCGGTCAAAGAGATTCCGGCTGTAAAATTCCGGATCGCGCAGGCGCAGGCCGTCGATCTCACCCAGCAGATCACGACGCAGCCCGCCATCTTCCGTCCGGATGCCCGAACGGATCGACCGCGTGCCATAATGCGCCACCTCCGACTTGTAAGGCTCAGGCAGATACGCCACCCACTGCTCCCGCGTGAGCTCAGGCTGATGAATGTCACAATCGATGATCGGCAGCGACGCTTCATTGTTGGAAGGTGTGGTATTCATGCCTCTACTGTAGAGGCCAAGCACTTCGACGATTTGTCTGGTTGTGATGCGGGGCTTGTCTGGAAATGATCGTCAATCAGGTTGAGATGTTCATTCATCTCTGGCTCCCCCTGCCGTCACCCCCGCGGGGGCGAGAGTCCACAGATCTTGCAGCGCATCAATGCATGGGCTCAGAGCAAGACCCGTGGATGCCCGCTTTCGCGGGCATGACGGGTTGAGAGATCGGGCCGCCACAGAAGAACCTGATCGCCTCACACCCCCGCAGCCATGTCCCTGTACGCGCCGGGCGAGATGCCTTCCATCTGCCTGAACACGCGCGAGAAGTGTGCGTGCGACTGGAAGCCGGTTTCCAGGGCGATATTCAACAGCGGTTCGTCAGGCTGCTGGGCCAGCAGCTTCTTGGCCTGCGCGATGCGCTGGGCCATCACGAAACGATGGAGCGCCACGCCGTACGTGCGCGACATGAGGCGCGACAGATGCTCCCGGCTGACGTGGAACTGCTCAGCCAGATGCGCGGCCGACAGATCATCCGCCAGGTGACTTTGAATGTACGCCGCCACCTGCTGCGCCAGATCGGCCGGGGCGTCTGAGCGATCATGCGATTCCGCATGTTCACTGGCCTGCGCCCGGCCGGCCCGCAGCCAGCGGGCCACGCTGATGAGCGACTCCATCGCCAGCAGCAATGACGACTGCTTCCACCACGGCCCCTGCAGCTGCGATTCCCAGACGATCTGCCGCCAGCGCTCGTTGAGCGTGTTCATCTCGGCGGTGGACAGTGGCAGCATCGCAGGCTGCGCGAAGATCGGCTCACTTAAAACTTCAAGCATCGCCTGTTCCAGGGCGCTGCCTTCTTTCGTCGGTGCGATGCACAGCACGCTGCGCACATACGGCCGACTGCTTTGCACGATGAGCTGATGCGAACGCTGAGGCGGAATGACCATCAGCACGCCGGACTGCACCGCGTGATGCTCGCCATCAATCTCCAGCTGGCCCTGCCCCTGCCTCGTGAGATTCAGCTCCACGCCGAGCTGCCTGTGACGGGCCGTGCGCGTCCGCCTGTCGTCACACTCGCTGTAGAGTGGGAAATGGCACAGCTTGTCGTTGAGCGAGGTCTGCCACGGCGCGATGTCGGCATTGCGGGTCATGGACATGCCCCCCATTGTCACGCGAGTCGCACGAAGTACAAGGGCCATCAGCGCCACAAGTATCACAAACGCATCAGGCATCCAGCGCGGCGACAGTCGCGCGGTTCTGGGCGAAGTCGGCCGTCACACGATAGCGCACGCCATCACAGCCCAGCACGGCCACGCTGCGTGTCATGCCCTGCTGCGCGGAATCAATGATATCGGCGTTGAGCTTTGCATCGGCTTCGGCGAGCTGGCGCGTCAGCGATGCATCGGCTGAGGCGATGACGCGCCAGCCTGCATCCATCAGCACCTGGCCGGGCATGCCCACGTGCGTATCCAGGCGGGCATGCCAGCACAGCTCATCGATGTAGAGCGAGCGGTAGTATCCGCCTCGGCGCTCGGGTGAGCGATCGAGCATCAGTGACTTCGCACCATACAGGCCGATGACGCCGATGGCATGATCCACACACGCCCAGCGGCTGTGAAGGTCGATCAGTTCCCGCCTGTCCACCAGACTCGTGTAGACTTCCTCGCCCTGCTGCGTGGTGAGCGTGCGCACTTCGTGGTTGTAGAGATCGTTGGGAATGTTCAGATGCAGACCCTTGATCTGCCTGAGGTGCGCCCGCATGTTGTTCATGCGCAGCAGCTGCAGCCCCACCACGCTCTGGCCATCAGGCAGCGCCGCAAAACATAGGTGATGCACGGCCATGCTGCTGAGCTTGAGCCCTTCGGGGATCACCAGGTTCATGCCTTCGATCATCTGCCCGCAGGTGATGAATCCGCCGGGAATGTTTTCAATCGTATAAGGCCCCAGCTCGCGATGCGGCGTCTGCCCCGAGGCGAAGGTTCCACTGTCGCCCACGAACTGAACCAGCCCCGCGAGATTGCACGACCACTCAGCCAGATCGCCACGCGATGGTGGCAGACACAATCCCTGCGTGTAGCCGTTGGCGCGCCAGGCCCACGAGGCCAGCCGCTTTTCAGAACGATGCATCGCCGAACCATATTCAGGCTCAATCCACGCGATTGTCGCGGGCTGCTCGAGGGTCTGCTTCGCCTGCTCATTCACCAGCGGCAGATACGCGATGACACTGCCCAGCACACAGGCGCGGTCTGACTCAAGCCGGGTGTAGTAGTAAGGCTGCTGATCCGCCAGCTCCTGCAGCCTGCGGCCGTAGAAGCTGCCATCGTCAGTGTGACGGTGTTCGGTTTCGATGAGCCTGATCTGCGCATCGACAAGTTCGAGCGCCTGCGGGTCCCCCAGGTGATCGGCCGCGTAGAGCAGTGCGGGCAGCAGATATTCCTGGCAGTAGGTGTAACGCAGGCGCGAGTCGCCACCGATGCGCGCCAGTCGGCCGTCACCAAAGATCATGGAACGGATCACCTGCCACAGATCGCGCTGATGATGATCGAGATGTTCCGGGCGCTGCAGCCCGGCGGCTTTGAGGTCAAAGTGAAGCAGCGCTGCGTTGGACGTGCAGATGACCTTGTAGCCCACATTGTGATAGCCGTGATGGTCCAGGGCGTAATTCGAGAAGAAATTGGAGCCCACGTAGAGCGGATGGCCCTGATCGCTGTCGACACTCACGCCGTTGAAGAGAAAGGTTTCGGCTTTCGTGCGCCACGCCTCAGCCTGCGGGTGGTCGGGGTACATCATGGCCGTGCGCCACAGCAGGCAGCCTGTCCAGATGTTGGATTCGGGATGGTTCTCCGCCGAGGCGTTCCACTTGTTGGCATGAATGCCCACGTGCTTGCCCCGGCCGTGACTGTCGTGCTGCCAGGTGGCTTCGCTGACGAGCATGCGACGCAATGCAGCGCGATCGGATTCGGTCATGTGCGGCTCAAGGGCGCGCACGGCGAACATCATGCGCTCCACCCCCAGCGAGCTGATCCACGTCTGCCCCCAGCGGCTGCCATCCATGCAGGGCATGCCATCAGCCTCATGCTGAGCCGAGATGTGCGTCCGCAGACTGAACCGCAGCGCCGCCAGCGCGCGACCGGTGGCATGATCATCCTTCGCGGCCTGGCCGAGCATGGCCATCGCGGCCAGATACTTCTGGTTCGTCTGCACGCCCCACTGGTTGTAGCCCGTCCCGTAAAAGCCCACAGGCAGGCCATCACCAGCGGGAACATCCACCCAGTATTGCTCGGAGGCTTGAGCCCAGGACTGGAGCAGGCGAACACAGCGGGAGGTCAGGGACGATTTCATGAGGGAATCCTTGCCCATATCCGGAACCGTGGCGCCTGCCTGGTGTCTGATGGATAGACTCAGTCGGATACACGCATCCGGGACACAGATCATGCTTCATTTTAGACCAGCGAGCAACGGCCCTGCAGGACAATGTCGATGGCTGCCCCGCTGGATGTATGCGCAGGTTCCGTTCAATGAACGCAGGATTGCGTGGTCGATGCTGGGCTGCACAATCCTGGCCGCAGGGCTGTGGGGGCTGGGCCCCGCATCAATGGAGGATATTGCCTGCGGCGTTACCATCATCCTGTTCATCTTGATCACGATGTGGGGGACGCTGTGGGTGGATGAACAAGCCGTCATACGAAGTAGTTGGGCCATGCTCCTGCTTCTAATGTTGTTCGTGATGCCCTGGGTCGTGCTGATCCACCTGATGAAGTTTTATGGCTCAGAAAACCATGCCGATGCTTTTCTGGCAGCCATCTTCCCCCTTGGGAAGATCACCCTGGTGCTGATGCCTCTGATGTTCGTTCCCCTGATTCATCTAACGATTCATGGTTGGCTTCGACTGCTGTTCAGACCTCGAAGCGCATAAAAAAAACAGTGACGGAGGATTCCGTCACTGTCGGGAGATTTTTGGTTTTCCCCCTGGTTCAGTGAACCAGGGCTTTGATTGTTGGAGGGGAATCGAGGGATTCTTTAATCGATTCGATTCCATTCCGACTTACCACCCCAGCACGTACGCGAAGATCAGCGGGGCGACGATGGTCGCGTCGGAGTTGATGGCGAACTTGGGGGTGTCGATGTCGAGCTTGCCCCAGGTGATCTTTTCGGTGGGGTTGGCGCCCGAGTAGCTGCCATAGGATTCGTTGGTGTCGGTGATCTGGCAGAAGTACGACCAGAAAGGCACTTCGACCTGCATGTCCTGCTGGAGCATGGGGACGACGCAGATGGGGAAGTCGCCGGCGATACCGCCGCCGATCTGGAAGAAGCCCACGCCATCCTTCTTGCAGTTGGCCTGGTACCACTGCGAGAGGACCATCATGGCTTCGATGCCGCTCTTCATGGTCGAGGGCTTGAGCTCACCGCGCAGGCAGTAGCCGGTGAAGATGTTGCCCATCGTGCAGTCTTCCCAGCCGGGGGTGAAGATCGGAATGTCCTTCTCGGCCGCGGCCAGCACCCAGGAGTGCTTCGGGTCGATCTGGTAGTACTGCTCAAGCACGCCCGAGCGGACCAGCTCATAGAAGTATTCGTAAGGCAGCTTGCGCTGGCCGGCCTTCTCGGCTTTGTCCCAGATTTCGAAGATGTGGCGTTCGAGCCGGCGGATGGCTTCCCCTTCGGGGATGCAGGTGTCGGTCACGCGGTTGAGGTGCTGATCGAGCAGCTTGCGCTCGTCGGCCGGGGTCAGGTCGCGGTAGTGTGGGATGCGCACGTAGTGATCGTGGGCCACGAGGTTGAAGAGGTCTTCTTCCAGGTTGTTGGCCGAGCAGGAGATGGCGTGAATCTTGTCCTGACGGATCATCTCAGCCAGCGACAGGCCGATCTCGGCGGTGCTCATCGCGCCACCCATGGCCAGGAGCATCTTCTTGCCCTGGTTCAGATGGGTGCGCCAGGCCTCGGCGGCGTCGACCACCGTGGCGGCGTTGAAGTGACGGTAATGATGCTTGACGAACGTGGAGATTGCGCCGTTGGCCATGGTGCGTTCCTTATGGCGTTGGAGGTTCAGTAAAGATTGTCAGTATAAAACAAAACACAGGAAAGAGCAGAGTTCACTGGCAGTCAGATCAGGGCTGGTCCGACCCGCCCACTGCCCCATCATGACCCCGGCTTACCGGAGGCATTTCAGGGGTGGTTTCCTTCGCATCCGCAGGGCTGGAAAGCTTCAGGCCCAGGATCGAAACCAGCAGCAGCGCCAGGAAGATGATGCGGGCCGGGTTCTTCGATTCGTTGAACAGGAAGATGCCCAGCACCGCCGCCCCCAGCGCGCCGATGCCCACCCACACGGCGTAGGCCGTTCCGATGGGCAGCGTGCGAGCCGCCCGCGCCAGCAGAAACATGCTGGCCGCCAGCGCCACGAGGGTGATGATCGAAGGAATCAGACGGGTGAAGCCCTGGGTGTACTTCAGGCCGATGGCCCAGACCACTTCCAGCAGACCGGCGATGACGAGGGTAACCCAGGCCCATGCAGTTGGGGACATGACACATCCTTTCCAGGCAGCCAAAAAGAACGTCGTCTTGTCTTAACCGGGTACGGCGTCTCTCGTCCGGCCTCCGGGGCTGACCCGCTGTCAGACCACCCATGGAGGAATGCAGATTGTGCAACCCGGAATGTTATGCCATCACGCCACCAGCGTCCACTCCATCGATCTTAGAACCAGTAGACCGGGTAATGTCGCTGCGGATTGGTCGACAGGTTGTTAATCAGCAGCGCCACCAGCAGCAGAATCAGCGCGCCAAAGAGAATGGGCGTGACGGCGTACTGATACCCCAGCGCATGCACGCGCTCGCTGCCAATGACGGCGATCAGCGCAGTGGCTCCCCCGGGGGGATGCAGGCAGCGCAGCAGATGCATCGCGCAGATGCTCAGCGACACGCCCGCCGCCGCCTGCAGCGCGGGGCTCTGGTCGATCTCAGGCAGGAACTGATACGCCGTCACCCCGATGACGGCCGACACCACGTGCCCAAGCACCAGATTGCGAGGCTGCGAGAACTCCGCAAGCGGCGCGCCGTAGATCAGCACCGCGCTGGCGCCGAAAGGCCCGGCCAGGAACAGCAGGTCCTGCATGTCCAGACTTGAGCAGATCTGTCCGCCCCAGGCGATGCAGTAGATTCCCATGAACGCGCCGACGGTCGACCAGAAGATCTTGGTCATCGGCTTGCGAGGCGGACACTGCGACTTGGGCTTCATTCGACACAGGTAACAGATCAATGGCTTCATAAAAACAACACGCCAACCTGGGCGCTCCGGGAGGGTGACTCATTCACAATGATGGATAAGGGGGTGAGCCTGTTAAGGGACCAGCTGCGATTCCTTGGGCTCAAGATGGAAGTGCATCGGCTCGGTGCGCGACTGCTTGTTCTCGATGATGACCGTTCCCTGCCCGGCGAAGAAGCCCGCCAGGCTCGCAAGGAACACCGCCGCCGGGTGGCCGTAGCCTGTCAGCGCCAGCACGATGAGCGCTGACGACAGAGGTGTCTGCGTGGCTGCTGCGTTGAACGCGGCCATGCAGCAGAGGATCAGCACCGTCGCATCGACACCGGGAAGCACCAGCGTCAGCAGCTTGCCAACGATGGCGCCCATGAACATATGGGGAATGATCAGCCCGCCCTGCCAGTGGCCGCGCACGGTCACGCTGCAGGCGATCATCTTGGCCAGCAGCAGCCCCGCCAGCACAGGCCAGGCGGCGCTCAGCTCAAAGAGCGTCTCCATCTGCTTGCTGCCATAGAAGTAGCTCAGCGGCGCAGCATATCCCAGCAGGCCGATGATGAATCCGCCCAGCACGGTCCGCAGCACAATCGGCCCGCGGATGGCGCGTGCCAGTCTGCCTGTCGTGCGGAAGATGAAGGCGTAAAGCTTGACCACGATGCCACAGACAATGCCCAGCCCCACCGCCAGCACCGGATGCCACCAGAGCATGGGCGCTGAGCCATCGACCAGCCAGGGCTGAACCACGCCATGGCCGACGGTGACCACCATCACCAGATAGGCCACGCTTGAGCAGACCATCGTGGGGATGAGCGCTTCGAAATATTCCAGCCCGCGCGTGTGGAGCATCTCCAGCCAGAGCACCGCGCCGCCGACTGGCGCGCCCAGGAACGCGCCGAAGCCTGCGCCCATGCCTGCCAGCGTGAGCAGTCGACTGATGCGCGGATCGCCCGACCGCCTGGCCAGCCAGCCACCAAGCGAGCCGCCTGCCTGTGTCAGTGCGCCTTCAGGCCCGGCGCTCTGACCGGCCACCAGCGACACCGGCTGAACCGAGGCGTTATCGCGCATCGGCAGGCTGCCTGACTTGTGAAAGTGATAGATCATCGTGGCCATGCTTCCCGGATCGGAAAGCTTCATCAGCAGCAGCCCGATGATCAGCCCGGCCAGGGTGCTGATCCAGATGCGATCCACCGGTCGTAAGGAAGTCTGATCCCACACCCAGTGTTCCAGCAGATGCCAGAGCGTGTTGAACGCCACGCCAAACAGGCCCACGCCGACGCCAAGCAGCGCCGCCAGCAGGACCATTCTTCGGAATCGTGCGTCTTCCAGCGCCATCGGTCATCGCTCCAGACTCTGCCCGCCACAGGGCAGATCAACAGGCCAGCGCATCGGATGAACCGAAGCCGGCCCGGGTTGCAGGGTTGTGCATGAAGAATCAGATCGGTGTGCCCGGCTCAGCTGTTGCAGCTGACCTTCACATCGCAAAGGGACACAATCTTGCTTGAGGAGTTCACCAGCTGCGCCAGCGTGACTCGAGCCAGCGCGGTCTGTGCTGAAGCATAAACATCATCGAGCTCTTTGTGAAGCGGACACAGCGAGGTGTGCGACGTGAGCCCCAGCGGACAGTGGGTGATGCGCTCCAGCGGCGCCACTGCATTGACCACATCGAGAATGGTGATGTCCCTGGGATCGCGCACCAGGCCATAGCCCCCGCCGGGCCCGGGCTGAGAGCGCACCAGACCCGCCTGGATCAGATCCTGAACGACCTTATGCAGATAGCGCCGGGGGACTTTCGTCACCTCGGCCATCAGGTCGGCGGATTGGGTCTGCTCAGGCTCCCGCGCCATGAGCACGGTCGCCCGCAGGGCATATTCAGCCGTCTTGGAAAGCATCGCCGCTGGTCCTCTTCTTCCCGTTACGTTGGACATAGTGTAATGCGTGCCGCCGGGATATAAGCATGAAATCGAAAGTCTTTCGGTGGGTATTTTCGGATTCAGGATGACACGTCAGACTGCAATGTGGAGACATTCGTTCTTTCACGCCTGATTTTTCCTCCCGTCCTTCGCCCTGGGTGTCATTCCCCCGCTGACGGGGATCGGTCTTCCCTTCATCCGCCTCAGGCAAGATCCGTGGCCCCTCACATGCGGGGGGTGACGCGAATACGTCGCACACGCGCAGCCAGTACATCATCGCCAGCCCCCGGCCGCCCTTCCCCCCACGCCCCCGTTTCCCACGAAAATTGCACCGCGCCTAATTCTACACCTTGACGTGAACATTTTCATCCGTATGATGACTTCTCATCGGGTTAAAAAGTCTTTTGTTTAACCCCTTCATCCACCCTCCCAACCGGGCCCTTCACAGGGCATCGGCGATCCCGCGCCCGCTGGGCAGCGCGTGCTGTCTATTGGCCCGGACTCGTTCTCCCCCTCTTTCCAAGGATTCGTCCCATGCTGGACCCCAGGACTATCGAGATCGTCAAAGCCACTGCGCCCGTGGTGGCACAGCACGCCGAAGCCATCACCCGCCGCTTCTACACGCTGATGTTTGAAGGCAATCCCGAAGTGAAGGTGTTCTTCAATCAGTCGCACCAGCACTCAGGCGGTCAGCAGAAGGCGCTGGCCGGGGCGATCTGCGCGTACGCGGCCAACATCGATAACCTGGGCGCGCTCGGGCCGGCCGTGGAGCTCATCGCGCAGAAACACTGCTCGCTGGGCATCAAGCCTGAGCACTACCCGATCGTGGGCAAGCATCTGCTGGTGGCCATCAAGGATGTACTGGGCGAAGCCATCACTGATGAGATCATCACCGCCTGGGCTAACGCCTATGGTCTATTGGCCGATGTGCTGATCAAGCGCGAAGCCGAGATCTACGCCGAGCAGGCCGCAGCGGTGGGCGGGTGGACGGGCTATCGCCCCTTCATCGTCGATCGCAAGGTGCGCGAGAGCAGCGTGGTGACCTCGTTCTACCTCACGCCTGCCGATGGCGGGCCGCTGCCTGCCTACAAGCCCGGGCAGTATCTGACGATCAAGATCGATCACCCCACCACGCCCACCTCGCCGCGCAACTACAGCCTGTCGGACAAGCCGGGGCAGGGCTACTACCGCATCAGCGTGAAGCGCGAGACGCCCGTGGGCGCACCGGCCGGTCTGGTGTCGAACTATCTGCATGATCAGGTGAATGTGGGCGATGAGCTGCTGGTCGGCCCGCCTTGCGGCGAGTTCACGCTCGATGTCGAAAAGCAGCCGGCCGACAAGCCGCTGGTGCTGCTGTCAGGCGGCATTGGCATCACGCCGATTCTCTCGATGTTCAAGACGCTGGCCGATCATCGCACCGCGCGACCGGTGTACTTCATACACGCGGCGATCAACAGCGAAACCCACGCGCTGCATGAAGAAGTGCAGGCCGCTGCCAAAGCGCTGCCCAACGTCCGCATCCACGTGTGCTACAGCGCCCCGCTGGAGGAGGACGTCACGCAGAAACGCTGCGACAGCGTGGGCTTTGTGGATGGTCAGCTGCTCGATGAACATCTGCCCGAAGGGCCGGCCGACATCTACTTCTGCGGCCCCAAGCCCTTCATGGCCAATCTCTACCGCGAACTGAAGAAGCGCGGCGTGGATGAGCAGTCGATCCGCTTCGAGTTCTTCGGCCCGCGACAGGACATCACCGCCGCAGCGGGGAACTGAATCGCAACATGATCAGGGACTGAAACAGACAACCCCCGGAGTTCCGGGGGTTGTTTTTGTTTCGTGGGTCTGTCGGGCAGACCCCAGGCATGCAATGCCTGGGCTTTGGGTTGGAGTCTGTGAGAACAACTCGAAAACGTACTCCGATACTTTGCCCCTGCTCCCCTCTCACGTTTTCTTTCGAACAGTCCTCATCAAAGCCCAGGCATTGCATGCCTGGGTCTTATTCCTCACCAAGCGATCACCACACCCCCAGCTCCTGGAGCTGTCTGGTCGCAACACCCGCCCAGTCGCGGTTCGCCGCGGGGCTTGCGGGGCTGGGGTGGAGAATCTTTCCAACCTTGAGACTGGGGAACGCCGCCTGCTGGCGCAGCGCCCGCGCTTCGGCGAAGCCGCCCACGCCGATGAGCCACTGCGGCTCGAGGACTTCCACCATCTGACGCAGCGCCTCATCGCACAGCGCTTCGAGCTTCTCGCGCTCCTTCGCCTGGAGCTTATCCGGCGTGATGTTGGCCCCGGTTTCACTCATGAACACCAGCGGGCAGTAGTTGGCCACGAAGTGATCCGCAAAGAACGCGTCAGGCTTCCTGAAGCGATCTGCAAACAGCCCCCACAGGCGACGCCCGCTGACTTCCGACCGCCTGCACAGAAAACCTTCGATCGGCCGCTTGGGATGTTCCTTGCGTGGCTTATCAACGTCAGCGTGAATGCCCAGCCACTTGCTGACTGCATCCACTTCACCAAAGGGCACGCCCGTCTGCGCCATGCCCCACGGGCCGGGGTTCATGCCCAGAAAGATCACGCGCTTCACGTCGGCAGCGCAGCGCGTCAGATACATCTCATGCGCCCGCCAGGCGTATTCCAGCGGGTTGTACACGTGCGTCACAGGCTTGGAAAACTTCAGCGCACTGACAGCCTGCGACAGCTTGCGAGCGATGGTAATGAGATGATTGGGCATAACGGGCTCCTGAGCGTAGGAATCTCGCTGTTGTAAGACGTCAGCTGCCGATTGTAAACAACCCTGCCGACGCGGGCGTGTCCGCGTCGGCAGGGTGATGTCATTCGTACAAAATCTCGGGCGAGATGGATGGGCTCCATCAGGCAGAACGCAATCGACGGGCAAACAACACAAATGCGCCCATCCCCACAAGAGCCGCGCTCGCAGGTTCAGGGACGCCGGGCGTCACCGGCCCCACCGGCGCAGCCTCCACGCCTCGAATCGCCAGGTTGAGACTTGTCCCAGCCGCAATGGCGATGAAACCATCGTCCTGAGGCGTGCTGGTCACCAGGCCAAAGTCATCCGATCCCCAGGACACGACCGTGCCATCTGAGCGCAGCGCCAGACTGTGAAATACCCCCACGGCAATGGCGATGACGTCATTGGGCGTGTTGCTCACCTGCCCCCTATGGTCATACCCCCAGCCTGCCACCGTGCCATCCGATCGCAGGGCCAGACTGTGAAAGTCATTGGCTGCAACAGCAATAAAATCATTCCCCACCGGCGCACCACTGAGCAGCCCAAAAGCGTCGGAATTCCCCCAGACATCCAGGGAGCCATCTGAGCGCAGCATCACGGCGTGCCATACACCACCCGCTGCAGCGACGTAGTCATTCCCACCCGGTGCAGCACCCGGGGCAAGACCCCAGGCAGCCACCGTACCATCCTGACGCACGGCCATACCGTAACCCGTTCCAGCTCCAATGGCAGTGTAACCACCGTCCCCAGGCTTACTCGCTACCACGCCGTTATAGTCCTCGCCCCAGACCTCAATCGTGCCATCGGATCGAAGCGCCAGGTTCGTCGATCGATAGGCAGTAATAGCGATGAAATCATTACCCGTCGGCGTATTGCTGACCTGATTAAACTCATCGTTACCCCAGGACACAATCGTGCCATCCTGACGAAGCGCCAAGCCGTGATAGTATCCGGCCGCGACGGCGATGAAATCATCGCCCGTGGGAATATCGCTCATCTGGCCATGCTGATCACTACCCCAGCCAACGATTTGCCCGGCCACGGGCGTCGCCAGGGCCGTTGTTGCAGACAGAAGTACACCCGCCACCGCAGCCATACCGGCCCAGAGTCGCTTCCCGATCACGCAGATCACCTTTCGTCTCCGATGCAGAGGACCTGCATCTGGTTTGTCCCCGGGAATAACGCATTCACGCCGCCGTGAATTAAATCATGTCCCCAGCCAGGACTTGAGAGAGGCTAGGAATATCGGTCGATCGCATAAATTTGTACACACTTATACGGGGAGTATTTGTACCTAGACGGCGCTCGTAATGAGCGAATTCTCGCATCTCTTAAAAAAACATTTGAGGCAAGACGCCCCAGAAAACCTATTTTGCCCAATCTGCCATCCATTGTGTCACGTGAACCAAAAGGGTCTACCGTCATGGATGCACAGGCGCATTCCAGCGGGTTGTACACGTGCGTCACCGGCTTGGAGAACTTCAGCACACTGACAGCCTGCGACAGCTTGCGGGCGATGCAATCAGCGGATTGGACATCACGAATCTCCTGCCCGGTTCGATTCGCTGTTGTTAGCCTTCCCCCACCGATTGCTAAACGTCGCTTACACGTGGCGGTGCGAATGACGTGTCAGACTGCGTCGTGAGACATGTGTTCTTTCACGCCCGACTCCCCCTATCGTCATGCCCGCGAAAGCGGGCATCCACAGATCTTGCGTCGGACGAATAAATGAAGGATGGATTCCTCGCGATCATGACGACAGAAACCGGGACACGACATGAAACAACCCGCGGTGTACGTCCTGGCAAGTCAGCGCTGCGGGACCTTGTATGTGGGGGTGACCAGCGATCTGCCGCAGCGCATCTGGCAGCATCACCAGGATGTCGCAGAAGGCTTCACTTCCACCCATCACATCCACAGGCTGGTGTACTTTGAATGAATGCCGAGATGGCCAGCGCGATCCAGCGTGAGAAGCAGATCAAAAAGTGGCGCAGGGAAGGGAGTGGAAAATTCAGCTGATTGAGTCCACCGATCCACAGTGGATTGATCTTTACGAAACGCTCGGGTGA
>Ga0182792_1000667_pt1 | contig 30794 bp, 29 predicted proteins | sample Passage237B_FD_130497 | JGI IMG/M metagenome (GOLD analysis project Ga0182792, IMG submission 130497) | Cellulose adapted compost microbial communities from Newby Island Compost Facility, Milpitas, CA, USA - Passage2 37B (version 2) (version 2) ...
AGTCGATTGGGCTCGGCGCGTGATCGCGACCTTCGAAAGCAATCCCGGCTCGGGCGTCCTGACGCTCGACGGCAAGATGCTCGACAAGCCGCACCTCGTCCTGGCCCGCCGCCTGCTTGCGCGAACCGGTGGTGGATGAAGGATAATTTCGGCCTTCTGGAAACGCTCGATCGCCTTTTCGCCGGAGACCCGCAGTCGCGCCTGTCGCTCGATGGCTTCCTCGCCGGCCTCGAAGGCCGTTCCTACGCCTTCGCCATCGCGGCCCTGAACCTGCCGAACTGCATTCCGACCGGGATTCCCTGGCTGTCCACCATCACCGGGCTGCCGATGATCTTCCTTCTTATGCAGTTCTTCGCCGGCCGGCCCGTACCATCCCTTCCGTCCTACATCGGTCGCCGCGGCTTGCCGCGCGGCAAGCTGCAGCGCTTCCTGGAGCGCGCCCGCTCTCGAATCCAGTGGCTGGAGAACACCGTTCATGCCCGGCGTGAATGGCTGGTGAGTGGCCTGCCGCGGCGCCTGCTGCTCGCCGCCTGGACGCTGGATGTCGTGATCATGGCCCTGCCGATCCCCTTCGACAACCTGTTCCCGGCCTGGGCGATCCTGTTCTTCTGCCTCGCGCTCATCGAGGACGACGGCACGATGGCCGTGCTGGGTTGGGTCATGACAGTCGTCACCATCGCCTGGACCGCGTTCCTGCTGCTGCTGGGCCATGCGGCGATCATGGCGGCCCTCGCCGCCTTCCGGCATACCGTCGCGAACGATCTCTGACGGAAATCCACGGTATGGATCGCGACGGTTCCCGACCGGCAGTGAGCGGCTGATCGCCCACTTCCAGGGGATGGTCGTGGAGGCGACGCTCAATACGAGCGCGGCAGGTCGAGCACGTGCTCGGATATGAAGTTCAGGATCATGTTGGTCGAGATGGGCGCCACCATGTAGAGGCGCGTCTCGCGGAACTTGCGCTCGATGTCGTACTCCTCGGCAAACCCGAAGCCACCGTGCGTCTGCACGCACATGTCGGCCGCCGCCCAGGCCGCCTCGGATCCCAGCATCTTGGCCATGTTGGCCTCTGCGCCGCAGGGCAGCCCGGCCTCGTAGAGCGTCGCCGCCTTGCGCACCATCAGGTCGGCGGCTTCGGTCTGGGCATAGACCCTCGCGATCGGGAACTGCACGCCCTGGTTCTGGCCGATCGGGCGCCCGAACAGCTTGCGCTCCTTGGCGTAGTCCGTGGCCTTCTCGATGAACCAGCGGGCATCGCCGATGCATTCCGAGGCGATCAGCACGCGCTCGGCGTTCATGCCGCTCAGGATGTAGCGGAAACCCTGCCCCTCCTCGCCGATCAGATTCTCGGCAGGCACTTCCATGTTGTCGAAGAACACCTCGGTGGTGTTGTGGTTCATCATCGTGCGGATGGGCCGGATGGTGAGCCCCTTGCCAAGCGCCTCCCGCATGTCGACCAGGAAGACCGACAGGCCCTCCGTGCGCTTCTTGACCTGCTCCCGCGGCGTCGTGCGGGCCAGCAGCAGCATCAGGTCGGAGTGCTCGGCGCGGCTGGTCCAGACCTTCTGGCCGTTCACGACATAGGTGCTGTTGTCCTTCTTCACCGCGACCGTGCGGAGGGACAGCGTGTCGGTGCCGCTGGTCGGCTCGGTCACGCCGAACGCCTGCAGCCGCAGCTCGCCCGTGGCGATCTTTGGCAGATAGCGTTCCTTCTGCTCCTTGCTGCCGTGCCGCAGCAGCGTGCCCATGATGTACATCTGGGCATGGCAGGCGGCGCCGTTGCAGCCCGCCCGCTGGACTTCCTCGAGAACCGCCGAAGCTGCCGAAATGCCGAGACCGGCACCGCCATATTCCTCGGGGATGAGGGTCGCCAGCCAGCCGGCTTCTGTCAGAGCCTTCACGAATTCGGTCGGATAGCCGCGCTCGCGATCCAGCTCGCGCCAGTAGGCGCCGTCGAACTTGAGGCAGAGCTGGCGGACCGCATCGCGGATTTCCGGGTGAGTTGGTGCGTACGGATTTTCCATGGCGCGCGACCCTAGTCCGCCACCTGCCCCCACGCAATGCGGCGCAGCTCGTCGATCAGCGCGCCGTGCACGTCATGGCCAAAGCCGTCCACGGTCGGCTCGCGCCGGGCCGTAACGCCGTCGACCGCCCCCGCCTCGTCGACGATCGCCTGTGTCACGGCGAGATCTCGCCGCGCATCCAGGAAGCGCGCGATCGTCGGCTGCCAATCAGGACGGAGCGCTGCAAGCGCAGCCATCAGCCCGTAGGCGCCCCAATTGGACACGCCCGCGACGACGAGATGATCGCAGGCGGTGATGCAGGCGATCTCGGCGCCGTTGGGCACGGTGCGCGCGATCAGTCCGGGCGGCAGCTTGCCCATGCCGATCTCGTTGCCGCCGTCGCCGACCGCCAGCCGGGCCCACGATCCGCCGAGGAACAGCTCGTCGAGCGGTGCCGTCCACGGCGAGACATCCACGCCGCGCATGTTGCGGGGTTTGCCATCGGCGCTGCGTCCGCAACGCTCGATCGCGACGGCATGGCTGATTCCGAGGTCGCGCCACGCCGCCGTCAGCCTCGCGAGCGCCGGACCGTCGCCGACGGCCACTTCGTCGACATCCACCTGACCACCCGCCGCCGCGACGGCGGCACGCACGGCGGCAGCACAGGGCGTGTCGACCGCGATCCGCGTCGGAATTCCGCAAGCGGCGAGGCTCGCCGCGAGCAGCGCCGTCCCGACCGGACCGTCCGTCTCTGGTGCGGCCACGTCTCCGCGCGGCACGAAGAAACCGGTGATCAGCCCTACGCGACGCGCCCCGGCCAGCAACCGGGTGGCGGCCAGCAGCTCACCCCTCGTCACCGCGATGAGCTCCGCTGTCTTGCGGCCGACATCGCGGCAGACCAGGGCCTCGATGGTGGCGACCCGCTCGGCCGGATCACTTTTCCTTGGCGACATACACTCCCGTCCAGTCGAGCGGCGAATCGTCGATCAGACGGTCGACACGCGCGCGCATCATTTCGTAGTACCCCTGCTGCCAACCCAGCGCGGCCGCAGCATCCTCGCATCCGTCGATCAGCCCCAGCGCCTCGACAAAGCCTCCGGCTCGGTACTGCTCCAGGAAGGCGGCGTGGCGGCGCACGAGTTCCTGATAGGCCGGGGCCCGCGCCACTGCAATGCCACCCAACAGCGCATGCATGCGCTCCGGCTCGGTCTTGCCCTTCACCATGATCAGGTCGAGCTCGAGCGTGGCATGGCCTGGCACCATGCTGCGCGTCTTGTCGCCAATGATGATGCCGACACCGTACGCCTTGCACTGCCCTTCCAGCCGCGACGCCAGGTTCACGTCGTCGCCAAGGCAGGAATACGTGAAACGCTGCGTCGATCCGAAGTTGCCCACCGAGGCCGCGCCCGTGTTCAGGCCGATGCCGATGTTCACGGGTATGTAGCGGCGCCCCTCCGTCTCCGCTTCCTGCTGCCATTGTTCGTTCAGTTCGCGCAGGCGCGCCTGCATCGCCAGCGCCGTGTCGCAGGCCCGCGCGGCATGGTCATCGACCGCCAGAGGCGCGTTCCAGAACGCCATGATCGCGTCGCCCATGTACTTGTCGATCGTCCCACGGTGGTTGAGCACGATATCCGTCATGGGCGTGAGGAACCGGTTCATGAACCGCGTCAGGCCATGCGGGTCGAACTGCTCGGAGATGCGCGTGAAGCCGCGCACATCGGTGAACATCACCGTGATCTCGCGCTGCTCTCCACCGAGCTGGAGAAGCTCGGGATGGCGCGCCAGCTGCTCAACGATGTCGGGAGACAGGTACATGCCGAAGGCGCCGCGGATGCTGGCCCGTTCGCGCTCGGTGCGCATGAAGGCAAGCGCCGTGCCGCTGATGTAGATCGCCGCCAGGGTGACGGGCGGATAGATCGGATCGAACAGCAGATCGTACCGCGAGAAGGCGATCCAGGGCATCAGCAGTCCGACCATGATGAAGATCGCGGCCACGATGGTCATGCGGCCGGCCGACAGTCTCGGCAGCAGCACCACGAACAGCAGCCCGATGGCGGCGAGGTAAAGCAGCTCCGCGCCGTCGGCGAAGTCGGGCCGCGCCAGGAATCTCTGCTCCAGCATCTGCTCGGCCAGCTGCGCATGGACCTCGACTCCGGGCACCGCCTGGTCGACCGGCGTGCTGCGGACGTCCTTGAGGCCGATCGCGCTGGTGCCGATGAAGACCACATGGCCCTCCAGCTTGTCGGCGGCCGCTTCGCCCTTCAGGACCGAGCGGGCCGACATATAGCGCTCTTCCCTGTGCCCCGTGTCATACAGGATCAGCCGGCCGCGGGCGTCGGTCGCCGCCTCGACGTCCCCGGTACGGATGGCGACGATCCCGGTCCGTGCACCGAAAGCCATCTCGCTGCTGGCGCCCGACGACTTGACGATGTAGGTGCTGGCGCCCTGCGCGACCCGCAGCGCCTCGATGGACAGCGCCGGATAGAGTCCCTCCTGGCCAGCGAGCCGGAACAGCATCGGCACCCGCCGAATGACCGAGCTGTCGACATCCATGTTGACGCTGCCGTTGCCCTTGGCGGCGGCTTCGAGCAGCAGCAAGGAGCGCACCGTTCCTTGCTGCACCGGCAGGAACTGGCTGGGATCGTCGCCGGCGAAGGCGGAACCGTGGTAGCGGCGCGGCGGCGCGGATGTTCCGTGCAGGTCGAAGCCGAACCCCAGCACGACCCGCGACTGGGCCATGGCGTCGGCCAGCACCTGGTCATTGTCCTGGATCGCCGCCGCAAGCTTCTGCACGGTTTCCGGATCGGTGAAGGCCACCAGATCCCGCACCATGCGGCTGATCGACGAGCGGTCGGGCTCGGCGAAGACCACGTCGAAGGCGATGACGGCGACCCCCTTCTCGGCCAGCCTGTCGACCAGCCGGGCGACGATGGTGCGCGGCCATGGCCATTGGCCGTACTCCGCCAGCGACGCCTCATCGATATCGACGATACGGACCGGAACCTCCGGATTGTAGAGGCGCGGCTTCAGGCGCTGATAGGTGTCGAAGGCGAAATCACGCACCCGTCGCAGCTCGTCGGGATCGACGGTGCGCAGCGCCAGCGCGCCGACCAGGACCAGCAGCGCCACGATCCATGGCGCATGGACGTTGTTGCGCCCGAACAGCCAACGCATGCGCATCAGACGTCCCAGCTCCCCCTCCCTGCCACTTTACGGAACCATGCCGGGCAAGCCAAATAGCGCACCTTGCTGATCGGGCCCAAACACTCCGTCTTGTACGGGATCTACCTCAAGCTGGGATCTCTCGTGCTGTTCTGCACCATGGATGCCGTGGTGAAATCGCTGGGGACCGGCTACGACGCCTTTCAGGTCATGCTCTTCCGCAACGCCATCGCCCTGGCGCCGGTGGCCTACATGATCTGGCGGTCCGGCGGCATCAGGTCGATCTGGCCCAATCGACCCTGGCTGCAGGCACTTCGCATCGCGATCGCCTTCGGCGCCACGTTCGGATTCTTCTACGTCTTTCCACGAATGCCGCTGGTCGATGCCTATGCGATCTCCTATGCCGCCCCCCTCTTCATGGTCGCCCTGTCGGTACCGCTGCTCGGCGAGCCCGTCGGCTGGCGGCGATGGACGGCCGTCTTCGTCGGTTTCGTCGGCGTCCTGATCATGCTCGACCCTTGGGGTATCGAGTTCCACGCCATGTCGGTGATCGTGCTGGGCGCCACCTTCTGCTACGCCCTGGCGACCGTGATGGTGCGGCTGCTCAGCCGCCACGATTCCGACGTGGTCGCCCTGTTCTGGATGGCCCTGATCACGAGCCTGGTGTCGCTGGTCGGCGCGGTCCCCGCCTGGGTATGGCCGACGGGCGGAGACTGGTTCTGGCTGCTGGCCATCGGGCTGCTGGGAGGCGTCGCGCAGATCCTCAACACACGGGCCTGGCGGCTGGCGCCGGCGGCGGTGCTGGCGCCGTTCGACTATGCCTCGATCGTGATGGCCGTGCTGTTCGGGTACCTATGGTTCAGGGAAGCGCCGTCTACGACTATCTGGTACGGACTGCCGCTGGTCATGGGGTCTGGCCTGTACATCCTGTACCGTGAACGGGTGCTGGCGCGCGAGCGCGCAAGGGCTATACCCTCATGAATCCTGCGGGATTTCTCCGAGCATTGACGAATTGGACCGTCCACCACATCTTGTAGCCATGACCGATGCTACCTTTTCCGTGACCGAGAGCGCGGCCAAGAGGATCGCCTTCCTGGCCTCCAAGGAAACGAAGCCCGTGATGATGCGCGTGGCCGTGCTGGGCGGCGGCTGCTCGGGCTTCCAGTACAACTTCTCGTTCGAGGAGCAGCGCAACGACGACGATCTGGTGATCGAGCGCAATGGCGCCGCCGTGCTCGTCGACAGCACCTCGCTCGAGCTGCTCGCCGGCAGCGAACTCGACTATGTCGAGGAGATGGTCGGTTCGTCCTTCCAGGTGAAGAACCCCAACGCCACCTCGTCCTGCGGCTGCGGCAATTCCTTCAGCGTCTGATCCCCGGCTGGGGTGGCCGCCGTGAAGATCGCGACCTGGAACGTCAATTCCGTGCGCAAGCGCGCCGGAAACCTCGTGGCGTGGCTGGGACAGGCCAAGCCAGACGTCGTCGTCCTGCAGGAGATCAAGGCCCAGGAGGCGCAGTTCCCGCGCCTCGAGATCGAGGCCTCCGGGTACAAGGTCGAGATCGTCGGCCAGAAGGGCTTCAACGGCGTCGCCCTGCTCTCCCTGCATCCCGTCGAGATCACGGCCCGCGCCCTGCCCGATCCGGCCGACGACGAGCCCGCCCGCTACATCGAGGGGCGGGGGAGCACGCCCGAGGGTACTGTGACCGTCGGAGGGCTTTACCTGCCAAACGGCAATCCCGTCGCAACCGACAAGTTCGCCTACAAGCTGGCCTGGATGGAACGGCTGACCCGGCACGCGCGGGCGCTGCTTGCCCGGGAGGAGATGTTCGTGCTGGGCGGCGATTACAATGTCTGCCCCACGGAAATGGACGTCTACGATCCCAAGGCCTTCGCCAATGACGCCCTGTGCCAGCCGGAATCGCGGGCGGCGCTGCGAACCCTCCTCAATCTCGGCCTGACCGACGCCGTCCGCGCCTTCGATCCCGATACCCCCTGCTATACCTTCTGGGACTATCAGGCCGGCGCCTGGGCCAAGAACTGGGGACTGCGCATCGACCACCTGCTGCTGTCGCCCCAGGCGGCGGACCGGCTGACCAGCGCCGGCATCGACAAGCCCGAGCGGGGTCGTCCCGACGCCTCGGACCACGTCCCTGTCTGGTGCGAGCTCGATCTCGCCGCGTGACCGCCTGCGGCGGGTTACCGCTCGGCACTGGGCATGACGTTCTGGTCTGCCGTCCGGGAGAACAAGGCATCGATCTCCGTCAGCAGCGCATCCCGTCCGCGCTCCGGCCTGTCGAGATGAACGAAGTGCGTGGCCTGCGGGAGGGCCACAACCCTCACGCCTGACGCCCGGCTGGCATCCCGGACAAGCGCCTCGACATCCTCCGGGCGGCTCCAGAAGTCGAACTCGGCGCGGATCACCAGGAGGTGCGCGGAGATCGAAGCGGCATCGAACAGCCGACGGCCGCTCGCCTGATAGAAGCTGTCCTCTATGGCGCCAAGAGGAGCGCGGAAGGTGGCCGGAACGCGCTTCTCCGATTCCGGGTCGCTGGCGAGAGCCGCCCGGCCGTAGGCCTCGGCAACGGCCGGATCGCGCCACGCCGATTTGTCGCTGATCGGGATCGTACGGTCCCACGTCGGGAACAGGGAAGAACGTTCATACAAGGCGTAGCCGCCGGTGTTGCGATTGAAGCGCCGCCGGTCCTGCGGATCGGCATTGGCCGAACCGGGCCCCAGCGTCGGGTGGACGTCGCCCCCACCATAAAGCGCGTTCAGGACGATCAGCCGGTTGACCTTCTCCGGCCACAGAGAGGCGTAGTAGGCACTCCACATGCCGCCAGTGGCCCAGCCCAGGAGCCCGACGGCCCCTGCCCCGGTTCTCTCGCGGGCGGCCTCCACCACGGCATCGATGTCACGCACGACCGCGAAGGCGCGCGACAGGGGCCGGCTTTCCCGGGCCGGCCGGGACATCGCCTCCGGCCGGTCCGACCCGCCGTAGCCTCGGGCGTCGAGCACGAAGACGACACGGCCAAGACGGCGCGCCAGGTCGGCCGCCAGCGAGCCGCCGGCGGCATCGAGATCGAAGGAAGCGAGCCCCGGCACCCGCGCGCCATGGACGAGGATCAGGGGCTCGGCCGATTCCGCCGTGCCGGCCGGCCGCACCTCGCGCACGGCCAGGCCGACGCCGTCGGCCGTGGTGACGCGGAAGTCGCGGCGCGTCACCTCGACTGCCAGCGAGGGCGCCGCGCCGATCAGCACGCCGCCGACACCTATTGCGACGACCATCCAGGGGACCAGGGACATAGAACCTCCATGCGATGCCTTGGATGTGGGCCATGTCCGGCGATATGGGAAATACCGATGCTGATGCCCTACGATATGCCTGAGGTATCGCGATGATCGAGCTTCGCCAGTATCGCCAGTTCGTTGCCGTCGCCGAGGAGATGAGCTACCGCCGCGCCGCGGAACGCCTGCACATGGCGCAGCCGCCGCTGACGGCCGCCATCCGGCGGATCGAATCGGAGCTCGGCATCAGGCTCATCGAACGCTCCAATCGCGTCGAGCGCCTGACGCCGGCGGGCGACGCCTTCCTGGTGGAGGCGCGCCGGGTTCTGGCGCAGAGCGAGCGCGCCATCGAGGCGGCCCGCCGCGCCGGACGCGGGCTCACCGGCTCGCTGCGGATCACCTTCGTGGCGACGGCGGCACAGGAGCTCCTGCCCGCCATCCTGCGCGCCTTCCAGGCCCGCCATGGCGACGTAGCCCTCGAGCTGCGCGAAGCCACCACGGCACAACAGGCCGCTGCCCTCGCCGACGACCGCGCCGATATCGGCATTGTCGTGCTGCCCCTGCCCGACGGGGTGCCGCTGCGGACCGTACGGCTGCGCCGGGCCGGGCTGGTCGCCGTCCTGCCACAGGACCATGCGCTGGCGTCGCGCCGCACCCTTCGGCTGGCCGAACTGGCGGACGAACCGTGGATCCTCTTTCCGGCCGCCTACGGGCCGGGCCTGCATCGACGCATCATCACCGCCTGCGCGCGCAACGGCTTCGTGCCGCGGGTCGCGCAGGAAGCGATCCAGATGGAGACCGTCGCCGGGCTGGTCGCCGGCGGGCTCGGCGTCTCGGTCGTGCCGCCCACCATGACGGGATCGTCGCGGCCGGGCGTGCGCTTCATCCCACTGGAGGGGACCGGCACGCCGATCCCGTACGAACTCTCGCTCGCCTATGCCAGGCCGCAGCCGCTGGTCGAGGCCTTCATCGAGAGCGCTACTCCGCCCCCGACCCGATCACGCCGCCGTCGGCGATGATGCACTGGCCGCAGACGAAGTTGCCCGCCCTCGACGCCAGGAACACCGCCACGCCGCCGATATCGTCGGGCTGGCCGATGCGCTTGAGCGCCGCCTTGCTTTCGTTGGCCTGGCGGATTTCGGGATTGTCCCAAAGCGCCTTCGCGAAGTCCGTCTGGATCAGGCCCGGCGCGATCGCATTGACGCGGATGTTGTGCTTGCCCCACTCCATGGCGAGGGACTTCACCAGGGAAAGATCGGCCGCCTTGCTCATGTTGTAGGCCGCGATGTGGGCCGAGCCGACGAGCGCGCCGATCGACGAGATGATGATGAACGCGCCATCCTTCCGTTCGGCCATCTCCGGCCCGACCATGTTCATGAGCCAGAGATTGGACATCACGTTGTTCTGCATGATCTTGGCGAACACCTCCTCCTTCAGTCCGCTGAGCGGACCGAAATAGGGATTGGAAGCGGCGTTGCAGACCATGATGTCGATCTTGCCGTAGGTCTGGCGCGCCGTGGCAACCAGGTTCTCGAGCTGCGCCTTGTCCGAGATGCTGGCGGCGACCGCTGTCGCCTCCCCGCCTTTGGCCTTGATGCCCTTCACGACCTCCTCGCAGGCCGGCAGCTTGCGGCTGGAGACGATCACCTTGGCACCGTGCGCGGCCATCTGCTCGCAGATCGAGCGGCCGATGCCGCGGCTGCCGCCCGTCACCACCGCCACCTTGCCCGTCAGGTCGAACATCATTGCGCCGTCTCCTCGCTTCAATCTCGCTTCACCAAGGCCATGACCTTAGCCGCGCGCGAACAGCGCGATCAACTCGACGTGCGACGACCAGAGGAACTGATCGATCGGACGCAGTTTCTCCAGCCGATATCCGCCGTCCAGCAACACGCGGGCATCGCGCGCGAAGCTGCCGGGATCGCACGACGCATAGACCACACGCGACACCTTCGACGTCGCGATCCCGGCCGACTGCGCCGCCGCGCCGGCGCGCGGCGGATCGAGCACGACGGCATCGAACGCCGACAGTTCGGTGGCCGTCAGCGGATTGCGGAAGAGGTCACGGCGCTGCACCACGGCCCTGCCGGCGCCCACGCGTCGCGCCGCCGCTTCCGCCGCCGCCACGGCGAACCGGTCACTCTCGAAGAGCGAAAGCCGTCCGGGATGACCAAGAGACAGCGCCCCGATGCCGGCGAACAGGTCGGCGGCGCGCGCCGCGCCTGCGGTCCACTCGGCGACGGCGGCACGCATCGCCAGCTCGGCGCGCTTGGTCGCCTGCAGGAAGGCGCCCGGCGGCGGCTCGACGCGGACGTCCCCGAAGACGAGCATCGGCGTGCGGCGGACCACGACCGGCTCCGCCGTTGCCCGGTCGCCCCAGCTCAGGCGTGCGACGTCGGCCCGTTCGGCGAAGGCGACCAGCGCCTGCCGGTGCTCCAGCGAGAGGTCGAGGCGTCGGTGCGGCCGCAGCAGGAGGTCGAGGCCGCTGTCGGTCTCGTTGACGATGGCATCGGCCGCGACGCTCTCGGGCAGCACCGTCGCGACGACCTCGCGAAGCGAACCCAGCAGCGCATTCAGAGCCGGACGCGCCACCACGCAGGTACCGACATCGACGATCCGCTGGCTCGTGCGCTCATGGAAGCCCGCGAGCGCCTTCCGCCCCTGGCGGCGCAGCACGAGGTCGACGCGGCGGCGCTCGCCCGGCACGCCGACCAGCGCCGGCTCGAACGGCGGTGGCTCGACGCCCCGCTGCGCCAGCGTGCGCGATATCAGCTCGGCCTTCCAGGCGGTGTAGGCGTCGACCCGCCAATGCTGCAGGCTGCAACCGCCGCAGACCGTGAAATGCCCGCACGGCGGCATCTCGCGATGGCGTGACGGGGCGAGCACCTCGACAAGATCCGCGACGATGCCCTCGCCGCGCTTCCCGCGCGGCTCGGCTTCGACCACTTCCCCCGGCAGCGTGAACGGCACGAAGTATCGCCGTCCCTCGAGCTCGGCGATGCCGTCGCCGCGTGCACCGATCTCGCCTATCTCCAGCGTGACGCTCACACGGCCGGGCCCAGCCAGCTGCGGGCCGGCCGCATCTCGCCAACCAGCAGGCCGACCACGTTCCTGACCGGCGGATGGAGCAGTTCGTCGCGCTGTTCTGCCGGCAGGACGCCAAAATGGCCCAGCAGGGTCGCCATGGCGATCTCGGCGGCCCGCGCCGCGCCATCCCACATCTTTATCGCGACGCCGAGGCCGAGCGTCGGCAGCATGCCGCAGAACACGCCCTCGGCACCCGTCTTCACCTGGGCGACGCCGGGCAGCGCCGCATTGATCCTGGTGCAGAAACGCCCCGTGCCGGCCATCATGAACGGCTCGGCGTTCATGGCCGCCCGGATGCGGGCCGCGGCGTCGGCATGACGGCTCGAAAGATGCGAGGGGGCCGCCATGCTCGCCATCGCCCGCGCCAGGCTGCGCAAAGGCGTCGCCAAGGTCGGGATACCGCAGCCGTCGATGCCGTGGGGGAAGGCGTGGGCGTCGGCGCCGCAGAGATCGGACATGACATCGCGCAGCCGCCGCTGCACCGGGTGATCGTAGCGGATGTAGCCCCGCGTCGGCTCCCCGTACTGCACCGCCGTGGTCAGGAAGCCGCTATGCTTGCCCGAGCAGTTGTTGAAGGCCGGCGTCGCGGCCTTGCCCTCGCGCACCAGCTCCTCGATGGTCGACTGCAGCTGCGGTGGATGCGTGCCGCATTCCAGGTCGCCCTCGTCCAGCCCGACCGTCTTCAGCCAGGAACGGACCGTCTCCACGTGCCGCTTCTCGCCACTGTGCGAAGCACAGGCCAGCGAGATGTGCTCGTTGCCGAGACCGAAGCGCTCGACGGCGCCGCTCTCGACGAAGGCCATGGCCTGGATCGGCTTGTTGGCCGAACGCGGCAGCACGGCAGCGTCGATATCGCCCCAGGCCTCGACGACCGTTCCGTCCGCCCGCACGACCGCGGCAATGCCTTCGTGGCGGCTTTCCACCACCGGCCCGCGGGTCACCTCGATGACGACCGCCGACCTGCTCATCGCTCGCGCTCGAGCCTGACGATGGTGACGTTGTCCTGGTGTTCGTTGGCTGCCGCCAGCACGGCATCGACCAACTGTGCCGCGGGCCTGACGGCGCCGGCCGCGATCTCCGCGGGCTTCAGCGACTGCACGCCGTCGCTGCAGATCAGGAGTTTCACGTCTGGGCCGAGGCGGCGGCTGCCCTTGTCGATCAGGGTCAGCGGCTCGCCCATGACGGCCTCGCGCAAGGTATGGCGCCCCGGATGGTGCTCCGCCTCCTCGGGCGTCAGCACGCCGCGCTGCACCAGCGCCTCGATCTGCGGCGCCATCGAGTGGTCGGCATTCAGCCGCTCGAGCCGTCCCGCCTCGACGAGAAACAGCGGCGAATCGCCGACGCTGATCCAGCGCACCTCGTCGCCGCGCACCTGCACCGCCACGAGCGTCGCGCCCATGCCCGCAAGAGACGCCTTGCCGGCGGCTTCCCTGCCGATCGCGCCGTTGGCCCCGTGAAGACCGTCGGCCAGGCCGCCGCCCTGCTCGATGGCATGGACGAAGGCGTCGACGGCGAGCCTGCTCGCCACGGCGCCACCGGCATGGCCACCCATGCCATCCGCGACGACCGCCAGCAGCGAGCCGTCCCCGAGCATCCTGAGAGCCCAGCTGTCTTCCTGGTAGGGGCGCGCACCCTGATGCTGCGCCCCCTCACCGCGCCAACGTCCGACCATGGTCTGCTTCGAGCCTAGTGCCAGACCGCCGGCAGCCTGCTGAGCCCGCGCAGCGTGAAGCTGCGCCGCCAGGCCGGCTGGTCCTTCTCCGGCAGGGTCAGGCCGGGCATCCGCTCGACCAGCGCGGCGAAGACCAGCTCCGCCTCGAGCCGCGCAAGCTGCGCGCCCAGGCAATGATGGATGCCGCCGCCGAACGACATCGGTCGGATGTGCTCGCGGCCGATATCCAGGCAGTCGGGGTCGGGATATTGCGCCGGGTCCCGGTTGGCCGCCCCCAGAAGAGCGATGACGCTTTCCTGCGGACCGATCTGGACGCCGCCGAGTTCGACCTCCGCGTGGGTGACGCGGCCGGTGAGCTGGACCGACGAATCGTAGCGCAGCAGCTCCTCCACCGCGTTCGGGATCAGGTCGGGCTCGGCCTTCATCCGCTCCCACTGGTCTGGGTTCCGATGCAAGGCGAGGAGACCGTTGCCGATCAGGTTGGTCGTGGTCTCGTGCCCGGCGCCGAACAGCAGGCCGATGTTGGCCTCCAGCTCCTCGGCCGTGAGCTTGTCGCCGGCCTCCTCCGCCCTCACCAGCTCGGTCGTGAGATCGTCCTGCGGATCGCGCCGCCGCAGGTCACAGAGCTGACGGAAGTAGGCACCAGCCATCTCGGTGTTGCGGTTCGCCTGGTCGAGCTCCTCCCGGGTCATCGGCACCGGCTCGAGAATGCGGCCGTTGACATTGCTGCCGGCCAGGAAGGGTGTCCGGTGATCTTCCGGGATGCCGAGCATGTCGCAGATCACGATCACCGGCAGGCGATGGGCGAGATCGCGCATGACGTCCATCTCGCCCTTGTCCATGATCCGGTCTAGCTGCTCGTCGACGAGCTTCTTGATCCGCGGGCGCATGTCGGCCACCCGCCGCGCTGTGAACGCCTTGTTCACCAGGCCGCGCAGCCGCGTGTGGTCCGGGGGATCGAGCACGAGCATGGTGCGCGCGAGGCTGGCGATGGCCGGCTCCTGCATGCCGCTGCTGTCGCCGTAGCGGCGCTCCATGTTGCCCACGAAGTCCTTCCCGAAACGACGGTCGCGCAGCGACAGGGCGACATCCTCGTAGCGCGTGATCAGCCAGAATCCCTGCGGCGCCTTGAAGACCGGCGCCTCCTCGCGCAGCCGCCGGTAGAACGGATACGGGTCGGCGATGAAGGCCGGGTCCAAGGGATTGAACTGCAGCGGCGCGTCGGCGGCCACCGGCGGTGTCATGTCGTTCATGGCCGACTCCTTAGCATGAACCCACTTGCGGGGCGAACGAGCGTCCCTCAGCATCGCTGCATGTTCTCGCTCACTCAAGGACTGCGGCGCGCCGTCCAGACCAAACCGAACGGCATCTCCACCCAGTTCGCCGGCCGTCGCCGCACCTGGCCGCAGACCCAGGAAAGGGTGAGCCGGGTCGCCGGCGCCCTTTTCGCGCTGGGCGTGCGACCGGGCGACCGCGTGGCCCTGCTCGCCCTGAACAGCGATCGCTATTTCGAGCTGATGTACGCGATCCCCTGGATCGGCGCGGCGATGGTGCCGCTCAACACACGGCTGGCCGCGCCCGAGATCGAGTACATCCTGACCGATTCGGGAGCCAAGGTCCTGTTCATCGATGCCGCCATGTCCCATCACCTGACGGCCCTCGAAGGCCGAATCCCGGGAATCGCAGACGTCATCTGGCTCGACGATGTCGCCGGCCCCGAAGGCGTGCTGCACTACGAGGACCTGACGAGCTACGAAGCCGCCCCCGATGCCGGCGCGGCCAACGACGATCTGGCGGGACTGTTCTACACCGGCGGCACGACGGGACGATCCAAGGGCGTCATGCTGACCCACACGAACCTGGTGGTGAACGCCCTCAACGCCGTCGCCGGCATCGGCTTCGATTCGGACACGGCCTACATCCACTCCGGCCCGATGTTCCATCTGGCAGACGGCGCCTCGACCTTCGGCGTCACGCTGGCCGGCGGCCGACATGCCTTCGTGCCGCGCTTCGAGCCGGTCGAGGTGCTGCAGATCATCCAGGCCCAGCAGGTCACACACGCCCAGTTCGTGCCGACCATGGTCAACATGCTGGTCAATCATCCGCGCTTCGCGGAGTTCGACATCAGCACCCTGTCCTTCATCCTCTACGGCGCCTCGCCGATGCCGGAAGGCGTGCTGCGCCGGGCCCTCGACGTCATGCCGCACGTTCGCCTGATGCACGCCTACGGCATGACCGAGGCGTCGCCCATCGTGACGCTGCTCGATCCGCGCTACACGACCCTCGACGGGCCGTTCGCGGGCCGGCTCAAATCGTGCGGACAGGCAGCGCTGGCCTGCGAGATCAAGGTCGTCGACGCCGACCGGCAGGAAGTGCCGCGCGGCACGCCGGGCGAACTCGCGATCCGCGGCGCCAATATCATGAAGGGCTACTGGAACAAGCCGGACGAGACCGCCGCCGTGCTCGCCGACGGATGGTACCATTCGGGCGACGGCGCCTACATGGACGACGAAGGCTTCGTCTACATCGTCGATCGCCTCAAGGACATGATCATATCGGGTGGCGAGAACGTCTATTCGGCCGAGGTCGAGAACGCGATCTCGCTGCTGCAGGGCGTCGGCGAGGTCGCCGTGATCGGCGTGCCGGACGAACGTTGGGGTGAGAGGGTCCATGCCGTCATCGTGCCCAAGCCGGGTGCGGATCTGACGGCGGACGACGTCGTCGAGCACTGCCGGATACAGATCGCCGGTTACAAGTGTCCGCGCAGCGTCGAGTTCCGGGACGCGCCCCTGCCCTTGTCCGGTGCGGGCAAGATCCTGAAGCGCGAGCTGCGCGAGCCCTACTGGCGAGGCTTCACCAAGGCCGTGAACTGACATGCCCACGATCCCCTACTTCGACTGGGTCGCCCATCATGCGGGGCGCCGTGCAGACAAGCTCGCCATCCACGATCTGCAGACCGGGCGGCGCTTCACCTACGCCGCCCTTCACGACCGCACGAACCGTCTGGCCGCGGCTCTCGCCGCCTGCGGCATCGGCAAGGGTGACCGCGTGGCGCTGCTCGCGCCCAACTGCGCCGAATACTTCGAGCTGCAGTTCGCCTGTGGCCGGCTCGGCGCCATCATGCTGCCCCTCAACTGGCGGCTCGCCGTTCCGGAGCTGCAGTACATCCTTGGCGATTCCACGCCCTCGCTGCTGATCCACGACAAGGAGTTCGCCGACCAGGCGCGCCAGCTCTCGGAGCATCGCCTGGAGATCGACCACGACCGGCCGGACAGCGCCTACGAGCAGGCGCTGGCCGATGCCGGCGCGGCGCCTCCGCCGCTCGCCCTCAGCCACGACGACATCGCCATGGTGATGTACACGTCCGGCACGACCGGGCATCCCAAGGGCGCCATCATCACCCATGGCATGAACTTCTGGAACTGCGTCAATCTCGGCATCCCGGCCTTGATCACGCCGCAGACGGTCCAGCTCGTCGTGCTGCCGCTGTTCCACACGGGCGGACTGAACTGCTACGCCAATCCGGTGCTGCATGCCGGTGGCACCATCCTGATCATGCGTGCCTTCGATCCGGGCGCCGCGCTCGACTGCCTCTCGGATCCTGCGCTGGGCATCACGCACTTCTTCGCCGTGCCGGCTCCCTACCAGTTCATGATGCAGCATCCCAAGTTCCAGGGTGCCGACCTGTCCCGCCTGCAGATCGCCGGTGTCGGAGGCGCGCCCTGCGCCCTTGCCATCCTGGAAGGCTGGAGCGCGCGCGGCGTACCGCTGGTCCAGGGCTGGGGCATGACCGAGACCAGCCCCGCCGGCACGATGCTGGACGCCGCCGATGCCATCCGCAAGGTGGGCTCCGCCGGCAAGGCGCTGATGCACACCGCCATCCGGATCGTCGACGATACCGGCGCCGACGTGCCGGCCGGCGCGATCGGCGAGCTGCTCATCAAGGGCCCCAACATCACGCCCGGCTACTGGAACAGGCCCGAGGCCACGGCGTCGTCCTTCACCGACGGCTGGCTCCATACGGGTGACGCGGCCCGCCAGGACGAGGAAGGCTTCGTCTATATCGTCGATCGCTGGAAGGACATGTACATATCGGGCGGCGAGAACGTGTACCCGGCGGAGGTCGAGAACGTGCTGTTCGCACTCCCCGAGGTGGCCGACGCCGCCGTGATCGGCATTCCGAACGAGCGCTGGGGCGAGGTCGGCCTCGCGGTGATCGTCCGCAGGCCCGATGCCGCGCTGGAGGAAGGCGACGTGATCCGCCATTGCCTGGGGCAACTGGCGAAATTCAAGGTGCCGCAGTCGGTCGTGTTCGTCGACGTCCTGCCGCGCAACGCGACCGGCAAGGTGCTGAAGCGCGAGCTGCGCGAGCCCTATTGGAGAGGCATGGCCAAGGCCGTCAACTGACCCCGGTCCGCGGTCCGGGAACGCGTTCGCCTTCCATCGCAACGATGCGTCACAAGCCGCGGATTCCATGAGAGAATATGCCTCCGCCAACGACGCCCCCATGTCGCATGGATAGCGACATCCGCGACATCCTTCTTCGATCCGGCCGATTGATACTTACGTAATTTTCAATTATACACGTTATTGACTGATTTGCTAGAAGTTTCGGCCAACAGCCACAGGACAGACATGCTCACGATCTACGGCGTTCACCGCTCCCGCGCCTCGCGCAACATCTGGCTCGCCCACGAGCTCGGCCTGCCCTTCAGGCTCGAGCCGGTGATGCAGCACTATCGGCTGAAGGAGCCGATCCCGGCGGATGTCGTCCACACAAGGTCTTCCGCCTTCCTGAAGGTGAACCCGAACGGCCATGTTCCCTCCATCGACGATGGCGGGCTGGTCCTGCACGAATCGCTCGCCATCAACCTCTACCTAGCGAAAAAGCATGGCGGACCGCTGGCGCCGAAGGATGCCGCCGAGGACGGCCAGATGACCATGTGGGCGCTGTGGGCGGTGACCGAGGTGGAACCCCACGCGCTGGCGGTGCTGCAGAACGGCGCCCCGAAGGCAGCGGTCGACGCCCTGCGCGCGCCTTTCGGCGTGCTCGATGCGGCGGTCGGCGACGGCCACCTGGTCGGCGGCCGGTTCACCGTCGCGGACATCAATGTCGCCGAGGTCGTGCGCTACGCCCAGGGCGCCACCGAGCTGTTCGACGCCTACCCGAAGGTGAAGGCGTGGCTCGCCGCCTGCCAGGCGCGCCCCGCCTTCCGCAAGATGTGGGAAGGCCGCGAAAGCGAGCCGGCATAAGGGAGATGAGGTGCCACGCACCTCATCTCATTCCGCTTTAGCTATGCCGCCGCCAGCGCCTGGTCGAGGTCGGCCAGGATGTCGTCGATGTGCTCGATGCCGATCGACAGCCGCACGTAGCCCGGGGTCACGCCCGTCTTCGCCTGCTCCTCGGGCGTGAGCTGGGAATGCGTCGTCGAAGCGGGATGGATGGCGAGGCTGCGGGCATCGCCGATGTTGGCGACGTGGTAGAACATCTTCAGGCTGTCGATGAACTTGCGGCCCGCATCGGCGCCGCCCGTGAGCTCGAAGCCCAGCAGCGCGCCCATGCCGCGCGCAAGATATGCGTCGGCGCGCCGCTTCGCCTCACCCGTCATCAGGGACGGATGGATGACCTTGGAGATCTTGGCGTGCTTGGACAGATGCTTCGCCACCGAGATCGCGTTCTCGCAATGGACGCGCATGCGCAGCGGCAGCGTCTCCAGTCCCTGGATGAACATGAAGGCGTTGAAGGGACTCATCGGCGCGCCGACATCGCGTAGCAGCGTGACGCGCGCCTTCAGGATGTAGGCGATCGGGCCCAGCGGCTTCACGGCCTGTGTCCATACCGCGCCGTGATAGCTGGGATCCGGCGTGTTCAGCATGGGGAAGCGGTCCTTGTGCTTCTCCCAGTCGAAGGTGCCGCCGTCGACCAGGATGCCGCCGATCGAGGTGCCGTGGCCGCCGATGTACTTGGTCGTCGAATGCATGACGATCGCCGCGCCGTGGTCGAGCGGCCGGCAGATAACCGGCGCCGCCGTGTTGTCCATGATCAGCGGCACGCCGAGCTCCCGGCCGATCCTCGCCACCTCGGCGATCGGAAAGACGGTCAGCTTGGGGTTCGGCAGCGTCTCGGCGTAGTAGCAGCGCGTCCGGGCGTCGGTGGCTCGCCGGAAATTCTCTGGATCGGCCGGATCGACGAAGCGGCATTCGATGCCCATGGTCTTCATGGTGTTGGCGAACAGGTTCCAGGTGCCGCCATAGAGGTCGGTCGAGGCGACGAAGTTGTCGCCGGCGTGGCAGATGTTCTGGACTGCGAACAGGGATGCCGCTTGCCCCGAGCCCAGCGCCAGGGCCGCCACCCCGCCTTCGAGGGCCGCGACGCGCTGCTCCAGCACGTCGCAGGTCGGGTTCATGATGCGGCTGTAGATGTTGCCGAGCTCGGAGAGCCCGAACAGGTTCGCGGCATGCTGCGTGTCGCGGAACTGGTAGCTGGTGGTCTGGTAGATCGGCACAGCCACCGCCGTCGTCGTCGGATCGCTGCGATACCCGGAATGCAGCACGACGGTTTCCGGATGCTTGCTGTTGGTCGGCATGTGTTTCCCCGATGGCTCCAATTCCGACTGGCATAGTGAACGGTCGGGCCGGCGGCAAGCCCGATGCGGTCAGGTCCGCAGCACGAGCCGGTCGATCGAGGCCGCGAATCCGAAAGCCTCGTAGAACCGGCGGGCATCGCGGTTGAAGGCGTGCACGGCGACGCCGACATGGCTTGCTTCCTGTTCGCGCGACCACCCGAGCGCGGCGTCGAGCAAATGGCGCCCGATGCCCTGTCCCCGCAGGTCCGCGCGCACCACGATGTTCTCCAGCTCGATGACCTTGTGGGGAATCGCGCCGGCAAAGGCGGGCGGCGGCCGTGTCACCAGCACCGCCAGCCCGACGACGTCGCCCTCCTGCTCGGCCACCAGCAGCGTGGATCCCGGGCCGCCGAGCCAACGCTCGATCTGCCCACGGGTCCGCGCCGGTCCGGCGAAGGGCTGGAAGACGTCGGGCCGCGCCTGCCGGTGAAATTCGTCCAGCTCGTCGAACAGCACGACGAGGGCGTCATGGTCGTCCAGGCGCGCCGTGCGGACGAGGATGGCGGGTCGGCCGCTCATGCGGCCAGCACCAGCCGATCCTCGGCGGCGGCGAAGCCGAAACTCTCGTAGAAGCGCCGGGCCTCGCCCTCGCCCACCATGACCTCGACCTGCGCGGCGCGGCGCTGGCGCGCCCATTCGACCACCGCCGCCAGGAGCCGACGCCCGATGCGCTGTCCGCGCTGCTCGGCATGGACGATGAGATTGTCGACCTCGACGACCTTGTGCATGCCGCCGCCGACCTTCGGCATGATCCGGGTCAACAGCACGGCCACGGCAAGCACGCCATGCTCGCTCTGCGCCACCAGCAGCGTCGTGCCCGGCGTCTCCAGCCATGCCATCACCTGCTCGCGCGCATGGTCGGCGTCGTCCAGCAGCCCGCTCAGGGCTTCGCAGTCGCGCGGCCCGGCCAGGCGCACGCGGATCGACGGCGGCAGCGCCGCTTCATCATGTGCTTCGACTATCGACATCTCGTCCTCCGTTTGCGGTCCCGCCGCGGCCCGGAGGCCCTCTCCAGAAACACAGAAGCCGCCGGGAAGCGGCGGCTTCGTCAGGTCACAACCCTTCGCGCCGCCTATGTCAGCAGCGTAAAGTACCAACCCTTCTGGAGCAGGTTCGTGAGCATGCTTATTTCCTACATGGCCGACGAACCTGTAGTCAATCCATTTCGTGCGCCTGCTTGGCCCAAGGTGGAGACATCGGGGTGCCAACTCCCGTATCTTTCTAGGCATGAAGGTGACACTTACCATCGAGCCCGACACCGCCGCCCGCCTCAAGCGCCTACAACAGCGCCACGATGCACGCTTCGAGGATGTGGTGAACGAAGTTCTCCGTGAAGGACTGCGAACGACGGAAGAAGGACCACAAGCCCGTCCGAAATCCTGGACAAGGCCACGATCGCTGGGCGGTTCGCTCGTCGGCAATCTGGACAACATCGCCGAGGTGCTTTCCGTCACCGGGCGTGAAGCGGAGAAGCCACGAAAGCTCCCCTCTCCACAGCGGCGCCGTGGTGGAGTTCCGCTACAGGAGACAAGCTGATCGTTCGCGGCGGGCTCCCGCTCAATGGCCGCTATCCGATCAGCGGCGCGAAGAACGCCGTGCTGCCGCTCATGGTCTCGGCGCTGCTGACGCCGCACCTCGTGACCTTGCGCAGCGTACCGCGCAACCTCGACGTCGCCGTGCTGGCGGCCCTGCTGCAGAAGCTGGGCTGCGACATGCATTGGTCGACCGGAACGGCCGGCCTGTCCGTGACGCTGACGGCGCATCGCATCCAGCCGCGCCAGATCGACGGCGACCTCGTCACCCGCATGCGGGCCTCCGTCCTGCTGCTGGGGGCCCTGCTCGCACGATGCGGCGAAGCCATCCTGCCGATGCCGGGCGGCGACGCGATCGGCCTGCGCGGCATCGACTTCCACCTGCAGGGGCTGCGCGCCATGGGCGCGGCGGTGGCGCTGGAAGGCGGCATGATCCACGCCTCGGCGGCCGGCGGGCTGCGCGGCGCCGACATCCTGCTGCCCTTCCCGTCGGTCGGAGCAACCGAGAACCTGATGCTGGCTGCCGTGGCAGCACACGGTCGGACGACGATCCGCAACGCCGCACGCGAACCGGAGATCGCCGATCTCGGCGCCTGCCTCACGGCCATGGGCGCCCGCATCAGCGGCCTCGGCAGCCATCTCATCGAGATCGATGGCGGCGGGACGCTGCGAGGCGCCGTCCATGCCGTGCTTCCCGACCGCATCGAATTCGGCACGCTTGCCTGCGCTGCGGCGCTGACCGACGGCGAGCTGCTGCTGGCCGGCGGACGGCTCGATCTGCTCGGCTCCGCAGCGGCTTCGTTCGATGCCGCCGGCGTGCAGCTGGCCGAGAGCGCGAGCGGCGTGATCGCGCGCCGCAGCGCCGGTGGCCTCAAGGACATCGACGTCGAGACGGCCCCCTATCCCGGTTTCGCGACCGATCTGCAGGCGCCGACCATGGCCCTGCTCGCCTGCGCGCCGGGCGTCGGGACCATCACCGAGACCGTCTTCGAGCAGCGTTTCCGCCACGTCGACGAGCTGCGCAAGATGGGCGCGGATATCGCGGTGCATGGCCGCCTGGCCCGCATCCGGTCGGTCGGCCGCCTGACGGGGGCCGCCGTCACGGCCACGGACGTGCGCGCGGCCGCCGCCCTCGTCCTCGCCGGATTGGCCGCCGAGGGCGAGACGGTGATCGACGGTCTCGATCATCTCGACCGTGGCTACGACGGCATGGCCGAGAAACTCGCGGCCTGCGGCGCCGATATCGTCCGAACGTAAAGCAACAATCCCCGGGAGCCCAAGCATTGGACGTCTCCATTCTTCACCAAGCCAAGATCCAGGCGCAGGTCCTGGTTCCGCTCGCGAAGGCCCTGCAAGCTGAACTGGGAGAAGAACGAGCGAACGCCCTCCTGCGCCGCGTCCTGGGAGATCTTTATCGTCGCTATGGCGAGGCCTTCTGGCGGGCGAAGAGAGAAAGTGGCCTCGGCAGCGCCATGGCTTCCGCCTTCGTCGCCTACGCCCGCGACGATGCGCTGGACTACGAAGTTGTCGAGCAATCGCGGGACTCCTTCGACATCGATGTCACCAGATGCCGATACGCCGAGTTCTACAAGGAGCTGGGCGAGCCGGAACTCGGCTTCCTTCTGGTCTGCAGCGCCGATTTCGCGCTTGCGGAGGGATTCGGCACCGACGTGGAACTCGCCCGCACGCAGACCATCATGCAAGGCGCCAGCCATTGCGACTTCCGGTACCGACACCGGAAAGCGACGGACTGACCGTCAGTAGAGCCCGGGGATCAGCCGCCAGGTGCGGGCGCGATAGGCCTCGTACTCGGCGCCGAACTGCGACCGGAGCAGCGCCTCTTCCGACCGCATGCGCGCGACCAGCGGCGGGATCAGGAGGGCAGCCAGGACGACGCCGATGATCGACCGAAAGGCCAGCACCCAGCCGAACGACATCACCAGCAGGCCAAGGTAGCTGGGATTGCGGACGGTCCGGTAGATGCCGGTCGTCACCAGCGTATGGCCGGGCTGGATGGCGACCAGGCCGCTGAAGCGGCGGCCCAGTACGAAGACCGGCCACAGCCGCAGGGCGCCGCCCGCGATGTAGAGGCCGACGCCGATCCAGCGCAGGGCATCGCCGTCGACCACCCAGAACTCCCTGCGGTCGGTGTAGGCAGGCAGCCACGCCGACAGCAGGCCGATCACGCCAAACACAGCAATGACCCAGCGGTTGGAACGATCCTCGCGTTCGCCGGTGCTGAGATTGCCTAGCGTGAAGATGGCCACGATGGTCATCAGCACGGTCGCGACCGCCAGGACGAGAAGCGACGGGCGCGAAAAGAAGGCCTCGAGGCCACCCTCGCCCCAGATGGCGAGGGCCAGGTAGATCCCGACCATCACGAAGGAGAACAGCGCTACCTTGAACCTCGGCATGTTCCCCTCGCGACCGCCCCCTACTCGGCGGCGACGGCCATCGCCTGCTTGAGGCCCGGCATGGTGAAGCCGAGCTTGTCGAGCTGGGCGATCATGTCCTTGCCGGTCTTCTCGTCGGTCTCCACCAGCGGCGGGCGCACCGGTGTCCAGGCGGCATCCTCGCCGTAGTGGGCAATGCAGTACTTCAGCGCCGGGATCATCACATAGCCCTGCATGACGCCGCGGACCTCGTTGATCCAGGCCTGCAGCTTGTCGCCTTCGGGCGTCGCGTACTTGTGATACGTCTCGGCGATCTTGCCCGGGTTGATGTTGGCGGTGGCGCTGATGCAGCCCGCGCCGCCGGCCTTCACGTTCTCGACCAAGGGCTTCTCGTTGCCGGAGAAGACGTCGAAGCCGTCCTTGCCGAAGGCCTCGATCATGCTCTTCGTGTGCGGCCAGTCGTCCGAGCTGTCCTTCATGCCGGCGATCTGCTTCGGATAGGCCTTCATCAGGCGCTCGACCAGCTTGTGCGTGATCGGCACGGCCGAGACCGGCGGGATGTGGTAGAGGTAGACGCGCAGGCGGTCATCGCCGACGCGCTGCACGACTTCCGAGAAGAAGCGGAACAGCCCCTCCTCCGGGACGCCCTTGTAGTAGAATGGCGGCAGCATCAGCACGCCGCCCACCCCCAGCTTCGTGGCATGGGCACTGACCTTCGCCGCCTCGGTGATCGAGCAGGCGCCGGTGCCCGGCATCATGCGGTCAGTCGGCACGCCGGCGGAGACGGCAGCCTCGAGGAGGCCCATGCGCTCGTCGGCCGACATGGAATTGGCCTCGGAGTTGGTGCCGAAGACGGCCAGCCCGCAATCCTGGCTGAGCAGCCATTTGCAATGCGCGATGAAGCGGCCGACATCCGGCGACAGGTCGCGCTTGAAAGGGGTGACGACCGGCGAAAGAACGCCTTTGATCCGCTGGGCGGCCATGATTTGATTTCTCCCGGGAGTGGCGCGCCTTTTCTGCAACGAAGCGCCGGAGACGTCCAGTGGCAGCTTTCCAACCAGCCGATATCCTCCCCGAGGACGGGACCGCCGGCGCGCTGATCGGCCGCGTGCAGCGACCCGAGGGGCCAAGCGTCGTGGCGGTGCGCGCCCAAGGCGTGTTCGACATCACGCGGCATGTCCCCACGGTCGCCGACCTCTGCAATGCGCCCGATCCCCTCGCCCTGGCGCGGGCAGACGGCGAACGCATCGGGTCGCTGGCGGACCTTGTGCCGCATCTCCTGGCCCCCATCGACCTGCAGGCGGTGAAGGCCGCCGGCGTCACCTTCGCGGTCAGCCTGCTGGAACGCCTGATCGAGGAACATGCCAAGGGCGACCCGAGCCGCGCCGACCAGGTGCGGAAGGAGCTGAATGCCATCATCGGCGCCGACGTCACGGCGATCCGCCCGGGATCGGCCGAGGCCGAGGCCCTGAAGAAGACGCTGATGGCCCGGGACGCCTGGTCGCCGTACCTCGAGGTCGGCATCGGTCCCTACGCCGAGATCTTCACCAAGGCGCCGCCCATGGCGGCGGTGGGCTACGGTGCCGAGATCGGCATCCGCTCCGACTCCGACTGGAACAACCCGGAACCGGAAGTCACCCTGGTGGTGAACGCTGCAGGGAAGATCGTCGGCGCGACGCTGGGCAACGACGTCAACCTTCGCGACATGGAGGGCCGCAGCGCCCTGCTGCTGGGTATCGCCAAGGACAACAACGCCTCCTGCGCGATCGGTCCCTTCGTGCGCCTGTTCGATGAGACCTTCGGCCTCGACGATGTGCGCCAGGCCAAGGTCGATCTCGAGGTGACGGGCCCTGACCAGTTCCGCCTGCGCGGCTCCAGCGACCTCTCCAGGATCAGCCGCGACCCGCTCGACCTGGTGCGGCACGCCATGGGCGACACGCATCAGTATCCGGACGGCATGGTGCTGATGACGGGCACGCTCTTCGCGCCGACGGAGCAGCGCACCCCGGGCGGCCACGGATTCACGCACATGGTCGGCGACCTTGTGTCGATCCGCTCGCCCAAGCTCGGGACGTTGACCAACCGCGTCAATCATTGCGACAAGATCGCCCCCTGGACGTTCGGCACGTCCGCCCTGATGCGCAACCTGGCGGCCCGAGGATTCCTGAAGTGACGGATGAACTGACGCGCGTACCGGCCTCGGTTTTGCGCGACTGGATCGCAACGAGGAAAGTCTCGCCCGTCGAGGTCACCGAGGCGGTGCTGGCGCGTGCCGACAGGCTGCAGCCGGTCCTGAACTGCTTCATCACCATCGCCCCCGACCAGGCGCGGGCGGCCGCAAGGCGGGCCGAAGACACGGTCACCAAGGGAGAGCCGCTGGGGCTCCTGCACGGCATCCCCTATGCCGCGAAGGATCTCGTCAACACGGCGGGGATCCGCACGACGTTCGGCTCGCTGCATCACGAGGCCAACGTGCCGGCGGAGGATGCCGTCTGCGCCGCGCGCCTGAACGCCGCCGGCGCGATCCTGTTCGGCAAGACCACGACGCCGGAGTTCGGGCACAAGGCGCTGACCGACGCGCCGCTGTTCGGCCGCACCCGCAATGCCTGGAGCGCCCAGCGGACCTCCGGCGGCTCGAGCGGCGGCGCGGCCGTCGCCGTCGCCGCGGGCATCGGCCCGATCGGCATCGCCACCGACGGCGGCGGCTCGACGCGCATCCCTGCCGCGGCCAACGGCATGGTCGGGCTGAAGCAGAGCAACGGCGTCATCCCGCACAGCCAGGTCGCCGATGCGTTCGGCAACTACACCTACGTCACGCCCATGACCCGCACGGTGGCGGACACCGCCCTGATGCTGCAGGCGATGGCCGGTCCTCACCCGTCCGACCCGTGGTCGATCGGCGTGCCGGCCCAGGACTATCTCGCCGCCGCGCGCGCCGAGGGCGACCTTGCCGGCAAGCGCGTCCTCTACAGCCTGACGCTCGGCAACACGCTGGTGGCCAGGGACGTGCGTTCGGCCTTCGAGCGCGCCCTGGCCCGGCTTGCCGATCTCGGAGCCGAGCTCGTCGAACTGAAGGGCGAGCTGCCGGACATGGAGCCGATCTGGAAGGTCATCAACCACACGACCTGGCGAGCCCGCTTCGACGAGCTGGTCCAGCGCGAGGACAACCGGCTCTCGCCGTCTCTGGTGCGACAGGTGGCCATGGCGTCGGACTGGTCCGGCGCCGACTACCAGCACGCCATGTTCCAGCGCACCGACCTCTTCCGCCGGATGCAGGGCTGGTTCGAGAGCGCCGACTATCTCGTGACGCCGACGCTCTCGCGCACGGCGCTGCCGATCGACCAGGACCTGTTCGAGCCCATCGAGATCGACGGCGTGGAGGCCGGCGAACTCAGGCGAAACTGGTTCCCGTACACGATGCCGTTCAACATCACGGGCCATCCCGCGCTCAGCCTGTGCTGCGGCTACGACGGCGACGGCCTTCCGATCGGTCTCCAGATCGTCGGCAGATTCCGTGACGAAGCCTCCGTCCTGCGCGCCGCCGCGCTCTACGAAGCGAGCGAGGACTGGCTCGACCGATGGCCCGACTTGTAACCCGCGCCTCGTCGCTGGCCGGCGCAGCGCGTTGCCTTTGCCGTCGTCCCGAGCGGAGCCGCCCGCAGGGCGGCGCAGCCGAGGGACCTCGCTTCGACGACAAGCTGCTTGTCGTGGAGGGAAGGTCCCTCCGCTCCGCTTCGCTTCGGTCGGGACGACGGATAGACGAGACGATGGCCAAAGGCACATGCAATGCCGATAGCCGAGGGCTGGCCGATGCGGCGCGTTCCCTTTGCCGTCGTCCCGCGCGGAGCCGCCTGCAGGGCGGCGCAGCCGAGGGACCTTCCCTCCGCTCCGCTTCGCTCCGGTCGGGACGACGAAGGCACATGCAATGCCGATAGCCAAGGCTGGCCGTGCTTCAAGCACGGCACCTTCGCAGCGGCGAAGGCCGCCGCTGTCAGCCGCCGAGATCCAGGCACGCGTGCTCCATCGCGACGGGCTGATCCTGGTGATCGACAAGCCGGCCGGGCTGGCCGTGCATGCCGGGCCGAGCGGCGCACCGAACCTCGAGGAATGCTTCGACGCCCTGCGCTTCGGCCTGCCCCGGCCGCCGGCGCTGGCCCATCGCCTCGACGCCGACACGTCGGGCGTGCTGGTGCTGGGGCGCCATCCCAAGGCGCTGGCCAAGCTCGGCCGGTTGTTTTCCGGCCGCGAGACGCGCAAGACCTACTGGGCCGTCGTCCAGGGTGCGCCGCCTTCCGACGAAGGGGTCTTCGACCAGAAGCTGCTCAAGGTGAACACCCGCTCGGGCTGGTCGGTGAAGGTGTCGGACAAGGGCCAGATCGCCGTGACCCGCTACAGGGTCATGGGCCGCGCTCCCGGCATGACCTGGCTGGAACTGGAGCCCGAGACCGGCCGCACGCACCAGATCCGGGTCCATTGCGCAGCCGCCGGCTGTCCGGTCATCGCCGACCGGCTCTACGGCAGCGCCGAGCCGGGCAAGCTCCTGCACCTTCATTCCCGAGGCATCGTCCTGCCGTTGTCGAAGACCAAGCCGCCTATCGTCGTCGAGGCACCGCCGCCGCCGCACATGATGGCGGCGCTCCAAGCCTGCGGCTTCACTCCCGCGCCCTGACCCAGATCCGCAGCGGATCGCCGATCTCGAAGCCGGCGTCGAGCGCGGCCGCCAGCTCGTTGCCGGATTCGTAGCCGACCAGCGGCAGGCGTGGGAAGGTGCGACTGGCCAGCAGGATCAGCGAGCGCCAGACGGCGACGGCATCGGCCGCTTCGGCGACGACGTTGAACATCCCCACGACACCCTCGGCGCAGTAGAGCATGCCGCCTGCCACGACGCCGAAGCCGCGCCGTCCCGTGAACATGGCGAAATTCGGATCGCCGAAGGGCAGCTTCGCCTTGCCCCCGGTCTCGCGCTGCCAGTCGATATCCGATGACGGCCCATCCACGGGCATCACGCAACGGATCCACGATGCCTCCTGCAGCACGTCGAAGCCGGCACGCGACAGGTCGAGGGCATTGAAGCTGTCCTTGACCGCCCAACGGCCGGGCAGGTGCGACTGCCGCAGGATGTCGATCGTGCTGCGCTGCTCGGCACGCGCCGCTTCGTCGTCGGCCAGGGTCACCGCATTGGGGTAGAAGCGCGGTACGGCCTCGGCATTGACCCAGACATGAGGCAGAAACGTCCCGGGCCGACCATGCGCGCGGCAGACCGCGTCGCACCAGCGCGCATTGTTGACGGCCGCCGCTTTGGTCCAGTCCTTCAGGCGCGTACTTCCTCACGCTGGAAGACCACATAGGCGGCCGCGAAGACCACGATCATGCCGGCGATGAGCCCCGTCACCTGTGGCCAGATCAGCAGCAGGCTCTGGTCCAGCGGCAGCGGCGCCCCCATGATCGCGCCACGCATCTGGCTCGGAATGATGGGGCCGAGGGTGCGCGTCTCCGGATTGAGGAGGCCGACCACCGCCTCGCCGAACAGCGTGTTCGGGGAGAGGCGGTCGAGATTCGCCTGGAGCTGGATCATGGCCAAAGTCTCGTCCAGCCGTCCCATCCCCATCGCCACATCGCTCGGCGTCAACGCGAGCGTCAGCACCGGCACGACCAGCGGCCACAGGATGACGAAGAACAGCCATATGCCCAGCGAGCACAGGGCGGACGTGGCGGTCGACCGGAAGATCACCGAGAACAGCATGGCGATGGCCAGCCACACGCCGCCATAGGCGATGGCGACCATGAGGAAGGCAATGCCGCGCGCCACCTCGACACCGCGCGGCGGCAGGCCGAGCAGCAGCAGGCCCGCCCCCAGCACAATCAGCCACAGCGCCACCAGCGCGACGGCGAGCGTCGCGAGACCGCCCAGGAACTTCCCGAGGAGCAGCGCGTCCCGGTAGATCGGCTGCGACAGCACGCGCGACAGCGTGCGCCGGTTGAACTCGCTGTTCACGGAATCGAACCCGAGCCCGATCGCCAGCAGCGGGATGACCAGCGACAGCGATGCCGTGAAGGAGAACGGGATGCGCTGCGGCGCCGACGTGAAGATGCGCAGGAAGAGAAAGGGATCGGATTCTGTGACGGTGCGCAGCTCCTGCAGGGACAGCCCGACGGGCAGTGCACCGAAGACGATCACGAACAGCATGAGCACGGTCATCCGTGCGCTGCTGAGGTGATCGGAGAATTCCTTCATGAACACGGCACCGAGGCCCGTGAAAGGCGAGCCGACGCGCCGCATGTGAGCCGGGGCGGTGCTAGGCGGCATGACGGGCCTCCTCGAAGTATCGTGTATAGACCTCCTCGAGGCTGGGCTGGAGGTCGGCCAGGCGGGTCAGCGCGCCACCCGCGCCGACGATCCGCTGGGCGACGGCGGCGCGCACGTCACGGTCCGCGACCACGCGCCAAGCCCCCTCTCCCTCCGGCAGGACCGACTGCACGCCCGGTATGCCGCGCAGGAGATCGCCGACGTCGGCACCACGGGCTTCGACCAGGGTCGGATGTCCGGCGCCCAGCACCTGATTGGCGAGTTCCACGACCGTTCCCAGCAGGGCGATCTTGCCTTCGTTGAACAGGGCGACCCGGTCGCAGACGCTCTGCACACGGTCCAGCAGATGCGAGGAGAGCAGCACGGCGACACCCCTGCTCTTCAGGCCGCGGATCATCTCCAGGAGCTCGAAGGTCGCATGCGGGTCGAGGCCCGAGGTCGGCTCGTCCAGGATGGCGACCTCGGCCTGCTTCATCACGATCTCCGCGATGCCCAGACGCTGGCGCATGCCCCGTGAAAAGGTCGCGACCCGCTTGTCCGCCACGTCGGCCAGCCGAACGCTCTCCAGGGCCTCCATGATGCGTCGCGCCGCCTCGGCGCGCGGGATCTGGAGCAGGCGCGCCGTATAGGCGAGGTTCTCGCGGGCCGTCAGATGGTCGTAGAAGCCGACGGCGTCGGGCAGGTAGCCGACCCGCCGTTTCACCTCGAGCGGCTCCCGCCCCGGATC
>Ga0182792_1000668_pt1 | contig 30761 bp, 18 predicted proteins | sample Passage237B_FD_130497 | JGI IMG/M metagenome (GOLD analysis project Ga0182792, IMG submission 130497) | Cellulose adapted compost microbial communities from Newby Island Compost Facility, Milpitas, CA, USA - Passage2 37B (version 2) (version 2) ...
GACCTCCTTGGCCAGGGCCGCGTCGACCAAGGCGAGCTGCGTCACCACGTTGTCGACGGCGGGATTCCATGGCGCGGCCGGGCCGCGGTGGCGCGACCAGCCGTGGAATTCGACGCCGAGCAGAATCCCGCGCAGCTGGGTGCTCTCGATGACGCGCTTGCTGGCGAGTGCGAGCGGCGGATAGGCGTAGAAGCCGTAGATCTGCGCGCCCGGATAGTTGGGCGGGATCTCCAGCGCGAGCATGGTCCGCTCGACGGTGTAGCCGGTCGGCAGCGGATAGTCGTGAATGAGCAGCCACCGGCGCTTCTGCTCGACGATGGTCTCCCAGCGCAAGCCGAGGCGGTCGAGATGGGCTTCGTCCGCGTCGAGCAGCGCGAACTCCCGGCGATGCGCGTGCGACGCCTCGCCGTTGTTGACATCTTTCGGCGTCAGCCGGAGCTTCTCGATGCCAGGCGTGCGCAAGTCAATTTCGGAGGTGAGCTCGACCGGCTGCTTCTTCTGGCCGGCGACCTTGAGGAAGATGTGCCAGCCCTGGTCGGGGTTGAAGCCGGCCTTCACCAGCGCGTCGCGGACGAGGATCGAGGGCATGGTCAGCTCGAGGACCACCCCCTGCACGTTCAGCTTCCAAACGCGCTTGCGGCTGATGAAGGATTCCACCCCCTTCGCGTCGAGGTCGACCAGATCGTGGTCGGCGACTAGGCGGTCGGGCTCGTCATGACGCTCCAGAAAGACCGCTTTGTCGGCGGGGACGTGGCCGAGCTTGCGTAGGAGGCCGCCCGAGACGATGCGGCAGGGCCAGTCGAAGCGCTGGCCGTCGAGGGTCAGGCGATAGGCGCGGTCGCTCTCGACAATCACGAAGCGGCCCTCGCCCCGGCGCAGGTCCACGGTCTCGGTGGGCCTGATGTCCTCGAGATCTCCGTTTGGCAGGACCTGCAGCACGCTGACGCCGTCGGCTGACTTGAAGCCGACGGCCGCGGCGAGCTGCGCGCCTGTGGGGGTGAGGTCGTCGATATGGACCTGACGGAAGGCCAGGCTGTGGTCCGCCACCTCGATGGTGTGGCGGTTGTCGCCGCGGTCGAGCGCGGCCTCCGAAACATCAGTCATGTGCATCTCCAGCGTCGTCCGGCCCCAACGCCGGTTTCCGCTAATTTTGATGCGCCTGCTAAGTTTGTCAAGCGCTCAATTAGCACGCTTGACGTACTTAGCGGAAGCGCTCTACCCTTTCAGGGCTCGGATTCGGAGCTCAGCAAAGGAGCGTAGATGACCCATGACGATGTCCCAGAGACCAGCAAGGCGAGCAATTTGGGCCCTTTCATCAAGAAAGCCCGGCTCGATCGGAACATGTCGCTCCGCGACGTCGAGGAAGCGACAGGGAAAGAGGTGTCCAACGCTTATCTGAGTCAGCTTGAGGGCGGAAAGATCACCAGGCCCTCGCCGCACATTCTTTATGCCTTATCCTCTGCGCTGGGCGTGGCTTACGAAACACTGATGGAGCGCGCCGGCTATATCGTGCCGACGGGCGATCGCGCGAAGGGGGCAAAGCACGGGAGGGCCGCGACCTTCTCGATCGACAATCTGTCCGCCGAGGAGGAGACCGCGTTGTTGGACTATCTCAACTATATCCGCACCAAGCGCAGGTAGGCATGAGCCGGCCGGACGACTGCTCATTGACGCCCGGCCAGCTCGCCCGGGTCCGCAAGGAAGCCGAACGCGCGCTGCGGGAAGCGGGCGCGTTCGGCGTTCTTCCCACTCCCGTCCCTCAGATCATGGCCGTCGCCAAGGTCGACGAGGTCGCCGAGGATGTTCTCAATCCGGGCTTCATCGCCAAGATGCGAGCTGCGGCCGGCGATGCGCTCAAGCGCGCCATCTCGAAGGTCCGCGGCCTTTTCCACGCCAGCGCCGGCCTTGTCTTCCTCGACCAGACGCTGATGGCGGTGAAGAAGCAGTTCGTTCGGCTGCACGAAGCGGCGCATGGCTTTCTTCCCTGGCAGCGGCCCATGTATGCAGTCGTCGAGGACTGCGACCATGCGCTGGACGCGGCCACGGCCGAACTGTTCGATCGCGAGGCCAACGTCTTCGCCTCCGAGGTCCTGTTCCAGCTCGACACCTTCCGCGACATGGCCGAGGGCGAAGCGTTCAGCATCTTCACCCCGGTCCGTCTCGCCAAATCGTTCGGCGCCTCGCTCTACGCCTCGATCCGGCAATATGTGTCGAAGAACCACCGGATCTGCGCAGTCGTCGTGCTCAACATGCCGGAGCTGGTCGAAGGCGACGGCTTCCGCGCGACGTTGCGGCGGCCGATCCAGTCGGATGCCTTCACCGCGACCTTCGGACAATATCCGTGGAAGCCCTACTATACGCCCGACGATGAGCTTGGTGCGTTCATCCCGCTCGGCAAGCGCCGCGCGTCGGGCAAACGGTCACTGGCCCTGATCGACCGCAATGGCGTGCGCCACGAATGCATCGCCGAGGCATTCACGCAGAAGCACCAGGTATTCATCCTGATCCATGCGGTGAAGACGCTGACCACGACTCGCGTCGTGATTACGGCAATCAGCTGACAAGCGTCGCGACGCCACGCTTCCTGCCCGAAGTCCGCTACGATGGGCGAAGGGTGATCCAGCGAACAAATCCCGCGTATGTAGACGATGCGCTACGCGGCGCTCCAGCGACGCGGAGATCATCGGGTAGCTGGCCAGCACGCTCGCGCACGGCTCCAAGCACGTGATCGGCTTGGTCCAGACGAGCTCATAGAATTGTTCACGCGTGAAAACTCGGGCCACGATCGTTCACTCCGGGACCAGAACGGCTCTTCGCGCGCGCTCACGGTGGCGCGCAAGCCGACGGCGGTGCTCATCCGTCAGCGGAATGGGGGCGCTCCAGCGCAGTTCGGCGCGCGCTTGCTCGCTGAGACCGGACGAAAACTCCGGCCTCCCCTCGTCGTCGAACGTCACGAGTGCGCGGTCGAATGCAGCATCCCAAAGGGCCGAAAGGAGAAGGCCGTTATGCACGTTGAGCCGCTCCGCATCGGTTTCGCATTCCGCCCATGGGATGATGTGCGAGGCGCGCAGCAGGGCCGCGTCGGAGATTCCCGTCAGGGGGCAGCGTCGCCGCCAGTAATCCATCAGGCGATCGCGAAAGATATCCTGCCCGATCCTCTGGACGACCAGCCGTTCGGCCTCCGTCGTGCGAGGCAGGTTTGCGACCCGATGCTCGAACTCTATGAGCGGTGCATCGGGCAGGCTGACCCCGAGTTCATAGACACGGTGCAACACCCCATAGAGTGCGCCGAGCGTATCGAAGGCGAAACGAACGCGGCCAGGCCCGGCCACATCGGCCGCGGGCACGCCCAGTTCCTCGATAACGCCGTGATGGTCGAGGGCGAGATACCACGGCCCTGCCGGTCCTGTTGCGGCTAGGTAGATGTTGCCCTTCGCCGTGGTCGAGCCGAAGGCCGCCCAGCCAGCCTCTTCCCCCAGGATGCGGCGAAAGCCGTTCTGCGACGCCGCCTTCTGACATTCCTCCCGGACGACAAACGATTGGGGCGTTTCGATCGTCATCGCGGCGGCGCTCAAATGTCCATTGCGAACAGGCGCCGCTCCGCCGGAGTCGAGCTCATTACGAGTCTTACGTAACGATCACCTTGCAGTTCGGGCGGCGGAGCGGTCGTGGTCGTGACAATGTATTGGAAGCAAGGCGCTTCCACCTCTCTCTCCCATTGATGCACAAGGCTGAAAAGGCGGGCGTAGAGCTGCCCGTCCAAATCCGCCTCACGCGGGCTGTCGTGGATAAGGAAAGCTGGTAGATCCGCCTTTTCCTCGACGGCCATATGCAGTGCGGCGAGATCGAATGCAACTATCTTGAGAGAGACCAGGGCTGCTGTCGAAACCTCACCTCGCTCTGAGAATTCGGCATCTACTTTCAGGCCGTTCCCATCGAGCTTGATGCTGCCCTGCACTCCCTCGGGGAGCCAGGCGGCCATGACTCCTTGATATCGTTCCTCCAACGTCCTGATGGCTGATCGCGCCCGCGCGCGTCCAGCGTCCAATTGCCCGCGAACCGCTTCCAATTCCGGGGTCGCTGGAGGTGTAAGCTTAGCAGCCGCCTGACCCTCGCGAAGCGACCGCACGTCATCGAGCGTGCGCCTCGCCCGATAGACACGGTCCTGCACCGCCTTGGCGGCTGCCTGAGCGGCGCGGCTGGCTGCATCGGCGGCCTTTGCTTCCGCCTCAAGCGCCTGCTTGCGGGGCTCAAGCTGTTGGATCAGGGCCTCAATGCGCTTGGCTTCCTGCTCTGCAGCGCTCGCTTCTGAGTCCAGTTCAGCGGCCTTCTTTTGCTTTTCCTCAATGGCCGCCCTAATCGCCGGCAGATCGCATCGTTCGAGCGCAATCTTGCATCCCTTTGCCTTGACCTCATCTATGCTGACCCTGCAGACGGGGCAGACCCTGATTCCTCCCTGAGAGATGTCGATCTCTCCTTGACTCGCTTCCGAGCGATATCGTTCGGCCTCACCACGCTTGAAACGCGCCTCGTTCTCCGACTCCTGACGCTTCGCTGTTAACGTCTCGTGCTCCTCATTGAGCGCCTTTTGCCGCGCGAAGATCGAGCCGACATCCGGCGGCTTCGGCAAATCGGCACGCATGGCATCGGCTAAAGCCTCTTTTGCCAGCGAGACCAGCCCCTTCTGGTCGATCGTGTCGTCGAAACCCACGTCGTCGCCGACACCCAACGCCAGCCTCACAGCCTTCAAACCATCGGCGAATCGCTCTTGCTGATAGGTCTGGCGACGGCGTTCCTCCTCGACAGCGGCCACCAATTCCCGTTCGCGGACGGCGGCGGCACGCTCTTCCGCATCCAGAGCGCGCAAGGCAAGACGAACCATGGTCAGCTTGGCTGTCTCGCCCAGAACCTGCGCGCGGGACCGGGTCTGTGTCTGTGATGACCGCCAGGCCAGAATATCGGCCAAACGGCACTCTTGGTCCCGCGTCAGCCACGCCCGCAGCACATCCCACACTTGGTTCCGGCTGATCTCTGGCGGCGTCGCTCCCGCGATCGCCGAGAAGAAGCTGGTGATGACTACGGCATCGATGGATGCTTGATCGCCATCGCGATGTCCCCGTGCGATCGCCTCTTCGATGGAATCAGCCTGAACGACGAACTCTCCACCCGGCAGCCCCAGTGGGCGAATGGCAACCCAGCACACGCCGTCGATCAGAATCTCGGCCGCGAAGAGGCCGTTCGGAAGCCGCGCCATGAGGCGTGATCGCTGAGCGTCCGTCGCATAGCCGGGCTCGCCCAGGCAGGCCCGAAGCAGCCGGCAGAAGGTGGTCTTGCCGCTGCCATGGGCCAAGGCGCGGCTGCCGCTGCTCGACATGTCCGGCGTCCAGATGATGTTGAGACCAGGCTTCAGCGGCACGTTGCGGATGGGGGTCTGCAAATCGCTGAAGATGGCGAGCCTTCGGACCCACAGACGAGGCCCGGCCCGACCTTCCGGCGCCTGCGGCGGCTGGATCGCCGCGCTGAACAGATCAGCCTGAGCGGCCACTTCCGAACCTCGCCCAGATCACATTGTCTTCGGGTGCGGCCGCAGCGGCGATGCTGCCGACATCCATGCTTCGCACTGCGCGTATCGCGAAGGCGGTGCGCTCTGCATCGGCGGAAGCGGCTTGCAATCCAGCCGGACTAAAATGCCGGCCCCGCGTCCATGCCCCGTCGGCACCTTCCTCCAATTGGCCAGAGGTAAGCAGGGTATCGTGCATCGATCGCCATGCTTCGTCGATGGGCGGCCGTACTCGCGTCACGTCCTGATCGAGCTGCGCATCGGGACCAATGAGTCTGATCCATTGGTGCCACTCACCACCTGTCAGCCGGGAAGCAAGCCTTCTCGGCTCCGCCAAGCTGGCAATGACGAAGGGCAGATTGGGACCATCGATCACCGGATCCATCAGCCAAAGCGCGTACTGGGCTGCATAGCGGAGACGATCACGAGGCTGAACGCTATCGGGCCAGGCCCAATGATTATCGGGCTTACTATCGATGTCGGAAAGAAGCTCCTCGAGCGACGGCACGTCCATCCGCTTCCAGGCCTCCAGCACCAAGCGCTCGGTGCGATATTCGCCGTAGAGGCGGATTTCCTTTTCCTTCAACACACGGAAAGTCTCTGAGGGGTAGTCAGCGCCTTTGACCTTGGCAGGGTCGAGGACGTATCGCTGCTCTTCCTCGGTCAGGCCGTACTTTTTGGCGAAGAAGGCATCGAGCTCGGCCCGCAACTGGGCGCGGCGGTCCTCGTTCCATGCAAAGGGCTGACCCGAATATCCCAGATCTTCCGCCCAGGCCTTCACTGCGTGGCTGGTGTACGTCAGCTCCAGAACGCGCGGACGGATAAAATCGAGGTCACTCTTGGAGAAGGTGGAGGGAGGCAGTGCCGCAAACTGTTTCAGATAGCTGTAGGTCAGATGTGTCCCGCCGATGGAAAGCCGAGCTATGAAATCGAACGTCAGGGACAGCCACATTGCCAAATGTCCTGCCGCGAGCTCAGCTCCCTCATTCAAGTAGAAAATGGGCATGGTGTGTCCAACACCTACCTTCGGAAACACACTCGCGATCACCGTCCGCTCATCAGTCGAGCGGCAGATGTCCCGCCATCCCATGAGCCAGCGGGGCTGTTTGGCGGCGATCAGCAGTTCCGCAAGAGCGAGCGCGTCCTTCGGCCCCTCGGCTATGAGAGTAAGATCGGATTCCCCCAGCGGCGTCTCGCGCTGCATCTCGGCGCCGGCCGCGAGTGTCTTGGGATCGAGCAGAAAGCGCTCGGGCGATCCCTTCAGCGCGCCGCGCCAATCCTGCCCGCGGCCGAGAAGACGGAAGATGTCGGCCTCTCGGGCTGGGCGTCCTTCCAAGCTAGGAACGGCTCCAACCAGCCAGGTGACGAGCGCCTTAAGAGCGGCGGCACGGGCACTCTCCTGGGCGTCGGCATCCGCCTTGCGGCGTCCCTTTCCACCGTCGCCTCGCGCCTGTCTGATGGCGCTTTTCAGGGCCGATGGCACGCGGGCCGCGCGCAGAAGGACCTCATCTTCGGGCACCCAGTAACGCGGCGACGGCTCGAAATCGGGATTCAGCTTTTCGGCAAGCGTACAGTCGCGAGCGCCTTCCTCGTCGTCGCTGCTGCCCCCGCCGTAGGTCGCCCAGCGATGATCGAAATGGTGGATCATCTTAGCCTCGTAGAGGGGCACGCGGCGTTCGACGCCTGTCGCTGTTTCCCGCACCCAATCCGCGCCGTCGCGTTGCCAGCCGTCGGCCTCCATCTGCGCTGGCGCACTGAAGAAGCCGGAATCTCCTGACATGTGGAACATCGTCTGGAACGTGATGCCCCAGGGATTGATGTCGCCACCCTCCTCCTGCGATCGCTCCTGGATCAAGACGGGCGCGCGGGCATAGAGCTTCGCCGTCAGCTCCGCATCGGCTCGCGAGCGAAAGACAGGCGCTGTCCTGGTATTTGGATTAATTGTGGCGATCTCTGACGGAGACAGATCAAAGTGTCTTCTGGTGTCTGCAAATTCCTCGATAGTGCGGGAAAAGAAACTGAAAGCGGCTTTCGTTGGCCCCGTTCCTGGTGCCGCCAACGTCACAAGCGCGAATTTAAACCGAGCGTGTCCGATCCTGTCAAAGAAGCCGAGCCCCGTCTGGAAATCGTGAAGACTTACTAGCCGCCGCTGATCCACCAGTGAGGAGAAGAACGTTGCAGTAGTAGCGTCAGTGGCGATACCGCTAGGAACGATGATACCGGCCCGACCATGCGCTCCGGCCAAGCGCGAGAACAGTTCGGTAAAGAGTGCGTAAGTATTGACATCACCTCGCCCGGTTAGCGGATAGCGGCCTGATGAGCGAGCAAATTCGCTCGCAGCCTCCGCCGTGCGCTTGGTGAAGACAAAATCTCGCCACAGGCGCCCGTCCGCGCTCTCCGGGTCGGCCTTCTCCAGAGCATCGATCAGCTTCTGGCGCTCAACCTTGTTCGGCGCGCTGGCGATGGCAGGTGAGCGCGCGGCAAAGAACTCCTGCTCTTGGAGCTTGATGCGCTCCCAAGGCGGATTGCCGATGACGACATCGAAGCCGCCATCACGCTCCATGATCTCGGGAAATTCGATGAACCAATGAAAGGCGCCCACTTTCTGGGACGTCAGCATCGCGCCCTGGCGCAGATGTTCGGCCGGCGCCTGGCCGCCTGCCGCCTGCCAGACATGCTCCGTGAGCGGCATGGCATCGGTGTTTGCCGCGCCGCCCGCTTTCGGGGTGAAGAACGCGGCCATGTAGAAATTAGCCGAGATATAGAGGTCGCTCGCTGTCTTGAGGCGCTGCCAATCATCGGACGAGCGCATCGCGTAGAAGCCGCGCGCCTTTGCCTCCACGCTCGTCAGATCGTCCTGCGCGATCTCCTTGAGCTTGTGATCGCGCTCGGCCAGGACTTCGGGCGGCGACCAATTCCTGAACAGCAGCGGATGACCCTTCGCCCGATCGCGCTGCTCCCTGTTGAGGCGAGCATAGCGACGGGAGAGTTCCCTGTCGTCACCGGTCAGCGCCTTGTAGGCCTCGTCAGGCAACCCTTCCCGCAACATTGCGCGGTCGAACACGCCGATCAGGCTGTCACCGCAGCGGATCTGCGCATCGAAGAAGGCGAGCGGTCGGCCCGGCTCTAGCGCCTCGATCCAGAGCGCAACCTTCGTCAGCTCGACCGCCATTGGGTTGCGGTCCACACCATAGAGGCAGCGACAAGCGACTTCGCGCAGCGCATGGCGGAAGTCGGATGCCGAAGGGATGCCACCGGCGCGATGGCGGGCGACGCGGGTGGCGATGCGCCGCGCGGCTGCAAGCAGGAAATGCCCCGAGCCGCAGGCAGGATCGATGACGGTGAGCTTCAGGAGCTCTTCGGCTGGATCGGCGGCTTGGGCCTCTCTCTCGTCGAGAACCGGATCGAGCGTGCTGTCGAGCAGGAGCTGAACCAGGCTGTCCGGCGTGTAGTAGGAGCCGGTCGTCTTACGCTGATTGCCCCGTTGCTCGGCAGCCTCCGACGCGAACAGGAGCGTCCTGCCGTCGTCGCCGAGCTGTGGCTGAAGCTCGAGCAAGGACTCGTAGACCGAACCCAGCTCCTCTGTTTCCATTGCGCGCCAGTTCACCGGCACCATGCCGGTTCTGTCGGAAAGCCAGGCAAGGCGGTAAACCGCCTGCATGAAGGCGCGGTTGCGCAGGCGCGCGGTTTCGAGATGCGGCAGTTGGTCAGCGTTGAAGAGCCCGCCGAGTGCAGGAAGCCCCAACGCCTCCTGCCCGCGCGCAAGGCCGCGGAAGACCACCTTGATGCCCTCGTAGCGGTCGTGGTGCTTGTCCCATGTGGCTGCGCGTACCGCTTGCGCCCGCAGCGCGGCGAGGCTGTAGCCCTCCGCGTAGAGCTTGCGAGCAGCGAGCTTCTTTGCGCGCTGCTGATCATCTTCCTCGATGGGGGGGTGCAGCAAATCCCGATCCTCGGCCACCATCAGGAAGATGAGTCGGTAGACGAGGCGCAGAAGCTCGTTGAACCACTCGATCAGATTGACCTCGCCGGATTTCAGGCGCGCGGCGAGCTCGGGGTTGGCCTCGAGGAAACCCGAGCCGAGCACCTTGAGCGCGGTTTCGACTTGAGCCGCCAGCCGGTCGCGAGCCGCCTCGCCCTCGCGAGAGCCCGCCTCACGCCAGCGTTCGAGCGCGCAATCGGTGACGGGCGTGCCAGCGATGCCGAACCGGGTTCGGTGGATCAGCGACCAGAGGACCGCGAAGGAGGCGGCATCCTCGTTGGTGAAGATAGCGACAAGGTCGGCCTCGATGTGGGCGGGACGGGTCAGCGAGGCGTTGTCACGCATGAGGCGGAGGACGGCCCCGTTTGTGACCAGTCCCCAGAGCACGTCATCGCTGTCGTTGAGATAGTCCTGAAGCGCGAATGCCGGAGATCGCGAACGATCGGTCGACAGCGTCGGGCTGCGACGATCGAGCCTCTCTTCCGAGGGCGGCACGACAACGATGGGGACCCGGCCACCGGCTAGGAACGAGATCACGCCGTCAGCCGGAGCGAGATCATCGAAGCCGAAGGTTTCCGCAAGGAAGGCCCGCACGAAGCGCCGCGTGGCCTCCACCGAGGGATTCTGAAGTTTCGCGAACGCATCGAAATGGGACTGGCCCACACGGAAGGCCGTCGAGATCTCCTCGCGGATCGTCAGGCCTTTGCGGATCCGGTAGTTCTCCTCCGTCTGATCGGAAGCTTGTCGGCGGTCGATGCTGGCGACCATCGCCGGAGCAATGAGGTTGCCCTCCAGCGTGAGCGAGGGCCAGGCCGACATATCGGTGACGGGCTTACGGGCCATGGCTCAGGCCTCTCCGGGGATCAGCACGAAGAGGCCGATCACATCTGGCGGCAGCACGGCCTCTACGGTGACGCGCGAGGCAGACCCCGACGCGGCGCGGAGGCGGGCATGGTCTTGCATGAGCTCTTGCGCGCGCGATCGTACGAAGTCAGCAATTGGACCGCCGAGCAGGCTCGGCAAGTCCTCCCTCGCCTTCGCGACAAACCTGTCGCGTGCGACGGGCGCGAGATCGGACGTGGCCGGTGTGTTGAGCCACTCCCGGGCGGTGTCGCCGAACGCCACGATCCCCCCGCCTTGAATCGCAACGAGCGCCGCTTCCTCCGCCAGCAGCAGCCGCTCCTTACGCGCATGGACAGTCAACTTGAACCGAAGACGCAGGAGAGCAACGCGAGTCACTTGTTGAACCGCGGCGGTCGGCCAGGCGCCGACCCGGCCAATGCCGAGCCCGGACAGCGACTCTGGATCGAGCGATGCCTCGACCAGCGCTTCGGCAAGCGTGGCCGTCAGGGGATGCGTCCTGGTGAGTAAAGCGGTGCCCGATGGCGCGGGCTCGGCAGTCGCCAGACGCACCGATCCGGTCAGGTCATGCTCCTTCAAGCGCTCGCGCAGGGCGGCATCAAGGGCGTCGACATGTGCCAGAAGCACGGTTTTCTGAATTTCCAGGGGCACGCCAAAACGCGCCATCGCCCGCTCGACGAAAAGGCGGGCTTCTGCTGGAGAGCCGAGGAGCGTGCGGACCTTCTCCCATTCCGGGGCGACTTCCTGCGGCTTCATTGCATTCTGCGCAAAACGCGCGCGGGACTTCTTTTCGTTTTCGGCGGCGTCGCGCCAGCGCGTCTCCATAACCTTGGCCCCGTCATCGAGCCGAAGATCGAGCGTGAGCTGCCGGGACACGCCGCGACGCAGCATCATCGACGCCATCAGCGCATCCGTCACCGGCCCTCGTTTCTCGGGGAGAGGCACGGTGACGCCTGTCGCTTTTCGGATTTCCTCGGCCTTGCGGAGAATGACCTCGAGCACCGCGCCGTCAATGGCGCTATCCGGCGAGAACATCATAATCGAGCGGACGAGTTCCGCCGGCTGACCGAAGCGGTCCACTCGCCCCTCGCGCTGCTGGTGCCGCGTTGGATTCCAGGACAGATCGTAATGGATGACCGTGTCGAAGAGCTGCTGGAGGTTGATGCCTTCCGATAGGCAGTCCGTGGCGACGAGAATGTGCTGGACCGGCTTTTCGTCATCCGCAGTCGCCATGTCGGCGACACGATCGCGGCGCTCGTCCGGCGTAAGAACGCCGGTCACAGCTTCGATGACCAGTTTCGGGAAGGCCTTGCGCAAGCCATCGCGGACATGCTCGGCCGTCGCCAGAAAGCGGCAGAACACGACGGGATTTGCGCCCCTCTTGATGAGAGGCGTCAGCGCATCGACCAACGCAGTCAGCTTCGGGTCAGGTCTGCCGATCAGGGCCTCGGCCTCCTTGACCAGAGCGAGAAGCTCCGGATCGACGTCAAATGCCGTGCCTGGCTCAAGATCAACCGCATCTTCGTCGTCGCTGTCCTCATCGTAGATTTGTGGCTCGCGCCGATCGCTTTCGGTCGCCATTCGGTTCCGCAGGGCGCTCAGCGCTGCAGCCGGCGATGAGCCAACACATCGCATCAGAGCCAGCGTGCCCCAGAAGGCCAAGCGTCGCTCTCGTTGTCCCGATCCCGCACGGGACACGATGCCGAAGCAGTAGTCGAGCACCGCTTCCTGAAACCTGCGATGAGCCTCGGTGAGGCGGTAGGCGAATTCCGTCGTCTCGTGCTTCGGGAAGGCACGGTCTTCATCCCAATCCCCCGAGATGAGATCGATCCGGCGTCGCTGCACGAAGTGTCGCGCCAGGCGTTCACGGTAGCGAGCGTCATCGAAGTCCATCGACGCGAATGACGGCTCGATCAGGGAGAGCAGGCGCGCGAAGGCATCTTCGTCTCCGGAATGCGGCGTCGCCGTCAGAAGGATCATCCTTCGCTCTGGATTTCGGGCGAGCCCCGACAGAAGCTCGAAACGCTGCTGCGGCCCCTGGTGCGTGCCAACGCACGCATGCGCCTCATCGACGATCACGAAGTCCGGACAGGTGCGCGCAAAGCCTTCGCGTCGCTTCTCCGCCTTGATGTAGTCGAGGCTGACCACCGTGAAGGGATAGGCGTCGAAGAGGGTCTGGGCGAGCGGCAGGCTGCGCTCCAGTCGGCTCGCGGTGCCGGACGTGACAGCGACGGCGTCGATCCCGAAGCGCGCCTTCAGCTCTCCTAGCCATTGATCGACGAGGTGCGGCGGGCAGAGCACCGAGAACGCTTCCACCTCGCCTCGGTCCATCAGCTCACGCAGGACCAGGCCAGCCTCGATCGTCTTGCCGATGCCCACGTCGTCCGCGATGAGCAGGCGCGGCACCGATAGGCGAAGGGCCATCAGCAGAGGCACGAGCTGATAGGTCCGCGGCTCGAAGGCGAGTTGCGCAGCGGAGCGGAAAGGTCCCGCCCCACGTCGTAGGGTCAGCCGCATCGCATCCGCGAGCAGCGCCGCCTTCGCCTGAACGGTCGCCGCAGCGTCGGCAGGTAGATCGAAACCGGCGGGCTCAACAGGGAGAATCTCGAGCTTCGGGTCGAGGATCACCGTATCGTTCTCACTGCCCGAGAGTGGGCGAAGCGCCAGAATGCCGTCCTGCGGCGACGGCAACGCGACCCACTCGCGCCCGCGGGCGCGGACCAGATCTCCTGGGGCGAAATTCACCGTCATCGGGATGTTCCCCCAAACATCGAGATCAAAGCGTCGGGCACACCCGCGGCAATCGATCCCGGCAACTCGAACAGCGCCCAGCCCTTGGACTCAGCTTCCTGGCGCGCTCCCTCGGTCAGAGGAGAGACGCAGGCAGCGACGTAGTGGCTGCGCCACGCGAAGCTCATCGTCTGACCGGAGAAGGTGATGACGGACGCATCGGGAGCTGGGAGCCCTGCATCCTTGAAGGCACGCTCCCATTCCGCGCTTTCGCCCAACGGGCTGGCCGACGCGGCAAGCACCACCTGCCCCCGCGCCAGATCAATCAGCAGCTGTTTTGCTTCGTCCCCCGTACGGTCGATCAGCTCGTGATCGGGCTGGTTGAAGTAGGAAAGCAGGCAACGATAGCACCCCCGGACGCATGCCTCCCCGTCGCGGCTGATGAGCAGCTTGGCATCGCCTGCCGCGATCGCTTCATCGACTCTGTCGAAATGCATCAGGGTCAGCACTTCTCGGGCCACCTTGCCGAGCGCCTGCGGATCCTCGATGAGACGGCTCAACACTCCGGCGCCGCCCTCCGTGGCTTCATAGGCCAGGATGGCGCGACGGTTATCGCGGGCAGGCAATGGCTCGCCGAGAACCTCACCTTCCTCGAGTTGGAAAACGACCTCAATGCCTCTCATCAAGGCGTGCTGAACGGTGACAACCGTCTCGGGGGCATAGGCCGTCGGATCGTTGAACCGGAAGAGCAGCGCGTTTTTGTGATCACGAACGATAGGAACAATCCGAACCGGCTTCACGACATCCGGCGGCACATCGACGTCGGGCTCCTCGTCGTCGGACTTTGCCCAGTAGCCGCTGCGCGGATCGATGTAGAAGCCGAAGACGGTCTGATTGGCGCGTCGCTTCAGCCCCTTATTGATCCGGCTGATCTCGGCGCTGTTGGCATATTGCAGGTTGAAGATTGAGGCGTCCTCGCAGCGGAAATCGGCCTCTGTAATCTGTACTCGGCTTTCGCGTTTCGGCCAGGAAAAGACAGTCTGAATGTCGAAGCCTTGCCGGACGCGTTCTTCGTCGTTCGCTGTGATCCGCTCGGCCGGCGCGGCTTCGACGTTATCGATCCGGAGTGTCCGCTGTACGGGCGTCTCGCCGGCCATCGGGCTGTTGCAAGCATGGCAGCGCTCGACCTCACCGTCATGGCAAGCGCCGCAGTTCGAGCAAATGTAGATGTCTCGGGTAGCGAGCTCCGCGCCATCGCCCGTTCGCACTTCTGGCGGCAGCTTCGCCTTCATGACCCGGTAGGCACGGCCTTCATGATAGATCAGACTGCGCGGCCCGAACTCCGAGATGGCCAGAAAGCGAGCGCGCTGAAGAAAGGAGCCGGTCTTTCCCTCGCCAGGAATGAACGCGTAGAGCGGCAGTCGGGGAAAATTGTAGCCAGGCAGGAAACCTTCCGTCGCTAGATAACGGTACGAGTAGAAGTCCGAACCGTTCGAGGCTTTGCCCTGTTCGAGAATGGCGATTTGGTCGCTGGCCTGCATCTGCGAGGCCTTGATGCGACGACGGTCCGCCGCCGAGAGACCTGTGATCTCGGAACGAGCATTGGCTTCAATGAGCTGCGTCCGGGCGGAGTTGTAAAGCTCCCGCCACCGGTCGAAGGCGCGATCGAATTCCTGTGGCGCCCGCAGAGCGACGGAGGAAACGAATTCGTTCGGATCGCTCATCCAGGCGGGCTTGCGGCCCTCCACCGAAGCGAGGATCTGGTCGAGAACGCGCTTCATCGGAGCGTGCGCAGCTATCGCCAATTCAGGCCGGTCGATGACGGCGTGGATCTCCTGCTTCAGCGGGTACCCCGTTTGGGTCAGGTCGAGAATTTCGGGGATGTCTGGAGACAGAGCTAGCTTCGCCTCGGCAAGCCAAACGGCGTGCAGATGCGAACGCACGAGCTCTTCATTGGTGATGTCGAGGGCCGGCGGACGAACGACGCCCGCCACCATCTCATTGCGCCTTTCGAAGAAGTATTGGTCATGAGGTGATTGGGCGGCGCAATAGGTCGCGATGACAGCGGCCTGCCCCGAACGACCCGCGCGGCCAGCGCGCTGGACGTAGTTGGCTGGCGTCGGCGGTACATTTCGCAGATAGACAGCATTGAGCGCCGAGATGTCGACGCCGAGTTCCATCGTCGGCGAGCAAAACAGGGCGGGGAGAAACTGCTCCGACTCGCCAGCGGCCTTGAGGTCGGCGGCGGTTCTCGCGAGATTGTCCCGATCCTCCTTCTCGAACCGAAAGCGCCACTCGCGCCATTCGCGTTGTCTCTGGGTCACTTGGGCCGTGTGTTCACGACCTTCGAGACCCCAGAAGTTGCTCTGGCCGGCCTTCAGGTCGGCAGCAATCTCATTGTAGAGATCATGAAAGTAACGGTTGCCCTGCGCCGCGCCGCGTCGAATGGCTTCGCCGGGCACGACACGGACAGCTGACGGCGATAGACGCCAGCCCTGCAGATCCTCCTCCAACTCGACACACGACACCAATCCCTCGCGCACAAGGAGGTCCATCAGGCCAGTTATGGCGGTCAAGTAGTCAGTCTTGCCGAGCTTAGTCCCAATGACGCTTTTGCGATTGATCAGGCGTCCGATGCGGGAATTGTGGCCGGCACGGACGATCGTCTGCTCCTCCCGCAGGCTTACTTGCTCCTTGCCTGGGGCTTGCAGGAACAGCGTCGTTCGGCTTCGGGGCGTCTCCTTGATGTCGATAGCCCACGGGGCGCGCAGCAGGTTGCGGGATTTCTGGGCGACTCCTTCGAGAACGGTCGGGTCGAGCGCTTCCGTTCCGACTGCCAAGCCTTCGAGCATGGCGCCGAGGAGCTTCTTGAACATCACCTTGCGCGCAGCAGCATCGAGCGCGCCGAATTCCGGCCGGATGGCGGCCAGGCGCTCGGTGTTTTCAGCAATATCATCGAGGCCGACGAACTCGACATCGACGAGTCTGAGAACGGACAGGCTTGGGTTGGTGTAGCGCCACCCCCGACGCAGGTCCGTCCAAAGTCGATGGGCTAGAACTTTTTGGAGGGCGCGCTGGGCGTCCTCGCGGACCACGGCCCCCGCTTCGGGATCCAGCATCCAGTGGACGCGCGCATCTCGGTTAGCGGCAGTGAACCCGAGCGCCCTCACGATCCGCAAGCCGAATTCGTCCTCGGTCAAACCGTCGTCGCCGGCGTCCAGAACGGCTCGCAGGATTGCGCCGCGCAGAAGGCTGACGAATAGAAAATCGTTGAAGTGCCCTGCTTGAAGGGCGGCGTCCTGACGATTGTCGGTAAACCCGAGAAGCTTGCGCTTTTCCTTGGGGACGCCGCTGTCGGACCTGTTCATCCATTCGAGGGCGGTTGCGACAAGGAGCGTCGTGGCTGAACTGCGGCCCTCGCCCGACAGCCCCGCCAGCTTGGTGCGTTCCCGCATGCTTGGGTGCGGTTGGTCAAGGCAGCATGGGCAGAACCCAAACTTGCCGGGTATGAACCAGAAGCTCTTGCCCGATGAACCGAGGCGGCCGTCGGGCGCAACAGTGACCATCTCGGGCACTCGTCGTTTCCGGTTCGCGCGGAGTCGTTCGATGCCGTTGCGCTCCTCGCGCCAATCCTCGGGATAAGATTCGATCTCACCCGTGAACACGTAGTCGGGGTCGCCGTCGCCCGTGGGGGTCAGATAACCTGCAGCTTCGCCCTCCTGATCGTCCAGCGGCGCATCGTCTATGTTCCTTGCCAAGAACAGCGTGCCCTCGGCGTCCTCAATCTTGGTGACAACATGGACCTCATGTCCGCACTCCCGGCAGAAACGGGTTGGATAGAGGCGATGGCCTGGCGCGCTGGGGTCTTCGAGCTGACCTTCGAAAAGAACACTCCTGGGCTTCTCGGCCAGCGTAGTGAAGACCTCGCCTGCGCCGGAGATGAACTGGTGAAGCTTGAATGCCAGGAATGCACCGGTCCCGGAGCCGCCTCGTTCTGTTTCCGGCAAGCTTACGCGGGTTAGAAATGTCTCGAGGCTGCTTCGGCAGGTTTCGGGATCGACGCCGCTATCCTTTGATAGCAGCCCCACGGCCTCTTCAAACGGAATGGGCTTCTTGCGCTTGAGCTCCTGCGCGTCGTCCAGCCCGATTGCCAATTCGGTCCAGACCGCCAAGGGATGCTCCCTCAGGACCTCATCGGTCAACACGTCTGGGAGCGCAGATGTCAGGACAGACGCGAGCTTCGGCCGCACATCATCAAGCTTCAATCGGTCATCCGTTGCCCGTTCAAGCGACTCGTCGATGACCGCTTCCGCTCCTATGGACACCCCGAAAAGACGCGATGCAACGTTCGCTACGGCTTGCGCGCGATTGGCATCAGACCCTTCGCTCGCCATAGTGGCCGATGTTCCGATGCAGATCGGAGTCTCGTCTGGCGTGCAGCGATTGCGAAGGCGGCGGACGAGGATGGCGACGTCGGCGCCCTGGCGGCCCCGATACGTGTGCAGCTCGTCGAGAACGACAAACCTCAAACCGCTCGCATTTTCTATAACTTTGGTGTCGAGGCCGTCTTGCCGGGTTAGGAGCAGTTCGGCCATCATGAAGTTGGTGAGTAGAATATCCGGCGGGTTGTCTGCGATCCGCTGCCGCTCCTCCTGACTCTCCTGGCCAGTGTAACGTCGCACCACCGGTCTGATCTCTGCTGGCAGGTCGGATTGGGATATGAACTTCTCGATCTCGTTGATCTGGCTGTTCGCCAGAGCGTTCATCGGATAGACGATAATGGCGCTGGTTCTACGCCCCTTGCCCGCCTTCCGTGCGCGAACAATTGCGTCCACCACGGGGACGAAAAAGCACAGCGATTTGCCCGATCCGGTTCCCGTGGTGACCACATAACTCTGGCCCGCCCGCGCCTTGGCGATAGCCTGCCCCTGGTGACGATAGAACCGCAGAGGCGTCGACCCGAACCGGAATATTTTGCCAGTCGCTTCGTCGAGATCGCCCGAGGCGACCAGATCGTCGATTGTCGGCCCCTGAAGATATCGAGGGTTGAGAGACAGAAGCGCGCCTGGCCAGAAGCGCCCGGCATCGTACTGCCGATCGATTTCCGACTTCAGATCATCAGATCGAATAGTGCTGAATGACCGCGAGAAACGGGCATAGGAATCGACGAGACGATGATCGAATTCAAACGCCTTCATTCCCGGTCCTCCCCCTTCCACCAGCGGAATCCCGGCCTCCCAATTGGCCGGCGTTCACCTGCTTCTCGAAATCAGCAATACGCTCAAGGATATCATTCAGGCTTGGGGCGTCGCCGAAGATCATGCCCGACATGGCGGTGTAATCGCGCGCCAAGGCCGCGGCCATGTCCGGATTCGGCGTGAGTGTGAATGATCCTGGGACTGCTGTTGCGAGGTTCAGATCTGCGCTGTTGAAAAACATCCGCGCATGCCGCACGCAATCGGTCGCCAGATCCAAATCCTTGGCTGCTTCTCGGCCGACGTCAGATTCAAGCAACCGATAGACATCGTAGTAGTGACGAGAAATGCGCTGCCCGCCGCCGCGCAAAACGCCGCGTCGCTCGAACCATTGCCGCAAACCATGCAGGATTATCGCCTTGTCCCAGAACGTGCGCTCGGCAACAACAGTAGTCACGTCGGGAACACTCAGCTCAATATCTGCAAGCTCATCGGCAACGTACGGCTTGATGACGGTCAGCTTATTTGGATCGAGGGCCGATTTTGCGCCCGACTCGATCTTTACGGCGGGTCGAACATACCCATCATCGGCGACGGTCACCTTCGGATACCAGACCAATAAGCTCTGCTGATCCGGATCATCGGGGTCAGGCTCTACCCGACCGACGTTCGGATCTAACCCCGCTGCTTCGAGGGTTTCAGCAAGACGTGCGGCCACCCGCGCGCGCATTGCCCCGTGCACATGGGCTTGCGCGACCGCTTTGATGGCGTCGAGCCGCTTCCGCCGCTGCTTCCCGCTGAGCGCCTCGAGTTCCTCAACACCGGTCGCTTCGCCGAGATCGTCGCGGAAGATCGTGATGTCGATGTCTTCGGAAAACCTCGAGATCAGACCGAAGGCCTTCGACAATGACGTTCCGCCTTTAAATAGCAGGCGGGGGCCGCCTGCCTCGGCGCCGTTGAATAGTGCGTCGAGCGTCCAACCAACCCAGAAGTCTTTCTCGACATTCTGCTCAGGCGTTCCGAGCCGTCGCCCCGCGCCGAGAAAGGCGTCGCGACGATCCTGCGCCGAGGCCGACAAGAAGGTCTTGAAGCCAAGGTTCACGTCGGCCTCTCATTGTTGCGTGCGAGCGGCTTGCTTTGCGAAGCAGCGGGGGTGTGCTGTTCCAGCAAAGGCCGAAGAAAGTTCTGCATCCAGTCTGGCAGTGTGGTGAGCCCCTCGCGCAAATCCGCTGCAATGGCGGCGCCGTGATCGGGGTCCGCAAGGATCGCGGTAAGACGGCGGCTGATCCGATCGCGATCGCTATCGATCGTGCTGCGCAGCCATTGCAGCGCCTGCACAACGCGCATGGCCGGGCGTCCTGCCCAATACAGCCGGCTGGGGGCAGTAAGCTTGAAGGCGATGGTCTGAGCGCCGAGCTTGATGGGACGCAGACGCGCGTCGGTATGGACGGAGATCTTGGCTGGCACAGCATCGGTGAGGCCAAGGTCGTTGGCGGCCGTAAGACCGTCGACCAGCATGCGCGCCTGGTCGCGTCGGGCGAGCGCGTCGATGACGCGGCGTGGGTCAGGGTTGGTGGCTTTCCCGGTCAAGGCGTTGGATCGAGGCTGGTCGTAAAGGCCGCGGGTGATGCGGCGGATTTCGCCCGCACTGGTCATGCGGGACAGTGCCTGGTCGATTGCGTCGCGTGAGCCGAGGTCCAGGAAGTCGGTCGGCGTCCAGACGCCAAATGGCGCCTGAGCGGCCATGCGCTTCTGAATTTCGGATTTGATGTCCATCGCCACCCCGCTTGTCAGAAAAATGTATACTTCATTCTGACGCAAGTGTCGAGGACGTCAGAAAAACGCAACAAACTTCTGACTCCTCGGTAACCTGCCGGCACCTGCCGCGCAGCTAAGGAAAATTGTAGCGAGCGCTGGCGTGCTCTTGACGGCCGGCGACTCTCTCACTAACTTCACTTTAACCAGGTGAGGATAGTGAAGTGCGGCATCAAGTGCTGAAGATGATGGATGGACGCAGCGTCCTCTCCGGGGCCATGGCTGGCCGGAAGCTGCTGACGGCGTTGATCTCGGCGACCCCGCCTTCCGACGCACCAATCGCCGCGTTCCTCGACTTCAAGGGCGTAGCAGTGGCGACAACATCGTTTTTGCGCGAGGCCGTCATTGGGTTTCGCGACTACGTCCGCCTGTCTCTCGCCAACATCTACCCCGTGGCCGCCAATCTGGAACCCGCCGTCCTTGAGGAGCTCGAGTTCTTCTTGCGCGCCCGGAACGATGTCTTCTGGATCTGCGATCTGGATAAAACTGAACGGGTGAACCACGCGCGATTGCTGGGCGACCTCGATCCGACGCAGCGTGCGACCTTCGACGCGGTTCGCGAGCTCGGCGCTGTTACCGCCCCCGAGCTCGCCACTCGCTTTCCTAATCAGAACATCGGCCCGACCGCTTGGAACAACCGCCTCTCCGGCCTCGCCGCGAAGGGGCTCTTGGTTGAGCGGAAGCTCGGGAAAACCAAGTCGTTCAGCCCCCTTCTGGAGATTGCCTAATGGGCCTCGACTACATCCGCGCCCAGACGGGCAAGCCGTGGAAGAAGCGTTGGAACGGCGGGTTGAACCGCCTCAAGCAGCCGACTCTCCTCGACCTCACAATGTCCGAGGCCGCGCGAACGGTGACGGTCGAGCTTCAGCCCGGCGCATCGCCGAAAGCAGGCGAGATCCTCATCGTCGAAAGCAGCCCAACCGGCGTCACGGTCAGTGACGGCCTGCGTTCGATCGGCAGCGTTCCCAATCCCTCTGCCGACCTGTCGGCCGCCCTCGCCAGCGGCGGCGGCTACGCCGAAGGGACGCTTCAGCGCATCGGCCTCTTCGGCGATACAGCGGAGGTAAGCATCCGTTGAAGGAGCGCCCGCCGAACGAACCGTCTCGTCGGTTTCCGCAGCCGCAGCGCCTGTGGGATGACCACGCGCGCTACGCCACTTCGCTCGGCTGTCCCACCTGCCTGGAGTTCGGCCGCTGCGGCGGCGTCCACACCGACGCCGGCGTTCTCGACTGCCACGACCTGTGCTCGTGCCGCGACAAGAGCCGGTGCGACATGGTCTGCCGCTTCAATCCCCGTGTCTTTGTGGCCCGCATGCGTGAAGTCGGCGGGCTCACATTCGAGACTGCGCCGCGCGTCCCCATCCGCGGCGTTCCCGACCTGCCGCGCCTCGTTCCCTTCGTGGACCACCGCTATGGGCGAGCCTCGACGTTGAACGAGCCGGTCGTCGCCTTGTCGCTCTATGAGCTCATCAACATGGCGACGGGGGCTCTGCACGTCACATCGCGTGAGGCGCTCGCCAATCGTTTCCTCATTCCGCCCGACGCCGCAATCATCGTGAGTGGCGTCGACAAGGATGCGCCCATCGAACGCTGGTGGGAGCTTCCCAACCGTCGCGAGATTCTCGCCGGGCTTGCACGCCTGAACGTCGCGGTCGTAACCGCGCCGAATTATAGCGTGCTCACGGACGTCCCGAGGACGGATAACCTCCATGCCATGAAGCGCACCCTCCTTGCCTGGACGGAGATGGCGACTGCCGGTCTCCGCTCCGCGCTTCACGTCAATGCCCGGACCGACCACGACTATCGCCGATGGGGCGAGCTCATCACCAAGCGGCCGGAGATCGAGATTCTCGCATTCGAGTTCGCCACCGGCGGCGGACGCGGCGAGCGCATCGACTGGCACGTCGAGCAGCTCTGCAAGCTCGCTGACCGCGTCGGTCGGCCGCTCACGCTCACGATCCGCGGCGGCGGCCGGAAGGCCGCGCAGCTTCGCCATCACTTCGCCCAGGTCACCCTGATCGAGACCGAAGCCTTCGCGCGGGCGATCCGACGACGACGCGCGGTGCTCACTGAGTCCGGTCGCATCAGATGGGCGTCCTCGCCCACGCCGAAGGGGGCGCCCATCGACGATCTCGTCGCCCACAATGTTGAGGTTGTGCGCATGGCGCACGACCTCGGGGTCGAGCCGGCACCGCGGTTACGCCTCGTCGCGACGTCGCGGCGCGCATCTGACCGTAATGATCAGCCCGTCCATCCGGGCCTTCTGGGCGACCTCGTAGCGCCCACTGAGGCTGGGAGCATCGCCCCAGAGTCGCAGCGCGTGATCGCCGCTGCGAAAACGTAGCTCCGCCGAGTCATGCGCCAAGGCCCGAAACAACTGCCCGATGCCGTAGCCCCGACCGCTGGCGCGGCCGTGGCGCGAGGCGCCGTCCGAGACAGCGACCCGCAGTGCGTCACCGGAGTCAGCGAGCTGCGTCAACTCTGGGTTCTCGCGAAGGCTCGTGAGAACCCCCACGCCGGCGTCCGCGACGACAAACTCGAACGTCCCGTTCACCGTGGCGTAGGCCACCAGGCCGGTCTCCGGACGACCGCTGTGCTGGTAGACATTCTCCTGCAATTCTCCCAGCGCACCCATCAGTCCGTTGACAAGGCTTCGCGCCAACCCGGACGCCACCGCAGCGTTCTCCGCGTGGCTCGCCCATTGATGCCAGTGGCTGTCATCACTCGCTGGATCGAGCCGTGCCAAGGGAAAGACGCCTGCGATGTCGCGAGCACCGCCTCCGCTGATGCGGCCCGCGACCAAGCCTTGCACAACATGTTCGTAGAATGGCGGCGTGACGGTGACCGAAGCATAGGCGGTCGGCGTCGCCCGCGCGGCAAGCGCCAGTTCAACCAATGGGCCGATCTGTCCAGAGCGGCCGATGGTGATCACGCCGCGAGCAGCCAGCCGGCCGGCCTCGGCCTGCCAGAGAAGATCGTCGGCGACATCAAAGGTCGCCGCGAGCGCGCCAGACCTTTCGTCGCCCAACTTCGCCCCCGCCGCTGGTCTCATAGTTCTTCCGCCAGCGTGGACAGGCAACTTAGAGTAGAGGCGGGCGGCGGTCGATACCAAATCGTTGATCTCTACAGCGAACCAGGCCGGACGTACGCGACGGTCCGCGTCAGACTAATCGCCGCCCCATCGCCAACACTCGCATTCCAGGGATAGTCTATTGCGCCTCGAAAGCGTCACCCTCTCGGGCTTTCGCTGCTTCGGCCCCCAGCCGATCACCATGGCCTTGGCCCCGGACATCACTGCGGTAATCGGCCCGAACGCTGCCGGCAAGACAGCCCTCCTCCACGGCCTTTCCAAGCTCTTCGGCGTGACACGCGCCCAACGGACCGTGCAGCGCTCCGATTTCCATGTCGCTCCCGACGCCGACCCGGACGACCGCTCGCAGAAGACGCTGTTCATCGACGTCCTCGTCGTGCTGCCCGAGCTCGCCGACGGCACCGCGACCCCCGAGACGGTCGCCCCCTCGTTCCGGCATATGCTGCTCACGCGCAAGGACCAGCCGCCGGTCTGTCGGCTGCGTTTGGAGGCGCGATGGGAAGATGACGGCACCGTTGAGGGCGAGGTCTCTCAGGAGCTCTATTGGGTGGACTCGCTCGAGCCGGATCCACCCGCCGACAAGAAGAAGACGGTTCCGCCCGCGGACCGCGGCCTGATCCAGCTCTACTACACGCCGGCGAGCCGCGACGCGGCCGCGCAGGTGCGGGCTACAGCAGGCGCCCTGGCGGCGCGCCTGCTCCGGGCGATCGAATGGTCGGATGCAACGCAAGACGCGGTCGAGTCCGCCAGCACCAGCCTGACCACGGCGTTCGAGGGCGAGGCGGCGATCGCGGCCATTGGTAAGGCGCTGCAAGCGCGGTGGGCGACGCTGCATGACGACAGTGTCGACACGAAGCCTCGTCTCAGCCTGGTCAGCCGCCGGTTCGAGGAAGTGATCAACAAGATCGCGGTGATCTTCGAGCAGGGCCCGGACGGGCGCGAGCGGGGCCTCGACGCGCTGAGCGATGGTCAGCAGTCTCTTTTCTACTTCGCTCTTGCCGCCGCGGTGTTCGACATGGAACGTCAGGTGGTCGCCGGCAAGGTGGATGGCTTCCACAAAGACCAGCTGCACATCCCTGCTCTCTCGATCTTCGCGCTCGAGGAGCCGGAGAACCACCTCTCCCCGTTCTTCCTGTCGCGCGTGGTTCGCCAGGTCCGCTCGCTCACCGCGGAGGGCCGCGCGCAAGCGATCGTCACGAGCCATTCCCCCGCTGTGCTGAGCCGCGTCGAACCGCCGGAAGTGCGCTATTGCCGGTGCCACCCCACAACTCGGGTCTCCTCCATCAAGCCGATCAAGCTTCCCGCGGATGCGACAGAGGCGGCGAAGTTCGTGCGCGGCGCCTTGCTCGCCTATCCCGAGCTCTACTTCGCCCGATTCGTGCTGCTGGTCGAAGGCGACTCCGAACGAGTCGTGCTGCCGCGCCTCGCCGAAGCGCTCGATCTCCTGATCGACCCAGCCTTCGTGGCAATCGTTCCGCTCGGCGGACGTCACGTCCAGCACTTCTGGCGGCTGCTTTCCGATCTTCAAATCCCCTACGCCACCCTGCTCGACCTCGATGTCGGTCGCGAGGGCGGCGGCTACGGGCGCGTGAAGACTGCGATCGAGAATCTGATCGCGATCGGCGCTCCGAAAGCGGAGCTGCTGAAGACGAACAAGGGCCATCTCACCGATGAAGAGTTCGCTGGGATGCATACGTGGACGGAGATCACCTACCTTCCCGGCTGGGTGAACACCCTGAAGCCCTACGGTGTCTTCTTCTCCGAGCCTCTCGACCTCGACCTGATGATGCTACGGACGTTCCCCGACGCCTACGCGGCGACGATCCCAGCTGGCGGCGGCCCGCGCTCGACTCTCGACAAGGCTGCCGAAGCCGTGCTCGGCACCGCCGGGCCCGGCCTCAAACACTATGTCGGCCCCTACGACAAGGGTGCGGATCTCCTGCCCGCCTATCGGTACCATTTCCTGACGAAGAGCAAGCCGGCGACGCACCTCGCCGCTCTCCCGCACATCGCGCCGAAGGACCTCAAAGCGAAGATGCCGCCCATCCTCGCCGAGGTGCTCGAGCACGTTGGCAAATCCCTGCGGCGCGACTGACCATGACTGTGCTCGCCCGCCGCGTACGACCCGACGACTGGCGCCCCAGCGGCGTCGACGAGCTTGAGCCCAACGCCATGCTCGTCGTCCGCTCCGGAGACAACCGCTCGGTAATCGCCGGACCTGGGGCGGGCAAGACGGAACTGCTGGCGCAACGCGCGGCCTATCTTCTGCAGACTGGTGGCGCACCGCCGCCGCAGCGCATTCTTGCAATCAGCTACAAGCGGGACGCAGCGACAAACCTCGCCACGCGGGTGCGAGCGCGCTGTCATCGCAGTCACGCCGCTCGCCTGGACTCGCTCACATTCGATGCCTTCGCCAAGGGATTAGTCGACCGCTTCGGCCAAGCACTTCCCGATCGGTGGCGACCGCGGCCGGACTACGAGATTATGTGGACCAACGACACGCTGTTCCGCGGGTTTCTATCCCAACAGGTGGGCGCACCGCCGCCTCACATCGGCACCTTCGCAGACGTGCAGGCGATCAGCGTCAAGGCGTTCGAGCGGCATCATCTTGTCGGCTCGCCCTTGCCGGTCGACGGATGGCCCGATCCATCGGTCGGCCAATGGGCGGCGGATCGATTCTGGCAAGGAGCGTTGCACGGCGGAAAGAAGAGCCGGCTCTCGTTCCCAATGATCGGTCGCCTGGCGGAGCTGCTGCTCCGGCTCAATCCCATGGCACGCGAGGCCCTACAGCTGACCTACTCTCACCTGTTCATGGACGAGTTCCAAGACACGACCCAGGTCCAGTACGACTTGGTGAAGACGATCTTCCTCGGCTCCAACATTGTGATCACGGCCGTTGGCGACAACAAGCAGCAGATCATGCGTTGGGCGATGGCGATGGACGACCCCTTCGCGGCGTTCGACGCGGATTTCGGCGCCGTACGCACGCCGCTTTACAACAACTACCGATCCTCGCCCGAGCTCGTGCGCATTCAGCACGTGTTGGCGAAGGCCCTCGATCAGAAAGCGGTTCAGCCTATCTCGAAGGCCAAGGCCACGATCACTGGCGACAGCTGCGTCATCTGGGATTTTTCCACGCCGGATATCGAGGCCGCGCGCCTCGCCACCTTCATCGCCTCGGAGATGAAGGCCCACGGGCTGGGCCCGCGCGACTTCGTCCTGCTCGTGCGTCAGCGCGCCGACCGATACGCCGCTGTGCTGGAGCCTAGGTTTCGTGCGGCGAACATCGCGTTGCGCAACGAGGCGAGCATGGTGGGCGACATAACGTTGCAGGAGCTCCTTCCCGACGAGGTGTCAACCCTTCTGGTCTGTGTCCTGCGCCTCGCCATGACCGCGCGCGCCGGCCGGCACTGGACTGACTGCCAGGAAGCGATCGGCCGGTTACGTGGGATTAGTCCAGATGATGACGCTGCGCAGGCACGCTTCGCGGGTGAGCTTGACCGGTTCGCTATCGACCTTCGCAAGCGCTACCCCACCCCTCCAACCGTCACCGCGGTGGCGGCGGCTGTCACCGCAGAAATCGTCCAGTTTATCGGCCGCGACCGGTTGCTCGCAGCGCATCCAGCCTACGCGCAAGGCGGCTGGCTCGACAAGGTCGTCGAGGCCGCGACGCTTCACCTGCACGCCTCCTCGCTGGCGGCGAAGGACTGGACCGACGCCCTCGACGCTTACGAGGGCGTCCATGCCGTCCCGCTGATGACGATCCATAAGAGCAAGGGGCTCGAGTATCACACCGTCATCTTCGTGGGGCTCGACGACGACGCCTGGCGTCGCAGCTTCGAGGAGGATCGGGCGGAGGCGACAGCCGGCTTCTTCGTTGCGTTCACGCGCGCCAAGCAGCGGGTCATCTTCACTTACTGCGCCCAGCGCGGGATGCGTCGTGCGATCGCGACGCTGTATCAGCTGCTGCTCGACGCCGGCGTCAAGATCGTCGAGGTCAAATGACAGCGCCCGCGACACCATAGGATTACTTGCATGGCAAAACTGTTGCTTAACGCGGTGCGTATCGAAAGCGATCCAGAAGCCAAACTTGCCGTTGGCCGTCAGCCATTTGATAGCGACCTCCTTGAAAAACTGCGCACCAAACACGGGCACGATTACTTGTTCAGACGTGGGGGAAAGGACGGTTCGTCGATCCTTTCTGTGGCGCTGACGGAAGGTCTCAAACCGCTCGGAAGTGCGGTCGAGGATCAGCTTGCAAACCAGGCGCCCTGGCTTCTCGCCCCCCTGACTCTCGATGCCTTGCTACGGCTGTTCATCGGATTTGGGCGGGAGGTCATCGGATGGCATCCTCTTCGCGTCATTTCACAACAGCCTTCAAACCTGATTCCAGCCGATAGCGGACTTCCCGACTGGCTGCAGCGGCGGGTGGCCTTCTCGTTCGACACGCGTTCTATCCGGACCAGCGACAATCAATCGGAATTGATGCTCGTGTGCGGTGTTCGCACGACCAACCAGATTGAGGCCGACTGCGGAACCATTGTCAGCGCAGGCATTTCGATCGAGGGCAAATATGTCACCACCTACCGCCCCCGCTCCGACGAGCGCCTTCGCGGCGCATATCAGCTGGCCGGGCGTGTCGCCGCTCTTCAAGGATCTCGCATCCTGCTCGAAGACTACGGCGATGGACCGTCATCGATCGAGCTTGCAGACGCGTATCTCGAGAACCGGAAGGAGAACTTGGTGTGGTGCGCTGAGCGGCTCCTCGGCCCGAAGGCCACGCGCGTTCTCGACACGGCAGATCAGGCTGCCTCCGAGCATGTCAGCGGTCCCGGGCGGCTCGGACAGACGCGTAGAATGTTTGACTACCTCCGTCGACAGGAGATCCAACTCGCCCCGGGGGTTCCGTTGCGCCTTGGTCCACTGGCGGGCAGCGTCAAGGGAAGCTGGAGTTTCTCCAGCGAGGTGATCAAGAAGCCGACCCTCGTCTTCGACCCGAGCGGCACACGGACAGACACGTGGAATGAGCGAGGCCTAGACAAGAACGGGCCCTACGATCAGCGATCGTTCACTCCGAAGGAGCTGAGGATCGCAGTGATTTGCCAAGCGGCCTTTGAGGGGCAGGTTGACCGGTTCTTGGCGAAGTTTCTCGACGGCCTCCCGAGCGTCAAATCACGAGATCGGGTGCCTTACGAGAAGGGCTTCATTCGGCGTTATGCGCTCCAAAAGCCCGCGGTCCAGATCTTCACATCGCGAAGCAGCAGCGTCGCGGACTACGCCGCCGCGTGCCGCGACGCGATTGAGGCAGCGACGAACGGTGGCTTCGAATGGAGTTTGTCCCTGGTCCAGATCGACAAAGTGTTCCGCGATTTGCCTGGGGGAAAGAACCCCTACTTCGCGGTGAAGGCCGCCTTCCTCAAACAGCGCGTGCCGGTACAGGAAATCACGCTCGATACGATGAACATGCCAGATGAGCGGCTCGTTTATGCGCTCAACAATATAAGCGTCGCAACCTACGCTAAGGTCGGCGGTGTCCCTTGGCTGCTGAAATCACACCCAAGCGTTGCCCATGAGCTTGTCATTGGCATCGGCTCCCAAAACATCAGTTCCTCCCGCCTTGGCGGCCAAGAGCGCGTTGTGGGTATCACCACTATTTTCAGCAGCGACGGCAGATACCTTCTCGAAAATCGGACAGCGGCGGTATCGTACGACAACTACCCTCAAGAGCTTTTCAAGTCGCTCGCACACTCGATCGAGCAGGTGCGGAAGACCGACAACTGGCGAAGTAGCGATGATGTCCGTCTAATCTTTCATGTCTTCAAGCAGATCAAGGACCTCGAAGCCGACGCTGTCGCCAAGCTTGTCGACAACCTCGGCCTAGCGCAGGTGAAATATGCGTTTCTGCACGTCGTTGACGATCATCCATTCACGCTGTTCGACGAAACCCAGGTTGGTGTCCGATGGTCCGGCTCCATCAAGGGAGCTCTCGCACCTGAGCGAGGCTTGTCTGTTGTCCTCAGCACCTCGGAGACACTTCTCTGCTTCACCGGAAGCCGCGAGGTGAAACTGCCGCACCACGGCCTCCCACAGCCTTCGCTCTTAAAGCTTCATCGGAAATCCACTTTCCGCGATATGACGTACCTCGCGCGGCAAGCCTTCGATTTCTCGTGCCATTCGTGGCGCATGTTCACGCCGGCTCCGTTGCCGATCACCATCCTCTATTCCGAACTTATTGCGCGCCTCCTGGCCGGCCTACGCGACGTTCCGAATTGGGATCCTGACACCATGCTTGGCTCGATCGGCAGGACGCGGTGGTTCCTATGACCCATCTGCTCAACCAGTTACTCGAAGCGCTCGCAGCCGCAGCTCAGGATAATGTCGATCAACCAGAGCACGCGAGGGCGTTCGCGCAGTGGATCCATCTGGGACAAAGCCGCGCGACCGACATTCTTGCAGCTCTGGGTGACGCGGCAGCAGCGGCAAACGGGCCTGCGCGGGAGTCCAAGCATGTCGCCGTGCTCGGCTATGCAAGCCACGGCGATGCGCGATTTCAAGAGCCGTTCGTCGACGCGTTGAACTGGCTTCGGCAGCGGTCATTCTTTGTGCCGGGCCGGCCGCTAGCGTTCGAGGTGGACGGCATCGCTTTGCTGGGCGTAGCTCTGGGCGTTTCCAGATTGCCGACAGCAACCGCAACGGAGCCCACTGGCTGGCTGCGTGGCTTATTGGCGAGGCAACCTGCGCTCGGGAATCCTACTGGTTGGAATGACGCGCTTGTCGCCGCCGCTTCGGAAGTTGTCGGCCATGCCGCGAACGCGATGACGCCCGATCTACGTGCTGCGCTGGCCGAACGGTTGGACCTGCAGATCTCTGAGGCGGATCAGGAGGCTGCGTGGGCGCTGATCGCGGAAATGCGTGGCATCGAAGACGGAATGACACGTGCTGCCACGCAGCAGGTCGCGCTCCACTTTCTCCTTAAGAACTCGGCGACGATCCGACCTAGCGCCTTTACTGTGGAGCAAGTCGTCAAGTTATTGACAGGCGTGTCAGCAGGTCTTCGTCATTGGACTTGGGAGGAGAAGGCTCGGACTCCAAATTCCGCCATCGCGCGCTGGGACGTCGAGAACGAATATCACGTCCAGAACCTGCTTTGGGCCGTAATGGCGCCTGTATTCCCCAACCTTGATGACGAGGAGTGGCTGAAGTCTTTGGGACATCACAAGCCTCGGGCCGACTTCGCGGTTCCGTCGCTGCATCTCATCGTGGAGGCGAAGTTCCTTCGCAGCGGCAAGAATGCCTTCTCCCAGGTCATCGAGGAGGTTGCCGCCGACGCCAGCACCTACCTCCAACAGGGCAGCCCCTATCGGCATATCATCGTTGTTGTGTGGGACGATTTCGCCCGAACCGAAGAACACGCTGAACTCCGAAAGGGACTGCTTAGGATTAGCGGAATCCGTGGCGCGGTCGTTATTCCCCGCCCTGCCAAGATGGCTCGGCACGCGAGGAAGGCTGCACCTCAAAGATGATGAAACCA
>Ga0182792_1000669_pt1 | contig 30740 bp, 28 predicted proteins | sample Passage237B_FD_130497 | JGI IMG/M metagenome (GOLD analysis project Ga0182792, IMG submission 130497) | Cellulose adapted compost microbial communities from Newby Island Compost Facility, Milpitas, CA, USA - Passage2 37B (version 2) (version 2) ...
CGGAATCTCCACATTTCCCACCTGACGCATCCGTTTTTTACCTTTTTTCTGCTTTTCGAGCAGTTTCCGCTTACGGGAAATGTCCCCCCCGTAACATTTGGCCAAAACGTCCTTACGCATGGCCTTGACGGTCTCCCGCGCGATCACCTTCTGTCCGATCGCTGCCTGAATCGCAATTTCAAACATCTGACGTGGGAGAAGTTCTTTCAGTTTTTCGCAAAGTTTCTTACCCCATTCGTAGGCTTTCGACCGGTGTACGATGGCGGACAGGGCATCTACCCGTTCGCCGTTGAGCATGATATCGAGCTTCACCATATCCGATTCCTGGTATCCGCTCAGTTCGTAGTCAAGTGACGCGTATCCACGGGAAATGGTCTTAAGCTTGTCGAAGAAATCGAATACTACCTCTGCCAGCGGCATGGAGAACTGAAGTTCTACCCGTTCAGCAGTGAGGTATACCTGGTTTTTCAGCGTACCACGTTTGTCCATACAGAGCGACATGATACCGCCGATGTATTCCGACTTGGTGATGATCTGCGCATTGATGAAGGGTTCTTCGATTTCGTCAATATGGTTGGGGTCGGGCATTTCCGAAGGAGCACTGACTTTCAGAACGTTGCCTTTGGTCGTTTTAACCAGGAACTGTACAGACGGTACCGTGGTGATGACGGTCATGTCAAATTCCCGCTCCAGACGCTCCTGTACGATTTCCATATGGAGCATTCCCAGGAATCCGCAACGGAAACCGAAACCAAGCGCAGCCGAGGTTTCAGGTTCCCAGACCAGGGCGGCATCGTTCAGCTGCAGTTTTTCCATAGCCTCACGCAGGTCTTCGAACTCGCTGGTGTCTACCGGATAGATACCGGCAAAAACCATGGGTTTGACCTCCGAAAAACCCTGAATTGGCTCACTGGCCGGCGCCAGCGTGTGGGTAATCGTATCCCCCACTTTAACTTCCCGAGCGACTTTAATTCCGGAGATCAGGTAGCCTACGTCCCCGCATTCGATAGCGTTCTTGGGCTCTTTGTCCAGGCGCAGCGTGCCCACCTCATCCGCCTCATATTCCCGGCCTGTCGCCATGAATTTCACCTTATCGCCTTTCCGGATTACTCCGTTTTTCACCCGGAAAATGACTTCAATTCCTCTGAAAGGGTTAAATACAGAGTCAAAGATCAGGGCTTGCAACGGCGCCTGAGGATTGCCTGTTGGAGGGGGCACACGTTCTACGATCGCATTCAGAATGTCTTCAATACCGATGCCGGCCTTTCCACTCGCGTGGATGATTTCATCGCGGTTGCAGCCCAGCAGATCGACCATTTCGTCTTTTACCTCTTCCACCATGGCTCCGGGAAGGTCAATTTTGTTCAGTACCGGAATTATCACCAGGTCGTAGCCGAGAGCGAGGTAAAGGTTGGAAATGGTTTGGGCCTCCGTTCCCTGTGACGCATCCACCAGCAGCAGAGCACCTTCACAAGCCGCAATCGACCGTGATACCTCATAGGAGAAGTCGACGTGACCGGGAGTGTCAATCAGGTTGAGCGTGTATTTTTCGCCTTTATAATGGTAGTCCATCTGAATGGCATGACTCTTGATGGTAATCCCACGCTCACGTTCGAGATCCATGTTGTCGAGCAGCTGTTCCTGCATTTCCCTGTCTGAAACCGTTTTGGTAAACTCCAGAAGACGGTCAGCCAGGGTGCTTTTCCCATGGTCGATGTGTGCTATTATACAGAAATTACGGATGTTTTTCATTCTTTGAACCAGATGTCTGCCTACTGCGGCTGTATAAAAATTATCAATCCGCAAATTTATCTAATCCCACGCAATATCAATCATTAACAGCCAGCCTATATTTTGGTTAATATTTTTGGCTTCAATACCGGCATCATCTTTAAAAAGTGAAAAAAATGGGCAAGATGCCTCTCTTTGTTACTCAGGTTTCGGATCAATAATTTCCAATTTTATCGTGTTTTTGCCCGGCCTGATAAATTGTTTTCCTTATATTTACATAGCCATTAGTAAATAATTGCCTGGTCTCGTTAAACTTCCATCCGGTTTATCTGTCATAGTTTCTGGTACCTAGCTAAATCTTGACTTTTACTCTCTTACGTTGTGCGTTTTTTTTACATTAACTTACTTTTTCTCGTATTCATTATCCTCACCAGCCTGCCGGTACTGGGTTTTCAGTCCGGAGGGATCAAAATCACCGGAAGGGTTCTCGAAAAAGGATCGGGTGAACCAGCCGCATTTGCGACGGTGGCACTGCTACGCACCGATTCCACGGTTGTCTCGGGCGTAAATTCCGATCTGGAGGGCAATTTTGAACTGACTGGCGTCAGACCCGGAAATTATCTCTTAAAAGTTTCATCCATCGGATTTCGCAGCCAGATCGTTCCCAAAATAGCTGTGCATGTTGAGTCCGGGGACCTGGAAGTAGGTGTTATATACCTGGATGCCGAGCAAAACCAACTTGAGGAAGTAACCATTGTTGCGGAGAAATCGATGATTACTTCCGATATAGACAAAACATCAGTACACATAGGTCAGGACCTGCTCGCCTCCAGCAATAACGCTACGGAATTACTCGAAAAACTGCCTGCAGTGACCATTGACGAAAACGGATCCCCCATGATCCGGGGAAAATCCAATATCGTGGTACTCATTGACGGAAAGCCGTCTACGCAGTACGGGACTGATTTGGCAAGTGTACTTCAAAGTTTTCCTTCCGATCTGATTGAACGTATCGATGTCATTACTACTCCCTCCGCCAAATATGAAGCGGACGGCGCCAGCGGGGTTATCGACATCATCACCAAAAAAGCTACCATCGTAGGCAAAAACGGAAACGTCCGCCTGTATGCCGGAAATAACAACAATTATAATGGCGGTTTCAATTTCAATTACAAGGCTGAAAAACTGTCTTTCCGTACGACCGGAAACTACAATACACAGGAAAACTACAACGACCGCAAACTGGAACGGCAGAATCTTCTGGGCAGCAATCCTTCGACTTTGTTTCAGGATGGAACCGGATTCAACAAAACCAGTAACGGTTTCGGCCGGGTACAGGCCAATTATGATATCACGCCAAAACTTAATCTGGGGGCATTTGTCAATTTCAGCAGCCACGATAACCGCACCGAAGGGGCCATCGACAACCGGACGGTCTATTCCGACCTGAGTGAAGGCAGAAAATTCACCCGCATCAGTGACGGGAAGAATGATGGAACCAATATCACCTATGGGATGGACTTCCGGCAGGAATATTCCTCCAAAGAACACTATCTAATGGCTTCCCTGAGCTATACCCACGCTGCCTCTGACGGGCGGTCGGATCTGTCTCAGGAGAGTGATGAACCCCAGTGGCGCAGGCAGCAATACAATCTGCGGGACAATCATACCAGCAGCCTGCACGGGAAAATCGATTTCGCGTGGCCGGTAAGCGACAAATTTACCTTCCTAGCAGGGGGCCATACCCGGCAGGACTCCCGGGAAAACAACAACTTCCTGTATACGCGTAATCTGGAAACCGGTGAATATGTGTACGATGAGCGTATCAGTAACATTTTCGGGTATCAGGATGCCCTGTACAGCGGGTATGTCAGCGGAACGCAGAAATGGAAAGACTGGGGGGTACGGATTGGCCTCAGGCTGAGTAAAATGGATCAGCACCTGAATCAGATCAGCATGGACCGTAAGTTCTCGGTACACTTTCTCAATTTTATCCCTTCCCTCTCGGTGTCCCGCAAAGTGTCCGAAACCGGCATGTTCCGTGTTAACTACACCCGGCGGGTTCAAAGACCCAATGCGGAGTGGCTTAACCCCTACACCGATATCACCGACCCAAGAAACATCCGGACCGGTAACCCGGATCTGAATCCGGAGTTTACCCATCGCCTTGATCTGGGCTACTCCAACTACAAGAACGTGTTTGGTATCGGAACCAATTTATTTTCCAGTTACTCCAATAATGCTATAACCAATATCCGTACGATCGACGAAGATGGGGTTTCCTATTCCCGTTTCGATAACGTTGGAAGGGAGATGTCTTATGGCTTTGAAACGGATATATCGTATAAGGTAAGTGAAAAGCTGAAATTCAATTCCAGTGGCCGGGTTTTCAGGAGCGAAATCGTATCCCGGGCTGCAAACATCGACAGCCGGCGCTGGTCCTTTTCGGGTAACCTGAATGCATTTTTCCACTTGCCGGTCGGCTTCCGCGGATCGTTCTATATCAGTTACGAGGGGCCTACTGCGGTTGCTCAGGGATACCGGCTGGGGGTGACTCAGGCGAACTTATCCCTTCGCAGAAACTTCATGAAAAACAAAGCCTTCATAGCGCTGAATGTCAACGATATCTTTCTCTCCAGAAGATATGTCAATAATCTGAAAACAGATACCTATATCCAGCATTCGGTATGGCACCGGACAAACCGCAATATCGGTGTGACCATGCACTACCGCTTTGGCAAGATCAGCGCTCAGAACCGATAAGCGTAAACAATTATTAACAATGCCCGACATACCAGATCGACTGTTCTGAATCGTTTACTGTGCATTGTTTAACTTTATCACACGTACCCATGTTGTTTACCAGATTGTTTCGTCGTGCGGTGATTTTCAGCCGTGTGTTGCTGGTTGCCGGACTGTTTGCTGCCTCAGCTGATATTCATGCCCAGGGTTTATTTGAGCGGGAAAGAGCAGAGGCTGAAGAGGTTACCCCCGTCAGGTTAAACAACCGGAATTTTCAGAAGAATCTGGAGAAGTATGCCCATGAACTGGATCTTACCTCCAGACAGGTAAAGAAACTCAATAAAATAGACCGCAAATTTAGCCGTAAGGAAGCCCGCCTGGGACGCAAGCCCTCCACCAAACGCAGAGATCTGAAATCTCTTCAGAAAGCCAAAAGGGAGCAGATGATTGCCGTACTTACCTATGAGCAGCAGAGGAAACTGGAGAAGTTGTCCCGCAAAAACTTCTGGGATTTTCTTCGTGCCCGGAATTAAGTCAGGGGGCGGACCTTTGCAGACGGAACTTGAGCAGTACCCAAAGTACCAGGTACAGCACGCCAAGCAATAAAGCGAATTCTGTACTTAGCAGTATAGCGGTGCGTTCATGGATACCGGAAACGACGGCCTCCATCAGTTCGAAGGGGTTGTGCAGAATGTCCCAACTGTTCCAGCGGCCTATCCGCCCCAGAAAAATGCCATATCCGGCCAATGGCAGACTAAAGAACAACAGAATATGTCCGGTTTTGGGACCAAATACATAGATCCACGTGTGATGAATCCAGTACATCGAAATCAGTCCGTTGATCAGGCTGACCTGCGCGTAATAGTATAGCATGATTGCATCATGCCAGGTTTTGTTACTGCCATAATCGACCGAAAGGTGAATCAGGTCTGTGATCATGTACGGGGCATTCGGAAAGAACAGCAACCATACAATGCTGAGGAAAATTGTCACCGGATATTGTTTGGGGAATGCCCGGGAATGTACACGTGCTCCATAAGCCACCAACAGCGGTATCCAGCTGAGGAACAGGTTCCAGTCGAGCGAAAAATCTACCGCTTCGCTGTACTGAATGCGGATCAGATGATAGACCAGCGCCGCCAGACTCAGGATCAGAAGCAACAATAACGCCACCACACCCTCAATTGTGATGATGGCCCCCTGGTTATCGCGGCTTTTTATGCGGGTTAGTTTATATTTGGGTAACAAATCGGTTCAATTCTATTCTGAGTATAACGAATTTCCAACGCTATCCTTGTATACCCATGCCTTTTACCTTACCTCGCCGTGCCTTCACCCGATCGTTGCTGGGAATACCAGCCCTGTTTTCCACTGCTGGCCTCACGTCCAAATCGTGGAAATGCGTACATCATATTACTCCGCATCGCACCGCCGTACACATCGAAGGTCTGGGCAAAAGCTGCAGGGTGCTGCAGATTTCGGATTCCCATATCAGTATTCTCAACGAGCAGGAAAAAGAATTTGACCAGTATGGACAGCGAATGCACAACGCTTTCAGAAAGGTGAAGCATTTCAGCACCGGAGAAGAAGGACTTACGACTGATTATTTCAAAGGCCTTATGGCTTTTGCCCAGGCGGAAAAGGTCGATCTGATTGCCCTTTCCGGTGATATTCTCAATTATCCTTCTCCGACTGGGGTGGCATTTGTGAAAGAACAATTGCAGCAGACCGGTATACCCCATATGTATACGTCAGGGAATCATGACTGGCATTACGAGGGCATGGAAGGAACGGCCGATGAATTGAGGGACTACTGGTGCCGGAAAAGCCTGGCTCCCCTTTATCCCGATGGGATTTATGCATCTTCCCGCTTGGTCGGAGCGGTGAATGTGGTCATGATCGACAACTCCACCTATCAGGTTAACGAGGAGCAGCTGGCATTTTTCCGCAAGGAACTGGATAAGGGGTATCCGATTGTCCTGATCGTTCATATCCCGCTCTATACACTCGGGATGGGTATGTGCTGTGGTCATCCGGCCTGGGGATGGGACAGTGATCGGGGATTTGAGATTGAAAGGCGTCAGCGCTGGCCCAAATCGGGAAACCTCAAAAGCACGGAGGCTTTCGTGAAGGAAGTTATGACTGCACCAGGGGTAGTAGGGATCTTTGCCGGGCACTGGCATCGCTTCCATACGGTCGGCGGTAGCGGACCGGTACAGCAGTTGGCTTTACCCGCGTTTAGCGGCCAATACCGGTTGATCGATTTTCTGCCCGCTTAATTTTTGATGGTTCCGTCGAGATCCACCCAGTTGCCATGCTGATACCGTCGAATGGTGAAAATGGTGTTTTCCCGGGAATCACCAAAATCAAATCCGCCCAGGAGATATCCTACCCGGTCTGAAAACTGGGTTTTGGCAATGCCTTCTCCGGTTTTCTCCTTGTACTTGTCGAGTTTCCTTCCCAGGAAAAGCAGATGGTCGTATCCGAGATAGGAATAAATCGATGGGAGCGTATTATACGCCATGTAATACTGGTAACGGAAATTTTTAACTTCCTGTTTTTCCAGATCAATATAGTCGGTATCGAGCAGATACAGGTGACGGTCGTAGCGGGAAAAGTCGGTGTTGTATCGGTCAAACGCAGTAGCAGTGGCAATGAGCGGTACCTGATCGAAGGTCGTAATCCCCTTTAGCAGACTTAGGAAATTCTGTCCTGCCCGCGGATCGGTAGAAAAAAGCACAATGTGCGAGGGGTTTAGCGAACCCAGGACTTCGGGTGAAAGTACGGGTGCCATCGACTCACTGGCACTTTCGATTTTTTTCAGACCCAGGATCTGGCCTTTTTTCGCCCGAACCTCGCTGACATAAAGTGCAGCCAGCGTTGAATCTTTCTGGGAAGTACCGTAGAATATCAGCGCACGGATTTCAGGGTCAATACTGTTCGCTACCTGTATGACATGTCTGGCCTGCAGTTCCAGACTGGCATGGGCCAGGTAGTAAAACGGATACTTATTGTTTAATAGCTTCGAATCAGTAGAAAGGGGATTTATGACAGGAATACCTGTCTTGCGTGAAAACTCAGCAGCCTCCTCACTTGTTTCGGGGTGCAGCGGTCCGAGGATCAGATTGGAGTTACGGAAATCATCGATTTCACTCAGCTGCCTAACCGCATTCTTTTCGTTGCTTACGTCAAAGGCATTCAGTTTTACCTCGATCTTTTCATTCCTCAGCTGCTTTTGAGCCAGCAAAAGACCCTGGTAATAATCGTAAACATATTGATTGGACCTGACTCTGGAAGATGCATCGAACGCATCGAGCCGAAAGGGCAGGAGCACAGCCACATCATAGTATTTTTTGCCTTCCTGCGCCGGAGCTTCCTTTTTGGCAGGTGCTGCCTGCTGCGAACCTTTAGCCGCCAGTTTAAACTTTTCGGTAAGGGATTTGGCAAGATCCAGCTCCGATTTGGGGGCACTTCCTTTTTCCAGAATCGCCTTCACGAGTGTACTGGCTATAATACGGTCTTCGGGAAACTGCTTGTTCAGGCCTTTGAGTAAACCTACATCGCGAAGATCTCCGATATAATGCTGAATCAAGCCCTGTACGTCTTTCTGGTATGAGGAGGTGGTGATGCGGTTGAGATAATCCAGGCCGCGGTAATAACCTTTGAGTTTGAAGTTCAGCAGTCCGGCCAGGTAGTAGGCCTCATCTTTCCGCGACCAGTTGGGGTGACGGGTAAGCAGTTGCTGAAGCATGTTCCAGCCTTCCTGATCCTTGTTCAGATGCTGGGCAGCGTTTGCATAATAGTAATGCGCATAAGCATTACGGTCCTCATTGGAATTGTCTTTTGTCAGAGATGCGAACAGGCTCATGGCCTGTTCATATCTCTTCTGTTTGAACGCTGATATTGCCTCCGAAAATTCCGAGTCTTTTTTATCTTTTTTGATAAGCTGAGCACTGGAAGGGAGAGTCAGCAGGCATATCAAAAGTATTCCAACAAGTTTATTCATCATACCGTTTATTCTGTCCGCGGCTGCAGGGACCCTGCATGGGTTTTTAATTCAACGTTCAAAATACCGGTTTCGTCCGTGACGAAATTATTTTTTCCGGTTGGGCTTATTGAGTCGTTGCTGTAGTTCCTCCTGTTTTTTCTTCGCTTCTTCAGCTTCTTTCAGCGACTTTTCGAGGTAGGCACTGAATTTGCTCTGCTTCTGCGGTTTGTCCTTAAACTTCTTACGGTTCTCCTCCAGAATCGCTTTGATCTTGTCATCATCGACCATTTTGCGGATGATCAGCTGCTGGCCGATGGTAACCAGGTTGGAAACGAAGTAATAGAAGGTAAGACCGGCCGGGAATGAGTTCAGAATAAACATGAACATCAGCGGCATGACATAGCTCAGGAACTTCATATTCACCGGCCCGGGCTGAGTGGGCGTCATCTGGTTACTGTAGTAGGCATATCCGATGCTGGAAGCCGTCATCAGTACGGTGAACAAGCTCACATGGCTGCCGTAAAAAGGAATATGAAAAGGGAATTTAATGAACGCGTCGTAGGTCGACAGGTCTTTCGCCCAAAGGAATGACTGCTGTCTCAGCTCAATCAGGTTGGGGAAAAGGAAGAACAGGGAGAACAGAATCGGCATGGTAGCCAGTACCGGGATACATCCGCTGAGCGGACTTACACCGACCTGCTGGTACAGCTTCATTTGTTCCTGTTGCTGCTTGGCCATGTCCTCGGGATATTTCTGGCGGATCTCCTCAATTTCAGGTGCCAGTACCTTCATTTTCGCCATACTTACATAAGACTTGTAAGTAAGTGGCATCAGAATGGTCTTGACGATCAGTACGAGACAGATAATGAGAAGGCCATAGTTGGAGATGAATTTCTCCAGCAGATTGAAAAGAGGTACCAGGAAATACTTGTTGATCGGTTTCAGGAAAGCGTAGCCAAGGTTAACGTTTTGCTCGAAGTTCTCGGCGTTCACTTCCTGTACCACATGATAGTCGTTCGGGCCAAAGAAATACTGGAAATTAGCTTTGCCTTTCTGGATGTCGGCCACCGGAATTTCCGTTTCCACATTCATGGTCTTAACCACCTGCATATCGGCTGTATTGACCTTACCGGTCGCAGCGAAGGATGGGAATGTAGTCTCTTTGGCAATCAGACCCGATAGAAAGTATTTGTGCTTGATGGTAAACCACTTGACAGGCTCCTCCGCTTTCTCCTCTACCGTACCGTTGGTCGAGATACCCAGATCTTCGAGTTCATCCGTGTAATAATTTACGGTGACGACTTTCCGGTTTTCCTCCATGTCGTTCTCCAGCTGGAGCATATCGTTGGTCCAGGCAAAACGCATAGACTTGTCGTACTGACCGGCTCCCTGCGAAGCCTTGACCGAATAGTCGATGAGGTAGCCCGACCCCTTGATCTTATAGGTTTGCTCAACCCATTCGCTGGCTCCCAGCTGGTGTCTGAAAGTTAGCGTCAGCGAGTCTCCTTCTGCGAGTTCAATATCTCCCTGACGGCTCGCCTGGAAGTAGGCATTGGCCAGGTTCAGTGTTCCTGACTGGGTAGGATATTCCAGCTGAAAATGGTTAAAGCCCTCTGCAATCAGATAAAGTGGTTTCTGATCGTAGGTCAGGTAGTTATTCAGTTTAAGCTGCTTGATAATACCTCCCTTGTCAGTGAAGACGATCTCCAAATCACGGGTTTTAACTTTAATGTCCGAGAAGGTAACCGGGGTGGTTCCCAGGCTGTCAAAACCTTCCGTGATTAAAGAGTCGGGTATTGCCGCTGGTTCCGAATTCCCGACAACCTGTTGAGTAGTTTCCTGTTCCAGCGTTTCTTCCGGGGTCGGCATAAAATAGGTATACCCCAGAAGCATCAGGAATATTAATACGATTCCCGTAATTTGGTTTTTGTCCATTTAACTATTATTGATTGAAATACTCATCCACACCCGGCCACACGGCCTTCTTAATGAGGAGGCAAAAATACGATAATTTTGGCATTCGTACGGGGTAAGGGACTGATTCAGTTCCCGCTACACCCTGATTTTTAGCTTGGGCGTCTTTCCTGTTGATATTTCAAAGCGTGCTTGACGAAATTGACAAACAGCGGATGCGGATTCAATACCGTACTTTTCAGCTCGGGGTGGAACTGCACGCCAATGAAGAAAGGATGATTTTCTAGTTCTACGATTTCGACCAGATCGTTTTCCGGGTTGACTCCCACCGCTTTCATACCGGCCTTCTCAAACTGGTCACGGTATTGGTTGTTAAACTCATACCGGTGGCGATGGCGCTCGGAAATGTTCTGTTTTCCATAGATTTCATGCGCAAGTGTGCCCTTCTTAACCTTACAGTTGAATGCACCCAGACGCATGGTACCGCCTTTATTGACAACCCCTTTCTGGTTTTCCATCAGGGCGATGACCGGATCCGGCGTTTTTTCATTCATTTCCATCGAATGGGCATCCTTCAGCCCCAGTACATTGCGGGCGAATTCGATTACAGCCATCTGCATACCCAGACATATTCCGAAGAACGGAATGCGGTTTTCGCGCACATACCGGATGGCCGCAATTTTACCTTCGATACCCCTTTCACCAAATCCGGGAGCTACCAGAATCCCGTCGAGACCTGCGAATACTTCGGGTGCATTATCTTCGGTAAGTGACTCCGAATGGATCCATACGATTTCTACTTTCGCCTCATTCACTGCTCCGGCGTGGATGAAGGATTCGGAAATGGATTTATAGGCGTCGTGAAGTTCCACATACTTTCCTACCAGACCGATTTTTACGGAGTGCTTGGGATAACGTAATCTAGTGAGGAAGTGTTCCCAGTCGGTCAGATCGGCGTCTCTTTCCGAATACAGGTCGAGCATGTACAGGGCACGCTGATCGAGACGCTCCTTACGCATGTTCATCGGAACATCGTAAATGGTGGGAGCATCGATAGCTTCGATGACGGAGGCTTCCTGAACATTGCAGAAACGGGCGATTTTGTTCCGAAGTTCCTGAGGCAGATGGTGTTCGGTACGGCAAACCAGAATATCCGGCTGAAGACCGGCTTCATTCATGAGTTTGACCGAATGCTGGGTCGGTTTGGTCTTAAGCTCGCCGGCCGATTTCAGGTAGGGGACCAGAGTCAGGTGAATGATCAGCGTGTCGTGCTTTTCCATCTCGAACTTGATCTGTCTGACCGTTTCGATGAAGGGCAGCGACTCGATGTCACCCACACATCCGCCAATCTCCGTGATGACGATGTCGTATTCACCTGACTTGCCGAGCAGGAGCATATTCCGTTTGATTTCATCGGTAATATGCGGCACCACCTGAACGGTTTTACCCAGGTAGGCACCTTCCCTTTCCTTGGTGATTACATTGTAATAAATGCGGCCGGTAGTTACGTTATTGGCCTGTGAGGTTCTTACATTGAGGAACCTTTCGTAGTGACCCAAATCGAGGTCGGTTTCCGCTCCGTCGTCGGTAACATAGCATTCACCATGTTCATAGGGATTCAACGTGCCCGGATCAACATTGATATAGGGATCAAACTTTTGGATTGTGACCGAGAAACCTCTGGATTGCAGAAGTTTGGCTAATGAAGAGGCAATAATTCCTTTGCCCAAAGAGGATGTTACACCGCCCGTAACAAATATATATTTTGCGGTCTTTTGCTTTTTGGAAGCCATAAGACGATTGCTGTTAATTTGATTACGGGATACAAAGGTATAGAAAAAAACCTACTTCCCCAGCCAATCCGGTTTTTTAAAAAACCATTATCGGAATTCCGTCGGGGAAAAACAGGAACAAGCTAATTCCGACTCACAATTGTGCCATTTCCGGGGAAAGGGAGTCATTCAAATTGTTTTTTTTGAACTATCTCGGCAAAACCATTTATCATTGTAAACCGAAACAACCGAATCTCAGACCATGGAAAAACAGACCATACATGCTACTACCGTACTCGGGGTGCTCCATAACGGGAAAGTCTCGCTGGGGGCCGACGGTCAGGCCACGATGGGCCATACGGTAGCCAAGAGCAATGTGCATAAGATCAGAAAACTGCAGAATGGAAAGATATTGGTAGGATTTGCAGGAAGCACAGCAGATGCATTCACCCTGCTTGAAAAGTTTGAGGAAAAACTGAATGCCTACGGAGGAAATATGAAGCGTGGAGCCATAGAGCTGGCAAAGGAATGGCGTACCGATCGTTACCTGAGAAGACTCGAAGCCATGCTGATTGCGGCCAACCCCACTGAAATTCTGATTATTTCCGGAACCGGAGACGTACTGGAGCCTGAAAACGGAATAGCCGCTATAGGTTCCGGTGGGAATTATGCGTTGTCAGCTGCAAACGCCCTGAAGAAGCATGCCCCTCATCTGACAGCGGCCGAAATGGTTAGGGAAGGACTCACCATTGCGGCGGATCTGTGTATCTATACCAACCACAATTTCGTCATCGAAGAACTGTAGGATAAAAAAATCGGCCTGGTTTCCCCGGATAATACGAAGGAAACCAGGCTGATTTTTTAATGTCCACCAACCGATGCCACCCCTTTGATTCCACGGGTTTCAACCCTGATGTTGCGAGTTGGCGCCGTATGCTGCTGGAAGTTCTGGATAATTTCCAGTACATCGTAGTCGATATCCCTTGATTTACTGCCATCGATGATGACCGTTGAATTAGGCGGCAGGCTGTCCAGCGTCAGGCCGATGCTGCCTTTGTTCAGGAAAGTAACTTCCTCTGACAAGAGTATCGTAATAACTTCGCCGGTCTGTTTTTCTTCCTTTTTGTACGAATAGGAATGCCGGTAGTTTTTCTGCAGAATGAAGTAGATGGCTACCACCATACCCACGGCGATTCCCTTGAGCAGGTCGGTTACCAGAATGGCGGCTACCGTCACCACAAATGGGATGAACTGTTCCCAGCCCAGTTTGTACATGCCCTTGAACAGGGATGGTTTCGCGAGTTTGTAACCCACCAGCAGCAGGATGGCCGCCAGGGTCGACAGGGGTATCATGTTCATGAATTTCGGGATGAATATCACCGAAATCAGAAGGATTAATCCATGTATGATGGTCGACATCCGGGTTTTCCCGCCGGCATCGATGTTGACAGAGCTCCGTACGATTACCTGTGTCACCGGAAGGCCGCCAATCAGTCCGGCCGTGAGGTTACCGAAGCCCTGGGCGATCAGTTCCCGGTTGGTTGGGGTATTGCGCTTGTAGGGATCCAGTTTGTCGGTAGCTTCTACCGAAAGCAGGGATTCCAGGCTGGCTACCACCGCCAGGGTAATGGCTACCGTATAAACATCAGGATTGGAGATGGCCGAAAAGTCGGGAAACTTGAAAAAGCTGACGAATTCGGTCAGACTACCTGCTACCGGCAGCTGAACCAGATGCTGCCCGGTAACGGCGAGGTCGGGAGAAATCACACCGAGCAGGGCGTTTATCCCGATACCCAGCAAGACCACCACCAGAGCTCCGGGGATGAACTTGAACAGGCCGAATTTTTTCATGTACGGCTGATCGAAGAGCAGCAGAGCGGCCAGGGAAATGACGGAAATGATGATAGCTCCCGTCGTACTGTATTTGACTGCGTACCACAGATCGGTGAATGTGTTACGTCCTTCGCCGGCTTCGAAATTCTCGTTACCCATGTATTCGGCATCGAAGCCAAGGGCGTGGGGAATCTGCTTCAGGATCAGTATGAGCCCGATGGCAGCCAGCATCCCCTTGATAACCGATGAAGGAAAGTAGTAGCCGATGATACCTGCCTTGAGGAAACCGGCCAGTATCTGCAGCAATCCTGCCAGCACCACGGCCAGCAGAAAGGCTTCGAAACTGCCCAGTGTCTCAATGGCGGTTAAAACGATCACTACCAGACCTGCGGCAGGCCCGGCGACTCCCACGGCCGACTGGCTGATCATCCCGACGACAATCCCGCCTACGACGCCCGCAATGATTCCTGAAAATAGCAGGTCTGCCCGTCCGGTCGACGCAAGGGCTACCCCCAGACAGAGGGGGAGCGCCACCAGCGCGACTACGATACCGGCCGGCAAATCCGACTTCAGATTTACCAATAATCTATTTCTTTTAATTGACATGTGTATTTAATAAGTTAGACAACTTTCGCCTGATCAGAAAAGTGATTAAGCTGCTCCCGAGGAGGGAGTGTTGTTGAATACATAGACTTCGTCGAGTGAGCCTGCATCGCCCATGGTGACATTCAGGTTTTTCAGAAGGCCGGTCTTCAAATCGTAAACCAGACCATGGATCTGCAGTTTACGATCGTTGGCCCAGGCATTCTGCACGATGGAGCTTTTCGAAAGGTTATAGACCTGTTCGATGATATTCAGTTCGACCAGCCGGTTGCTTTTCGCGACCGGATCCTGGATGGCATCCAGTTCGTCTTTATGTAATCGAATTACGTCCTTGATGTTTCGTAACCAGTTGTCTATCAATCCATTTTGCTGGTTTCCCAGCGCGGCGTTCACGCCACCGCAGCCGTAATGACCCACGACCATTACATGGCGGACTTTCAGTATGTTGATGGAGTAGTCCAGAACGCTCAACAGGTTCATGTCGGTATGTACAACCATGTTGGCAATGTTCCGGTGCACGAAGATCTCACCCGATTCGGTACCGGTGATTTCGTTGGCGGGCACGCGGCTGTCAGAACAACCTATCCAAAGGAAGCGGGGCTGCTGGCCGGTTGCCAGTTTTTCGAAATACTGAGGGTCCTGTTCGAGCTTTTTTTCGACCCATTTCTGATTATTGGTGAATAAATCTCTGAATGACTTAGGCATGATCACTATTGTTTAAGTGTTTGAAAAATTGGACCCAACGAAATAGCTCTGGTCATTCGCATTACATATGCGAACAGCACAGTCTGTCGGCAGTCCGATCCCAGGAAATTACAATAAGATAATCCTAAGCCCGTTCGGGAGGGGGGGCAACCATGCTCAGGGTTACATCGAGCACGGGAGGGGTTTTATAAAAGGAGATGGGAACGAGATAGTAAGGAAGGTTTGACACGATTGGTCCAAAATGATGCTCGTGGCAGATGACATCCTCTTCGATCAGGTTCTGGGTCGTGGTAGTACTGGTCTCTTCTTCGGCCGCTTCCAGAACCATGGAGTTTTTCACTTTCCAATTCGTCAACAATGATGCTATACTTCCTGTCACTATACCCAGGAAGTAAAGCATCATCGAGAAATACAGCAGTTGACGAATGAGTTTCACGCTCTTTTAAATTGGTTATAATGATCCGGCCTGTGAATTATTTGCCGGGCTTATAGTTTCTCTCATGTCTTTCGAGCCAGCGACCTACAACGAAAGAGGCTGACAGCAGAACTACATAAAAGACGATCATTATAATTGTCATGTACATATCGCAAAAAAATTAAATTGACCTGAAACAAAAATAATACAAAATATCAGACAACCGACCTTATTAACGTGATATTAACAAAAAATCATAATACCCCCTTGGTCGACGGGAGTACGTTCAGTTGATTTAAATCGCGTTTGACAGCCATTTTAACCGCTTTGGCGAACCCTTTGAAAATGGCCTCGATCTTGTGGTGTTCGTTGGTACCTTCTGCCCGGATATTGAGGTTCGACAGGGAGGTATCGCTGAAGGATTTGAAGAAATGGTGAAACATTTCGGTCGGCATATCGCCTACTTTTTCCCGGCGGAACTCGGCATCCCAAACCAGCCAGGGGCGGCCTGAAAAATCAATCGCTACCTGCGCAAGGGCCTCGTCCATGGGCAGCAGGAAGCCGTAACGGCTGATCCCTCGCTTATCGCCCAGAGCTTTCCGGAACGCTTCCCCAAGTGCAAGTCCCGTGTCTTCGATGGTATGGTGTTCATCGATATGCAGATCTCCGTTGACATCGATTTTGAGGTCGATGCCACCATGCCTGGCCACCTGATCAAGCATGTGATCGAAAAAGCCCAGGCCGGTGTGAATATCCGACTTACCGGTGCCATCCAGATTGATTTCGATGCGGATCTGGGTTTCCTTCGTATTGCGTTCCACGACAGCAATGCGCTCAGTCAGTTTGACTTTTTCGTAGATTTCATCCCAGTCGGACGTCACAAGTGCGAGGGCGTCGCGCATCTTTTCGTCCAATTCCCTAACCGCATCCTCATTGCCGATAAAGATGGCTTTGGCGCCGAGATTTACAGCCAGCTGGATGTCAGTCAGGCGGTCACCGATGACATAGCTGTTGGCCAGATCGTACTCGCCGTTAAAATAGCCCTGCAGCATGCCGATGCCCGGCTTGCGGTTGGGGGAGTTGTCCTCGGGAAAATGTCTATCGATATGGATGGCGGCAAACTGCACGTTTTCGCCCTCCAGCGTTTTCAGCATTTTGTTGTGGGCAGGCCAGAAGGTGTCTTCGGGAAAAGAAGCCGTACCCAGTCCGTCCTGATTGGTGACCATCACCAGCTCATATTCCCCGTCTTCCGCAATGCGGCGCAGGTTGGAAATGGCTTTGGGCAGGAATTCGAGTTTTTCGAGGGAATCGACCTGAAAGTCGGTAGGCGGCTCCACGATAATGGTACCGTCGCGATCAATAAAGAGTACTTTTTTCACGGTTACAACTACTTGAAATGAATGGCAAAAGTAGCACCATTTCCCGAAGGAAAGGTGCCAGACCGGTAATTAGTTGAAGTTAAGGCTGCACCTTTTCAATCGCTATCCCTATGCTCATGACGAAGGGGAGAGGGTCCTGACGCATGGATTGCTCAATTTCAAAAGTGTAGGTCCCGCTTCTTTTAAACTCGTAGTTCTTCAGGAAAGGGATCTTCTGGTCGAATAAATCTCCGAGACCTTTTCCGTACGGTTTACCAGTCGTTTCGTCGGAAACTTTGAGTTCCACCAGGTCATAAGCCAGTACCTTACTGTCCGGGTCAGTGATTTTCCGGGTGAGGTAGAGGTTGTAGTAGGGATACTGGATAGCGGTACGCAGCAGGTAATAGGCATTGTACCGCACCGTCGTGTCTTGAATTTCTACCTTGAAGACGGGTTTATGACTGGCATACCATTGGGCGTCCTTAATTTCTTCGTGCGATTTAAAGACGGTATTCCGGTCGCAGGACGCCAGCGTAAACAGTGCTAAAATCCCCAGCCACAGATATTGGAAAATTCGCATAGGATTACTCCGGGAAAGCGGCGTTTTTCTGTTCGAAATATCTTTTCAGCCAGGTGGATTCGGCAGGGACCTTCCAGCGGCTCATCCATTGGGCCTTGGTGGCGACGAGGTTGTCGAATACCACGGTTGAAGGCGCAATAGTCTCGTTGAAAATGAGATCCTTTACCTCACTGATCGGGGTGAGGCGAATATGCTGGGCCGTGTCGATCCATGCGACGGAGCGGTCGAAAAAGTCGATGTTCATGGCAATGCCCGCCTCCCGCATCCAGCTTACCGACTTGTCAATGGAGCACCCGCTGGGCAGCTCATGCGATTCGTCAACAGCGATGACAACAAACTGGTTATGAAAGATCTTGACGGAAGCCAGCAGTGGTTTCCCGTGGGCATTCCAGTTATTCACGGCAGCCTTGAGCGTTTCGGTGAGGGTGCCTACTTCATCTGGATTCATAGGCCGGTTCGCCTGGTAGATCCAGAGCCGGGCGTTGAAGTCAATTTCGTCAAATGGTATATACATGGCCTGGAAGTCTAATGTCAGAAATAAGCCTCTAAATTAGAAAAGAGAGGGCAGAATACCTATTAACCAGAGGATAGGAAAGGGGGCAGCTGATTGAAAGTCGCCGGCCTTCCTGAAATTCAACGGTTAGTCAGTTATTGCACGAAGCATCCGTCCATTACAGCTTTTTGCCACGGAAAGAACCTCAGTAGCCATTACCCCCGAAATCGGCCCTATTGTGGATGGGGCTGTTTATCGGCGGAAAGGGGGCGACCATTTCTCTTAAAAGCAAATTCATAACTATAGGCTCAAAACAGTGTCCGGCTGGACCGGCACTACAATTAGCGCCCGCGCGGTTTACAACGGGGCGTTCATCCGATAAGACAGCACTTTCATCTGCCTTTTATTTTCCACCTGCCACCTGGTCATATGTAGAATATGTCATGGACTCCCTTACGGATAATATCAGGTATATTCCTTTATAAAAATCCATTTAACAGAACTGGATGTTTTGATGACTGTCAATAATTGTGGATATTCCATTGATAATCTGTTACATGAAACTCAAATTGTCTAATCCTTAACTGTTATGAAAAATTTTCGATTAATTGTTACTCTGATTTTTTCATTAAGTACAGGCATTATTTCCAATGCGCAAGTTGCCATTGGGGTTGAAACCCCTCACGAATCAGCTCAGCTCGATGTTACTTCTACGACCAAAGGATTACTGATCCCCCGGATGACTGGTGAGGAAAGGAGTCTTATCACCGGAACAGAGGGCTTGTTGGTATATCAAACAGATTATCCTGTTGGGTTTTATTATTTTACCAATGCGCAATGGGTTAAGCTGGTTAATGAAAAAGAGAATCCTAACGGTATGTATTTTACCCGGTATAACGGGATAATACTGACCATTAAAGTGTCCGATAATATTTTTCCTGTAAGTATCTTTAATAGTGGAGCTTATTCAAGGCCATTTTTTACCAGAACTGAAGTCAGTAGCGAAGAATTGTAAGAATGGGATGCACAACACCCTTTTAAAGAGTCAACAATAGTCGTTTTGGATCCTGGCTATTACCAGGTTATATATAGTCTTGACTTTGAGTTTACATCATCTTCCGAAGAAGTAGAGTTGACTACGTGCGTGATGTCCCCGAGTAATCCGGACGTAAGTACGGAATTTTCAGAACATCCTTACAATATTGTAAAGAATACATACAAGGGAAGTGGCACCGTAATGGTATCCTTTATTTTTGAGGCACAGAAAAAAACATGGTTTTGTCTTGTCATTCGGACGCCAGAAGGAAGTGATGTGTCTACTATCAAACTTAAAACTACCGGGTTGAATTATATAAATATTAACCAAAGTATTCTGAAATAAATCTATTATTCCCCCCCTGAAAGAGGGTGCTTTTTGAGGCACCCTCTTTTTGTTATCAATCACTTATCTTAACCCAAAATCGCTTTCACGGTTTCGGCCAGTGGCGTTGTGGGGTGACCGAGGAGACGCGACAAGGTTTTGCTCTCATCGTAAAGCTGGTCTTTGGCGGCTTCCACATCCCATCCGGCAATGGCCTGGGCTATGAATTCAGGTAAACCCAATGACTTAAGCGCTTCCGTATATTCCTCAACCGTTAGGTTGTTGTAGGGAATGTCCCTGCCTGTCTGGCGCGAAATTTCGGCAGCGAGCTGGCTTAAGGTAAAGGACTCGTCACCTCCAAGCTCATAGATCTGGCCGTCATGACCCTCGGTGGTCAGCACTACAGCAGCCGCTTCGGCATAGTCAGCCCGAGGGGCTGCCGAAATACGGCCTTCTCCCGATACGCCGATCAGGGCGCCCGCCTGTACCGCACCGTGGATGCCGTTGGCGTAGTTTTCGGTATACCAGCCGTTGCGGAGGATAGTGTAGTTGAGGCCCGATGCCTTGATCATTTCTTCCGTCTGCTTGTGTTCCAAAGCAAGACTGATGGTAGAGGTATCTGCCCGCAGTATACTCGTATATACGATTCTTTTTACGCCTGCTTCTACGGCCGCTTTGATCACGTTTTCGTGCTGCGCCTTGCGCTTGCCGACCTCATTTGCTGAAATGAGCAGCAGCTGGTCGATCCCTTTCAGGCTTTCTGCAAGCTTGTCTGGTTGGGTATAGTCAAAGGCACGCAGTTCTATTCCCAGATCGGCACCCTTTTCAGGATTTCTAACCAACCCTACCAGTTGTGAGGCATCTGTCCTTTCTTTCAGTTTGGTTACCACCAGTTTTCCCAACTGTCCGGTCGCACCTGTAATTCCCGTTTTCATGTGTTATATGGATAATGAATGGATAATCGTTTTACTCAAATTCCGTTATCAGGTCCGCCAGCGATTGGCGGTTCAGGGCCGTCACCACCACCTCGTCGGTATCAGCCGAAAGCCCTTCCAGAACCTGGTTAATCTTACGGCCTACCGGGCATTCCGGATTGGGGTGGAGGTTGCGCTTGCCCAGCACGTCGGAATTGCGTATCAGCAGATAAACCTCGCCCAATTTCACCTCAGCAGGGGACACAGCTAGTCTGATTCCGCCTTCCTTGCCCTTACGACTGGTAACCCAGCCCCGTTTAACCAGGTGTGCCAGCTCCCGTCTTACCACCACCGGATTGACGTTGATACTGGCGGCCATCCACTCCGAACTGAGCCACGCGCCCGGGGACTTCGCCAGCAGAACGAGAATATGAATGACGGTTGCGTATCGGGTATTGTTCATATCGGCACAAAGGTAGTTTATTTTTTAAATGTAACAAAAAATGTTACAATAAATATCCGGGCAGGATCTACAGAAAATAGCCAAATATTTATTTTCTTGTGAAAATTCTCGTTTAAGTTGTATTAAGGACATAAAAACCAAAGTATCAGTATGCATCGTAGGGACGCATTGAGGTCACTGACGGGGTTGTTGGGCGCGGCTGTGGCGATACCGTCATGGGCACAGGCCTGGACGCCATCTGCGTTGGAGGAGCCGAAGTTGCTGGGCAGCACCCAAAAGAAAGTACTTACCGGCATGGTAGATGCCATTTTACCGAAAACAGATACACCGGGAGCCGCCGAACTAGGGGTTCAGCGCTTCGTGGAGCTAATGGTTCAGGACTGTTATGAAGGGCCGCAGCGGGACCTGCTGAAAGACGGACTCGACAGACTTGAGGCCGAAGCCAAAAACAGTAAGGGTAAAAGTTTCGCAGATTTAAAGGGTACGGAACGACTGGAACTGATCCAAAAATGGGCATCAGGCCCGGATAAGTCCAACCGGGATTTCACCCAGCTGGTGAAGGATCTGACGATTCACGGCTATGTCAATTCGGAATATGTCATGACCCACATTACCAAATACGAACTGGTCCCGGCGCGTTATCTGGGGTGCGTACCGGTTTAATCTTCAATTTTTTGCGGCAAAGAAATCACTGAAATGGATAATTTCGATACCATACATTTTAATATAAACGGAAAGGAAAAAAACACCTTTGACGCGATTGTCATCGGATCGGGGATCAGCGGAGGCTGGTCGGCCAAGGAGCTGACGGAGAAGGGGCTGAAAACACTCCTACTGGAGCGGGGGCGGAATGTAGAGCATATAAAGGATTATCCTACGACCAACATGATGCCCTGGGAATTTGACCACCGCGAGCGATTGCCCCTCGATGTGATCAAGGAGAACCCGATCGTTAGCAAGTGTTACAATTTCAAGGAGTCGGCTGCTCATTTCTTTGTGAAAGACAAGGAGCACCCCTATGTACAGGAAAAGCCTTTTGACTGGATCAGAGGTTACCAGGTGGGGGGGAAGTCGCTTCTTTGGGCGCGGCAGACCCAGCGCTGGTCGAAATACGATTTCGAGGGTCCCGCCCGGGATGGATTTGCCGTAGAATGGCCCATTTCCTACGATGACATTGCTCCGTGGTACAGTCATGTCGAGCGTTTTGCCGGGATTTCCGGAAACAAGGACGGACTGGACATTCTGCCGGACGGGGACTTTCTGCCGCCGCACGAACTCAACTGTGTGGAGCAGTATTTCAGCAAAAAGGTAGCAGACCACTACAAGGGCAACCGCCATATTATTATCGGGCGCTGCGCGCATATTACGCAGCCGCAACCCATCCACCTCGAACAGGGTCGTGCCAAATGCCAGCATCGCGTGATCTGTGAGCGGGGTTGTCCGTTTGGCGGCTATTTTGCTTCCAACTCGTCGACCATACCCTGGGCGATGAAAACGGGCAATCTGACCCTCAAAACCGATTCCATTGTCCATTCCATCATTTACGATGATAAAAAAGGGAAGGCCGTAGGTGTGCGGGTGATTGATGCCAAAACCCAGGCCACTACCGACTATTTCGCAAAAATCATTTTTGTAAATGCCTCAGCCCTGAATACGAACCTGATCCTGCTGAATTCCAAATCCCGACGCTTCCCGAACGGGCTGGGGAACGACAGCGGGGTGCTGGGCAAATATGTTGCTTTTCACAATTACCGGGCAGGAATCAGTGGCACGTTTGAAGGATATCTGGACAAGAAGACGGAAGGCCGCCGGCCCAATGGGGGCTATATTCCCCGTTTCCGGAACGTTTACAAACAGGAAACCGACTTCCTGCGTGGTTATGCTGCCGGCTTCAGTGCAGGCCGCGGCACGGTGAGTGACCGGAGCGGTTGGGGCGCAGATCTTAAAAACGGCCTGTTTCAGGACAAATATGGTCCGTGGTATGTCGGTTCCCACATGATGGGAGAGACCATCCCCAAGGAAACCAATTACGTGGCACTGGATCCGGAATTAAAGGATCCGTTCGGCATGCCGCAGCTGCGCATCCATGTGGAGTATGACGACAATGATGACAAAATGGTGAAAGACTATATCGAGCAGATGACCGAGATGTTCGAAATGGCCGGCTTCACCAATATCCGTACCCGTGACGATCACCGCAACCCCGGGCTCGACATCCATGAGATGGGCGGGGTACGTATGGGGAAAAATCCCAAAACATCGATCCTGAATAAGTGGAATCAGGTCCATGCGGCACCCAATGTATTTGTGACTGACGGCGCCTGTATGACTTCTACCTCTACGCAGAATCCTTCGCTGACCTATATGGCTCTTTCAGCCCGTGCGGCCAATTATGCGGTGGAGGAATTGAAGCGTAAGAATCTGTAGATATTAAGATTTACTGCAGTATTTACACCTCACCCCAGCTTTCTCCTCCAGGAGTGGGCTGGGGTGTAAAATAGAAGCTGTCTCTTCTTCATTCCCAACCTCTTCAATGAAAATCCCTAAGATTGAAATGACATAGGAGACAGCCAATGGCAAATCGGAAATATGCGATAACCGTATTGGGTTCGCAGGAACTCTGAAAGACTCAGTTCTTATAGAACAGCCACTTCGACAGTTCCTTGTAAGTCACTTTCTTTCCATACATCAGAATGCCGACCCGATAGATCCTTGCTGCAACCCATACCGTACCCAGGAATCCGAGTATCAGCAGAAACATCGACAGGATGATCTGCCATCCGGGAACACCGAAGGGAATACGGACCATCATGACAATGGGGGAGGTTAGGGGGATCAACGATGTCCAGAAAACGAGTGGTCCGTCAGGATCCCGTATGGCGATCTGGGCAACGATAAAGCCGAATATCAGGGGCAGGGTGATGGGGAAAACGAACTGCTGCGTATCTGTTTCCTGGTCGACGGCCGAGCCCACGGCTCCCATAAGTGCACTGTATAGGAGATAGCCTCCCAGGAAATAAAACAGGAAACTACCCAGAATCAGCGGCAGGTTAAGGCTATTGAGGCCGCGCAGTATCTCCGCAGCCACATTGGGTTCGTCGACCTTGCTGATTTCGGATTCGATTTCCCTGGGCATGGTTGAGATCTGGGCTTCCTTTACCTCCTGCTGGATATTCTCCATTTTATCCCTGACCATGTAACCAGCCCCGCTGACGAGGAGTATGGACAACACAATCCAGAGCGTGAACTGCGTCAGACCGACCAGGGCTACACCTACGATCTTTCCTATCAGCAGTTGGAAGGGCTTAACCGAAGAAATGATGACCTCTATAATACGGCTGGTTTTTTCTTCCGTAACGCTCCGCATCACCTGGGTACCATACAGCAATACGGCGAAGTAGATGATCATGCCGCAAATCACCGCGATGACAGTGGCTGCGCCTGAATTACTTTCCTTTTCCTCGCCCTGAGAAAGATTGATGGTCTGAGCCGAAACATTTACTTTGGCCTCTGCAATCACTTCCGGCGTAATACCTGCCGCCCGGAGCCGCATATCTTCTATTTGCCCTTCGATGTAATTCTCCAGTTTGGATTTAAGCTCCAGGCTCACATTTTTCCGGGCATAAATTCGCACACTTCTCGGATTATCCACCACATCACGTGGGATATGCAGCAGGGCACTGTTGTTACCCAGTTCAAATTCCTGTTTGGCCTCCTCGATCGGGGAATTCGTGAAATTGAACTTTACGTTTTTCGAATCTTTAAATCCTTCCTTCATCAGCCCGCTCTCATCCAGTACCAGGACCTCCTTGGTATCGGTCGACCCGATGGCCGTCCAGATGATTCCTGCATAAAAAAGTACAAACAGCATCGGCGTCACGAAAGTCATGATAATAAATGACTTCTTCTTGACGCGTACGAGGTATTCGCGCTGCAGGATGAGTAGGATGTTTTTCATGAGCTTTGTGGGATAGAACGATATTAGTGGTTTGTAGTTCCAATTTTAAGGATTTTATGCCGAAACTGAAACCTGGAGCAGAAAGTAAAGTTACCCGGTGCGGATTTGATAACGGATCTGATAATTTTGGGACCAGCAAATTCAAGTAGCGAATGAGATAAAATTCCTTTTTTAACCGAACGCAAACATGTTCCAACTAAATCGATCATTCCAGACTATGAAGCAAAGGTTATCGGCTTTACTGATTCTATGGATGCTGAGTCTGTCGGCCTGGGCACAGCCTGCACAACAATATGTGTCGGTCATTGTGGCTCCGGAGAAGGCAGACTGGACCTACAGGACAGGAGAGAACATTAAATTTAACATCACGGTACTGAAAGACGGAGTCCCCCTCAAGGGCGCGTCGGTGTCCTATGAAATCGGACTGGAGAAAATGACTCCTACCGTCAAAAAGACGGAGACACTTGCCAATGGTACCCTGACGGTGGATTTCGGCAAGCAAAATACGCCCGGGTTTTTCCGTTGCATTGCTCAGACGGTGGTGGATGGCGTTACCTACCGCGGTCTCGGAACGGCCGGTGTCGAGCCTGAAAAGATCATGCCTACCGTGGAAAATCCCGCTGATTTCGACAAATTCTGGGACGATGCCAAGAAGGCTATCAAGGATCTGCCGCTCGATTCGCGCATGACGCTGATGCCCGAGCGCTGTACGGAGAAAGTCGACGTCTATCATGTGAGCTTCCAGAATGACCGGCCTGGCGCCAGGGTGTACGGAATTCTCTGTGTACCAAAGGCTCCCGGTAAGTATCCCGCATTGCTGCATGTGCCCGGCGCAGGGGTAAGGGGTTATGCCGGTGACTTAGCCAACGCCGAGAAAGGAATCATTACCCTGCAGATTGGTATCCATGGCATACCGGTCAATCTGCCGGCTCAGGTATACGAAGACCTTCGTTTTGCGGCGCTTTCAGCCTACAATTCCTATAATGCTGACGACAGGGACCGTTTTTATTACAAACGCGTGTACTTGGGCTGTGTGCGTGCCAACGATTTCCTGACCAGCCTTCCTCAGTATGACGGCAGCAACCTGGCCGTTACAGGCGGCAGCCAGGGGGGAGCACTGTCGATTATTACCGCAGGTCTCGACAGCCGCGTAAAATGGCTCGGTGCCTATTACCCAGCCTTGAGTGATGTAACGGGCTACCTGCACGGCCGGGCTGGCGGCTGGCCCCATTATTTCGCCGGATCGAACCGGGAATACAACGAAACCAAGCAAAAACTGGCTACCCTCCCTTATTTCGATGTGGTGAATTTCGCTCGTCGGGTGAAGATTCCCGGATATTATTCCTGGGGTTATAACGATGAAACCTGTCCGCCCACTTCCATGCACGCCTTCTACAATGTGACCAATGCACCGAAAGAGCTCTTCCTGGCCTATGATACAGGCCACTGGACCTATCCGGAGCAGCGAACCAGAATGAACGACTGGCTGCTGAAAAATCTGAAAGGAGGAAAGTAATATACGGCGCCGTATCCAATAAAAAATCCCGGCCATTGCGTCATAGCGAAACGGCCGGGATTTTTTATGTATTGGGATTATCTGCTTATTTCGAAGCAGTTACCTTGAACTCGAGTGTAAACTCATCATATATGAGCCGGTCAGCGAGGGCTGAGGGGTCGAGTACAGATTTCGAACGGTATTTGATGTCATATTGGATACGGTCAACCGTGATCAAGCCTTCAGCTTCTACGTTTTTGCCCGAACTCTTGATCTTGACGGGGAAAGTAACTGGTTTGGTAATGCCTTTGATGGTCAGATCTCCTGTGACTTCAATCTCACCGGCTGTCTTGCCGGCTTTTGAACCGGTAATCACGAGTTTGGATTCGGGAAACTTTTCCGAAGAGAAGAAATCGTCACTTTTGAGGTGATTGGCCAGTCGGTTCTGACGGTTTGGATCTTCGAGGTCTTTGACCGAAATACTGTTCATATCCATGACCACGGTTCCTGCAGAAATAGTTTTACCGTTGTAGGTAAAGGAACCTTCCTTGATGTTGATATCGCCGAAATGACCGCCACGGACACTTTTACCGGTCCATTTGACGTTACTTTTGGAAGTGTCGATTTTGTAGTTATCCTTGGAAGGGTTTGTGTCCGGGACAGCGGCCTGCGTCATTGCGGGGATTACCAGAAGGGCCATCAGGAACGATACAAAGATGTTTTTTTTCATGGATAAATTGGTTTGTATTTTGGAAACTAATTATTCAGCTTAGGTTAATCTACACCATCACTATGCCGCATGGCATCCAGGAAATCACTGATTTTTTCAATGTCTTCCGGCTCGATCTGATGCATGAATTTTTCGATTGCTGCAATCATGGGGGTGGCTTTCTCCAAAAGGTCCAGACCTTCGGCAGTGATCATGATATTACAGGCACGCCGGTCGTCTTTACGGGTCTGCTTGATAACCCTGTTTTTGGCAGCCAGCTTATCAACCAGCCGGGAGGTATTCGACGTTTTATCCAGCATTCTTTCGGTAATGTCCTGAATTCTCATGGGCGTGGGGTGCGAACCTTTTAGTATACGCAGAACATTATACTGTTGTGGCGACAGATCAAATGGACGAAGGACCTCCATTTGCTTGTTCATGATCCAATTGGCTGTATAAGTAAGGTTAATGATGAGTTTGTGGTAGGGGCTCGAAAATTTTTTTTGTTTGATTGCCGCTTCAATTGTCATTGTGGATATGGGATTTCATTGTAGTAACATGCAATCTCGTAGATAATTGAATATCATTGTGATTGCAATATTCAAATATTACTAAAGACTGGTTTTTTACAAAGATAGTTCCAGAATGATTACATTGAATAAGAAAATTCTGCTGGCTTCCAATTCTCCCCGAAGAAAACAGCTTCTCGAGCAAATGGGGCTGAATTTTGAGGTGGTAAAAATTGAAACCGACGAAACCTGCACAGGAATGGAGGCAGCGGAAGTTTCTGGGTTTCTTGCAAAAAAGAAGGCAGCAGCTTTCGGCGATCCTGGCGATGATTGTCTGCTGATTTGTGCAGATACCGTAGTGGTTATAAACGATAGGGTGTTGGGTAAGCCTGTGAATACCGAAGAGGCCGTGCAGATGCTGAAATCGCTCAGCGGAGGGGTTCATGAAGTCTACACTTCCATCTGTCTGCGCGAGGGGTCGACCTTTTCGGTGGAGACCGACGTGGCCAGGGTGAAGTTCAGGACACTGGCAGAGGAGGAAATTAATTACTATATTGATACCTGCAAACCGTTTGACAAGGCGGGTGCCTATGGGATTCAGGAATGGATCGGTATGGTAGGGATCGAAAAGATAGAAGGCTCATTCTATACCATCATGGGCTTGCCTACACACCGCCTGTTCGGGATGTTGCAACCCTTTATACAGTCGTACTAAACCATCTTTCATGTCGAATTATCCGACAGTTGTCTATGAAATTTTTGTTCGTTCCTTCTGTGATTCCAACCGGGATGGCATAGGAGATATACCGGGGATCATCTCCCGGCTCGACTACCTGGCAGATCTGGGCATTGGGGCCATCTGGCTGACGCCGGTACATCCTTCTCCCAGTTACCATAAATATGATATCACCGATTATTACGGCATCGATCCTGAATATGGCACCCTTTCCGATTACAGGCGTTTACTCAGAAAAGCCCACGAAAAAGGCATTCAGGTATTTCTCGACCTGGTGATCCATCACACGAGTGTAAAACATCCCTGGTTTCAGCAGGCTGTTCGGAACCCTTCCTCGCCTTATCGTAACTATTACCGGTGGATGAGCGATGAACGTATCAGTGAAATGGGCTGGGATGCCCGTGAGGTAACGCTGGATGCCCATACGGTCAATCCCTGGCACCGGGTAAAGGGGGATCCGGAGCGTTTTCTAGGTATTTTCAGCAGCGAAATGGCCGATCTGAACATGGACTATCCACCCGTCAGGGAAGAAATTGAGCGCATCATGGATTTCTGGTTGAATGAAATCGGCGTCGACGGTTTCAGACTGGATGCCGCCCGGCATATTTATCCTATCTGGGAGGATGAGAGAAACCCTCAGTTCTGGACCGAATTCCGGGAAATGGTAGACCGTATCCGGCCCGGTACCTTTCTGGTAGGCGAGGTCTGGGCTGACCTTCATCACGTAGCCCCATTTTATCGGGGCTTGAACGCAAATTTCAACTTCGACCTGTGGCAGCGTATGGAGCTGGCGCTGATTACCGAAGAGCACGGGGATATGGTCAACCATCTTTTATACCAGTCCCAGCTTTTCAGGGAGGTTTCACCCGATTACGTAGACGCGATCATGCTGTCGAATCACGACCAGCAGCGCATCGCCAGTACGGTTAAGGGGCACATCGGAAAGACAAAACTGGCGGCCGCCATCCTGCTGACGCTGCCCGGACAGCCCTACATCTATTATGGAGAGGAAATTGGAATGCTGGGAAGAAAACCCGATCCCTATATACGGGAGCCTTTCCTGTGGGGGAACCCCAGGCTGGAAGCCCGATGGAAAATTCCACGATATAGTAAACCCGGCAGAGTAGTGCCTCTTCGGGAAGCCCTGACCCAGGCCGATTCGGTATTTTACTGCTACAAAAACCTGATCCGGCTTCGGAACACCATCCCAGCCCTGGGTTCGGTCGTCCATACCCGGCTCGAAAACCCGGAATTGAACAACCCGCACGTCCTGTCATTCATTCGAAGGGGTGATGGGGAGTCCTATCTCGTGCTGCATAACCTGGCACGTGCTACGCAGGAAATTCAGCTACCAGAACACCTTAGCGGGTTTCGGACCCTCATTTACGCAACCACCCAGGCCTTTCATTGCGACGGGAGCCGCATCAGCCTGGGTGGGTACAACAGTCTTGTCCTGAAACAAACTGCAGACTAGCTCAGAAACTCGATCAGGTCCTTGTTAAGCTGATCGGCATGGGTGATATTGAGACCATGTGAACCGTCCTTGTATATTTTGTAGACGTTGTCCGGAATAAGCCTGGCTGCCTGATCCGCCGAAGTAGCGATCGGAACGGTGTTATCATTGTCTCCGTGGACAATCAGGACGGGAACGTCGATCTGGCTGGCTTCTTCGCGGAAGTCGGTGTCCATCCAGGCCTTTGCCGCCCCAATGGTAGCCTTCGGTGAGGCATGTACGGCAATGGACCAGTCATACTGCAGCTGTTCGGGCGTTACGGTTTGCTTTTCTTCCGAGTAATTGTAGAAGTTCTTGCCAAATCCTACCAGGAACTGCGGCCGGTTGGTTTTGAGTGCTTCGAGAATTTCATCGAAAACACTTTGCGGTACTCCGCTGGGATTGTCTTCTTTCTGAGCGACAAGCGGAATGATGGAAGCTACCAGAACGGCTTTGCGGACTCTTTCGCTACCGTATTTCGACAGGTAACGGATTACCTCACCGCCACCCATGGAAAAACCTATCAGTGCTGCGTCTTTGAGATCAAGCTGAGTCATTATTTCATGGAGGTCTCCGGTAAAGGAGTCGTAGTCGTATCCATCCCAGGGTGCAGATGAATTTCCGAAGCCTCTCCGGTCGTAGGCGATCACGCGGAATCCGGCATCTACCAGCGCGGCTACCTGGGGTTCCCAGGCCTTATGACTCAGGGGCCAGCCGTGGATCAGTACCACCGGACGACCTGAGCCATAATCGACATAGAACAGTTCTACTTCGTTGCTGACTTTCAGTTTAGGCATGGCATTGATATTTAGTGGTGAATAATTTTTCAATGGTAAATATCGAAAAATATACCTGTTTAATGCCATTTATTTCGGGTAAGAGAAGTAATTTAAGTTCTTTGGATAATTAAAGACTCATTCACAAATGGATTTCGATATGCGAATAAACCTTTCCGCGCTTGCCCTGCTAC
>Ga0182792_1000670_pt1 | contig 30705 bp, 29 predicted proteins | sample Passage237B_FD_130497 | JGI IMG/M metagenome (GOLD analysis project Ga0182792, IMG submission 130497) | Cellulose adapted compost microbial communities from Newby Island Compost Facility, Milpitas, CA, USA - Passage2 37B (version 2) (version 2) ...
AGGTGATCACGGTGATCGGCATGGGCGAGAAGGGCCTGCTGGTGCAGACCGGCGACGGCGTCCGCGAGCCGCAGAACCGCCGCGTCGAGATCGTCATCCAGTAGGACCGGATCCCGCATGGCGCGCGGGAGGGAGCAACCCACCCGCGCGCCGGCGACAGGCCGACAAACCGGCAGGATCACCACTCCATGATCAGACTTCATGGCGTTCCATTCAGAACATTCATTTCCCGCATGAGACACGAAGCCGGTAGGTTTCGTCATGCACCGTCCCGATCCAGCACGAGCGCATGCCACGGCAGAGATCGATCCGCCGTCCGGCTTCGAACCGCTGTTCCGTAGCAGTCCATTTCTCGATCATCTCGGCCCGTTCTTCATGCGCAAGCTGGAGGACGGGACGTTCGTCGTCGGCCTGCGCGTCCAGCCGCATCACGCGAACGGTCGCGGCGGCGCGCATGGCGGTCTGCTGATGACCCTGTGCGACATCGCGCTCGGCTACCGCACGACGTCGAGCGTCCGCCCGAGTCCGATGCTGACGACGGCCAGCATCACGACCGACTTCGCGGGCGCCGCAAAGGTGGGCGACTGGATCGAGGCGCATGTCGACGTGCACAAGGTGGGCGGCAGGATGGCCTTCGCCAACTGCTACGTCGTGCGCGAGGGCGAGAGGATCGTCCATGCCAGCGGCGTGTTCGCCCGCACCGGCGATCGACCGGGCAATCCCGACAACAGCGCATGAGGTCCCGCATGGCCCGCATCATCGTGATCTCCGATCCGCATCTTTCGCCGACGCACGGCTTCTTCTGGGACAACTGGTGCCACGCCTGCGAGGTGGTGAACCGGCTGGCACCCGATGCCGTGATCGTCAGCGGCGATCTCTGCATCAACGGGCCCGACAGCGACGCGGAAGTGGCGTTCGCCGCGCGGGCGCTCGGCCGCCTCGCGCCGCCGGTCCATGCCATCCCCGGCAACCACGACGTCGGCGACGAGCCGCCGGGGCAGGAAGCCGAGCAGATCATCGATGAGCGCCGTCTCCAGCGCTGGCGGTCGGTGTTCGGGACCGACCGTTTCGCCTTCGATGCCGGCGGCTGGCGCGTGCTGGGCCTCAATGCGCAGCTTCTCGGCTCGGGCCTGCCGCAGGAAGGCGAGCAGGATGCCTGGCTCGACGCCGAACTGGAAGCAGCGTCGCGGCCGGTCCTGCTGGCCCTGCACAAGCCGTTGTTCCTGCAGTCGCCGGACGAGACCGAGGTGACGGCGACGGCGGTCAATCCCGGGCCACGCGCCCGTCTGCTGCGCCGCCTGGGCGGCGCCTCCGTGCGGGTCGTCGTCAGCGGCCATCTGCATTGCCACCGCGACCGCGTGCGCGACGGCCTGCGTCATGTCTGGGCGCCGTCGACGGCGTTCCTGCTGCACGAGCCGGTCGACCCCGCCGCCGAGAATGCCGTCGGCATCCTGTCGATCGGGCTGGACGATGCCGGCGCGCAGGTCGAGCGGATCGACGTCCCCGGCCTCGTCCCCTACGACCTCGCCGCGCTCAAGGAGCATGGCCGCTACAAGTACCTGCGCGACATGCCGGCCTGCCCGCCGGAGTCCGGCGAACGGCGGCTTTGACACCGCGGCCGGCGGGCCTCTTGATACGTGCATGATCAGGACCGTCGGGCATTCCAATCATACGATCGACCACTTCATCGGCCTGCTGAAGGCGGGTGGCATCGAGGTCGTGGTCGACGTGCGGTCGACGCCCTACTCGCGGCGCTTCCCGCAGTTCGGCCGCGAGCGGCTGACGCAGAGCCTGTCGGGTGCCGGCATCCTCTACCGCTACGAAGGCGCGGCGCTGGGCGGCAAGCCCACGGACGGCGCCGGCTACGACGTGCTCGCCGCGCGGCCCGAGTTCGGACAGGCACTGGACCGCCTGATCACCGGCGCGGCGGACGCCACGCTCTGCCTGATGTGCGCCGAGAAGGAACCGCTCGACTGCCATCGCACGGTGCTGGTGTCGCGCCGCCTGGCCGAGCGGGGCGTCGAAGTCGAACATCTCCTCGCCGACGGCAGACGGCTGCCGCACGCCGCCGTGGAGGAAGCGCTGCTGGCCGCCACCGGCGAAGACCTGCCCGATCTTTTCACGACTGCGAGCGACCGCACGGAGCGCCTTGCCCGCGCCTACGCCCGGAGAGAAAGGGCCATGAAGCGCGGCTGAGGACCGCGCGTTCAACCGCCGCTGGCATTTTTCTTGCTGCGCGCTCCCTGCATCGGAACGAGGAGCGCATCATGACTCTCAATCGTCGCAAGCTTCTCAAGGCCACGGCCCTCGGCACTGTCGCGACAGTAAGCAGCCCGTTCGTGATTCGCGATCTTCGTGCCCAAGATGTCATCAAGATCGCCGGCATCCACGACACGTCGGGAGGCCTCGACATCTACGGCAAGCAGATGGTCGCCACGCTCGACCTCGCCGTGAACGAGATCAATGCCGCAGGCGGCGTGCTCGGCCGCAAGATCCAGCTCATCAACTACGATCCCCAGTCGAACATCCAGCTCTACACGCAATATGCCACCGAAGCGGCGACCAAGGAGAAGGTCGCGGTCGTGCATGGCGGCATCACCTCGGCCTCGCGGGAAGCCATCCGGCCGCTGCTGAAGCGATTCAACACCCTGTACTTCTACAACACCCTGTATGAGGGCGGTGTATGCGACCGCAACATCTTCTGCACCGGGTCCACCCCGGCGCAGACGGTCGAGAAGCTGGTGCCCTATGTCCAGAAGAAGTGGGGCAAGAAGATCTACACGATCGCCGCGGACTACAACTACGGCCACATCACCGCAAAATGGGTGAAGAAGTACGCCCAGGACAATGGCGGCGAGGTCGTGCAGACCGACTTCTTCCCGCTCGACGTCACCGACTTCGGTCCGACCATCAAGAAGATCCAGGCCGCGAAGCCCGACCTCGTGATGTCCGCGCTGGTCGGCGCGGCGCACATCTCGTTCTATCGCCAGTGGGCGGCGGCGGGCATGAACAAGCAGATCCCGCTCGCCTCGACCACTTTCGGCAACGAGGTCGTCATCACCTCGCCGGAGGAGCACAACGGCTACATCGTGGCCTTCGGCTACCTCGAGGGCATCGACACGCCGGCCAACAAGAAGTTCGTCGAGACCATCCACGGCAAGTACGGCATCCCGCACATGACCGAACTGGCGACCATGACCTATCACGGCATGTACCTGTGGGCCGACGCCGTGAAGAAGGCAGGCTCGGCCGACCGCATGAAGGTCATCCAGGCGCTGGAAGGCGGTGCCGCGTTCGACGGGCCGGCCGGCAAGACCACGATCGACCCGCAGACCCACCACACGGTGCTCGACGTCTATATCGGCGAGGCCAAGGACAAGAAGTTCATGGTGCTGGAGAAGTTCTCGCAGCAGCAGCCGGCCGACACCCAGGCCGTCTGCGACCTGAAGAAGAAGCCCAACGAGAACAAGCAGTACGTCATCGACGTGAAGACCTGACGCTCGTGGCTTCCTCCCCGCGCGGTCTCCGCGCCGGGGAGGAGGGTTGACCTGGTTGGTGGGCGTGCATGGACTATCTCGTCATTCTCCTGCTGCAGATCGGCAGCGCCGTGGCCAGCCTGGTGCTGCTGAGCATCGGGTTGGCCGTCATCTTCGGCATGATGCGCGTGATCAACCTCGCGCATGGCGAGTTCCTCATGCTGGGCGGCTATGCCGCCATCACGGCCTACAATGGCGGGGTCAACCTGTGGCTGGCCATGCTGGTGGTGGCGCCCGTCACGGTCGGCCTGTTCGGAGCGATCGTCGAGCGCCTGGTCATCCGCCATCTCTACGGCCGGCTGATCGACACCATGCTCGCCACCTGGGGGCTGAGCCTCGCCATGATCGGCTTCGTGACGGTGGTGTTCGGCAACACCGTGTCGGGCATCTCCGCCCCGCTGGGGAGCCTGCAGATCGGGGCCTATCGGACCGGGGTCTACGAGATCTTCCTGATCGCCGTCGCCGCGATCCTGATGCTGGCCGGCTTCCTGGTGCTGCGCTACACGCGGCTCGGGCTGATCGCGCGCGGCACGATGCAGAACGCGGCGATGGCGGCGGCGCTCGGGACCAACCCCTCGGCCGTCTACGCCGTGACCTTCGCCGTGGGTGCGGCGCTGACCGGCCTGGCCGGCGGGCTGCTGGCGCCGCTGTCGGGCGTCGTGCCGACCATCGGCGCGGCCTACATCGCCAAGGCCTTCATCACCGTGATCGGCGGCGGCGCCGCCATCCTGTCGGGCACTGCGATCGCCTCCGGCCTGCTCGGCACCATCAACACCGTCACGACCTTCGCCTTCACGCCGGTCCTGGGTGAGGTGGCGCTGCTGGCGGCGGCCGTGATCCTGCTGCGCCTGCTGCCGCAGGGCATCACCGGCCGGTTCTTCCGGCGAGCACTGTGAGGAAGGACCGGCGATGAAGCCCAGCATGCTCCCCGTCGTCGGCAATCTCGCGGTGCTGGCTGCCGGTCTCGCGGTCCTGTTCGGCCTGCCGGCGCTGGGCGAGACCTACCTGGTCATCAATTCCACGATCTTCGCCGCCTTCGCGATCCTCGCGCTGTCGCTCGCCCTGGTCTGGGGCTATGCCGGCATCCTGTGCTTCGGACAGGCCGCCTTCTTCGGGCTGGGCGGCTATACCTACGCCGTCGCCGCCATCAACATGGGCGACACCACGATCCCGGCCGTCCTGGCCGTGCTGCTGCCTGCGCTGTTCGCCGCCCTGCTGGGCTACTTCATGTTCTGGGGCCGCATCAGCGACGTCTATCTCGGCGTCATCACGCTGACCGTGTCGCTGATCTTCTTCCGCTTCATCAACCAGACGGCCGGCGAACAGTGGAACATCGGCGATGCCCCGCTCGGCGGGTTCAACGGCATTCCGGCGACGCCCATCCTCAACTGGCCCGGCCGGCCCGACGAGCAGTTGGCGCCCGAGGACATCTTCAGCCTGACGGTCGGCCTTCTGTTGATCGCCTACTTCTGCTGCAAGGCGCTGCTGGCCACGAGCTTCGGCCGCGTGATCGTGGCGATCCGGGAGAACGAAACCCGTGCCGAGCTGCTGGGCTACGACACCCGCGTCTACAAGCTCGCGGTGTTCGTGATCGGCGGCGGGCTGGCGGGACTGTCGGGGCTGCTGTTCGCCAACTCGGTCTTCGTCAGCCCCACCATGTTCAGCCTGCCCGTCAGCGGCCAGATCATCATCTGGGTGATCATCGGCGGGCTGGGCACACTGATCGGCCCGGTCATCGGCTGCATCCTGATGCAGTTCCTGACCAACTATCTCGGCACGCTGAGCCAGGTGAAGGGCTTCGGCTGGGTCGACCCGAACCTGGTGCTGGGGGTGCTGCTGGTGGTGTTCGTGCTGCTGGTGCCCAAGGGACTGACGGCATTGGCGGCCGATTCCTGGCGCTGGCTGCGCGGCAATGCCACGAAGGTCACCCGCAGAGAGCTGCCGCATGTCGGCGCGCCGGCCGGCGAGCGGGCGGGCAACCGATGACGCCCCTGCTCGAGACAAGCGGGCTCACCATGCGTTTCGGCGGCGTCGTCGCCGTCAACGATGTCGGCTTCACTCTGCGCGAGGCGGAGCTGCGTTGCGTCATCGGGCCCAACGGCGCGGGCAAGAGCACGTTCTTCAAGTGCCTCACCGGCCAGCTGCGGCCGACCAGCGGCGACGTGCTGTTCCGCGGCGAGTCCGTGGCCGGCGCCCCGACCCATGCCATCGCCCGGCGCGGCGTCAGCATCAAGACCCAGGTGCCCAACGTCTTCGACGGGCTGAGCACGCGCGAGAACGTGTGGATCGCGGCATCGAAGGTCGCCCCCGGCGGCATCGCCGACAGGCGGACCGATGCGGCGATGGAGCGCGTCGGCATCACGGGCATTGCCGGACGGACCGTCGGCCAGCTCGCGCACGGCCAGCGGCAGCTCGTCGAACTCGCCATGGTGATCGCGCCCGAGCCCGACCTCATCCTGCTCGACGAGCCGGCCGCGGGCATGACGGACGAGGAGGTCGACCGGCTGGTCGGCCTGATCCGCGAGCTGAACCAGCGGCACGCGCTGGTCGTGGTCGAGCACGACATGCAGTTCATCCGCCGCATCGCCAAGACCGTGACCGTGTTCCATCAGGGCGCGGTGCTGATCGAAGGCGATGTCGAGGACATCCTGGCCGACGATCAGGTTCGGGACGTGTATCTCGGCAAGCAGGCCGCATGATGGCGATGAGGCTTTCAGGTTCTTTCGGACCGCGAGCCTCCGGCTCGCCCATGGACAGAAGCGAGCCGGAGGCTCGCGACCCGGAAGAGCAAGAGACCTGAGATGCTCGACGTGCGCTCCCTCGCCTCCGGCTACCAGAAGATCCCGATCATCCTGGGCGTGTCCTTCCAGGTCACCGACGGCGAGTTCGTGGGCATCCTGGGCCACAACGGCATGGGCAAGTCGACGCTGCTCAAGACGCTGGTCGGGCAGCTGCCGGCGACCGGCGGCGCCATCCGCTTCGCCGGCACCGACATCACGCGTGCCCCGTCGCACAAGCGGGCGCGGCTGGGGCTGGGCTACGTGCCGCAGGGCCGCCAGATCTTCCCGGGCCTGTCGGTGCTCGACAACATGCGCATGGGTGCGGCGAGCGCCGGGCTGGGCGACGAGGTGCTGGACGAGGTGATCGAAGCGCTGCCGCGGCTGAAGCCGATCCTGGGTCGTGCCGGCGGCGTGCTGTCCGGCGGCGAGCAGCAGATCCTGGCGCTGGCGCGCTGCCTGTGCGGCCATCCCAAGCTGGTGCTGCTGGACGAGCCCACCGAGGGCATCCAGCCCTCGATCGTCGACGAGATCATCGAGATCCTGCTCGGACTCAAGGCCCGGCACAGCCTGACCATCGTCCTCGTCGAGCAGAATCTCGAATTCATCCGCCGCCTGTCGGACCGCGTCCTGATCATCCAGAAGGGCCGCATCACGGGAGAGATCCCGCCCGACAAGCTGCAAGATGACGCGCTGGTCGCCGAGTTCGTCGGCATGAGCGCCCATTGATTCTTCGCCACCGAGGGAGAGACGAATGGCAAGCGTGAAGATGCCGACACCGGCCGAGCTGAAGCAGGTCGGCAGCGAGCTGGGCATGAACCTGTCGGATTCCGACGTCACCTTCTTCCTGGAGACGATGGCCGGCAATGTCGCCGCCTACAACCTGCTGGAATCGCTGCCCGACAACCTGCCGGTCGTGAAGTATCCGCGCACGCCAGGCTACCGTCCGGGACCGGAAGAGAACAAGTTCAATCTCTGGTATTACAAGAGCGAGATCAAGGGAGCGCCCGAGGGCAAGCTCAAGGGCAAGCGCGTCGTCCTGAAGGACAATGTCTGCGTCGCCGGCGTGCCGATGATGAACGGCGCCTCGACGCTCGAAGGCTATGTGCCGGACGTCGATGCCACCGTCGTGACCCGGCTGCTCGACGCCGGCGCCACCGTCCTGGGCAAGGTCCATTGCGAGTATTTCTGCTTCTCGGGCGGCAGCCACACCTCGGCCCCTGGTCCCGTCCATAATCCGCGCAAGTACGGCTATTCGGCCGGCGGCTCCTCCTCGGGCAGCGCCGCCGCCATCGTCACCGGCGAGGCCGATCTCGCGATCGGCGGCGACCAGGGCGGCTCGATCCGCATGCCGGCTTCCTATTGCGGCATCGTCGGCCTGAAGCCGACCTGGGGGCTGGTGCCCTACACCGGCATCATGCCCATCGAGCTCACGCTCGATCATACCGGACCGATGACCGCCACCGTGGCCGACAATGCGCTGATGCTGGAGGCGATCGCCGGCCCTGACGGGCTCGATCCGCGCCAGATGGGCTGCACCGTCGATGCCTACACCAAGGCGCTGGGCGGCAACGTCGCCGGCCTCAGGATCGGCGTCGTCAAGGAAGGCTTCGGCCATCCGCAGTCGGAGGCGGTGGTCGACGCGCTGGTGAAGAAGGGCGCCGCCAGGTTCAAGGAGCTGGGCGCCACGGTCGAGGAGATCTCGATCCCCTGGCATCTCACCGGCATGGCCGTCTGGTCGGCGATCGCCGTCGAGGGCGCGACCTGGCAGATGATGCTGGGCAACGGCTACGGCTTCAACTGGAAGGGCCTCTATGTCACCAGCCTGGTCGATGCGCATTCGGCCTGGCGCGAGCGGGCCGACGAGCTGTCCGACACGCTCAAGACCACGATCCTGTTCGGCAAGTACGCGCTGAACAAGTATCGCGGCCACTACTACGCCAAGGGCCAGAACCTGGCGCGTACCCTGGCCGCGGCCTACGACGCCGCGCTGGCCAAGTACGACCTGCTGCTGATGCCGACCCTGCCGCTGCGCGCCACCAAGCTGCCCGACCCGGCCGGCCCGCGCATGGACATCATCAGCCGCGCCTTCGAGATGCTGCCCAACACCGCGCCGTTCGACGTCACCGGCCATCCCGCCATCACGATCCCCTGCGGCATGAGCGACGGGCTGCCGGCCGGACTGATGCTGATCGGCAAGCACTGGAACGAATCGACCATCTACAAGGCGGCCGATGCCTACGAGAAGAGCCACGACTGGAAGACGGTGACGGCATAGAGAGGCCGTGCGCGCGTTTCCAATATGACGCGACCGCTCGCGGTTCCGTCATATCGGAAACCGCTCTAGACTCCCCCGAGAAAGGGGGATGAGGCCATGCGATTCATCGCGGTGTTCCTGGTGCTGCTCGTGGCGGCGCTCCATGCGGGCTTCCTGGTGCTCGAGATGTTCCTGTGGAACGACCCGATCGGACACCGCGTGTTCGGCCTCACCCCGGAATTCGCCGCGGCTTCGGCGGTGCTTGCGGCCAACCAGGGACTCTATAACGGCTTCCTCGCGGCCGGGCTGCTGTGGGGGCTGCTGAGCGGACGGCGCGACGTGACGGGCTTCTTCCTGTGCTGCGTGATCATCGCCGGCGTCTATGGCGGGCTGACCGCCCGGATGTCGATCCTGTACATCCAGGCCGTGCCGGCCGGGGTGGCGCTGCTGGTGGTGCTGATCGCGCGCCCCTCCCGCGCGCGTCAGTCGCTGCTGTAGCCGGCAGCGAAGCCGAAGCGCCGGTCGGCGACGCGACCTTCGAGCGCCATCTGCGTCAGCAGCTCGCCGATCGCCGCGGAATGCTTGAAGCCGTGACCCGAGCACGGCGAGGCGACGATGACGCGGTCCAGGTCGGGGTGCCGGTCGATGATGAAGCGGGCGCCGTCGACCCAGGTGTAGAGGCAGACCTTGCTCTTCACGCAAGCCGGCGACAATCCCGGCAGGAAGGGCGCGACATAGGTCTCGTACATCCCGGCGATCTCGGCCGCGTCGACAGTACGGTCGACGCTCTCGGGCGTCGTCGTGACGATCTCCTGCTCGGTCGCGATCTTCACGCCCTCCTCGATCCCGCCGGTCGCGGGAAAGCCGTAGATCACCTGCGGGCGCGGCACCTGCCAGATGTAGACCGGAAAGCGCTCGGGCGCGAAGGCGGCGTGGGCCGCAGCGTCGCGGGCCCGGAACCAGTGCAGCACCTGGCGGGTCACCTTGAAGGTGCTGGCCAGGCGGCGCGGCAGCAGGCCGGGCAGCCAGGCGCCGGCCGACACGATCAGTTGACCGGCAGCGTAGCGGCCACGGTCGGTCGTCACGACGACCGATGATCCCTCCTGCTCGAAGGACACGACCGTCTCGTTCAGATGCAGTGCGGCGCCGGCCTCCTGCGCCTTGCGCAACTGCAGGGTGATGCAGCGTTCGGGACGGACGAAGCCGCTCACGGTGTCGTGGTAGGCGGTGTCCCCGTCGCCGACCGCGAGAGCCGGAAAGCGCTGCCGCAGCGCCACCGTATCGAGCATCTCGAAATCGAGCCGCGCCTTGCGCGCCGCGTCGACCGTGGCTTCGACGAACTTCGGCACGCCGTGGCTTGCCGCGCGATCGCCAGGCCCGGAGATCACCAGCAGGCCGTTCTGGGTCAGCAGCTCGACACCGGATTCGGCTTCGAGCTCGCGCCAGATCTCGTGGCTGCGCCGGGCGAAGGCGGTGTATTCCGGTCCCTCGCCGCAGGCGATGCGGCTGATGCGCGTATCGCCATGGCTGGAGCCGAATTCGTGCGGCGGCGCGTGGCGGTCGATGCCCAGCACGCGGACACCGCGCCGAGCGAGCTGCCAGGCGGCGGCCGCGCCCATGGCGCCGAGGCCAAGGACGACGACATCGTAAGATGGAGGCATCAGGCAGCGTCGCATGCGCGAGGGCTTCTTTGCAAATTCGCCTGCAGCGCGCTATAAGCTTTCCCATGCTGCGCATCGCCGCCATGACCTGGAACCGAAAAGTCGCCACCCACGGTGGGACGACGGGGTCTTGCGCGCGCTGAGGATCGACTAGCGAACGTACCTCGAAGGCCCCGCCGATCGGACGGGGCCTTTGTCGTTCGCGGGCGCCCCGTCTCCGGCTCAAGCAGGAGAAGCGTCAATGTCTGCCGATGAAATACCCAGTCCGCCGCGGTCCGTCGGGATCGTCGGAGCCACCGGGCTGGTCGGAGAGATCATCCGGTCCATACTGGAGGAGCGCGACTTTCCCGTCGGATCGCTGCGGCTGTTCGCATCGGCGCGCTCCGCCGGCAAGCGGCGCGCCTGGAAGGACGCCGAAGTCGTGGTCGAGGACGCGGCGACCGCCGACTATTCCGGCCTCGATGTCGTGTTCTTCTCCGCCGGTGGCGAGACCTCTCGCCGGCTGGCGCCTCGCGTCGCGGCCGCCGGCGCGACCGTGATCGACAATTCCTCGGCCTGGCGCAGCGATCCGGCCGTGCCGCTGGTCGTGGCTGAGGTGAACCCGCACGCGCTGGCATCGATCCCCCGCGGGATCGTCGCCAACCCCAACTGCACGACCATGGCGGCGATGCCGGCGCTGAAGCCGCTGCACGACGCGGCCGGCCTGCGCCGCCTGGTGGCCAGCACCTACCAGGCCGTGTCGGGCGCGGGCGTGGCGGGTGTCGACGAGCTGGAAAGCCAGCTCGCGCATGTCGGGCTGGGGGCGACGGCGCTGGTGCGCGACGGCAACGCGGTGGATTTCCCGCGAGGCGGCAAGTGGGCCGCGCCGATCGCCTACAACGTGGTGCCGCTGAACTACCGGATCGTCGAGGACGGCTATTCCGAGGAGGAGATCAAGCTGCGCGACGAGAGCCGCAAGATCCTCGGGATCCCCGACCTGGCGGTATCCGGCACCTGCGTGCGCGTGCCGGTCTATACGGGCCATTCGGTGTCGATCAACGCCGAGTTCGAGCGCCCCCTGCCCGTCGAGGCCGCCCTGGAACTGCTGCGCCAAGCGCCCGGAGTCGTGCTCAGCGACGTGCCCACCCCGCTGGAGGCCACCGGCTGCGATCCCGTCTTCGTCGGCCGCGTGCGGCGCGATCCGACGGTGGCGCACGGGCTGGCCCTGTTCGTGGCAGCGGACAACCTGCGCAAGGGCGCGGCGCTCAATGCCGTGCAGATCGCCGAGCGCCTGCCGGTGCGGCAGAAGCCGGCACGGAGGCGCCGTGCGCTCGCGACGGCGTGACGCCCGCCGTCACCTGGTGGTGGAAATGGCTGGGGCGCCAGGATTCGAACCTGGGAATGGAGGAATCAAAATCCTCTGCCTTACCACTTGGCTACGCCCCAATCGGCGGCCGGGAACATAGAGGGTTGGACCGGCGGTGCAACCCTCTCCTGCGCGACGAAACGGGCGATCAGGCGGCCTGCAGCGCCTTCTTCAGCATCTCGCCATGGACGAAGGCGCCGTCGCAATAGAGCAGCGCATGCGCCGCGGGATCCAGCGCGATGTCGACGATCTCGCCAAGATAGATCGTGTGCGTCCCGGCAGCGACCTTGGTCACCAGCCGGCAGTCGAACGACACCGGGCAGCCCTTCAGCACCGGTGCGCCGGTCGACAGGGCCGACCAGTCACCCATGTCGTGGAAGCGCGCATCCCCTTCGACGCCGTCCATGCCGGCGAAACGTTCGGCGATCTTGCGATGCCCCGGCGCCAGCACATTGACGCAGAAGAAGCCGGCGTCGCCGATCGGATCGTGGGCGCTCGCCGACCTGTTGACGCAAATCAGCAGTTGAGGCGGCTCGGCCGAGACCGAGCAGACCGCGGTGGCGGTGAGCCCGCCGCGCAAGTCGCGATGGCGGGTGGTGATCAGGGTTACGCTTGCCGCAAGGTGGCGCATGCCCTTCTTGAAAGCGGCCGCATCGATACTCATGCCTGCGACTCTAGGGCACGAGGGCGGCGCGCGGCCAGCGGAAACAGACAGGGAACTGCTGCGGGCAAATCACTCTCCGGTCGGGCAAAATATATATGCACTTTAAATGCCAATTTTTGGATGTCATAAAACCTTCACCATAACGTCGTGAATTGAAGTTGCTCCCGACCGTTCGGCGGCTACGGTCGGCCGGGCATGGCACCGTTGAATACCGGCCTCGCGCCCTCGACCTCCCCGGACGTGGCGCTGCGTCACGTCGTGGCCAAGTGCCATGCCGACCTCGTCAAATACCGCACCATGGTGCTGGCCAACCGCCGGCCCGAGGGTATTCACCAGACGCGCGTGGCGCTGCGCCGGCTGCGCGCCGCCTTCGGCCTTTTCCGTCATGCCATCGACGGACCCGTGATGCGCGCCCTGTCGGCGGAGGCCAAGTGGCTGGCCGGCGAATGCGGCCCGGCGCGCGACCTGCACGTCTTCCTGACCGAGATCGCTGACGAGGTCTCTCCCCTCGTCCGCCGCGTGGCGCGCCGGCTGGCGGATTCGCACCTCCAGCGTGCCCGCGCGGCACTGTCGGGGGCACGCTTCGACGCCTTCGACCGCCAGCTCCACGCCTTCCTCGACCTGTCGCCGGCCCATCCGACCGACCGGCTGGACGCCTTTGCCCGCAATGCACTGAAGGCCCGCCACGACAAGGTCCTGCGCCGCGGCCGAAAGCTCGAGACGCTATCGGTCAAGCGACTGCACCAGCTACGCATCGCCATGAAGAAGCTGCGCTACGCGGCGGAGTTCCTGCAGCCTGCCTTTGCGCGGCCAGCGGCGAAGTCCTATATCGAGGCCACGGCGCGCCTGCAGGGTGCGCTCGGCATCCTGAACGACCGTGCGGTCGCCCATGAGGTGCTGGCCGATCTTGCGATCGCTGCCCGCCCGAATGAGGACGTGGCGCCCGAACTCAAGCGGCTGGCCAAACGGGCCGACGGCGGGAACAAGCGGTTGCGGCACAAGCTCGCGGCGGCGTGGAAGACGTTCAGGAAGGTCGAGCCATTCTGGTGATGGTGCGCCCGCGCGGCGGACCGTAGCTGACGATCCGGTCGGCGCACCGCCATGGTAGAGACTCGAGGAGCCAATGAGCGACACGCAGACCGCCGCCGAACAGCGCATTCCCGTCACCGTGCTGACCGGTTTTCTCGGCAGCGGCAAGACCACCCTGCTCAATAAGCTGCTGCGGCGGCCGGAGCTCGCCGACACGGCAGTGATCATCAACGAGTTCGGCGAGATCGGCCTCGATCACCTGCTGGTCGAGAAGTCGGACGACGAGGGCATGGTCACGCTGAATTCCGGCTGCCTGTGCTGCACTGTGCGCGGCGACCTGGTGCGCACGATGAGCGAGCTGTTCCTCAAGCGCTCCAAGGGCGAGGTGACACCCTTCAAGCGCATGGTGGTCGAGACCACCGGGCTCGCCGATCCGGCTCCCATCCTGCACACGCTGATGACCGATCCACTGCTCGCCTCGCGATACCGACTCGACGGCGTGGTCACGACGGTCGACGGCGTCAATGGCACGAGCACGCTCGACAACCATGAGGAGGCCGTGAAGCAGGCCGCCGTCGCCGACCGGCTGCTGCTCACCAAGTCCGACATCGCCGAGGCACCGAAGCTCTCGGAGCTCAAGGGCCGCCTGCACCAGCTCAACCCCGGCGCGCCGTTCCACGCCATCGCCGGCGGCGAGATCGATCCCAACGCGATCCTCAACGCCGGCCTCTACAATCCCGACACCAAGACGGCCGACGTGAAGCGCTGGCTGCACGAGGAGGCCTATGGGCACGAACATGGCGGTGAGCACCACCACCATCACCATGGACACGGCCACGATCATGGGCATGAGCATGACCATGGGCACGGCCATGATCATGGGCATGACGAGCAGGACCCGCACAACGTCAACCGTCACGACGACCGCATCCGCGCCTTCTGCATGACCTTCGAAGAGCCGATGAGCTGGTCGACCGTCGCCGCGGCGTTCGACGCTCTGGTGACTTATCGCGGACCCGACCTGCTGCGCATCAAGGGCATCCTGAACGTCAAGGACACCGACAAGCCGGTCGTGATCCACGGCGTGCAGCATGTCTTCCATCCGCCGGCCACCCTGGAGGCCTGGCCCGAGGGCGACGACCGCAAGAGCCGCGTCGTGTTCATCACCCGCGACATCGCCGAGAGCACCATCCGCAAGGTCTTCGCCTCCTTCTTCGACGCCGAGAAGAAGGGCTGGACGCAGGACGGGAAGCAGGACGGGAACAAGCAGCCCCAGTAAGCAGAAAGCTACGCTCGATCAGAAGAGCTGCGTCACCCGGATCGTGAAGACAGCGGCGAGATCGTCCGACGGCGCCAGCGCCGGCTGCAGGTAGAGCTGGATATCGGGCGTGACCAGCAAGGTGTTGTAGACCGACCAGGTCCAGTAGGCTTCCACCATCGTCTCGCTCGGGCGCACGAATGTGCCCTGATAGAGGGAGAGATTGACGGCGTTCCAGGCCATGCCGAGCCCGATCTGGTCCTGCGGGTTGCGCTTCAATGGATCGTTGAGCACGGCGCCGGCCGCGATCGAGGATTGGATCTGGAAGCTCGACTGCCAGGCCGTGTTGGCGCGCAGGAACAGCCCCCAAGTGTCGCCAATGGGCTGGGATGCGCTGAACGACAGGCCGGAACTGGCGAGCGGCTGCAACTCGACGCTCGGCTGGTTGTAGTAGAGCAGCGAGAAGGTGCCCTGCCCCCAGTCGGCGACCGTGGGCGACCAGGCACCGTAGAGGAACCATGCGTACTGCCCCTGCCTGAAGGTGGGGAACTGGATGTAGCTGCCGCTGAAATCGCTGGCGTCCTGGAAGCCGGCGGCGAAGGTGATCTCCTTCGTCGGATTGAGCTGTGCATAGAGGCCGATCCCGGCCTGCGAGTAGTTCTGGCTGCCGTTCTGCGTCAGGGAATAGCCGATGAAGTTCACCTGCTGATCGTTGGCGTAGGCGTTGCCATCGAAGTTGGACAGGGCGTACTGGCCGAACGAGAGTGCCAGCCATTCGCCCGGAAAACCGTGCGTGTAGGTGAGCTGCACGAACTGCTGGTTGGCATCCGGCTGGTTGTTGATCGGGCTGACGACATTGATGTTGTCCCCCAGGCTGGTGCCCGAAGCTCCCGATAGATACTGCGCGGCCATGAAATGGAACTGGACCGAGCCATCGCCGAAGGTGGGGGAGGAGAAGATGTCCCAGTTCACCGCCGGCGTGAACATGGTCTGCACGGCGCCATAGCCTCCGTTCGGCGTGCCCCACTGGCTCATCACCGACGCCTCCATGGAGAAGGTGATGCCTGTCGCCTCCCGGATCTCCTTCTTCGCCTTGGCATAGCGTTGATGCGCGCGGCCGGCCTCCCCGCTCAGCGACGAGTCGAGCCGTTCCAGAGCGTCACGATTGGCGTCATGGATCCTGCCGACCAGCTTCTGACCGTCGGGGTCGTAGGTCTGCGCGCCGGCGTGGGCGGCCATCAAGACACTGCCTGCCAGAAGGATCAGGCCCCCAGTAACCCTCGAACACATGTGACTCCCCGCCCCTCACGTCCACCCGGCAATCCGATTTGCCAAGCGGAACCATCAACACTTATCGTGCCCGAAGATCACGAACCGATGACGAAACGGACCGGATGAGGCTTGCCCCAAGCGGTGCGGCGGCCGCACACTTTTAGCGCATTCCCGAAACGAAGAGAACAATATGGCCGTCGTCGAAACCGAACGCCACGGACAGGTGCTCGTAGTCCGGATGAACCGCCCCGAGCGGCTGAACGCCCTCAACACCGAGATGCGCGCCGAGCTGGCGCGGATCTGGACCGACTTCCGTCACGACAAGCTGCTCGAGGTCGCGATCTTCACCGGCACCGGCCGCGGCTTCTGCGCCGGCGAGGACATGAAGGAGACGCTCGAGCACGGCACGCCAGGCGGCAGGCGGCCGGCGCAGGAGGACCCGTTCATGGCCGGCGCCCTCGAGAAGCCGGTGATCGCCGCGGTCAATGGATTCGCGATGGGCGGCGGCTTCATGCTGGTCGAGCGCACGGACCTGCGGCTCGCCGTACCCGAGGCGGTCTTCGAAGTGTCCGAGGCCAAGCGCTGGCTTCTGGGCGGCTACAACCACGGCCACATCGCCAACCTGCCCTACCCGATCGCCATGGAGATGGCGCTGGGTTTCCGCTTCACTGCCCAGCGCTTCTACGAGATCGGCTTCCTCAACCGGCTGGTCAGCGCCGACCAGCTGATGCCCGAGGCGCTGAAGATGGCCGAGCACCTGCTCAGCCTGCCGCCCGCCTCGCGCGTCAATACGGTGCACATGATGCGCCAGATGCGTCCGGCGCCCAGCGGGGCCCATCAGAAGCTCGCGGCCGCCCTGCATGAACATGGCGCCAAGAGCGACCTCATGGAATCCCGCGCCGCCTTTGCCGAGAAGCGCAAGCCCGAGTTCAAGGGGTGGAACGACCCCGAGGACCGCTACCGGCTGCCGACGCTGGATTCGACGGAGGACTGACCGCCACCGTCACTGGAGGGACAGGCGTCCCGCGTGCTAGGGCTTCGCCATGGCGAAATCCAAGGCAGCGGCCGCCGCGGCGGCCAAGGAAGTCATCCCGGCCAAGGGCGGCAACGGTGCGGCCGCCGACGGCGAGAACAAGCCGATCCGCCACCTCTACCTGGTGGACGGCTCGGGCTACCTGTTCCGTGCCTATCACGCCCTGCCGCCGATGACGCGGCCGGACGGGACGCCGATCAACGCCGTCTACGGCTTCTGCCGCATGCTGGTGGCCGACCTGCTGGACAAGCCGGAGGTCGACCATATCGCCATGATCCTCGATTCGAGCGAGATCACGTTCCGCAACCAGATCTACGACAAGTACAAGGCCAACCGGCCGCCGCCTCCCGAGGATCTGGTGCCGCAGTTCCCGCTGATCCGCGAGGCGGCCAAGGCCTTCAACGTCACGGTCTGCGAGCTCGACGGCTACGAGGCGGATGACCTGATCGCGACCTACGCCCGCATGGCGCTGGAGGCTGGCGCGACCTGCACCATCGTCTCGTCGGACAAGGACCTGATGCAGCTCATCCGGCCCGGCGTCGACATGATGGACCCGATCAAGAAGACGCGGCTCGGCCCCGAGGCGGTGATGGAGAAGTTCGGTGTCACGCCGGCCAAGGTCGTGGACGTGCAGGCGCTGGCCGGGGATTCCGTGGACAACGTGCCAGGTGTGCCCGGCATCGGCGTCAAGACGGCGGCCCAGCTCATCAACGAGTATGGCGACCTCGAGACGCTGCTCGCCCGTGCCGGCGAGATCAAGCAGCCCAAGCGGCGCGAGGCGCTGATAACCAACGCCGAGCAGGCGCGCATCTCGCGCAAGCTGGTCCTGCTCAGGGACGACGTACCGGCGCCGGCGCATCCCGACACCTTCGACAAGCGCCGGCCCGATCCCAACGTGCTGCTGCCCTGGCTCGAGCTGCAGGGTTTCAAGAGCCTGGTCTCGCGCTTCGCCGCCGAGCTGGGCGCGGCAACTGCACCCGTCGCATTGGCCGCGCCATCCCCGCAGCCGGCGCTGCCGGCCCCGGCCGCCACGCCGGCCCTGCCGGCACCCGCAGCGGCGCGGCCCAGGAGCAACCAGCCTTTCACGATCGCCGACTATGAGCTGGTCGCCGACGAGAAAGCCCTCGACGAGTGGATCGCGGAAGCGACCAAGGCCGGCGTCGTGGCCTTCGACTGCGAGACGGATGCGCTGGATGCCCAGAATGCCGGCCTGGTCGGCGTTTCGCTGGCGCTGCTGGAAGGACCGTGGGGCAACGTCAACTCGACCCGGCGGCGCGCGGCCTACCTGCCGCTCGGCCATCGCAGACCGGGCGGCGCGGCTCAGGGCTCGCTCGATCTCGCGGGAGACGGATCGGCGGATACTGCCGGCGAGCTGCTGCCCGACCAGATCCCCTTGAAGGCAGCCCTCGCCAAGCTGAAACCGCTGCTGGAGGATCCGGCCGTCCTCAAGGTCGGGCAGAACATCAAGTACGACATGTGCGTGTTCCGCCAGCTCGGGATCGAGATCGGACCGGTCGACGACACGATGCTGCTCTCCTTCGTGCTCGATGCCGGCAAGCACAACCACGGCATGGACGAGCTCGCCGAGCGCTACCTCGGCCAGAAGACCATCAAGTTCTCCGACGTGGCCGGCAGCGGGGCCAAGCAGGTCGGCTTCGACAAGGTGCCGATCGACAAGGCGCGCGACTATGCCGCCGAGGATGCCGACGTCACCATGCAGCTCTGGGCGCATTTCAAGCCGCGGCTCGCGACGGAGCATATGGCTACGGTCTACGAGACCATCGAGCGGCCCTTGATCCCCGTGCTGCTGGGCATGGAGCAGGCCGGCATCAAGGTGGATGCGCCGCAGCTCAGGCGCCTGTCGGCCGAGTTCGAGAAGCGCCTGGGCGAGCTCGAGCGCGAGATCCACAAGATTGCGGGCCGCGAGTTCAATGTCGGCTCGCCCAAGCAGCTCGGCGAGATCCTGTTCGACGAGCAGAAGCTGCCGGGCGGCCGGCGCAACAAGAACGGCACCTGGGCGACCGACGTCAGCATCCTCGAAGACCTCGCCGCGCAGGGCCATGCGCTGCCGGTCAAGATCATGGAGCACCGCCAGATCGCGAAGCTCAAGGGCACCTATACCGACGCCCTGGTACGCGAGCTCGATGCCAAGACCGGTCGCGTGCACACCTCCTACCAGATGACGGGGGCGGCGACCGGCCGGCTGGCCTCGACCGATCCCAACCTCCAGAACATCCCGGTGCGAACCGAAGAAGGCCGCAAGATCCGCGAGGCCTTCATTGCGGAGACCGGACACAAGCTGCTCTCGGCCGACTATTCGCAGATCGAGCTGCGCCTTCTCGCGCACGTCGCGGACATCGCTTCGCTGAAAGAAGCGTTCGCCCGCGGCGACGACATCCATGCCATCACGGCCAGCGAGATGTTCGGCGTCCCCGTCAAGGGCATGGACCCTCTGGTGCGCCGCCGCGCCAAGGCGATCAACTTCGGCATCATCTACGGCATCTCGGCGTTCGGCCTCGCCCAGCAGCTCGGGATCGGCCAGCCCGAGGCGCGCGAGTACATCGCGCGCTACTTCCAGCGCTACCCCGGCATCCGCGACTACATGGAGCGGACGAAGGAATATGCCCGCAGGAACGGCTATGTGAAGACGCCCTTCGGACGCAAGATCCACCTGCGCTTCATCAACGACAAGAGCCAGGGCATGCGGGCCTTCGCCGAGCGCGCGGCGATCAACGCGCCACTGCAGGGCGGCGCGGCCGACATCATCAAGAAGGCGATGATCCGTCTGCCGTCCGCCCTCGTCGCCGCGGGTCTCAACGGCCGGATGCTGCTGCAGGTCCACGACGAGCTCCTGTTCGAAGTGCCCGACCAGGAGATCGAGAAGACCAAGGAAGTCGCCCGCACGGTCATGGAGGGCGCCGCCACACTGTCGGTTCCATTGGTGGTCGAAACCGGCATCGGCGCCAACTGGGCGGCGGCGCACTAGGCCATGCGCGCATCGTGGCCGACCCTCGCGACCGCCGCATTTGCGACGGCAGCGGCGGCCCAGAGCCAGGATCCTGCCCAGCAATGGATCCTGCCATCGGCGGGACTCATGCACGGCTCGAAGGCCGCGATCGAAGACCGTGCCTGCTGCGGACCGACCCGCGATGCCGACGTTTCGGATTCCGACAGCACGGTGCTGGCCAGATGGAGCGGCTTCGCCTCACGCGCCGGCGGCGCGCTCTCGCTCAAGCTTGCCGACGACCGCACGCTTACGCTGACCGACTGCGACGAGCGAACGGGCTGCGAGCCTGATGATACCCGTGTCCACCGGCTGGTCGACCGATGGCCCCAGCATGGGCTCTACGTCGTGTCGGTCGGGCTGTACGAGGAGGGCGTCGCCTATCTCGTGTCGGAGCACGACGGCCGCACCCTGGTGACGATCGCACCGCCCGTTCGGTCACCGTCCGGCCGGCAGGCCGTCGCGCTGGTCTCCAACCTGCTGTCCGGCGTCACCCTCCAGATCATCGACCTTGCCGGCGACCCGCCGACGGCGGCCCTGGTCACGACCATGCCCGACTGCGGCGGTGGAGGCCCCCCTGCGTTCCTGCGGCCTGTTCCGGTATGGACGGACGACGCGCATGTGGCCTTCGAAGGCGAGTCGCCGCTTCCGTTGGACGATCCCCATGCCAAGCAGCTCTTGCGGGTCGAAGGCGGCAAGGGCCAATGGCAATGTTGACCCTGCAAAAGCCCGAACGGGAAAAATGATGAAACATCTGGCCCCTCCTGTCCTGATCGCCGCCGTTCTCGCCTTGGCCGCGCCCTGCTTCGCCCAGACGGACAAGCCGGCCGAACGCACGGCAACGCCTTCCAAGGGCCTGCTGTGGGGCTCGAAGATGACGCTCGAAAGCGAGCCATGCTGCACGGCACTTCCCGACGCCAAGCTTCCGGACCGCACGGAAGCTGCCGTCCTTGCGAAGCTCGCCGACCGCGCGCAGCGCGACGGCCCGATCCTGAAGCTCCGGCTGCAGGGCGGCCGCACGCTGAAGATCACCGACTGCGACGTCGAGGATGCCTGCGAGGCCGAGCGGTTCCGGACGCATCGCCTGGCCGCCTGGTGGCCGACGCCCGGCTACTATGTCGTGAAAGTGAACCTCTACCAGGGCGGCTTCGCCTATCTGGTCTCCGAACGGACCGGCCGGACGAGCCGCGTTGTGGCCGTGCCCGTGCCGTCGCCGTCGGGCAACCGGGCGATTGCGCCGGGCGACGACGCGCTGGAGATCATCGACTTCGGTGGCCAATCGCCCAGGATCGTCACCGTGACGGACGCTCCGCGCTGCGACGGCGCGTCGGAGGCATCCCTGGGCAAGCCGATCTGGATCGACGATTCTCATGTCCGCTTCGAAGGGCTCAAGCGCGCGACGCTGCACGTCGGAGCTGGCAAAGCGGACTGGCAATGCTGAAGACGGAGAGAGAACAGCCATGAAGATCTGGGGCCGGGCCAACTCGATCAACGTGCAGAAGGTACTGTGGGCCGCCGACGAATGCGGTCTGAAATACGAACGTACCGATGTCGGCGGCGCCTTCGGCGGCAACGACCAGAAATGGTACCTCGACCTGAATCCCAATGGCGTCGTGCCGACGATCGACGATGGCGGACGCATCATCTGGGAGAGCAATTCGGCGGTACGCTACCTGTCCGCCAAGTATGCCGCCGGTACGCTGTGGCCGAACGACCCCGGCCAGAGGAGCGATGCCGACCGCTGGATGGACTGGCAGCTCAGCACCATTTCCGATCCCATGCGCGTGGCCTTCTGGGGGCTGATCCGCACGCCGCCTGAGAAGCGCGACATGGCGGCCATCGGCAAGGCGGCAGGGGAAGCCGGGCGCCTGTTTGCAAGGCTCGACGGCTGGCTGGAGGGTCGCCGCTATGTCGCAGGCCAGCACTTCACCATGGGCGACATCCCGGTCGGATGCTTCGTCTACCGCTGGTACGCGCTCGACATCGAGCGGCCGGAACTGAAGAACGTGCGCGCCTGGTACGAGCGGCTGACGACGCGGCCGGCCTATGCGCAGCACATCATGGTGAAGCTGACATAGCCTTTATCGGAACCACTCGATGCGCGGGGTCCGGCTGATTCCAGCCGGACCCATCATGCTCTATTGCCGCTTCGGCAGCCGGCTCTGCTCCGCGAGGATCGCGCGATCGATCACCGTGAACAGATAGGCGTCCGGCGCCAGCGTGCAGCCGCCGCGCACGAGGTAGCCGATCTGCTCGCCCAACGGACCTTCGGGAATGACCACGCCGCGATACCTCGCCGAGTGCTCGGCAAGGTATTCCGCCAGCGCGCGTCGCGCCGGCTGCGTCATGGCATGCGCCTCCTTGCAGGTGATGTAGGCCGCCTGGTCGAAATTGAGCGGCGGCATCTGGGCTTGGGCCGAACCTGCCCCCAGCAACAGTGTGGCGACACAAGCAGCAACGCACGAACGCTTCATGGTGGTTCTCCCTACTTGTTGCCGATGGCGCTGCCGGTGATGTAGCCCGCGGCGCCGCCGATCAGGCCGGCGCCGACGACCGTGCCGAAGCTGCCGCCGGCGACGGCCGCGATGCCGGTGCCCAGCGCCGCGCCGGTCAGTGCGCCCTTCTGCCCCGTCGTCATGTTCTCGCAGCCGCCGAGGAAGCCGGCGACGACGACCAATGAGAGGATTTTCGCTTTGATCATTGTCTTCTCCTGCTGAATGGCGCCGCTCAGGGAAGCGTCATGTCCGCCTTCTTCCATCCCTGATCTGGATTGAACGACGTGATGGCCGCGGCCTTCTGGGCGGTCTGGGGTCCGAGATCCTGCTGATAGACCACTCCGTCCTGGTTGACGATGAACGTCATGACACCCGTGTCGCCGTACCGCACTGGCCAGGCGATCACGCCGAAGCCGCCGATCATGCGGCCATTCACGAGATAGTCGCGCGCGCCGCCCGGCGCCGCCGCGCCCTGCGCATAGAGCAGGCGGAAGAAGTAGCCGTAGTGGCCGTCCGGCGCCTGCCCGTCGGCCTGCGCCTTGGCGACCGCCGGCCCCAGCGGGCTCTGCGGCTCACCGGGCTTGGTGGGCCAATAGAGGCCGTCCTTGCGGCCGGGCGAGCTCAGCAGACGGCGGGCATAGACTGGCGCGCCGGTGTCCATCGGATCGAGCGCGGCGTAGTCGGACTGCGCATCCACGATCGCCAGCAGGGTCTGGACCACGGCGGCCTCGTCGTGCCCGATGCGGCGCAGCACCATGTCCTTGAGACCCGCGGCGACGTCGAAGCGCCATTCCGCCCCGCTCTTCACAAGGGGTATGGGCAGCGTCCAGCCGGCATCGCCAACCTCGATCCTCGCCTTGTCCTCTCCGGACATCAGGATCTTGTGGCCCTTGTCCCAGGCAGCGAGATAGGCCATGCGCCGGCGCTGGACGTCATCGTCGGTGCCGGGCACGAAGTCCCGCCAGCCGGCGCCCCACATGGCCGCGATGGCCTGCTTGTCGTTCTTGCGCACGGCGTCGGCCAGCGCCACGGCCGCCGCCTCGGGAGTCGCGAAGGCCTGCTGCTTCGCAGCGGGCTGGGCGAGCGCACCGGCCGCGCCGGCCACGAGAATGGCGAGCGAGAGGAGGCAACGCCGGAGCACACCGATACTCATCGCCGGAATCCCCCGCCGCGTATGCCGCCGCCCCGTTCGAAGCCGCCGCCAGACCCACCACGATCGAAGCTGCGATCGCCCCAGGACGAGCGGCCGCGCTCGTAGTCCCGATTCACCGGCTGTCCGCCGCGGTCGACGCCGTCGAACGCGCTTGCGCGCCCTTCGCCGCCCCGTGCGGCGGGCGCGCGCTGCTCCATGTTCCCACGATTGGCCTCACGGCTGGCGGCCGAAGGCTCGCGGCCTTCGAGCTGGCCGCGGAACTGCTCGCGCTGCTGAGCCCCCGGTCGAACCTGGTTGTAGCGCTCGCGCTCGGCCTGGGTGCGGTAAGGCACGCCGTTGCGATGCGCGGGATCGAACTGCCATTGCCCACTGCGATAGCGGTTGGCGTCGAAATTGTTGGCGCTGATCGTCGTCGCCCGGTTGACGTTCACCGTCGTGTAGCTGTTGCCCCACCCGGAACCGCTCCAGCCCCAGTGCCAGCCGCCGAACATCGCAGCGCCGGCCGCGACGCCCAGGCCGAACATCATGCCCGTCATCAGGGCCGCTCCGTAGTTGGGCGGCGGCGGATAGTAGACCGGCGGATAGGCCGGATAGGGCCAGGCCCCGTAAGCCCAGGACGGATTGTAATAGGGAACGTAGACCACCTCGGGGTTCGCCGGCTCGATCACGATGGCGCTGCCGGCGCTGCTCGACTGGGTGGTGACCTTCTGCTGCTCGGTCGTCTTGAGGTTGCCGGCGGCCATGGCGTGGGCGCGCAACCGCTGGATGGAGGCGGCCACGTCCTTTTGCTGACCGATCATGGCGTCGCCGACCTTCTGCGTCCAATCGAGATGGCTGTTCATCGTCGACAGGACCTGCGGGAAGGCGACCAGCGACTTCACGCTGACATCCCAGTCCTTGTCCTTGACCGCCGCGACGGCGGCGTCGCCCTTCAGATTCGGGTTGGCCTGCGACCAGCGCGCCGCCTCGACCACCTCCAGCGGATAAGTCGCCGCCATCAGCGTCTGCGCCAGCAGCGCGTCGGGGTAGAGGGCGACCGGTGCGAGCAGCTGATCGAGCTGCTCCGCGGTGAAAGGCTTCTTGGAATCCTGCGCCCGGAGGGCGAATGACGGCCCCAGCAACAGGACCATCGTCGACAAGCCCAGCAATCGGCGCCGGTTCATTCCCTGCCCTTCCCGAGAACACGATGACCGTTCCACACTAGAGTGAATTCTCATCGAATGGAACCGCTCGCGGCTGATGGCACGCCGCTCGGCACGTCAAGCCAGGCGGTAGACCTGAACCGGCTGATCGTGACCCTTGACCTGCCGCTCGACCGGCAGCAGCGACCCGAGCTCGAGCGATTCCCTCTCCTTGAGGGCGGCGATGGTGTGGCCGCTCGCCAGAACGACGATGTCGTCCGCTGGCCCCATGAACTCCTTGCCGAGCTGCTCGAAGCGCTGGGCGATGTTGACCGTGTCGCCCACCACCGTGAAGTTGACCCGGCCGGGCGCGCCGATATTGCCCACGACCACCGGCCCCGAGTGCAGCCCGATGCGCACGCGGATCGGCGGCAGCCCGGCGAGGTGGCGCTGGGCGTTGTCCTCCCGGACCACGCGCGCGATGTCCAGCGCAGCCCGCACCGCATGGTCGGCATGGTCGTCCATGCGCGACAGCCCGCCCCAGACCGCCATGACGGCATCGCCGATGTACTTGTCGATCACGCCCTGCTCGCGCTCGATGCAAGCGCCGAGCAGCGCGAAATGATGGTTGAGCAGCTCGGCGGTCTCCTGCTCGGGCAGGTCCTCCGCCTGCGGCGTGAACTCGACGATGTCGCTGAACATCACCGTCACGGTGCGCCGGCGCGATCGCACCGCATCCTCGCCCAGCTCCATCAGCCGGAACACCAGGCGATGCGGCACGTAGGCGCCAAACCATTTCAGGGCGGCACGCGCCTTGTCGAGGCTGTGTCCGGCATCGTCGATCTCGCGCAGTCGGGAGGCGCGATGGAAGGGCTGATCGAACTCGAGGCGCTCGATCGCCTCGGCGGCCGAGGTGATCGTGCGGATCGAACGCGCCATGCTGAGACCGATCAGAAGCGCCAGGAGAGCCGCCACGGCCAGCGTCGCAGCACCGACGATGGCGCCGTTGGTCAGCCGGTCCAGATCGCTGGTCGCGGTCTCGATCGGAAGGTACTGGCCGACCAGCCAGGGATCCGGTCCATAGCGCTGCAGGACGCGGTAGACGAACACCCAGCGCCGTCCTTCGGCCTCCACGATGTGGCCAACGTCGCCCAGGGCCCGGTCGATCTGCGTGATGCGCACCGGCGAACTCCAGATCGCCGCCAGCACCGGATCGCCGACCTCGGCGATCGTCGGCAGCGGCCTGTCCTCGGACAGGCCGAGTCCCCGGGGGTCGATCAGCCGGCGGTGCGCCAGGACGTGGTCGCGGCCGACCAGGATGAAGTACCGCCCGCCGCTGTCGGGTGTCGCCTCGCCGATAAGATCGGAAAGGTCCCCGACGGCGACCGTGGCGATCAGCCCGCCGATGAAGGCGTCGTCGACGCGGCGCACGGGCGTGCGCACGTTGAGCACAGGCTGACGCTGTATATCGCTCCAGAACAGCGCCCCCCAGAAAGTGCTGCGCTGGGTCTGCAGTTCGCGGAAGCGCTCGAGCCCGCGCGGCTGGCTGGCGAGCGGCACGGTATCGCGGATGATCTGCCCGTCGGGCTTGCGGATGACACGTTCGAGCTGCAGGTCGAAGGTGGCGAAGGCGGCGCTCGACACCGCCGGCACCTGGCTCATCATCACCCAGAGCGCCTCGCGCATGTCGACCGCGGAGTTGATGTCGAGACGACCCGTTGCGGCCAGGGCGGCGATCATCTCGAGATGGCCGGCGACCGGATCGAGCCGGCTGCGGATGGCGCCGATCTCCGCTTCGATGACCCGTGAGGCGCGATCGACCAGCAGCCGCTCGGCCGTGTTGGCGGCGCCGGCCAGCACGACGATGTAGGCGATGCCCGAGATCAGCGCGAGCGAGATGAAGGCCAGCGCCAGGGCGATGATCAGCGGGAGCCGCAGCCGCCGCCGACTGGCGGCCGCGTTGGTGGAAAGCGGTGTCACGACCAGCGCATCATAGGCCCTTCCGGCGCCCGCATCCTCCCTTCTCGAACCCCGAAGGGAGGCGTCGTGCAGCGCGCCCTGGCGCCCGCTGCCTATATTCGGGGCAGTCGCCCGATCGTCGCGACCGCCTCTAGGCGGCGGCCCGGATGGCGGCCTGCTTGACCTTGCCGTCCACGTGTTCCTCGAACTGCTGGAAGTTCTGCTCGAAGCGCCGGGCGACGTCGCGTGCCGCGGCGTCATAGGCCTTCTTGTCCTGCCAGGTGTTCTTCGGGTTGAGCACCTCGCCGGGCACATCCGGGCAGGCCGTAGGGACCTGCATGCCGAAATGCGGATCGGCAGACGTCGCGGCCGAGGAGAGCGTGCCGTCGAGCGCCGCCCGGACCATCGCCCGCGTATGGCGGATCGACATGCGCTGGCCGACGCCGAAGCCGCCACCCGACCAGCCGGTATTCACGAGCCAGCACTTCACGTGCTGCCGGGCCATCTTCTCACCCAGCATCCTGGCATAGACGGTGGGGTGCAGCGGCATGAACGGTGCCCCAAAGCAGGTCGAGAAGGTCGCCTGCGGCTCGGTCACGCCCTTTTCCGTACCCGCGACGCGGGCGGTGTAGCCCGACAGGAAGTGGTACATCGCCTGTTCGGGGGAGAGCCGGGAGATCGGCGGCAGCACGCCGAAAGCATCCGCCGTCAGCATGATGATGTTCTCGGGCGTGCCGGCGAGGCCGGTCTCGGAGGCGTTCGGAATGAAATCCAGCGGATAGCAGGCGCGCGTATTCTCCGTGTGGCGCCCGTCGTCGAGATCGAGCGCCCCGGTGACCGGATCGATGACCACGTTCTCCAGCACCGTGCCGAAGCGGCCCGTGGTGGCGTGGATCTCCGGCTCGGCCTCGCGGCTCAGCTTGATCACCTTGGCGTAGCAGCCGCCCTCGAAGTTGAACAGGCTCGACTCGCCCCAGCCGTGCTCGTCGTCGCCCAGCAGCGTGCGCGACGGATCCGCCGACAGCGTCGTCTTGCCGGTGCCCGACAGGCCGAAGAAGATCGCCACGTCACCCTTGGGGCCGACATTGGCGGAGGCATGCATCGGCAGCACGTTCTTCTCCGGCAGCAGGTAGTTCAGGATCGTGAACACCGATTTCTTGATCTCGCCCGCATACCAGGTGCCGCAGATCGCCACGACCCTGTCCGTGAAGTTCACGAGGATGGCGCAGTCCGAGGCGGTCCCGTCCAGTTCGGGGTCAGCCTGGAAGCCCGGCAGGTTCAGGATCGTGAAGTCGGGGCGGAAGCCCTCGAGCTCCTCCGGCCGCGGACGCAGGAACATGTTGCGGGCGAACAGGTTGTGCCACGCGGTCTCGGTCAGCACGCGCACACCGATGCGGTGTTCGGGATCGGCACCGGCCCAGCAATCGCGCGCGAAGAGCTCGCGGCGCTGGGCGTAGGACAACATCCGGTTGTAGAGGGCGCGATAGCGCTCCGGCGCCATCGGCTTGTTGGTCTTGCCCCAATCGATGCGCCCCCTGGATGCCTCGTCCTCGACGAAGAACTTGTCGTTGGGCGAGCGGCCGGTGTGAACGCCGGTACGCACGACCAGCGCACCGCCATCGGCCATCTGTCCTTCCCCGCGACGGATCGCATGCTCGTAGAGCGCAGGAACCGTGAGGTTCCAGTGAACGTTCTGGAGGTTCTTCAGCCCCAGAGATGCCAGCCCGAATTTGGGAACGACGAAGCCCGTCTGTTGCACCACGTGTCTCCTGTCTTTGGAACTCAAGGCAATCCGTTACAACGCGAAACGAAGCCGCGCGTTTCCCCCTGAGTTCTGTAGGCTTATGCGCTACCGGCAGCCAAATGGAGAGGCAAGACCGGCCAACCACCTGCGACAGTTTTGTGCCAAACTAGGTGTGGATCGCCCTTCGCAGGCGCAAAAGTCTTGCCGCGTTGCAAAATTTCCTCAGCCATTCTTCGATGCAAAGCCCTCAAGGGACAGGTACGGCTCGCGCTTGCCCAACCAGCGCCACCAGGACCTTCCGCGCTTCAGCGGCCTCAGCCAGCGGCGCATCGAACGGCAGGCGCGCGACCGTGCCGCCGCACCGCAGATCGATCCCTTCCGCGTCGATGCCCGTCATCCGCCACCCGTCGCCGGCCAGCCCCAGCAGGCGGCTGGCGTAGAGCTGGACGGCGTCGGAGTGGTCGTCGTTCATGTGCGACACGATTCCCGGCTCGGCCTCGGCCAGGCCCGGCGCCGCCACCACACCGAGTTCCGTGTCGGTCAACCAGCGGATCCTGCCGAATCCCGCCACCAGGTGTGCGCGCTCCACGGTGACCCTGTAGAAGTTGAAATCCTTGAAGCCTGCATACATCTGCGCGGCGGGATGGCGCGCGAGGAAGCGTCGGGCGATCCGCTCGTCGGCGGTCCGCGCCGCCCGGCCGAGCAGGGTGACCCGAGGTCCGGTCAGCGGCTGGTCGAGTCCCTGCGTGCCGTCGAACAGCAGCGACACCCTCGGATCGGCGGCTATGGCCTTGGTATGTTCCGCCAGGTCGCTCATCAGGAGGATCGGCGACAGATCATGGTCGACGGCGACCAGCACCAGCGACGCATAGGGCCATGCCCCTTCTGCGGCGGGAGGCCGGCCGGCAGGCAGCAAGGACGCCAGAGCGGCGCGGTCGAGGCCGCGCACCAGCGCGCGAACGGCGCGGGACATGTCTTCCTGGGTCATTGGTCCGGGGATAAAACCGCCTTAATTCTCACCGATGGCAGATTGGGGTGGCGGCGGCAACGACCCGGTCTGTGATACCATTGTCCGCCCCGTCAGGAGAAGAGAAGCCGTGCGCAAGACAATCGCCCTCGTCGACGACGACCGCAACATCCTCACCTCCGTGTCGATGCTGCTCGAGGCCGAAGGGTTCCAGATCAAGACCTACAACGATGGCGCCTCCGCCCTCGAGGGGCTCAACCAGTCGCCGCCCGACCTGGCCATCTTCGATATCAAGATGCCGCGCATGGACGGCATGGAGCTGCTGAACCGGATCCGGAAGACCCAGCAGTTTCCCGTCATCTTTCTCACCTCGAAGGACGAGGAGATCGACGAGGTGCTCGGCCTGCGCATGGGTGCCGACGACTTCATCCGCAAGCCGTTCTCCCAGCGCCTGCTGCTCGAGCGCATCCGCGCGGTGCTGCGCCGCGCCGACGCCGGCGGGGGCAAGGGCGAAGGCAGCACCGAGCGCATCGTGCGCGGCGACCTGGTGCTCGATCCCAGCCGGCACCAGTGCACCTGGAAGGGCAAGGAAGTACATCTCACCGTCACCGAATTCCTGCTGCTGAAGTCGCTCGCCGAGCGACCCGGCCACGTCAAGAACCGCGACCAGCTCATGGACGCCGCCTACGGCGAGACGATCTACGTCGACGACCGTACGATCGACAGCCACATCAAGCGCGTCCGCCGCAAGTTCCGCGAGGTCGACAGCGAGTTCGAGCAGATCGAAACGCTCTATGGCATCGGATACCGATATCGCGACTCCTGACGCGGACCGTCGCCGCGGCAGGCTGCACGGCCTCGCGGCACGAATCGCCACCGCGTTCGGCCGGTCGGGCAAGGCACCTGTCCAGCCGATGGAATCGCCCTCCCTCCTGCGCCGCAGACGCAGCGCCACCCGGCGCTATTCGCCTCTGACGCGCCGCATCCTGCTGCTGAACATCATCCCGGTGGCGCTGCTGACGCTGGGCGCGGTCTATCTCAGCGACTATGAGGAGGAGCTGATCGACGCCGAGCTCGCCTCACTGGCCGTTCAGGGCGAGATGGTGGCGGCCGGCATCGGCGAGGTCGCGGTGGCCGGCGGCGAGACCACGGTCAACCGCCTCGACGCCGAAGCCGCGCGCCAGCTCCTCACACGGCTGGTGCGGCCGACAGGCGTGCGGGCGCGCCTGTTCAGCGAGACCGGCGAGCTTCTCGGGGATTCGTCGGTCCTGAGCGATGTCGGCCGCATCCACGTCGTGCCCCTGCCGCCGCCGACCGATGCTTCGGAGATCAGCCCCGACCTCGGCGAACGGATCGGCGACTGGCTCCCGCGGGCGTTCTTCCGCGGCGGCCGGGTCCCCGGATATGTTGAGGGCGCCCCGCCCGCGGGG
>Ga0182792_1000672_pt1 | contig 30659 bp, 26 predicted proteins | sample Passage237B_FD_130497 | JGI IMG/M metagenome (GOLD analysis project Ga0182792, IMG submission 130497) | Cellulose adapted compost microbial communities from Newby Island Compost Facility, Milpitas, CA, USA - Passage2 37B (version 2) (version 2) ...
GAGCGCCATCACGGCGCTCTACTCCGGCCCGGCGGCGGGTGTGGTCGGCGCCACGCGACAGGCCGCGCGGTCGGGCTTCCACAACCTCATCACCTTCGACATGGGCGGCACCTCGACCGACGTCTGCCTGGTCCAGGACGGTCGCCCGTCGCTGGCCTCGGAAAGCGAGATCGACGGCCTGCCGATCCGCACGCCGGTGCTCGACATCGTGTCGGTCGGTGCCGGCGGCGGCTCGATCGCCTGGGTCGACGACGGCGGCATGCTGCGCGTGGGCCCGCAGAGCGCCGGCGCCGATCCCGGCCCGGCCTGCTACGGCAAGGGCGGCACGGAGCCCACCACGACGGACGCCCACATCGTCATCGGCACCATCCGCCCGGGCGCCTTCCTCGGCGGCCACATGGAGCTCGACGATGGCGCGGCGCACGCAGCCTACGCGCCGCTGGCCGAACGGTTCGGCCTCGGCATCGAGCAGGCCGCCGCCGCGGCGCTGCAGCTCGCCGACGCCAACATCGTGCGCGCCATCCAGCTCGTCTCCACCGAGCGCGGCCGCGACCCGCGCGACTACGCGCTGGTGCCGTTCGGTGGCGCAGGTCCTCTGCATGCGGCGCGCATCGCCGAGGAGCTCGGCATCACGACCATCGTGGTGCCGCCCAACGCCGGCGTCATCTCGGCCTACGGTCTGGTCGCCTCCGACTACACCAAGTTCGATGCCGTCACGCGCAAGATGAAGCTCGACGAGGCCGCGGCGGTGGAGACCAGCCGCCTCTTCGGCGAGATGCGCGCGCGGCTGGCTGTCCAGTTCGCCGACATGAAGCTGCCGGGCGATCTCGTCTACACCCACACGCTCGACATGCGCTTCGTCGGCCAGGCCTTCGAGGTCGGCGTCGAGGTGCCGGCCGGGCGGCTCGACTCGCTCGACGCCACCTCGCTCGCCGAGCTGTTCGCCGATGCCCATCACCGCACCTTCATGCATGGTGCCGCCCTCGACCGGCCGGTCGAGATCGTGACGCTGCGGGTCGGCGCGACCCTCCCGATCGGTGCGCCGCCGCGACTCGATCGCGATGCGGTCGACGCGCGAGCGCCCGAGACGGCGCGCATCTTCCATGGCGAGGCCTGGATCGACTGCGCCCGCCACGCCGCCGAGTCGCTGCCCCCCGGCCAATCCATCGAAGGGCCAGCGGTGATCGAAGGCTATACCGCCACCACCTGGGTGGCGCCGGGCTGGACGGCCGCGCTCGACGCGGCGAACAATCTCATCCTGCGCAAGACCTGAAGGCGGAGGCCGTCATGACCGTGCTCAGCCCGATCGATTATGCCGTGATCAGCCAGGCACTGATCGCCGCCGCCCGCGAGATGGGGGTGAAGCTGATCCGTTCCGCCTACTCGACGATCCTGCGCGAGGCCCGCGACGGCTCGGCCGGCCTGATGGACCGGTACGGCAACACGGTGGCGCAGGCCGAACTGATCCCGATGCAGCTCGGACCGATCGGCGAGACGCTGCGCGCCTGCCTGCGGCGGCATCCAGTCGAGACGCTGAAGGAAGGCGACTTCCTGATCAACAACGACCCCTTCGAAGGCGGCCAGCACATCCCCGACGTCTTCATCTTCACGCCGATCTTCGTCGCCGGACGCGTCGTGGGCTTCGGCGCCTCGGTGGCGCACCATCTCGATCTCGGCGGCGGCGCGCCCGGCCTGAACATCCACGCCTCCGACGTCTACCAGGAGGGGCTGCGCTTCCCGCCCAGCCGGTACAGCTTCAAGGACGACTGGAACGGCGGCTCGTTCGAACGGTTGGTCACTGCCAACGTGCGTGTGCCGGACCTCACGATCGGCGACTTCAACGCCCAGTTCGCCGCCAATGCGATCGGCGTGTCGCGCGTGCGGCAGCTCTGCGACCGCTACGGCGTCGACAAGGTCGAGGCCGCGATGCGCGAGATGCAGGACTATTCGGAACGCCGCGTGCGGGCGGCCATCGCGCAGGCGCCCAAGGGTACCTTCCACGGCGAGGATGCGATCGACGACGACGGCCTGTCGGACGATCCGCTGGTGATCAAGGCGCAGGTCACGATCGCCAACGATTCGGTCGAGATCGACTTCGAGGGTACCTGTCCGCAGGTCAAGCGCAACCTCAATTGCCCCTATTCCAGCACGCTGTCGGCGGCGCTCTCCTGCGTGAAGTCGGTGCTGACCAGCCCGGACATCCCCTACAACGAGGGCATGGCGCGGCCGATCCGCATCAAGGTGCCGTACGGCTCGCTGCTCAACCCGCGGCCGCCGGCGCCTGTACGGGCACGCATGATCCCGGCCTATCGCGTCTTCAATGCGGTGATGAAGGCGATGGCGCAGGCCCTGCCCGACAAGGTGATCGCGACGGGCTTCGACTGCACGACGGCCTTCTGCCTCTCCCATCTCGGCGAGAAGGGCTACAGCGTCTACCTGGAGATCTTCGGCGGCGGCTACGGTGCCTCGAAGGAGGCCGACGGCTGCGATGCGGTCGATTCGCCGCTCAGCAACTGCTCCAACGCGCCGGTCGAATCGCTCGACATCGACTACGACTTCTTCCGCATCGTCGGCTACGAGCTGGCGCCCGACTCCTTCGGCCTGGGCGCGCGGCGCGGCGGCGCGGGCTTCACCCGCCGCTGCGAGATCCTGCGGGACGACGTGCAGCTCGCCATCTACTCCGACCGCTTCCGGCTGGCGCCCGAGGGCCTGCAGGGCGGCGAGCCCGGCCAGCGCGGCTACTGCCGCGTGTTCCGCGCCGACGGCACGGTCGAGGAACTCAAGAGCAAGGCCGCCGTCGACCTCGCCAGGGGCGACGTGGTCGAGATGTTCGTTGGTGGCGGCGGCGGCTTCGGCCACCTCGGCGAACGGCCTGACTCCCTGATCGAGCGCGACCTCGCCGACGGGCTGCTCACGCGCGATCCTCGCACCGCACGCAAGCTGGCGGCGGAGTAGTCAGACATAACAAGGCAGGCGCTTGCCGGGCAGCAGGTCGTACGGGGCCCGCCATCCGGGCAATCTGGCGATTCGAGCAAGCCAGGCGTCGACGGCGGGATGACTGGCCGCAAAGTCATAGCCGCTTTCCCTGCCAGGGAAGGACAAGTACGCCATCAACGAAATGTCGGCGATGGTCGGATGTTCGCCGATGGCGAAGGGGCGACCGCCGAGATGCGCATTCAGGATGCCGAGAAAGTCGTCGAGGCGACGGCGCAGGAAAGCGAGGACGGCGGTATCCGGTGAAGGCGTGAAGGCACGATAGTATCGATAGGTCGCCATGTAGCCGCTGAGCTTGTGATTGTCCCAGAACAGCCAGCGCAGGACCTCGAAACGTTCGGCATCACTCCGCCCGCCAAGACGGCCGTAGCGCTCGGCAAGACGCAGCAGGATGGGCGCCGTCTGGGTCAGACGCTGCCCGTCTTCCTCGAGCACCGGGATCTCGCCCATGGCGTTCACCCTTGCGCGCCACTTCGGCGTTCGCGTGATGCCTCCGCCGAAATCCGTCCAGACGGGCTCGAAGGTCTGGCCGCACAAGTTGAGCATCAGCGCCAGCTTGTAGCTGTTGCCCGACTCCGGGAAGTAGTGAAGTCGATAGGTGGTCATGCACCAACCTAGGCACGGCCGGCATCTGCCACCATTCAGTCCTGCGACGCGTGACTTCAGGAAAACTGAACGCTCGGCTTCCTCGTCCCAGACACTTCTCGCAACAACCAGTCGCGGAAACGGTCGATGCGCCTGTCCCGGCTACGCCCGGTCTGGCGCACGAGATGGAAGCTGCGCGAAAGCATCACGCCGCCGGGCCACAGGCGGGCGAGGCGGCTGTTGTCGAGGTAAGGCCGCACCAGCGGGTCCAGGCCAATGGCAATGCCTAGCCCGTTTGCCGCGGCCTCATAAACGAGCTGCAGGTTGTCGAAGCTCACGCGGGGCCCATTGCCGGAACCGAGGCCGGACAGGCGAAACCATTCAGGCCAGAAGTCGGGCTGATGGCTCGACCCGATCAGGGTATGGCGACCGAGATCCTCGGGATCGCGCAATCGCGTGGCCGCAACGAACGCAGGGCTGGCGACAGGATACGCCTCGACCGGAAGCACCGTTTGGCTCGACGTGCCCGTCCAGGGTCCACGGCCAAGTCTGATGGCGCAGTCGATGTCGGTGCGCACCGACAGGTCGACAATGTCCGGCAAGGTATCGATCTGGATTTCCACTCCCGCCGGCCGACGGCGCACGAGGCGAGGCATCAGCCAATTGACGGCGAAGGTCGGAATGACGGTGACCTTCAACGCTTTGCAAGGAGACAGCGTACGGGCAGAAGCGGTCGCCGCCTGGACGACGTCCCAGGCGGGACCAAGGTCGGCGATGTAGCTTTCGCCCGCTGGCGTCAGGGCAAGGCCGCGGGGCAGACGATCGAAGAGCCTTGTCCCAAGATGCCGCTCCAGCAGCTGGATGCGGCGGCTGACGGCCGGAACCGTGAGGCCCAATGCCGTCGCCGCCTTCTGCAGGCTGAGAAAGCGCGCCACCAGGACGAAAGCCTCGATGGATCGCAGCGGAAGCTGGCTCATGGATCCAATCCTAGGCGGTGCATGCACTGCCGTCAGCAATGCAAAGGATGCAACCCAGATGCGGGCTCATGCCGAGTTCCCGCAATTATCGCAATTATCGCTACCAGCTTTTCTGAATCTTCCCCGACCGCTTCCCTCGTCCCGTCCGGATACAGGCAGCCGGACGGGACGCGCGAGTCTGCGGCGCCGTTTGGTCTCGGATCAACGATGCATAGAGCAGCAATGCTGGGAAGCGGTGCAACGAGCCATTTTATGACTAAAGTATAAATCCGTCAAGCACTTACGTCATAGACAGCCCGTTACGCTTTCGGGAATTTTCCTGCCCTAAGAGGCCTCTACCTCACGGTTCGTCCGGGCATCGAGGCCATTCCTTGGGTCGCTCCGCACGGATGCCGGCAGTGCTTTCACAACGCCCCGACCGATCGCAAGTAGAGATTGCCCGCCTCCTTGGTCATCGGACCGGGCCTGCCATCAGCGATCGGCCGACCGTCGACCTTGGTGACCGGCGTGACGCCGCCCAGCGTGCCGGTCACGAAGGCCTCGTCGGCCGAGTAGACCTGGGCCAGGGTGAAGTCGCATTCGCGCGCGACGTTGCCGGCGGCGCGCCAGGCGTCGACGACGTTGGCCTGGGTGATGCCCTTGAACCTGTAGAGGCTGGTCGAGGTCCACAGCTCCCGGCCGCGCACGATGAAGAAGTTGGTCGAATTGCACGAGGCGACGAAGCCGCGGGGGTCGAGCATCAGCGCCTCGTCGGCGCCGGCATTGATGGCCTGGATCAGCGCCTGGATCAGGTTCAGCCGAGAATGCGAGTTCAGCCGCAGGTCGAACTGGTCGGGGCCGGTCGTGCGGAAGGTCGAGGTGAAGAGCGCGTAGCCCTTCTCCTTCGCCTCGGGCACCGGTCGCTTGTATTCGGCCACGATCACGATCGTGGCCGGGCCGACCACGAAGCGCGGGTCCTGGTTGGGTGTCCGCTTGACGCCGCGCGTCACCATCAGCCGGATGTGCGCGCCGTCCGTCATGCCGTTGCGGTCGAGCGTGTCCTGCACCGCCTTCACGACGCCCTCGCGCGAGAGCCCGATATCGAGCTGGATCGAACGCGCGCCCTCGAACAGCCGGTCGAGATGCGCTTCCAGGCTGATCAGCCGGCCCTTCACCAGCCGCAGCCCTTCCCAGACGCCGTCGCCCAGCACGAAGCCCGAATCGAAGACGGAGACGCGCGCCTCGTTGCGAGGCACGAACTGGCCGTTCACATAGACCAGCACGCCGTCGTTGCGCGGGTCGGCAACGTAGGCCTGCGCGCTCGCCTGTTCCGTCGTCATGTCGCTCGTTTCCTTTGCGTCTGATCTCGTCTTTTCTGCACCGTGCGGGCCCTCGCGCCTCGGAAGGCGCTGCCGCCCGCCAGCGCCTATGAATGCGCTAAAGACTGAATTCCTTGTGGCGCGCCAGGAAGGCCTGCGTGCGCTCTCGCCTCGGATGCTTCAGCACCTCGTCGGGCGAGCCCTGCTCGTGGATCGTGCCGTCGGCCAGGAAGAGCACGCGCGTTGCGACATGGTAGGCGAAGCCCAGCTCGTGCGTGACCAGCAGCATGGTGCGGCCTTCCTCGGCCAGCGACCGGATCACGCCCAGCACCTCGCCGACCAGCTCGGGATCGAGCGCGGAGGTCGGCTCATCGAACAGCAGCAGCTCGGGATCCATGGCGAGCGCGCGCGCGATGGCCACGCGCTGCTTCTGGCCGCCCGACAGGTGCGCCGGATAGTGGCCCGCCTTGTCGGCCAGCCCGACGCGCGCCAGCTCCTGCTCCGCGCGGGCCGCCGCCTCGGCCCGGCCCATGCGGCGCACCGTGCGCAGGCCTTCCATGACGTTGCCCAGCGCCGTCATGTGCGGGAAGAGGTTGAACTGCTGGAACACCATGCCGACGCGCTGCCGGACCTGGACGAGCTCGGCCTCGCGGCGCCCGACCACGCGGCCGTCGAGCGCGACGGTGCCGGCGTCGGGCATCTCCATGAAGTTCAGGCAGCGCAGCAGCGTCGACTTGCCCGAGCCCGACGCCCCGAGCACCGCGATGCGCTCCCCCTTCTCGACGTCGAGATCGATGCCGCGCAGCACCTCGTTGCCGCCGAAGCGCTTGGTGAGGCCGCGCACGCCGAGGATGGTCATTCGTCCCTCGCGAGCCGCCGCTCCAGTCAATAGGTCAGCTGGACCAGCGGCCAGAGGAAGACGAAGAAGATCACGGCGACCGCCGTATAGGCCTCGATCGGATTGAAGTTCAGCGAGGCGATCAGCTTGGCCTGCTGCAGCAGCTCGACATAGGCGACCGCCGAGGCAAGCGTCGACATCTTGAAGATCTCGATGGCGCGGTTGGTCAGCGCCGGTGTCATGCGCTTCAGCGCCTGCGGCAGGATGATGCGCCGCATCGCCTGCAGCCAAGTCATGCCCAGCGCCCGCGCGCCGTCCCACTGCCCGCGGTCGATCGACTGGATGCCGGCGCGATAGATCTCGGCCGAGAAGGCTGCCGAGTTGAGCGAAATGCCGAGCGAGGCCGCTGCCAGCGGGCTGATCGAGAAGGGCACCAGGATCGGCAGGGCGAAGTAGAACCAGATGATCTGGACCAGGACCGGCGTGTTGCGGAAGAACTCGACGAAGGCCGTCGACGGCCAGTAGAAGAGGCGGCGCCGGGAGTAGCGGCAGAGTCCGACCGGCAGTCCGAGGCCGAGGCCGGCGACCAGGCAGATGGCGAAGATGCGCAGGGTGCCCACCGCCCCCGCAGCGAGCGCGTCCGTATTGTCGAGGACGGAGGAGAAGTCCCACTGATGCATGTCAGTGCACCGTCGATTCGCCGCTCACCGACAGGCGCCGCTCGAGCCGGCGCGCCATCAGGCTGAAGGCGGTGATCACGACGAAATAGATCAGTGCCGCGACCGTGAAGGTCTCGAGCGGCCGGAAGGTCTTCTGCGCGATCTCGTTGGCCGCGAACAGCAGATCGGCATAGGCGATGGTGGCGACCAGCGTGGTCGTCTTCATCAGCTCTATGGCGCGCTCCATGAAGGCGGGGATCATGCGCTTGACGGCCTGCGGCAGCACGATGCGGCGCAGCGCCTGGCCGTGCGTCATGCCGATGGCGCGCGCGGCGTCCCACTGGCCACGCTCCACGGAGACGATGCCGGCGCGGAACACCTCGGCGAAGAAGGCCGCCGACTGGATCGAGAAGGTCACGATCGCCGCCATGAACGGCGTCATCTCGATCCCGGCGACGAGCGGCAGGGCGAAGAAGAACCAGAAGAGCTGGACGAGCGGCGGCGTGGTGCGGAAGACCTCGATGACGAAGCCGGCCGGCCACGACGCCAGCCGCCAGCGCGACAGCCGCAGCAGGGCGAGCCCGAGGCCCAGGGCGAGCCCGCAGGACAGCGACACGCCCGTGACCTTGAGCGTGTTCACGAGGCCCTGCGCCAACAGGTCGGCGTTGGCGAAGACCGGGGTGAAGTCCCACTGGTAGGCCACGCAGGCCGCCCGTGCGAAAGGCTGGACCGCCGCCTACTTGATCATCTCCTTCATGATCGGCGGCGCGAGCTTGGGATCGAGGCCGAAATCGGCAAGCGCCTGCTCGTACCACTTCTGCGTCTGACCGCTCTTGTAGTAGTCGGCGAGCTGCTGGCTGACCCATTTGACGAACTCGGGATCGTTCTGGCGCACCGCCGCACTCGAGGCCTGCGACTTGGCGGGCACCGGCACGACGATCTTGCCCTTGCCGAGTCGCTGGCGCGCCGCCAGCAGCGGCGGATGGAACAGGCAGACGGCGTCGACGCGACCCGACTGGAAGGCGGCGATCGAGGCGGCATTGTCCGGGAAGCGCTGGATGTCGGCCTTGGGCGTGTGCTCGCTCACGAACCGGTCCATCGAGGAGGCCTGCGGCACGGCGATGCGCACGCCGGGCTTGTCCAGGTCGGCCCAGCTCCTGGCATCGAGATCGTCGCGCGCCAGGACGGCCAGCGAATAGTAGAGCAGCGGCGATTCCGGGAAGTCGACGGCCTTGCGCCGCTCCGGCGTGGCGTCGATGGTGAACATGATGTCGATCTTGTCGGCCTGCAGCGCCGCGATCGCGTTGCCCCAGCTCACCTCGACCGTCTCCATCTTCACGCCGAGCTTGTCGGCCATCGCCTTGCCCATGAAGATGCCGAGGCCGGAGGTCCACTGGCCTGTCTTCGGATCCTTGGAAAACCAGGGCGGCGCCTGCGTGACGCCGACGCGGAAGGTGCCGCGCTTCTTCGCCTCCTCGATCGTGCCGGCGTGCGCCGGCAGTGACAGCAGGGCCGGCGCGGCCAATCCCAGTCCGGTCCCCAGCAGGACCGTGCGGCGCTTGAGCGTCATGTGAAGTCTCCCTTCCTTGCTTCCCCCGAAACGAACTGTTCCGTGACCACGGCGCCGCGGCGCATGTGGTCGGCGATCTCGCGGCGCAGGGCGTCGAGATCGTCGCCCAGCGCGGCCGCGATGTAGCTGTCGTGGCTGTCCCGCCGCGGACCACGCCGGCCATGGGCCCGATGATGCGCTGCCCAGTAGAGCTGCAGGCGCCCACGCAGCCCGCGCCAGGCGCGCTGGAGCAGCTTATGGCCGCTCGCCTCGAACACGAGCCCGTGCAGCTCGAGCTCGGTCGAGATGCTGGTCCGGTCGTCTCCCGCGTCGATGCTCGCCAGCAGGGCCGCGTTGCGGCGATGCAGCTCTTCACGGAACCAGTCGTCCCGGCGATCCCAGGCCTGCTCGAAAGCGAAGATCTCGAGCGCCGTCCTCAGGGAGTAGATCTCGCGCACGTCCTCGACCGACAGGGCGGCGACGTGCGTGCCGGTGTAGGGCACCGTCACCAGCAGCCCTTCCTCGATGAGCTGGCGCATCGCCTCGCGCAACGGCCCCCGGCTGACGTCGAAGCGCGCCGACAACGCCGTTTCCGTCAGCGCCGCTCCGGGAACGATGTCGCCCGCCAGGATGGCGGCCCGTAACCGCTCCGCGATGTGGGCACGCAAGGTGGCCTTGGGGACGGGCGCAAGGGCGACAGTAGAGGCAGCAAGATCCGAAAGTGCCAAACGGCCTCCGCAACGCCGATTATCGATTGTCGACAATCTTGCACGGGTGAGGTCGACCTGCAAGCCTTGCCCGCTTCTTCGGCACCTCATTCTCTGGCCGAAAAACAGGCAGGAGATGCGATTCGGTCAGCGGAATTTTGCGATTCGAATCTGAGCGCTGGGGATTAAAATCATGGAATCCCTGACTCTTTCCGCCATTTCCTCCGGATTTCTTATTGCAGCCGGACTCACGCCTGTGGCAGTCTACGGCTTGTGGGTTTTTGGGAGCCCACCACGACATATCGACCAGCCGTCGGAAGAAAGGCTCATCCGGAGCCGCAAGGCGGAAGTGGTTGGGGAGTAGGTCGATGGCGTTATCGCGACATGAGCGGACACGACGGAAGGCCGATCTCAACCCGCTCGAGATGATCGAGAAGGTCGTCGCCGCCAACGATTGGCCGTTCGACCGGACCTCCGACCGAGAGATCGCCGTCGAGGTCGCCGGCCGGTGGTGCGACTATCGCATGTTCTTCAGCTGGCGCGAGGATGTCGAGGCGCTGCACTTCACCTGTGCCTACGACGTGCGCATCCCGACCGAGCGCCATAACGACATCCATGTCCTGCTGGCGCTGATCAACGAGAAGATGTGGCTCGGCCACTTCGACCTCTGGACGGACGAAGGCCTGCCGATGTTCCGTCATGCCATCCCGCTGCGCGGCACGACCGGCCTGACGCCCGAACAGCTCAGCGACCTGGTCGAGGTGGCGATCGCCGAAAGCGAGCGCTTCTATCCGGCCTTCCAGTATGTCGTCTGGGCCGGCAAGACCCCCCTGGACGCCCTCACCGCCTCGATCCTCAAGACGGTCGGCGAAGCCTGAACTCGATCGACAAGGACCTTCCGACGCCCCCTCTCGCAAGAAACAAGAAAAGCTCTCGATAGCTCGGATCGTCCCAAGCGGCGCCGGTCTCCCAGGCCGGCGCCGCACCCATTCTGCGCCGCCGCTTTGCCGGCTATAAGCTCGGGCCGATGAACCCCCTCGTCATCCCGTATCCCGAAATCGACCCCGTCCTGGTCCATCTCGGACCGCTTTCGATCCGCTGGTATGCGCTGGCCTACATCGTGGGCCTGGTCATCGGCTGGCAGATCGTGCGACGCCTGTGCGAGCGGCCGCCGAAGGTCCTGTCTCCGCTCAAGATCGACGACTTCCTGCTGTGGGCGGCGCTGGGCGTCATCCTCGGCGGCCGTCTGGGCTACGTGCTGTTCTACAAGCCGCTCTTCTATCTCGCGAACCCGCTGGCCATCTTCACACTGTGGGAGGGCGGCATGTCCTTCCACGGCGGCTTCCTCGGCGTCATCGTGGCCACCATCCTCTTCTCGCGGCGCAACGGCGTCGATCCGCTCATGCTGGGCGACCTGCTGGCGATCGTGTCGCCCATCGGCCTGTTCTTCGGCCGGATCGCGAACTTCATCAACGGCGAGCTGTGGGGCCGCGTCACCGACGTGCCCTGGGCCATGGTCTTCCCGCGCGGCGGGCCGCTGCCGCGCCATCCCAGCCAGCTCTACCAGGCGTTCTTCGAGGGCGTCGCGCTGCTGCTCGTCATGCTTCTGGTCTGGAAGCTGACCGACGGTCGCCGCCGGCCCGGCCTGCTGACCGGCGTGTTCGCGTTCGGCTACGGCATCGCCCGCATCGTCGGCGAGCTGTTCCGCGAACCCGACGCTCATCTCGGCTACCTGTGGGGGCCGCTTACCATGGGCATGCTGCTGTCCACGCCGGCGCTGGCCGCCGGCGTCTGGCTGATCCTGCGCGCCTACGCCCGGCCCGCCCTGCCGCGATGACCGAACTCCGCCGGCTGATCGCGCGGCGCATCGCCCTGGCCGGCCCGATCTCGCTGGCGGACTTCATGGCCGAGGCGCTCGGCCATCCGCGCCTCGGCTACTACAGGCGCACGCTCCCCGTCGGGGCGGCCGGCGACTTCACGACCGCGCCGGAGATCTCGCAGATGTTCGGCGAGCTGGTCGGCGCCTGGCTGGCCGATCGCTGGATCGCGATGGGCCGGCCCGCGCCGGTCCGGCTGGTCGAACTCGGCCCCGGACGCGGCACGCTGCTGGCCGACGCGCTGCGCGCCACCCGCGGCGTCGCGGGCTTCCAGGCGTCGGTCGACCTCCATCTCGTGGAGATCAACGAGCGCCTGCAGGCGTTGCAGGCCGCCGCGCTCGGCGGATTCCGGCCGGCCTGGCACGCACGCTTCGACGACGTGCCCGAAGGCCCGCTGCTGCTGGTCGCCAACGAATTCTTCGACGCCCTGCCGATCCGGCAGTTCGAGCGCACGCCGCGTGGCTGGGCCGAACGCATGGTGGGGCTGGCCGCGGACAGCGACACGCTGCGGCTCGCCCTGGCGCCGGGCACGACTCCGTTCGCCGCGGCGCTCCCCGACGCCCCACCCGGCGCCCAGGCCGAGCTTTCGCCGGCGGCGCGCGAGATCGCCGCGTCGGTCGGCGCCCGGATCGGCCGTCACGGCGGCTGGGCCCTGATCATCGACTACGGCCGCGACGGCCCGCTGGGCAGCTCCCTGCAGGCGGTGCGCGACCATCGCCGCGTCGACATCCTCGACCGGCCGGGCGAGAGCGATCTCAGCGCCCATGTTGATTTCACGGCCCTGGCGCACGCCTCCGGGCAACGCGCCTACGGTCCGGTGAGCCAAGGCGATTTCCTGCGTCGCCTCGGCATCCTGCACCGCGCCGAAGCCCTGAAGATCCGCGCCGACAAAACCGGACGCGATGCCGTGGACGCGGCATTGGTTCGCTTGATCGGTCCCGAGCAAATGGGCACCCTCTTCCGCGTCCTGGCCGTGGGCGACGATGGGAGCTCCGAGCCGGCCGGCTTCTCAGACACGGACACCCCCTCGCGCGCATGACACAGGCTCCTCTCCAGGCCGCCCTCCAGGCGAGCATCCAAGCGCGGGCGCTCACCGACCTCGACGGCGTGCACCATCGCTTCTTCACCCGCCAGGGCGGCGTGAGCGAAGGGCTCTACAGCTCGCTCAACTGCGGCTATGGCTCGGATGATCCGCCCGACAACGTGCGCGAGAACCGGCGCCGCGCCGCCGCCGTCTTCGGCCTCGGCGAGTCCGACCTGCTCACCGTGCACCAGATCCATTCGACGGACGTGCTGACGGTGGCCGACGATCGCTGGACCTCGCCCGGCGCCCCCAAGGCCGATGCGCTGGTGACCGACCGGCCCGGGGTCGCGCTCGGAGTCCTGGCCGCCGACTGCGCGCCGGTGCTGTTCGCCGATGCCGCCGCCGGCGTGGTCGGAGCAGCCCATGCCGGCTGGAAGGGCGCCCTGGGCGGCGTCGCCGACGCCACCCTCGCCGCCATGGAGCGCCTGGGCGCCCGCCGCGAGCAGGTCCGCGCCGTGATCGGCCCCTGCATCGGCCGCCAGTCCTACGAGGTCGGGCCGGAGTTTCCCGCACGCTTCCTGAGTCAGGACGCGGCAAACGAGGCGTTCTTCCGCCCCGCCCCGCGCACGGGCCATTTCCTGTTCGACCTCGCCGGATACCTGCTGCAGCGTCTCGCGCTCGCCGGCGTGACGGCGGTCGCGACAGGCCATGACACGCTCTCCGGCCGCGACCATTTCTTCAGCTATCGCCGCAACACGCTGGCCGGCGTGCGCGACTACGGCCGGGGCCTTTCGGCAATCGCGCTGCGGGGATGACGTGCCCTACCTCATCATGCTGGTCTTTCTCTGCCTGCTGGGAGTGATCGCGACATGCGCCATGCTGTGAGGCGCGCGTTGGCGGTCCTGGGCGGACTGTTGCTGCTCGCGGCGTGCGGGCCGACGCCCAAGCCCTTCGAGGCCGACCACACCAGCGTCAGCAAGCGGCGCCAGTTCCAGGACAAGGTCGAGCTCGCCGTCGGCGCACCGCGCAACATGCCGCCGGAGATGGGGCAACGCGTCGCCGCCGCATTGGCCATGGAGCTGCAGTCCTACGGCATCCTGGCCGCCGTGCAACCGGCTGACGCGCCCATCCGGGTCGACGGCGTCATGAGCACGCACGACGCCGATGTCGGCATCGAGATCCAGATCGACTGGCGCATCGAAGGAGCGCCCAAGGGCCAGGAGCCGCAGACGAGCCGGACACGCGCGCGGCCCGAGGATTACGGCGAGGCCAGCGAACGGCTGGTATCGCGCATCGCCCAGCAGGCGGCGCCGCGCGTCGCCACGCTGATCGGCCGGCCGCCGACCTTCCAGGCGCGCTCGCTGGGACAGGTCGCCGCCGGCATGTCGATACCACCCGAACCACCGCCGGAAGTGACGGCGGCCCTGACCTCGTCCACGGCCTCGGGGACGACGCCCGCCACGCCGCCCGCGAAGGCGCAGCCCAAGGAGCCGCAGGTCAAGGTGCTGGTGGCGCCCGTGACGGGCGCCCCCTCCGATGGTAACCGACAATTGTACTCGGGCATGCGGCGCGCCCTGGGCTCGAGCAAGATCGTGATCGTCGACGCCGCCGGCGAAGACGTCTTCACCGTCGTCGGCGCGGTGACGCTGACGCCGATGGACGACCGCACGGGACGGCTGGTCGTCAAGTGGCTCGTCAAGGATCCCAGCGGCAAGAACATCGGCGACCTCGAACAGGCCAATCCGGTGCCGCTGGCGGCAGCCAAGGGATCGTGGGCCGGATTCGGCGACATCGTCGCGACGGCCGCATCCGAAGGCGTCCTCGAGCTGCTGGAAAAGGCGATCAACCGGGCGCGCTGACAACCTGGCACACGGTCTGAATCGTCTTGTCAGAGGGGGGTGAACCGCTGCTACTGTCCGGCAGCGGCTCGATTCTTGCTCAGAAGAACCGCGTCATTGGGAGACAGCAGCTTATGTTCCACCTGAAAAAAACAGTCGCGACCCTCGTGGCCGCCGCCAGTGCGGCAGCCCTGATGGGCGTTGCGCCAGCGGATGCGCAGACGCTCAAGGTCGTGATGCACTCGGATGTGAAGATCCTCGATCCGATCTGGACGACGGCCTACATCCAGCGCAATCACGGCTACATGATCTGGGACACCCTCTTCGCGATGGACGAGAAGTTCGAAGTGAAGCCCCAGATGGTCGACAAGTACGACATGTCGGCCGACAAGCTGACCTGGACCTTCACGCTGCGTGACGGATTGGAGTGGCATGACGGCAAGCCCGTCACCGCCGAGGACTGCGTCGCCTCGATCAAGCGCTGGGCGGCCCGCGATTCGATGGGCCAGAAGATGATGGGATCGGTCGAGGGCTTCGAGGTCGTCGACGCCAAGACCTTCAAGATGAAGATGAAGGAGCCGTACGGCCTGGTGCTGCAGTCGCTCGGCAAGCCGTCGTCGAACGTGCCCTTCATGATGCCGAAGAAGACCGCCGAAACCGATCCGATGCAGCAGATCAAGCTCGAGGACGTCATCGGATCGGGGCCGTTCGTCTTCAAGGCCGACGAGTGGAAGCCGGGCGAGAAGATCGTCTATCTCAAGAACACCAAGTACAAGCCGCGCAGCGAGCCGCCCTCGGGCCTCGCCGGCGGCAAGGTCGTCAAGGTCGACCGCGTGGAATGGATCGCCATGCCCGACATCCAGACCCAGGTGGCGGCGCTGCAGAACGGCGAGATCGACATCATCGAATCGCCCGGCCACGACCTGCTGCCGCTGCTCGCCAAGGACAAGAACATCAACCTGTTCAACGGCAATCCCACCGGCAACCAGTACACCTTCCGGTTCAACAGCACGGCCAAGCCGTTCGACAACGACAAGATCAAGCATGCCGTGTTCGTCGCCTTCGCGCAGGAAGACTTCCTGAAGGCCACGATCGGCGATCCGCAGTGGTACAAGGTCTGCAAGGCGCCGTTCGTCTGCGGCACGCCGCTCGCCACCGACGCCGGCATGGCCGACGTCCTGAACGGCAACACCGCCAAGGCCAAGCAGCTCCTGCAGGAGGCGGGCTATGACGGAACCCCGATCGTGCTCATGCACTCGACCGATCTGCAGGTGCTGACGAACCTCGCACCGGTCGCCAAGTCGTTTCTCGAGCGCGCCGGGTTCAAGGTCGACATGCAGTCCATGGACTGGCAGACCCTGGTCGCCCGCCGCGTCAAGAAGGAGCCGCCGAGCCAAGGCGGATGGCATGCCTTCCTCACCTCCTGGGTCGCGGCGGATATCCTGAACCCTGTGATGGCCGGCTTCTTCAATGCCTCGTGCGACAAGGCCATGTTCGGCTGGCCGTGCGATGCGACGATCGAGAAGTACCGCGACCAGTTCGCCAAGGAGACCGATCCTGCCAAGCAGAAGCAGATCGTCGAGGAACTGCAGAAATACTGGGTGAACCATCCGACGCACATCAATGTCGGCCAGTGGTACGCGCCCATGGCGCGCCGCAACAACATCACCGGCAACCTGACCGCACCGGCACCGGTGTTCTGGAACGTCGAGAAGAAATAACAAGTCGGTCGCGCGCGGGACTCTCGTCCCGCGCGCCCATCGATGAAGGCGGAGCGGGGACCGCCTTCTTCCATGGGCGGAAAAACCAAGAAGGGGGCTCAACCATGAAACCGATGATGAGACGGACATTGGCCGCGCTCGGCCTGGGTGCCGCGCTGGCGGCCGCAGGCGGCGGTGCGGCGCCGGCGTGGGCGCAGGACAAGGTGCTGAAGTTCGTGCAGAACGGCAACCTGACGATCCTCGATCCGATCTGGACGACGGCCTACGTCACGCGCAACCACGGCTACTTCATCTACGACACGCTGTTCTCGTCCGACGAGAACAACGCCGTGAAGCCGCAGATGGTCGACAAGTACGAGGTGTCGCCCGACAAGCTCGTCTGGACCTTCACCCTGCGCGACGGTCTCGAATGGCACGACGGCAAGCCCGTCACCTCCGAGGACTGCATCGCCTCGATCAAGCGCTGGGGCGCGCGCGACGCGATGGGGCTGAAGCTCATGGACTTCGTGAAGGAGTTCAAGGCCGTCAACGACAAGACCTTCCAGATCGTTCTCAAGGAACCGTACGGCCTGGTCCTCGACTCGCTCGGCAAGCCGTCGTCGAACGTGCCCTTCATGATGCCCAAGCGCGTCGCGGAGACCGACCCGTTCAAGCAGATCGACAGCCAGATCGGCTCGGGGCCGTTCATCTACGTGAACGCCGAATCGAAACCCGGCGAGAAGCACGTCTACATCAAGAACCCCAAGTACAAGCCGCGCAGCGAGCCTGCTTCGGGCCTCGCCGGCGGCAAGGTCGTCAAGGTCGACCGCGTCGAGATCATCGAGATGCCCGACCCGCAGCAGCAGGTGAACGCGCTGGTCACCGGCGAGATCGACCTGATCGAGCAGCCGCCGCACGACCTCATCCCCGTCCTCAAGAAGGAAAAGAGCGTGCAGCTCGTGGACTGGAACCCGCTGGGCCACCAGTTCATCTACCGCTTCAATCACCTGGTGCCGCCGTTCGACAATCCGAAGATCCGGATGGCGGCGTTGCTCACGATCCGGCAGGAGGACTATCTCAAGGCTACCGTCGGCGAGCCGGAGTACTACAAGGTCTGCACGGCGGCCTTCGTCTGCGGTACGCCGAATGCCTTCGACGCGCCGGACGGGCTGCTGGTCAAGCCGAACTTCGAGAAGGCCAAGGCGCTGCTCAAGGAGGCGGGATACGACGGCACGCCGATCGTGCTGATGCAGTCGACGACGCTCCCGGTGCTGACGAACGTGGCGCCGGTCACCAAGCAGTTGCTCGAGCAGGGCGGCTTCAAGGTCGACATGCAGTCGATGGACTGGCAGACGCTGGTGACCCGCCGCACCAAGAAGGATCCGCCGGACAAGGGCGGCTGGAACATCTTCCACACCTTCTCGGTGGCCGCCGACATCCTGAACCCGATCTCGACCTCCTACATGGTCGCCAACGGCGACAAGGCCTGGTTCGGCTGGCCGACCGACCCCGAGATGGAGAAGCTGCGCGACGCCTACGCCAAGGAGACCGATCCGGCGAAGGCCAAGCAGCTCGCCAAGGCGGTGCAGGACCGCGCGCTCGAGACCGCCCAGTACGGCTGGATCGGCCAGTGGTACGGCCCGGGAGCCGCCCGCGCCAACGTGACAGGTTGGCTAAAGGCCCCGGTTCCGGTCATGTGGAACATCGAGAAGAAGTGACACCGATGACGTGCCGCGGCACGCCACCGGTGTCATCCCGAGCGGCGTGAGGGGGCTTTGCCGGTCCGCGAAGACTCCCCGCGCCGCCCGGGGTGACTGACAGAGGGAAAATGATCGATTTCATCGTCCGTCGGCTGATCGCCATCATCCCCGTGCTCGCGGTGGTGGCGGTGTTCGTCTTCCTCATGCTGCGCCTGACGCCGGGTGATCCCGCGGCGGTCATCGCCGGCGACAACGCCACCTCCGACCAGATCGCCGACATCCGCGAGAAGCTCGGCCTGAACGAGCCGATCTGGACGCAGTTCGCCATCTGGATCGGCAACGTGCTGCAGGGCAATTTCGGCGAGAGCTTCTTCTTCAAGAAGACCGTCGCGGAGCTGATCGCGCAGCGTATCGAGCCGACGCTGGCCCTCGCCGTCTGCACCCTGATCCTGGCCGTCGTCATCGCCGTGCCGCTGGGCGTGCTCGCGGCCTGGCGGCACGGCTCGCTGCTCGACCGGGTCGTGATGGGCTTCGCCGTGCTGGGCTTCTCCGTCCCGGTCTTCGTGATCGGCTATTGCCTGATCTACGTCTTCGCCATCGAGCTGGGCTGGCTGCCCGTCCAGGGCTACACGCGAATAGGCGTCAACTTCGGCCAGTTCGTGGAGCGCATGATCCTGCCTTCCATCACGCTGGCGGTGGTCTATATCGCGCTGATCGCCCGCATCACCCGGGCCAGCGTGCTCGAGGTGCTGAACGAGGACTACATCCGCACCGCCCGCGCCAAGGGCCTCTCCAATCGCGTCGTGCTGATGCGCCACGCGCTGCGCAACGCGGCCGTGCCCATCCTCACCGTGATCGGCATCGGCGTCGCCCTGCTGATCGGCGGCGCGGTGGTCACCGAGAGCGTCTTCGGCCTGCCGGGCCTCGGCCGCCTCACCGTGGAAGCGGTGCTCAGCCGCGACTTCCCGACCATCCAGACCGTCATCCTCCTTTTCTCCGTGGTGTATGTCGTGATCAACCTGCTGATCGACGTCGCCTACACTCTCTTTGACCCGAGGATCCGCTATTGAGCGCGATAACCGAAGAAGCCGTCGATTCCGCCTCGATCGCGGCCGCCGCCACCAAGCGCAAGAGCCTGTGGCTCGTGGCGCTGCGCACCCCCGCCGTGATCTTCGGCGGCGTGATCCTGCTGGTCATGCTCGCCATCGCGATCCTCGCGCCGTTCCTGGGAACGGTCGACCCGACCCGCATCGATCCCGCCGCGCGCAACAAGAGGCCGGGCACCGAGATCACCATGCGCCTCGACGACGGCAGCACCGTCAAGCGGGTGGCGATCTTCGGAACCGACAGCCTGGGCCGCGACGTCTACAGCCGGGTGATCTACGGGACCCGTGTCTCGCTGGTGATCGGCGTGGCGGTGGCCCTGGCCTCGGTGGCGATCGGCCTCGTCATCGGCCTGATCTCCGGCTACATCCGCTGGGCCGACAGCATCATCATGCGCATCATGGACGGGCTGATGGCGATACCGGGCATATTGCTCGCCATCGCCCTGGTGTCGATCTGGCGCGCCGGCCTCATCACCGTCATCTTCGCCATCGTCGTGCCCGACGTGCCACGCGTGGTGCGGCTGGTGCGCTCGGTGGTGCTGACGGTGCGGGAAGAGCCATACGTCGAGGGCGCCATCTCGGTCGGCACGCCGACCTGGACCCTGATGTTCCGCCACATCCTGCCCAACACCGTCGCGCCGCTGATCGTGCAGGGCACCTTCATCGCCGCGTCGGCCATCCTGGCGGAGGCCATCCTGAGCTTCCTCGGCATCGGCATCCCGCCGGAGATCCCGAGCTGGGGTAACATCATGGCCGAGGGCCGCACGCTGTTCCGCGTGTTCCCGCACAACATCCTCTACCCGGCCATCTTCCTGGCGCTGACGGTGCTGGCCATCAACATCATGGGCGACGGGCTGCGCGACACGCTCGACCCGAAGATGAGCAAGAAGGTATGACGCGCAGCATCATGCCTTCTTGCTCACCCTGAGCGAGCGAAGCGAGCCGAAGGGTCCTTTTTCAATGTTCGAGGTTCTCGTGGTCTACAGAAGATCCCTCCACTCCGCCCTTCGGGCTTCGGTCGGGATGACGGCAGTGGTGCTCGGATGAGCAACAACGCCGCCAAGCCGGTCCTGGAAGTCCGCAACCTCAGCGTCGCGCTGCCCAAGGGCGGCGACCGCGCGCATGCCGTGGAGAAGGTGAGCTTCACCGTCAATCGCGGCGAGATCGTCTGCCTGGTGGGCGAATCCGGCTCCGGCAAGTCGGTGATCGCCTTCACCGTCATGGGACTTCTCGCCAAGGCCCTGAAGCCGACCTCGGGCGAGATCCTGCTGGAAGGCGAGAACGTGCTGACCGCCAGCGAGGCGCGCCTGCGCGAGCTGCGCTGCACGCGCATGTCGATGATCTTCCAGGAACCCATGACCGCCCTCAATCCGGTCATGACCTGTGGCCAGCAGATCGACGAGGTGCTGGAGACCCACACCAAGCTCGACGCCGCGCAGCGCAAGGCCAAGATCCTGGCCATCCTCGAGCGCGTGAAGCTGCCCGATCCCGAGCGCATCTACGCCTCCTATCCGCACCAGCTCTCGGGCGGCCAGCGGCAGCGCATCATGATCGCCATGGCGCTGGTGCTCGACCCCGTGCTGCTGATCGCCGACGAGCCCACCACCGCGCTCGACGTCACGACGCAGGCCGAGATCCTGAAGCTGATCGCCGAGCTGCAGGCCGGCCAGGGCACGGGCGTGCTGTTCATCACCCATGACTTCGGGGTCGTCGCCGAGATCGCCCACCGGGTCGCCGTTCTGCGCTGGGGCGAGCTGGTGGAGATGGGGCCGACGGAGCAGATCCTGTCGCGGCCCACGCAGGGCTACACCCGCATGCTGATCTCGTCGGTGCCGTCGATCCATCCGGTGCATCGTGGCGCACGCAAGGACGGCATCACCGTCCTGCGCACCGAGAAGCTCGGCAAGGTCTACAGCAGCGTCGGCTTCTTCCAGAAGGCCCGCATGGTCAAGGCGGCGGTCGACGTCGATCTCGACATCCGCCGCGGCGAGACGCTGGGCATCGTGGGAGAATCCGGTTCTGGCAAGTCGACGGTGGCGCGCTGCATCGCCCGGCTGATCGATCCCTCCGAAGGCAAGGTCTTCCTGGGCGATACCGAGATCGCCACCATGCCGGCGAACCGGTTGAGGCCGCACCGCCGCCGCGTGCAGATCGTGTTCCAGGACCCCTACCGGTCGATGAACCCCCGCATCACGGTGGGCGACTTCATCATCGAGGGGCCCATGAACTTCGGGCTCAAGCGCGACGAGGCGATCGCCCGCGCCCGCAAGCTGATGGAGACGGTGCGGCTCGACCCCGACTCGCTCGACCGCTACCCGCACCAGTTCTCGGGCGGCCAGCGCCAGCGCATCTGCATCGCCCGCGCACTGGCCATGGAACCCGAGCTGCTGATCGCCGACGAGGCGGTTTCCGCCCTCGACGTGTCGGTGCAGAAGCAGGTGCTGGAGCTGCTCGACGAAATCCGCCAGCGGCTGAACCTCGCCGTGCTGTTCATCACCCACGACCTGCGCGTCGCGGCGCAGATCTGCGACTACGTCGCCGTGATGAGCAAGGGCCGCGTCGTCGAGTACGGCTCCGCCGAACAGGTCTTCGGGGCGCCCAAGGACGCGTACACCAAGGCGCTGTTCGCCGCCGCCCCCGGACGGGAATGGGAATTCGGCAAGTTCGCCGCGGCGTGAGTCTCGACCGCCGTCCGCGGCGCTCCTGCATGCCTCCCTGCGCACGAGCGCGGGGAGGTGCCCCGAAAGGCCGGAGGGGTCACGGGCTTCGGTCCTGATACCCGCACCCCCTCCGTCGACGTAAGCTGCCGACACCTCCCCAAGCGAAGCCCGGGGAGGTAGGATCGATCCATGTCCGGCCTGCTCGAAGACGCTTCCTTCAACCAGTCGCCCATGTTCGGCGGCGTCGACCTGTTCACCGCCGACCGGCCGCTGGCCGACGCGGCTGCCCGCGCAGGTCTCGATCTTGCAGGCCTCGCCGCCTGCGGCCGCGACTACGGCTCGGCCGCGACGCTCGATCTCGGGCGTGTCGCCAACGAGAATCCACCCAGGCTGCGCACGATGGACGGCAAGGGCAACCGGCTGGACCTGGTCGAGTTCCACCCCGCCTATCATGCCCTGATGGCCAAGAGCATCGGGCACGGCATCCATGCCTCGGCCCACGACGGCAGCGACCGGGCTGGGCCGGTCTCGACCCGCGCCGTCCGGCTCTACCTCGCTACCCAGGCCGAGAGCGGGCACATGTGCCCCATCACGATGACCCATGCCTGCATCGGCGCGCTGCGCGCCGAGCCGGCCGTGCTCGACCGCTGGCTGCCGAAGATCCAGACCCGCACCTACGATCCGCGGCCGCTGCCCTGGTGGGAGAAGAAGGGAGTGACGCTGGGCATGGGCATGACCGAGCGCCAGGGCGGCACCGACGTGCGGGCCAACATCACCCAGGCCGCCCCGGCCGGCGACCATGTCGAGATCACGGGCCACAAGTGGTTCATGTCGGCGCCGATGTGCGACGCCTTCCTGGTGCTGGCCCAGGCGCAGAATGGCGACAAGGGAGGCGGCCTGACCTGCTACCTGATGCCCCGCTACCGGCCCGACGGCAGCCAGAACGCCATCCGCTTCCAGCGCCTGAAGGACAAGCTCGGCAACAAGTCGAACGCCTCCTCCGAAGTCGAATTCCACGGCGCCTGGGCCGAGCGCATCGGGCCGGAGGGCGCGGGCGTGCGCACCATCATCGAGATGGTGAACCTGACGCGGCTCGATTGCGCCATCGCCTCGGCCGGCCAGTCGCGCATCGCGCTCAGCCAGGCGCTGAACCACATCCGCAACCGCTCGGTGTTCCAGCGCCGCCTGGCCGACCAGCCGTCGATGCGCGCCACGGTCGCCGACATGGCGCTCGAGCTCGAGGCGCAGGTGGCGCTGGTGTTCCGGCTGTGCCGCGCCGCCGAGCGCGCGGCAACCGATGCGGCGGAGGCGGCCTATGTGCGGCTGCTCACGCCGGCGGTGAAGTTCCTGGTCTGCAAGAGCACGCCGCAGCTCGTCTACGAATCGCTCGAATGCCTGGGCGGCAACGGCTACACCGAGGACCTGCCGCTGGCGCGCTACTTCCGCGAATCGCCGCTCAACGCCATCTGGGAGGGCTCGGGCAACGTCATGGCGCTCGACGTGCTGCGCGCCGCCGGCCGCCATCCCGACCAGGCGATGGCCACGGTGGGCGCCCTGGCGAAGACGGCATCGCAGGCTTTCGACATACGACCGCTGGCCGACACCCTGGGGGCGGTGCTGCGCTCGGGCGAAGCGGAACGCCGGGCGAGATTCCTGTGCGAGGGGCTGGCCAAGATCGCGGCGCTGGCCGCGCTGGTCGACGCCGGCTCCGGCTTCGCCACGCTGTACGGCGACACGCGGCTCGGCGGCCTCCCCTTCGCGCAGTACGGCGCGGCCGATCTCGGCGGGGCGGAGACGTCGCTGATGGATCGCGCGCTCGCGGCGTAGCGTCGCGCTGGCTGCCGCGCGGCGGGAAAGGTTGCAGCGCTTCTGCCGCTCCACCAAGATCGCCGCCATGAAAAAGATCTTCATTGCCTGCCTCGGCACCGAAACCAACACCTTCGCCGCCATCCCCACCGGCCATCAGTTGTTCCAGGACACCTGCCTGTTCCGCAAGGGCAGCTACGGCAAGAACGTGCCCATGTTCGGGGCGCCGCTCGCCGTGTGGCGCAGCCGCGCCGAAGCCAAGGGCTGGCAGGTCGTGGAGAGCCTGTGCGCCTTCGCCCAGCCGGCCGGCAAGACGGTGAAGAAGGTCTATGAAGGCTTCCGCGACGAGATCATCGCCGACCTCGCGGCGGCGATGCCGGTCGACGGCGTGTTCCTGTCGATGCACGGCGCGATGGTGGCCGAAGGCTATGACGACTGCGAAAGCGACGTCCTGGCCCACGTGCGCAAGGTCGTCGGTCCCGACGTGCCGGTCGGCGTGGAGTTCGATCTCCATTGCAACATCGGCGAGGGCACTTTGCGCGATGCCACCGCCCTCGTGCTGTTCAAGGAGTATCCGCATGTCGACGTGCCCGACCGGGCCGACGACCTCTTCACCGTGCTCGAAGGCGCCATCGAGGGCCGCACGAAGCCGGTGATGGCGGCCTGGGACTGCCGCATGATCGGCGTGTTCCACACCACGCGCCAGCCGATGCGCGGCTTCGTCGACAAGCTGCAGTCGATGGAGGGCAAGGACGGCGTGCTCTCGCTCTCGGTCGCCCACGGCTTCCCCTGGTCCGACATCAAGGAGATGAGCAGCAAGATCATCGCCATCACCGACGATGACCGGCCGAAGGCCGAGCGCCTGGCGCGCGAGCTTGGCCAGGAGTTCTTCGCCATGCGCGAGGCGACGCAGCCGCCCTACGTCTCGCTCGATGCCGCCATGGCGCGCGTGAGCTCGCACAATCTGCCCAAGCCCATGGTGCTGGCCGACGTCTCCGACAATGCCGGCGGCGGGGCGGCGTCCGATTCGACCTTCATCCTGCAGGCCCTGCTCGACCGCAAGATCGAGGACGCGGCCCTGGGCATGATCTGGGACCCGGGCGCGGTGAAGCTCGCCTTCGAGGTCGGCGAGGGCGCAGAGCTCGACATCCGCCTGGGCGGCAAGCTCGGCCCGCAGTCCGGCCAGCCGGTCGATGCCCGCGCCAAGGTGCTGACGCTCGGGAAGGACGTCACGATCGAATTCGGGGGCGAACGCAAGAGCGTCGGCTCGATCGGCGATGCGGCCGCCCTGCAGATCGAGGGCGTGACGGTGATCGTCAACAGCAAGCGCACCCAGTGCCTCAGCCGCGACTGCTTCACCAAGCTGGGCGTCGATCCCTCGACCAAGAAGGTCGTGGTGGTGAAGTCCATGCAGCACTTCCACGCCGCCTACGCGCCGATCGCCAGCGAGGTGGTCTACGTCGCCGCGCCGGGCGCACTGGTGCCCGACTGGGCGCTGCTGCCCTACAAGAAAGCCGACAAGACGCAGTGGCCCTTCGTGGCCAACCCGCACGCCGCCTGAGAGCACGGAACGTCATCCCGAGCGGAACCGCCCTGGGGCGGCGCAGTCGAGGGCCTTGTTTCAACCAGCGGGCGGCTCGTCGTGGAGAGCAGGTCCCTCCACGCGGCCCGTCAGGCCTTGGTCGGGACGACGGGTTGAAGCACGGATGGCATTCGATTTGCGTCGAGATTCTCCGGGGTCCCGACGCTGTTGGCCTCATGCCGGCCAGGAGGCATCGGTCGCCCCTCCGTGGAGGAGAGCCAGCATGACCGACGCCATCCCGATCATCGACATCTCGCCCTTCGCGAAAGGGACCGGCGCCGAGCGACAGGCGGTCGCCGCGGCCGTCGACACCGCCTGCACCGAGATCGGCTTCCTGCTGGTCACCGGCCATGGCGTCCCCGCCTCGCTGGTCGACGACATGCGCCGCGTCTCGGCGACCTTCTTCGACCGGCCCCTGGAAGAGAAGCTGCGTCTCCGCATGCCGCCCGACCGCTATCGCGGCTACATCGCGTTCGGCAACGAGGCGCTGGCCTACAGCCTCGATGAGAAGACGCCGCCGGACTACAAGGAATCCTTCTCGATCGGGCCGGTCGATGCGCCCGACGACGCCTACCATCGTGCCGCCGCACCCGCCAATTTCTTCGCCCCCAACATGTGGCCGGAAGGACTGCCCGCGTTCGAGGCGGCCTGGACCGCCTACTACCGCCACATGGAAGGCCTGGCCGGCACCCTGATGCGCATCTTCGCCATGGGGCTGGGCCTGGACGAGCACTATTTCGACGACAAGGTCGACCGGCACATCACCAACTTCAGCATGCTGCACTATCCGCCGCAGCTCGAGCCGCCCCTGCCCGGCCAGTTGCGCGCCGGCGCCCATACGGACTACGGCAGCCTCACCATCGTGAAGCCGGATGGCGCCGAGGGCGGCCTGCAGGTGCGTGCCAAGGACGGCAGTTGGCTGGACGTGCCGCACGTGCCCGAGGCGTTCGTGGTGAATCTGGGCGACCTCATGGCCGAATGGACCAACGACCGCTGGGTCTCGACCCTGCACCGGGTCGTCAATCCGCCGCGTTCCGCCGGCGCCGCGGCCCGGCGCTTTTCCATGGCCTTCTTCCATCAGCCCAACTACGACGCCGTCATCGAGTGCCTGCCCACCTGCATCGACGCCGGCCGGCCGCCGCGCTACACGAGGACGACCTCCGGCGAGCATGTCTGGATGAAGATCACCAAGCATCGCGAGCCGGAGCAGGCCGCGGCGTCGTGACATCACGGGCCTGTCGTTTCAGGCCGTTTACAGAACCGGGACACATTGGTATGGTCCGCCGCGTCGCGGCCGGGGAAGGCCGTTTTGTCGTTTTGGTTCAACGACTTAACAAGACCCCGCCCGGCTCAGGGGTCCGCGATCGATGAAGATTCTCACCGGCAACAGCAATCGCCCGCTGGCCGAGGCCATTTCCGCCAAGCTGGCGCTGCCGCTGGTCAAAGCCAATATCCGGCGTTTTTCGGATAACGAGATCTTCGTCGAGATCCTGGAAAACGTCCGCGGCGAGGACATGTTCGTCATCCAGTCGACGAGCTTTCCGGCCAACGACCATCTCATGGAGCTGCTGATCACCATCGATGCGCTGCGCCGCAGCTCGGCGCGTCGCATCACGGCGGTGATCCCCTACTACGGCTATGCACGTCAGGATCGCCGCACCGGCCCGCGCACGCCGATCTCGGCCAAGCTGGTCGCGAACCTGCTGACCCATGCCGGCGCCCATCGGGTCCTGACGCTCGACCTGCATGCCGGCCAGATCCAGGGCTTCTTCGACATTCCGGTCGACAACCTCTATGCCGGCCCGGTCTTCAGCAAGGACATCAAGGACACCCTCTCGAACCGCAGCCTGACAGTGGTCTCGCCGGATACCGGCGGCGTCGTCCGGGCACGTGCGATCGCCAAGCGCATTGACGCCGACCTCGCGATCATCGACAAGCGCCGCGAGCAGGCCGGGGTCAGCGAGGTCATGAACGTCATCGGCGACGTCAAGAGCCGCGACTGCATCCTGATCGACGACATCGTCGATTCCGCAGGCACGCTGTGCAACGCCGCCGTGGCCCTGATGGAACAGGGCGCCAAGTCGGTGTCGGCCTACGTGACCCACGGCGTCCTGTCCGGCGGTGCCGTGGCGCGTGTCGCGGCGTCGCCCCTCGAGAAGCTGGTGATCACCGATTCGATCCAGCCGACCGAGGCGGTACGCGTGTCGCCCAACGTGCGGCCGCTCAGCATCGCCTCGCTGATGGCGGAGGCGATGAAGCGCATTTCGGAGGAGACCTCGGTTTCGAGCCTCTTCGACTAGGAGTTCCGAGATCCGGCGATGGGCACCCCTGGAGGCCACGCCGCGAGTGAGAGAGAGCAAACCCAAGGAGAAGTTGAAATGGCAGAGACGACGAAGGTCGTCGCGAAGAAGCGGGACCGGGCCGGCAAAGGGGGCGCCCGTTCCAGCCGTCGCGATGGACTGATTCCCGCCGTGATCTACGGCGACAAGCAGGCCCCCCTCATGATCGCGGTCGAGCCGAAATCGATCGAGCGCGACGTCCACAAGGAGGGCTTCTTCAATCACCGGCTCACGATCGACGTCGAAGGGAAGGACTATGACGTCCTGCCACGCGACGTGCAGGTCGATCCGGTAACGGACCGTCCTCTGCATCTCGACTTCTTGCGCATCGGCCCCAGTTCGCTGATCACGGTCCAGGTGCCGGTCCACTTCAAGAACGAGATCGCGGCCCCCGGCATCAAGCGCGGCGGCGTCCTCAACGTCGTGCTGCACGAGATCACCGTGCGCACCAACGCCGCCAGCATTCCGGAGTTCTTCGAGGTCGACCTGACGGGACTCGAGATCGGGCATTCGATCCACCTCTCGTCGCTGGCGATTCCCGAGGGGGTGCGCGTCATCACCCGCGACAAGAACGCCACGGTGGCCTCGATCGCCGCGCCGACGGTGGTCCGCGAGGCGGCCGCGTCGCCGGAAGCGGCGGCAGCCGAAGGTGCGGCGTCGGCGGCAGGTGCCGCCCCCGCCGCGGCCGCGGCGGCGGCCCAGAAGGAAGCGGCGGCGCTTCGCTCCGTCGGTTCCATGCTTCTGCTGGTCGGCCTCGGCAATCCCGGGCCGCGCTACGCGGGAAACCGGCACAATGTGGGATTCATGGCGGTGGACGAGATCGTCCGCCGCCGTGTCTTCTCGGCATGGCGTCAGCGTTTCAACGGCGAGGTGGCGGAAGGCCATCTCGCCGGCGAACGTACGCTGGTCCTGAAGCCCATGACCTTCATGAACGAATCGAGCCGCGCCGTCGGCGAGGCGGTGCGCTTCCTCAAGATCCCGCTCGATCGGGTGGTCGTGTTCCACGACGAGCTCGACCTTGCCCCGGGACGGGTGCGCATGAAGAAGGGCGGCGGCGCCGGAGGCCACAACGGCCTTCGCGACATCGACGCCCATGTCGGCTACGGCTACCGGCGCGTACGCATCGGCATCGGTCATCCGGGACACAAGGATCTGGTGCTGGGCTGGGTGCTGCGCGATTTCGCACCGGAGGAGCGCGATCCCAAGGACGGCTGGCTGCCCAGGGTGCTGGGCGCACTGGCCGACGAGTCCGCGCTCCTGGTCGAGGGCAACGGCAAGACCGACGAACGCTATATGAGCCGGGTGGCGCATCTCGCGCCTCCTCCGAAGCCTCCGGTCGAGGAATCGAAAGCGTAAGAGATGGGTTTCAATTGCGGAATCGTCGGCCTGCCCAATGTCGGCAAGTCGACCCTGTTCAATGCCCTGACCGCCACCCAGGCGGCCCAGGCGGCCAACTACCCGTTCTGCACCATCGAGCCCAACGTTGGCCGCGTCGCCGTGCCCGATCCGCGCCTCGACAAGCTCGCGGCGATCGCCGGCTCGGGCAAGATCATCAATACGCAGCTCGAATTCGTCGATATCGCGGGCTTGGTGAAGGGTGCGTCCAAGGGCGAGGGCCTGGGCAACCAGTTCCTGGGCAATATCCGCGAGGTCGACGCCATCGCCCACGTCCTGCGCTGCTTCGAGGATGGCGACGTCACGCACGTCTCGGGCAGCGTCGATCCCGTGCGTGATGCCGAGATCGTCGAGACCGAGCTGATGCTGGCCGACCTCGACAGCCTGGAGAAGCGGCTGCCCAATCTCGAGAAGCGCGCCAAGGGCGGCGACAAGGAGGCGGCGGCCGAGCTGCCGGTGGTCCGCAAGGCCCTCGCGGCGCTGCGTGACGGCAAGGCCGCGCGCGAGGCCGAGCTCGCCGCCGAGGAGATGCCGGTCTTCCGGCGCCTGCAGCTCATCACGGCCAAGCCGATGATGTACGTGCTGAACGTCGAGGAGGCCTCGGCGGCCACGGGCAACCGCCACAGTGCGAAGGCGGCGGAATACACGAAATCCCGCGGCATTCCCTCGGTGGTCATCTCCGCGGCGATCGAAGCCGAGGTCGCCCAGCTTCCGCCCGAGGACCAGGCCGAGTACCTGGCCTCGCTCGGGCTGGAAGAGACCGGACTCGCCCGCGTGGTGAGGGCGGGCTACGCCCTGCTCGACCTCGTGACCTTCTTCACCGTCGGCCCCAAGGAGGCGCGGGCCTGGACGGTGCGCCGCGATGCCAGGGCGCCCGAGGCTGCCGGCGTGATCCATACCGATTTCGAGAAGGGCTTCATCCGCGCCGAGACGATCGCGTTCGACGACTATGTCGCGCTGCACGGCGAGGCCGGCGCCCGCGACGCCGGCAAGCTGCGACTCGAGGGCAAGGACTACGCCGTCAAGGACGGCGACGTCTTCCATTTCCGCTTCAACGTCTGACGCCTCATGAGCGAGCCGGAGGCTCGCTCATTCTTCGGACCATGGACCACAAGGGCTGGCATTCCCGCGGATACCTGCCACATTTCGGTTCTCCCGAGACCGTCCAGTTCGTAACGTTCCGCCTCGCCGACAGCCTGCCCAGGGCTGTCGCGGGCGCAATCGCCGCGCGCGATGACAATCTCGCCGCTACCGACCGCGAGCTGGATCGCGGCAGGGGAGCTTGCTGGCTCAGGGAGGCACCCGTCGCCAGGGTTGTCGAGGAAGCTCTTCTTCACTTCGACGGCGACCGCTATCGGCTGCTCTCATGGTGCCTCATGCCGAACCACGTCCATGCCGTCGTGGTGCCTTTCGATGACCATGGCATCGGGCAGATCGTCCATAGCTGGAAATCCTTCTCGGCAAAGCAGGCCAACGCGATCCTCGGCCGCAGCGGATCATTCTGGCATCGAGACTACTTCGATCGCTTCATCCGTGACGAAGCGCATCTCTTTCGGACGATCGCCTATGTCGAGAGCAATCCGGTGAAGGCGGGCCTGGCGGAAACCGCCGCTGTCTGGCCTTGGAGTTCGGCTCGTTTCCGCAGATGAGCGAGCCGGAGGTTCGCGGTCCAGAAGATCGGAGTCTTGTGGACCGCGAGCCTCCGGCTCGCTCGTATCTGCCGGCCCGCCCCGTCTCAGCTCAAAGCCCATCGTCAGCTGCCGATCGGTCCGCCGCCCTTCTTCGTGATGGCGATGACAGACGGGCGCGGCGGCGTGCCCTCCTTGAAGTCGGGCCAGCGCGTGGATGGCTTCTCGAAGGTCGAGCCGGCATTCTCGCCGGGATGCTGGATGGCGAGAAACACCGTCGAATCGTCCGGCGTCACGAGGGGGCCGCAGACCTCCGCGCCGGTCGGCGCCTGGAAGAAGCAGCGCGTCAGGCCCTTGCCGTAGCCCGTCGTGTCCGCGCCATAGAGACCGTCCGCGA
>Ga0182792_1000674_pt1 | contig 30641 bp, 25 predicted proteins | sample Passage237B_FD_130497 | JGI IMG/M metagenome (GOLD analysis project Ga0182792, IMG submission 130497) | Cellulose adapted compost microbial communities from Newby Island Compost Facility, Milpitas, CA, USA - Passage2 37B (version 2) (version 2) ...
AAGAAGGCGGAAAAGGGCGGCGACGCCCGCCGCGGCGATCACCCCCCCCGGGCGCGAGCGGCCGAGCGCCGCCCGCCAATTGTCGAGGAACGCCACGCCGGCCAGGTATTCCGGTCGCAGCATCGCGATTCCCGCCACGACGGCGATGACGCAGCGCAGCTCCGGCCATATCCATGGCAGGATGGCCTCCAGCACGAAGCCGATGATCCAGGCATTGAGCCATGCGACCGCGCCGACCGCCGCCGCGGCGGCAAGCAGGCCCATCCCGATCATCGGATAGGGCAGCGCCCGGCGGACATATGCGATCACGTTCAGGAGCCGCACGAAGCCGTCACGCGCGAAGCCCGCACAGAGCAGGACGACCGCACCGAAGAGGCTGCCGAAGGCGATGACCTGCGCGGCGACGTGCGGCCGGACGAACTGGTAGATCATCGCGGCCTGGCAGGCCACCAGCAGGAACACCAGCCACCGGGCATGGGTCGCGGCCTTGGAGGTGAGGACGGCCTGCAGCCCCGCCGTCGTGCCGCCGGCCCATTCCGAGATCGCCAGGCGCCGCCGGGAGGGCCTGATCAACGAGTCCCTCAGTCGCTTGTCGGGATGGCGCCGGATCGCGCGGCGGACATGGGCGAGCGCCCTCATCGGACGCATGCCTGGCCCGCCTTGGGTGCGCACGAACCTGTCGAGGAACCCGCGCGCCGCGTCGGCGACCTTTTCCTGCATCTCGATGTCGGTGACGGGGCAGTCCGGCGTACCGTTGAACTCCAGGCCCGTCACCTCCCACGGCAGGAAGCTCAGCCGGATGCGGTTTCGGACCAGCACGTCATGGAACGCGCCATCGCCGTGCTCGGCCAGGCGGAAGATGTCGGCCAGATAAGGTTCCGTCCTGTCGGCGACCAGCCGCAGCGCGCTTTCGCCGTCGCCATCGACGTTGAGCTCGAGGACCAGGCGCGGGTCGCTGCCGCCGCCACGGTCGTCGGGCTGCGCGTGGAAGGCCGACAGCGAGGCGAAGTGCACGAGCCCCGTCTCGCCCAGTGCCTGTCCGAGCGGACTGTCGCGGCGCGCCGGATTGCCCAGCGCGGCGATCTTCGCCTGTACCTCTTCCAGCGTCGCATCGGGCAGGAGCCGCGACTGGATGGTGATGAGCGTCTGCTTGCGCGGCGCCACCACCGTGTCGAACTCCATGTCCAGGCGCCGCGGGAACGCCCCCAGGTAGGACAGCCAGCCGGTCCGCTCGCGGGAGAATCCGATGCCGGGACGGGCCAGGAGCACCTGGAAGATCTCGGTGATCTGTTCCATCGCCACCCAGATTCCGAGGCACTCGTGGCTTTCGGTGCCGAACATGAGCCAGGCGCGGTCGTTGCCCGGCCGTTCGGGCCAGAACTCGCCGGCCCGCTCGAAGGCCCGGCCGTCGCGCAGCGCCGACATGAGGCCGACCAGCACGACCGAGCCGCCACGCACGCGCCGGCCGGCGATGGTCGTATCCTTCGGCGCATGGCGCCACACGCCCGGCAGCAGGGCGGGGTTGAGCCGCGCGGCCTCGAGCAGGATGTTGAACAGCTTTCGCCGGTTGACCTCGCGATCCGCCGCCAGCGTCGGGTTCTCGCAGGCCGCCGCCAGAGCGATCGCCTCGGCCAGTGCCCTGGGGCGTCGGCGCAGTTCCTCCAGGATCTTGCCGGCCGCCAGGGAATTGGTCGGAATGAGCCCCGTCAGCGTGCCGATGGTGATCGCTCGGATCTCCTCCTTGCCCGGCGTGCCGCCACGCACATGCCGGGCGGCGACGAGGCGGTCGAGGATGGTGCGATCCTGCGGACCCGATTGGGCGAAACGCCGCTCCGCCTTGTCGATGGCGCGGTCGATCAGGTAGCGGACGCGTATGGCGGCGCTCAAGGCGGTCCGCCGGGCGACGGGGTTGCCGAGCGGGTCGGCGAAGATCAGGTTGGAGATGGCGAAGGAGCGATCCAGGAAGGCGTTCGGATCCTCGAGATCGAGGCCGAAATATTCGTCGGCCGTCTCCGTGAACACGCGGCCCAGCAGGTCGCGCATGACGTCGATGCGGCCGCCGGAACCATCCAGCAGTCTCTCGGTGTAGTACCGCGTGCGGGACAGGATCTGCTGGAGATCGGCGGCGCGCCGCTCCGGCGGCATCGCCGCATCCATGATCGCGCGCTGTGCGTCGTGCTCTGCGCCGTCCATGCCCAGCGCGAAGTTGACGCCACCGGTGATCTTGGTCATTTCCGGCCCGAACGGTACACGGAAGTCCTCGCGGTTCCGCAGCACCGCCACCACGTCGTCATAGCGATTGACGATGATCAGCCGGCCGAAGCGGTAGACCGGCCAGACGGTCCGCATCAACCAGCTCACCGACAGCAGGAAAAGCCGGATCCAGGCCCTGACGGCGCTCTTGTAGTCGCTGTCGGTGCCCATGTCGTTGACGTCGAAGGGCGGATACTGCTCACCGCCTTCCGCCTCCGCCTGCTCGTAGCGGCGGATCTTGTCGAAGTATTTCAGTTCCAGCATGGCGGTCGCGGGGTCTCAGGAGGATGAATCGGAGGCCGCTCGACGGCGACGCGGGCCTTCCCGCCCACCCATCACCTTGGAGAGCCCGTCCTTCAGACGGTGGTTCCAGGCAACGTCGAGGAAGGGGATCCAGTCGACGTAGTCGGGCCGGAAATCGGGTTTCACGGCCAGGAGTTCGTCGAGCGTTCGGCGCGCGGCCTCCAGGTCTCCGGCACCGACGAAAGCATTGATCTTGACGACGGCGGCGTACCAGTAGGCGGGCCGGCGGGTGAGCGACTGGTCGGCCTCCACGATGGCCTCGTCCCACCGGCCGAGCATCCAGTAGGACATCGCCAGCTCGCCGATGATGAAGAAGACCTGGATGTCGTTCGGGCTGAGCCGCTGGGCCATGCGCAACGGCGCGATCGCCGCGGCCGGCTGCCCGCACAGATTGAACTGGCAGCCGAGCTGGGCATGGGCCTGGCACAGGCTCGGATTGAGCTCCACCGCGCGCTGCAGGAGCGCCCTGGCGCGGTCGGTCTGGCGCAGCCACAGCTCCGCGATGCCGGCGAGCATGTGGCCACGCCCGTCGTTGGCATCGGCCACGATCGCGCGATGCGCCATGCGGCGCATCTCCTGGATCTCGCTCTCGCTGCCGCGATTGGCCCAGATCGACCAGCCCAGCCGGAAGGTTGCCTGGATGAGCGCCTCGGGCGAATCCGGCTCGAGTTCCAGCGCCTGCTCGAAAAGCTGCCGCGCGATCTCGGAATCGGCCCGCGACAGGCGGTTGAGGTGCCATCGGCCACGCCAGATGAGGTCGTTGAAGGCCCGATGGTTCTGCCGATTGCCGCGCGCCCGGAGCTGCTCGGCATGGTCGATCTGCGCATCCAGGACGCCCACGAGGTCGGCGACGATGGGATCGAGTGCGTCCTGCGATCGTTCGCGCGGCAGGAGCAGCCGGTGCGTCCAGAATGTCAGGTTGCTGGTGGCGTCCGACAGCGCCAGCGCGATCGCATGGCCGTCATCGGGAGGCCCGCCCGCCGTTCCGCCTGCCGGGCGAAGCCGCCCTTCGAGGACGTAGCGCGCGCCAAGCGTCTCGCCGACGGTCTTCGGATCCGCCGACCCGGTCGCGAAGGCGAAGCTCGAATTGCGCGCGATCACCGGCAGCCAGCGAAGCCGCGACAGGCGATCAATGAGGTCCTCGCTGAGACCCTCGCACAGATAGTCGCTGGCGGGATCGCCCGTGAGGTTGGCGAACGGCAACACCGCCAGGGCGGGCCGGTCCCCGAAGCGGGGCGCCGCCGGCGACTGGCCGGCGAAGAGATCGGTCTGCGGGAGCGCCGTCTGCTGGATGGCGGCCGTACCGATCGAGGACGTCGAGTTCGGCCGGTAGATCGAACGCTGCTCGCGCAGCCACTCCTCGAAACCGTTCTCACCGGCGATGTCGAACCCTTCGAGGAATTCGCCCGATACCGTGATGCCCTGCGCCGGGAACTTGCCGTCGGCGGAAAAGGTCAGGACATCGATCCGCAGCTGGTCGAGATCGAGCTGCACCCGATGGTGCTCGCAGACGAGTACCGGACGGCCTCCCTGGTTCAGGAGCTTGCGCAGGTTCGAGAGCTCCCGACGGAGGCTGTTCTGCGCCTGGACACGCTGACGGCTGCCCCACAGCCGGTCCTGCAGCCAGGTGCGCGACCGCTCGCCGTTCTTGGCCACCGCCAGCATGGCGATCATGGCCATGCCCTTGGCGCTGGAGATCTCCACGCGCACGCCGTCCGGCTCCGCCAGCCGGAAAGTACCCATCAAACTGAGTGAAAAGGTCCACTGCCGCCCCGCCATTCGGCTCCCCCAGCCCGCGGCCAACACAACCGATCAGGACGCGAAATTCAACATCGGTCCCGCACTATTCACGAAGCGCGAACGCTCAAATCGCGCCGCCGGAACGTCATCCCCGCAACATGGGCCCCGTCGGAACCGCCAGGCGCGGTCACGTCGGACACTCTGATGAAAGGCGCCCCCTTGAAGTCTGGACCCACAACATCGCATACGCCCCGGGTGCTGGTCACGGGCGGCTCGCGCGGGATCGGCGCCTATGTCGCCCTGGCACTTGCGGATCGGGGCTGCGACGTCACCCTCTGCTACCGGGGCCGGCACAGGCGCGCCGCCGCCGTCGCGGCCGCGATCGGCAAGGCGGGCCGCCACTGCGACCTGGTCGCGGGCGACCTGTCGCGGCAGGACGACCTCGAGAGGGTCATCCGGCGGATCAAGGCTCACGGCCCCTACAATGCGGTCGTCCTGGGCGCCAGCGGCGGGCTGGAGCCGGGCAAGGACATCCCTTATGCCATGGCGCTGAACTGCTATGCGCCCGTGGCGCTGGCGACGGCGGTCCTGCCGCAGTGCATCGGCGATGCCAACGTCGTCTACCTGACCAGCCACGACGCGCACTTCTACTATCACCAGCCGGTTCCGCCGCTCTACGCCCACGTCGCCCTGTCGAAGCAGACGGCCGAACAGTGCCTGCGCCGGATGACCGACCTGTTCGTCCGGCACAATGCGCGGCTGCATGTCGTGAGCGGCGACCTCATCGAGGGCACCGGCACGGCCTCGCTCATCGATCGTCTGGTCCCCGGCTTCCTCAAACGTCGAAAGGACCAGGTCGGGCGCCTGCCGTCGATCGAAGAGTTCGGTGAACTCATCGTCGAGAAAGCGCTCGCCACGCGCAGCGCCGACACCGGCGACGTTGCGCGCTTGTGCGGCTCCATCGAACCCTACCTGCTCGGCCGGGCCCCGTTGGCGACGCACCATGCCTCCCGGTAGGGCTACCGGCAGCGGCTTTCACCCGCCGGCACCCGACGACTCTCCATCCGGACCACACCGCGTATATCTGGAGACCGCATGCTCATGATGGACCAGGCCGCGCTTGCGGCCACGCGCTTCGCCGCAAGGAACTGCTCTCCGAAAGGCCGTCTTCAGGATGCCCTGGCCGAGACGGCGGAGCATCCATGCGTCCGCATCGCCCGCGACGGCGCGGCCCTTCGGCGCATCGCGGACCTGCATCGCCAGTGCCTTCCCGACGCACCTCTCGGCACCTGTCCGCTCGAGCCGCTCGGGCCCACATGCGTGAACGTCTACGTCGAGGACGCAGGCGCCATCACCTGCGCCGTGGAGGTCAGCGACCTGGCCGATCGGCACGACGGGAATCTCGACTTCTTCCGGCGACTCGCGGACCAGCTCGGCATGCCGAGAGCCGCCACCCTGACGGGCTCGCGGCTCGCAAAGGCAAGCCGGCATGACGGTCGCCATGTCGCCGAGCTCATCAGATTCATCCGCCTGCAGGCCGTCCGTGCCGGCTGGCGCTACTGCATCGTACAGACCACCGAGCGCCTCATCCCGTTCCTCCGCAGGTTCGAGTTCGATGAAACGGGCTTGTGGTCGATCGACCCGATCGCCGGCCGCCTGCAGGTGCTGGTGCTCGACACGCGTGATCAGCCCCTTCAGGGAAGGCGATAGGCCATGGGCCCCGCCATGCTGTCCAACCTCGATGAATGCATCCTCCAGGCCCAGTCGCTCCTGGCGCGGCTGCTGGCGACGGCACTGGAGGGGCGACCGGCGTCACGGGACCAGTATGCCCGCTATCTTTCCTTCCAGTACCACCTCGTCAAGGACGTGCAGGCCGACTTCCTCGCGGCCGCCGATCACCACGATCTCGCACGCCGCCACACCCTGCGGGACTTCCTCCTGCGCTTTGCGAACGAGGAGGAAGCGCGTCATCTCGTGGCCGCCAAGGACCTCGCCGCAATGGGGCGAACGCCCCTGCCCGTCAATATCGACGTCGAGCTGTGGCATGCGTATTTTCGCCCGATCACGCGGGAGCGACCGCTCATCCGCGTGGGTGCGGCCGCCCTCGTCGAGAACATGGTTGCCGGGCCGGCCAGCCAGCGGATGGAGCGTGCTCTGCAAGGTTCCTTCCTGACCGGCTCGAACACCCGGTTCGTGCTGCAGCATTGGCGCGAGGGCCGCACGCCCGGCCGCGAGATACTCGATGCGCTCCACGGCGCCGACCTCGAACGCCGGCATGTCCAGGATCTGGTCGAGGGCGCCGACAAGGCGACGGTCCTCCATCTGCGCATGTTCGAATGGGCGCTGGAGAGCGACAGCCTCTCGAGAATCTGCGATGCCTCGGGAGCCGTCATCAGTGCACAGGAAGCGCAGCGGATCGCCGAATTCCAGGACGGCGACAGGAAGGTCTTTCGCGTGCCTGCCTGAAGCGATGGCCGGACCGGACGTCGGCGCGTCAGATGACCTTGCGGGTACGCAGGTCGGCGATCTCCGCCGCACCATAGCCAAGCTCGCCCAATACCGCTTCATTGTCCGCGCCAAGCTCCGGCGCGATGCCGGGCCGGGCCGGAGTCTCCGAGAACTGCCAGGGCGTGCCGTGCACCTTCAGGCGCTTGCCGTGCCGAGGATAGTCCATCTCGGTAACGTAGCCGTTGGCCAGGACGTCGGGGTCGTTGGAGGCTTCCAGCATCGTGTTGATGGGAGCCGACACGATGTCGGCGCCGCGCAGGCGCGCCACCCAGTCGTCGCGCTTGCCGGTGGCGAAGAGGTCGTCCAGCAGGGCGAGCAGCTCGGTGCGCTTGGCATCGTTGTCGATGATGACACCGAGATTCTCGAATCCCGCCGCCTTGATCCGCTCGAAGAAGCCCAGCGCGGTCATGGCATCGCTCCAGTTGTCGGGCCCCGTGAGCTGGAACACCAGCGGCTTGCCGTCACGATCGTTGAACGAGGCGCTGAGGCCTGGCCGCTCCGGCGTTCCTGTGACGCGCGCCTGGCCTGTGACGGGATTCCTGTTGCGCCACATGGTCGTGGTGAAGGTCCAGCCCAGCAGCCGCACCAGCGAGCCCAGCAGCGACAGCTCGACCTTCTGGCCCACGCCCGTCGCGCGGGCATGGGTGAGCGCCGCGAGCGCTCCGCCGAAGGCCAGCATGGCGGTGGACTCGTCCGCCACCGAGGCGATGCCGGTGCGCATCTTCTGTCCGGGCATGGAATAGGCCTCGGCGATGCCGCCCAGCGCCTGGGCCATCGAATCGGTGCCGGGCAGATGCCCATTGGGGCCGCGCGTGCCGTAGCCGGAGATCGAGATGTACACGAGCTTCGGGTTGACCTTGCGCAGCTCCTCCCAGCCGAAGCCGTTCTTCTCCGCCGCGCCCGGACGGAAGTTCTGGCCGAAGATGTCGGCTTGGGCGACGAGCTTGTGCAGGATGGCGCGTCCCTCTGGCGACTTCAGGTTCAGCGTGACGCTCTTCACGCCGCGGTTGTTGGTTTCGAAGAAGGTGCTGGGCATTCCCGGCAGCACGGTCATGCGGCGCGCCGGATCGCCGCCTCCCGGCGCCTCGATCTTGATCACGTCGGCGCCGAGATCGGCCATGAGCATGTAGGGCACGGTCCCGGCCTGTGCCGTGGAACAGGACACGACCTTCACGCCCTGCAAAGGTCCCCATTGCTGCGTCATGCATTCGGCTCCCGAGTTGGACTCAGCGAGCCTGATACGGCAGCGCATCCTGCGAAGAAAGCGGCGCGCTGACGTCCTGGCCGAAATAGGCATGCTCGAGTCGGTTCGGCAGGTCATCTTCGTCGGTGCGCGCCTCCAGGACAATGGAGCCGCGTGCGAGCGCATAGACGCGGTCGGCGAGCCTGATCGCCTTGTCGATCAGCTGCTCGACGAGCAGCACGGCCGTCCCTCCATCACGCAACTGCGCGGCGGCCGCGAGGACGCGATCGACCAGCACCGGGGACAGGCCGGCCGACGGCTCGTCCATCATCAGCAGCCGCGGGCGGCGCACGAGCCCTTGCGCGACCGCAAGCATCTGCTGCTGGCCGCCCGAGAGCGTCATGGCGCGATCAGCGCGCTTGGCCGCGATCTCCGGGAAGGAGGCGAGCGCTTCCTCGACCCTTGCCGACAGCTCGCCGCGCGGCATGCCGTAGCCCGCCAGCAGCAGGTTGTCCAAGACGGTGAGCTGCGTGAAGACACGATGGCCTTCGACCACATGCACGAGACCCTCGCGCACGGCGTCACGCGGCCCGGCGCGACTCATGTCCTTCCCGTCGAAGCGGATGCTGCCGGTGCGCGGCAGCAGTCCCGATATCGCCTTGAGCAGGGTCGACTTGCCCGCGCCGTTGGGACCGAGCAGGGCCACGATCTCGGCCTTGCCGATCTGCAGGTCGACGCCCTGCAGCACGCCGATCTTGCCGTAGCCGGCGCTGAGACCGGTGATCTCCAGCAAGGGTTCACGCACCGAGATAGGCACTGACCACCTCCCGATGGGCGCGGATCTCTGCCGGCGTGCCCGCCGCCAGCACCTTGCCGAGATTGAGCACCGTCACGCGGTCGCAGATGTCGAAGATCAGGTCGGCGTGATGTTCGACCAGCAGCACGCCCGTGCCCGAGCGACTGATCGCCTTGATCAGGGCGCCGAGCCGCCGGATCTCCTCGGCGGAAAGGCCGGCGGCGGGCTCGTCGAGCAGCAGGAACGCAGGTCGCACCATGAGGGCGCGGGCGATCTCCATGAAGCGGAGCTCGCTGTGCTGCAGCCGGTCGGCGCGGACCGCCGCCAGGCCTTCGAGCCCGACCGTCGCCAGCGCCGTCATCGCGGCCTCGTGCAGATGCGCCTCGTCGCGATGATGCCTGGGAAGGGACAGCATGGCCTCCGTGAACGAGCACCGGCCTTCGACAGTACCGCCGATCATGACGTTCTCGAGGACCGAGGCGCCGCCGATCAGCCGCGGCGTCTGGAAGGTCCTCGCGATGCGCTGTCCGGCGCGGGTGTGCGGCTCCAGGAAGGGCAGCGTCTCGCCGTCGAGCCGGGCTTGGCCGGCCTGTGGCCGGTAATACCCGGAGATCACGTTCAGCGCCGTGGTCTTTCCGCTGCCGTTGGGGCCGATCAGGCCATGCACCTCGCCGGAGCGGACCTCCAGATCGAGCCCGTCGATCGCGCGTACCCCGCCGAAATGCAGTTCGATGCCGCGAAGCTCCAGCGCGCCCCCGCCGTCCTGCCGCTTCAGGATGCGCGAAAGCAGCTCGGGCCGCGTCACGATCTCGCGGTGCTGCTCCAGCGGCCGGCGGTTCTTGTAGTCGAGCAGGTCGGCGATGCCGCCGGGAATCGCCAGCACGATCACCAGCAGCAGCGCGGCGTACAAGAAGGTCGACCATGCCACGAGCGGCGCGGCGAACTCCGGCAGCACCGTCAGGATGATCGTACCCAGCAGCGGCCCGAGGATCGAACCGCGGCCGCCGATCAGGATGGCGATGAAGAACAGCACCGAGAGGTCGAAAGTGAAGGCGTCCGGCGTGATGTAGGACTGCAGCGACGAGAACAGCCCGCCCGCGACCCCCGCCAGCGCACCGCTGAACAGGAACACCGTCATCAGCAGCCGGCCCTTGGCCACGCCGGACGCCTCCGCGGCCACTTCGGCGTCGCGGATCGCCACGAGGCCCCGGCCGAAGCGGCTCGAGGCGATATTGGCGGTCATCCAGGTCGCGAGGGCCGCCAGCAGGAGGCAGAAATAATAGAATCCCCATCCAGGCTCGAACGGCCACGGAAACACTGGGCCTGGCGTGCCGATGCCACCGCCGGTGACGCTCTTCCACGCCAACGCCACCTGCGTGACGATGGTGGAGAAGCCAAGCGTCGTCATGGCGAAGTAGAAGGTGCGCAGCCGCAGCGCCGGCAGGCCGATGATGAAGCCGAAGGCTGCGCCCATGACGCCGCTCGCCACCAGGGCGATGTACGGGTGCCATGGCTCCATGACGGTACCGGCCGTCAGCACCGCCGTGGTGTAGGCGCCGAGCGTCAGCAGCGCCACCCAGCCGATCGCGATCTGGCCCGCGTAGCCCACCACCAGGTTCAAGCCCGCGCAGAGGATCCAGTAGATGCAGGCGCGCTGGGCGATGACGCCGGCGTAGGAATCGTCGAACAGCGGCAGGGCAACGGCCGCCGCCGCCAGGACCACCCACGGCACTGCGGCTTCGATGCGGGCGACCCGGCCGGTCTGCGCAGGCCGGGTGGCGATGGGAGCGGCGGCGGCATCCATCATACCCTCCGCGCCGTCGCCGCTCCGGCCAAGCCCTCGGGCCGCAGCAGGAGGACGATGATGAAGACCACGAAAACAGCGACGGCGGCGAAGATGCCGCCCACCAGGAAGTTGGCCGCCTGCTGAAACAGGCCCAGCGCCAGTCCGCCGACCACGGCGCCGCGATGCGAGCCCATGCCGCCCAACGCGACGGGCACGAATCCGTAGAAGCTGAGGATCGCCTGGTTGCCGAAATAGGCCAGGAGCATCATGGCGCCGGTGAAACCGGCCAGCGTGCCGATCATCCCCGCCAGGGCGAAGCTTGCTGTGCGCAGCCGCTGCTCGGGCAGACCGAGAGCACGCGCCGCGTAGCTGTCCTCGGCGATGGCGCGGAAGGCGCGGCCGATCAGGGTGTGCCTGTAGAGAACCTCGAGCCCCACAACAGTGAGGATGCACGCCAGGATCGGAAGCACGAACTGCTGGTCGACCCAGCCGTCCTCGATCGGCAGCAGGCGCGGAAAAGGCTGCGCCTCGGTGCCCCACTCGATGGCGACGAACTGCTGCACCATCAGCGCGAAGGCCAGGGTAGACAGCACGTAGAGGTGCTGCTCGATACCCTTCAGCACGGGACGCACCGTGACGATCTCCGTGACGACGCCGATCAACGCACCGCAGGCCAGCACGAGCACGAAGCCGACGATGACGGGAAGGCCCAGCCTGGTGATGAACCAGGCACCCAGCACCCCGCCTACCATGCCGAGCATTCCTGCGGTGAAGCTGAACACCCGCGAGGCGGTGAACATCACGTTGTACGTGATGCCGATCAGCGCATAGACGGCCCCGATGGCCAGGCCGTAGGACAGTATCGACTCGAGCACCCGTCAGCTCCCTGCATTGGAGCGCGGACCCGGAAGTCCGCAGTCATGAACCGTGAGCGGACCGGCGGGCCCGCGCTCCAGATGCCTCAGGAGCTGTAGCCCGGGGCCAGATTGAAGGCGCCGTCCTTGAGCGAGTTGACCTCGCACATGACGACCTCGTCGTCGGGGAAGCCGTTGTGCTGTTCGGGCGTGAAGGTGATCGTGCCGTAAACGCCCGGCCACGCCTTGAGCTTGTTCCAGTAGCCCACGATATCGCCCGCCTTGGAGCCCGCCGCCTTGAAGGTCTCGGCCATCATGCGCGACCCGTCCCAGCCCAGCGCGATCCACCACAGCAGGGTGTCGCCCATCTCGACCTTCTCCTTGCGCAGGCGGGCGACGAACTCCTCGGCCGCGGGCGGCAGCTTGCCGTCCTTGCCGAAGCAGACCTTCTTGAAGTTGTTGGAGTAGACCTTGTTCCAGTACTCCGGCTTCTCGAGCAGCGCCTTGGTCTGGCCGGACCCCAACGTCGTCTGTCCCACGACGGGCACGTCCCACTCCATGTTGCCGCGGGTGTTCAGGATGCGTGACAGGAAGCCCGCATTGACGCTCCAGGGCATGATGGCCTGAGCGCCGGCATTGCGCATGCGCAGCAGCTCCGGCTTGAGATCGGGGTTCGCCGCATCGACATGCCCGGAGTAGACGACCTCGGCGCCCTTTGCCTTCAGCATCGGCACATAGGCCTCGACCGAGGCAGTTCCATAGCCCGTGGTGTCGCTGATGACGGCGACCTTCTTCAGCTTCAGCACGTCCACGACATAGTGGTTCGCCGCCGCCCCGATCTGCTGGTTGGTCGGCGCGTTGCGGAAGGCCATCGGGTACTTCTGCACGTTGATCAGCGAATCGACCCAGCACGGATGCAGCATCGGCACCTTGTCGCGCGCGATCAGCGGCGTCGCCGCCAGCGCCTCGCCCGAATTCAGCGGCCCCCAGATGACCGCCACCTTCTGGCGCTGCGTGAGCTCGGCCACCGCGTTCACCGCCTTGGTCGGATCGCTCTGCGTGTCGCGCACGATCAGCTCGATCTTGCGACCGTTCACGCCGCCTGAAGCATTGATCATCTCGACGCCCATCAGGGTCCCGCGATTGATGCCGATGCCGGTCGATGAGCTGGGGCCCGTGAGGGCCGGCAGGTAGCCGATCTTGATCGGTTCGTTCTGGGCGATGGCCGGAGCGGCCAGCCCCGATGTTAGCGCTACCGCGCCGACGGCAGCGGATCCGGCCAGGACTTCGCGTCGCTTGATCGACATGCTGTTTTTCCTCCAGGAATGGCGAGTTTGGATGCTCTTGCGGCGCTCGCTCGGCGGAAAGTGTATCGCCGTGCGCCGCGGACGGTCAACGTCGCCCGCCCCCGCCGGCTGTGCCGAATGCATGACTGCGCCCCGCCCGCCGATCCGGCGTTGTGGGCGGGATGCCGCTCCATTATGACTTCGCCTGACCCAATCGAACGATCAGGGAAACATCCTCGTGCTCAAGCTCGGATACAAGGCGTCGGCCGAACAGTTCGCGCCCGGCAAGCTGCTCGAGTTCGCCTGCCACGCCGAGACGGCCGGCTTCGACTCGGTGTTCGTCAGCGATCACTTCCAACCCTGGAAGCACATCGACGGCCACGCGCCCAACTCGATCGCCTGGATGGGCGCCATGGGGGCACGCACCTCGCGCGTCGTCCTCGGCACCAGCGTGCTGACCCCCACTTTCCGCTATCACCCGTCGATCGTCGCGCAGGCCTTCGGCACGCTGGGCTCGATGTTCCCGGGACGCGTGATCCTGGGCATCGGCACCGGCGAATCGCTGAACGAAGTGCCGTCGACCGGCCAGCCCTGGCCCGAGTTCAAAGAGCGCTTCGCGCGCCTGCGCGAGGCAGTGACGCTGATCCGCACGCTGTGGCGCGGCGAGCGCATCACCTTCCAGGGCGAGTACTACAAGACCGAGAATGCGACCATCTACGACCGGCCCGATGCCGAGGTGCCGATCTACGTCGCGGCGGCCGGTGCGCTGGTCGCGAAGTACGCCGGCCGCCAAGGCGACGGCTTCATCTGCACCAGCGGCAAGAAGCGCGAGCTCTATACCGAGACGCTGCTGCCCAAGGTCGCCGAGGGCCTGGCCGCGGCCGGGGAGCGCAAGCAGCCCTACGACCGCATGATCGAGGTGAAGGTCTCCTTCGACACCGACCGGCAGCGCGCCCTCGAGGACACGCGGCTGTGGGCGGCGCTGGCGCTGACGCCGGAAGAGAAGATGTCGGTCGAGGATCCGGTCGAGATGCAGCGTCTGGCCGACGCCCTGCCGCTCGAGCGCGCCGCCAGCCGCTGGATCGTCTCGAACGATCCCGAGGAGCAGGTCGAGAAGATCGGCTACTATGTCGGCCTCGGCTTCAACCATCTGGTCTTCCACGCGCCGGGCGAGGATCAGGCGCGTTTTCTCGACCTGTTCGGTGCGGAGGTCCTGCCGCGCCTGCGCAAGCGCTTCGGATGAGCCGTACCGCCAAGCTGGAGCTGTTCGCGGTCCCCGACCTGCCGCTGATCAAGGAAGGCGATGACCTGGCGGCCCTGATCTTCCAGGGCCTGTCGCGGGCCGGCATCGCACTGCGCGACGGCGACGTGCTGGCGCTCGCCCAGAAGATCGTCTCCAAGGCGGAGGGCCGCGGCGTCGCGTTGGCGAGTGTCACGCCCTCCGAACGCGCCCTGGCGCTCGCCGAGGAGGTCCAGAAGGATCCGCGGCTGGTCGAGCTGATCCTGTCCGAGTCCGTGCGCGTCGTGCGCTCCCGGCCCAACGTGCTGATCGTCGAGCACCGGCTGGGCTTCGTCATGGCCAATGCCGGCATCGACCAGTCCAATGTCGGCCCCACGGACGGCGTCGAGCGCGCCCTGCTGTTGCCCGTCGATCCCGACGGCAGCGCGGCGAGGCTGCGTGCCGCGCTGACCGCCCGCGCCGGCTGTGCGCCCGCCGTCATCATCACCGACAGCTTCGGCCGCGCCTGGCGGCGCGGCACGCAGGGCATCGCGATCGGCGCCGCCGGCCTGCCCGCCCTGCTCGACCTGCGCGGCAATCCCGACCTGTTTGGCCGCACGCTGCAGGTGAGCATCTCCGGCTTCGCCGACGAGATCGCGTCGGCCGCCTCGCTGGTCCAGGGCCAGGGCGACGAGGCCCAGCCGGTCGTGGTGGTGCGCGGCTTGAGCTGGACGGCGCCTCCCAACCCTGCGGCTGAACTCGTGCGGCCCGCCGCGGAGGACATGTTCCGGTGAACGACGGCCTGGTCGTCGCCCTGTCCGGCGGTGTCGGCGGGGCCAAGCTGGCGCTCGGCCTCGGCCGCGTGCTGCCGGCCGACGAGCTTCTGATCGTCGCCAATACCGGCGACGACTTCGAGCATCTCGGCCTGTCGATCTCACCCGACATCGATACCCTCACCTATGTGCTGGCCGGGCTCGACAATACGGCGCAGGGCTGGGGCCGGCGCGACGAGACCTGGTCCTTCATGGAGACGATCGCGGCCCTGGGCGGTGCGGACTGGTTCCGCCTCGGCGACCGTGACCTCGCCCTGCACGTCGAGCGCACGCGCCGGCTGAAGGCCGGCGAGACGCTGTCGGCGATCACCGCCGATGTCTGCCGGCATCTCGGCGTCGCGCCGCGCATCCTGCCCATGAGCGACGATCGCGTGCGCACGCGCGTGATGAGCGACGGGGTCTGGATCGATTTTCAGGACTACTTCGTGCGCCAGCAATGCCGCCCGGTAGTGCGTGCGCTGGCCTTCGAGGGCGCCGCCACGGCGCGGCCACAGGCCGACGTCATGGCGGCGCTGCGGGACAAGGTGCGCGCGGTCGTGATCTGCCCCTCCAATCCCTTCATCAGCATCGAGCCCATCCTGGCAGTACCGGGCCTGCGCGATGCCATCGCGGGCTGCGGCGCACCCGTCGTCGCGGTCTCGCCGATCGTCGGCGGCGCCGCGGTCAAGGGGCCGACCGCCAAGATGATGCAGGAGCTCGGTCTGGCGGTGAGCGCGGCGACGGTCGCGGCCCGCTACGGCGACCTGCTCGACGGGCTGGTCGTCGACCGCATCGATTCCCCGGACATCGTTGCCCGGCAGCATGTCGCGCCCACCCTCATGACCAGCGTCGCCGACAAGGAGGCGCTGGCGCGCACCGTCCTCGCCTTTGCGGACTCCCTGCGATGAAGGTCGACGACATCTGGGCCGTCGTGCCCATCAAGGAGCTCGACGGCGCCAAGCAGCGCCTCTCGCCGCTTCTCTCGCCGGCGCAGCGGCGCGCCCTGATCGAGGTCATGATGGGCGAGGTGCTGGAAGCCGTCACCGGTGCGATCGGGCTGGTCGGCGTCATGGTCGTCACGCTGGACCCGCAGGCCACGGCGCTGGCCAAGAAGCTCGGCGCGCGCGTGGTCACCGACGGTGCACGCGACGGCCATACCGGCAGCGTCACCGCCGGGCTGCGCCTGCTGGCCCGCGAGGGCCGCAACGGCATGATCACCATGCCGGCGGACATCCCGGCCGTGACCTCGCAGGAGATCGACCTCGTGCTGGGCGCCCACCTGCCGGCGCCCTCCTTCACCATCTCGCCGGCACATGACGATCTCGGCTCCAACGCCGTGATCTGCTCGCCGCCGGATGCGGTGCCGCTGCGCTTCGGCGACAACAGCTACTTCCCGCATCTCGAGGCGGCCGAGCGCTGCGGCATCGAGCCGACAGTCATGCGCCAGCCGGGCATCGCCATGGACATCGACCACCCGGTCGACCTCGCCGCCTTCCTGCGCATGCCGCAGTCGATCGGCACCCGCACCCGCGCCCTGCTCGAGGAGATGGGCGTGCCGAAGCTGTTGCAGGACCACCCGTCGCCCCGAGCGTAGCCGAGGGGCCTTCTCTCCACGATCAGTCGCGGGATCGTCGAAGCAAGGTCCCTCCACGCCGCGCTTCGCGCTCCGGTCGGGACGACGGGGGTATGTCGTCCCTTTCCCGTCGCCCCGAGCGTAGCCGGGGGGCCTTCTCTCCACGATCAGTCGCGGGACCGTCGAAGCAAGGTCCCTCCACTCCGCGCTTCGCGGCGCAAGGCTCCGGTCGGGACGACGGAGGAGCTACGCCGCCGCGCGCTTGCGCGGCGGCGTGAGCACGATGGGTGCCAGCTCGCCGGCCACGAACGACGCGGCGCGGCGCTCCTCCGGCACATCGCCGTAGAGGGTGGTACGCTGCTGCGGCGTGCGGCCGATCGAGCGGATCAGGTCCTCCATCGCCTGCGGCGGGAATTCCTGGCCGTGCTGCGTGCCCGCGGCGCGCGAGATGCTCTCGTTCATCAGCGTGCCGCCGAGATCGTTGGCGCCGGCATTCAGGCAGATCGGGGCGCCCGCCGGCCCCATCTTCACCCATGAGGTCTGGATGTTGGTGATCGCCGGATGAAGCACGAGGCGTGCCACGGAATGCATGATCACGGCCTCGCGGAAGGTCGGGCCACGCCGCGCCAGGCCCTGGCGGTACATCGGCGCCTCCATGTGCACGAAGGGCAGCGGCACGAACTCGGTGAAGCCGCCCGTCTCGACCTGCAGGTCGCGCAGCGCCAGCAGATGACGCGCCCAGGAGAGCGGTGTCTCGACATGGCCGTACATGATGGTCGAGGTCGTGCGCAGCCCGTTCTTGTGTGCCGCGCGCTGCACGTCGAGCCATTGCGCCGTGTCGATCTTGTCGGGGCAGATGATGGCCCGCACCTCGTCGTCGAGGATCTCCGCCGCCGTGCCCGGCAGCGTGCCCAGCCCGGCCTGCTTGAGGCCGGCCAGGAAGTCGTCGACCGGCCGCTGCATGGTCATTGCGCCCTGCGTCACCTCGAGCGGCGAGAAGGCATGGATGTGCATGCCCGGCACCGCTTCCTTGATGGCACGGCAGATCGCTTCGTAGGTCTCGCCCGTGTAGTCGGGATGGATGCCGCCCTGCAGGCAGACCTCGGTGGCGCCGCGCTCCCAGGCCTCGACCGCACGCCGCGCCACTTCCTCCAGCGCAAGGTCGTAGGGCTTGCCGCGCAGGTCCTCGTGCGTACGCCCCTTCGAGAAGGCGCAGAAACGGCAGCGGAAGTAGCAGATGTTCGTATAGTTGATGTTGCGGTTCACGACGTACCGCACGACGTCGCCGCTCACCGCCTGGCGCAGGGCGTCAGCCGCACCCGTGACGTGGCGATAGTCGGCGTCGCGCGCCGCGAACAGCCGCACGATGTCGGGATGGTCCAGGCGCTGGCCCTGCGTCGCACGATCGACGATGCCGGCGATCTCGCGATCGACCTCGCGCACCAGGATGCGCGGCGCCGGCGGCGGCTCGGTATTGCCTGGCGCCCAGCCGTCGTCGCGCGCCAGCCCTTCGGCATCGCTCATGCGGCGCACCTGCGTCGCCACCTCCGGCGCGAGCCAGGTCGCGGCATCGCGGGCATAGGCGGGATAGACGGCGAGCCGGTTCACCAGCACCTTGCCCATGTTGGCGCTGAGCCGCGACAGCTCCTCGACGGCCGGCCAGGGCGCCTCGGGATTGACGTGGTCGGGCGTGACCGGCGAGACACCGCCCCAGTCGTTCAGCCCCGCGCCGATCAGGCGCGGATAGACGCCCGGCGACAGGTTGGGCGGCGCCTGGATGTTCATGTCGGGCCCCAGGATCAGCCGCGCCTGGGCGATGGTCCACAGGAGCTCGTCGAGATCCGGCTCCTCGGCATCCGCCAGCTTGGTGTCGGCCTTGGCGCGGAAGTTCTGGACGATGACTTCCTGGATGTGGCCGTAGCGCGCGTGCAGGTCGCCGATGGCGCGCAGCGAGTCGAGACGCTCCTCACGTGTCTCGCCGATGCCGATCAGGATGCCGGTGGTGAAAGGTACCTTGAGCTCGCCGGCCAGGCGGATCGTCTCCAGCCGCACCGCCGGATCCTTGTCCGGCGAGCCGTAATGCACCCCGCCCTTCTCGCACAGCCGCGCACTGGCCGATTCCAGCATGATGCCCTGGCTGGCCGTGACCTCGCGCAGGGCGGCGATCTCCTCACGTGTCATCACGCCGGGATTGGCGTGCGGCAGCAGGCCCGTCTCGCGCAGCACGAGCCCGCACATCGCGACGAGGTAGGAGGTCGTCGTCTCGTGGCCCAGCGCCGCCAGCGCCTCGCGGGCGGCGCGATAGCGCAGCTCCGGCTTGTCGCCCAGCGTGAACAGCGCCTCGGTGCAGCCGGCCTCCTTGCCGGCGCGGGCGATCGCCAGCACCTCGTCGGGCGACAGGTAGGCCGGCCGGCTGGCATGCGGCGTCTCGGCGAAGGTGCAGTAGTGGCAAACGTCGCGACAGAGCTTGGTCAGCGGGATGAACACCTTGCGCGAATAGGAGATCAGCCGGCCATGGCCCTGATCGCGCAAGCGCGCGGCGTCCGCCATCAGCCCGGAAAGCTCTGCCATGACCAACCTCAACCTCTATCGGTGGGAACGATAGCGGCAATCATCGCCGGCCGCATCGTGTAGTATGACATTGCGAGCATACCTGCTCAGGGGAGGAAGCATCACATGCAGATCGGCTTCAACGCGCCGACCGCCGGCCCCATGGCCACGACCGACCAGCTCGTGAAGCTGGTGGTCGAAGCCGAGGCAATGGGCTTCGACTACGCGACCTTCAGCGACCATGTCGTGATCCCGACCGACATCCAGGCCAAATACCCCTATAGCGCGACTGGTGAATTCCCGGCCGGCGCCCGTGCCGAGCGGCACGAACAGCTCATCGAGATGGCGTTCGTCGCCGCGAAAACCAAGAGGCTGCGGCTCGTGTCGTCGGTCATGGTCGTGCCGCACCGGCCGGCGGTGCTGACCGCCAAGATGCTGTCGACCATCGACGTGCTGTCGGGCGGCCGGCTGACCCTCGGCATCGGCGCAGGCTGGCTGAAGGAGGAGTTCGAGGCCATCCAGGCGCCCGATTTCGCCCAGCGCGGCAAGGTCACCGACGAGTACATCAAGGCCTTCATCGAGCTCTGGACCAATCCCGCGCCGCGCTTCGCCGGCGAGCATGTCCGCTTCGACGGCATCGTGCTGGAGCCCAAGCCGGTCCAGAAGCCCCACCCGCCGATCTGGGTGGGCGGCGAGAGCGCCGCCGCGCTGCGGCGCACGGCACGGCTGGGCGATGCCTGGTATCCGATCGGCACGAACCCGGCCAATCCGCTGGACAGCCTGCCGCGCTTCAAGACACAGGTGGCCCGCCTGCGCAAGATGACGGCCGAAGCCGGCCGCAAGCCCGAGTCTGTCGGCCTGACGCTGCGCGTCACGGTCTTCGGCGAGAGCGCGCCGGCCAAGGCCGACGACGGCGCACGCCGCTTGTTCTCCGGCAAGCCGGCCGAGCTCGCCGCCGACATCAGGGCGCTGCGCGACCTGGGCGTCGGCTGCCTCGACTTCGGCTTCGGCGGCAGCACCGTCGACGCCATGCTGGGCGAGATGCAGACGTTCCGGCAGGACGTGCTGTCGCTGCTTTAGCCTCTTCTGGACCGGCAGCTATTTCACCATCTGCGCCAGCTTCGCCCAGCGGTCGAGCTGCGGCAGGATCACGTCGGCCTTGGCCGAGTCGAGGCTGACGATGACACGCACCACGCCAGCGTCGCGATCGCGCTTCAGTTCGTCGGCGTCCTCCTTCGATTCCCAGATCGACACCGGCACCGAGGCGAGATCGCGACCGGCCTCCTTCACCATCTCGTGGAACTTCGGGATCAGGTCGCGCACGTTGGCGTAGGCTTGGCGTCGCCGCAGCGGCATCCAGCCGTCGCCGTAGCGCAGTGCCCGGCGCGCGCCGTAGGGGAAGGCGCCGCCGACCAGGATCGGCGGATGCGGCTTCTGCGCGGGCTTGGGCCAGGCCATCATCGGCTCGAACTTGACCATGTCGCCGTGATACTCGGCCTTCGACCTGGTCCAGATGGCCTTCATCGCCTCGATGCGCTCGCGCACCAGCTTGTGGCGCGTCTCGAAGACCGTGCCGTGGTTCTCCATCTCGTCCTGGTTCCAGCCGTTGCCGACGCCGAACAGGAAGCGGCCGCCCGACAGGAAGTCGAGCGAGGCGACCTCCTTGGCGGTCTGGATCGGATCGCGCTGGTTGACCAGGCAGACGCCCGTGCCGACCTTGAGGGTCGTCGTGGCCGCGGCCGCCGCCGTCAGCGTCACGAACGGGTCCATCGCGTCGTAGTACTTTTTCGGCAGCTCGCCGCCGCCTGGCCAAGGCGACTTGCGCGTCAGCGGGATGTGCGAGTGCTCGGGCGCCCACACCGATTCGAAGCCGCGTTCCTCCAGTGCCCTGCCGAGCTCGCCCGGCGTCATGGAGTAGTCGGTGAAGAACATGGCCGCGCCGATATGCATCGCTTCCTCCCTTTGATGTCGTCCTGAGCGCAGCGAAGGACCTCATCGCCGCTTTGAAGCGGCATGAGATGCTTCGCTGCGCTCAGCATGACACCAGACTGGCCCTCTTCGGCCACCGCGCCTCGACCTGCGGCAGCACCGTCTCGATCAGCTTCCGCGTCTGCGCGAGGATCGCCTCGCCGTCGGGTCCCACCGGCCGCAGGATGAACTTCTCGACACCCACCGCCACGTATTCGGCCACGCGCGCGAGGATCGTCTCCTCGTCGCCGATCGCGAAGTAGTGCGCGGGATCCCGCCCGGTGCGCTTCTGGTAAGCCGTCATGGCCCCCGACACGACGCCGTCGTCCCGGCTGCCGAAATAGAACGGAAAGGCCGCGCCGTAGTGATCCTCGTCGATCGTGCGGCCCGCCGCCACCGCGGCCTGCTTGATCGCGGCCACCACCTTGCCCGCATCCGCCGGCAGCTCGGCGCCAGCCTGCCAACCCGTGCCGTAGCGCGCCGTGCGCCGGATCGCCGCCTCCGAGGAACCGCCGATCCACATGGGCAGGTCGGGCTGCACGGGCCGCGGCGAGATCGAGGCGCCCGACAGGCGATAGTGCCGGCCCTGGAAATCGACGCTCTCCTCGCGCCACAGCCGCGCGATGATCTCCAGCGCCTCGTCGGTACGCCGGCCGCGCGTCTTCGTGTCGATGGCCAGCGCCTGCCATTCCGGCCCGAGCGGGCTGCCGATGCCGAAGGCCGGCAGCAGGCGGCCCTCGGACAGCACGTCGATGGTGGCGCACTGCTTGGCGAGCAGCACCGGCTCGCGTAGCGCCAGCGACACCACGTTCATGCCGAAGCGCAGCCGCCGCGTGCGGCCGGCCAGCGCAGCCATCGCCGCCATGCATTCGAGGATCGGCTGCCGGCTCACCAGCCGATCGGTCTGCCACAGCGAATCGACGCCACCGGCCTCGCAGAGATCCACCCAGCGCCAGTAGTCGGCCCCGCCGGCGAAGGGGAATTCCATCAGGCCGAGGCCGATGGCGACGGTCACGCGGCGACCTTGGCGAGCGGCGCCACCTTGTCGAGGAACTGCAGGATCTCGTCGCGGCTCCTGTCGGGCACGGCCAGCAGCGCGCTCTGGACGCCCGCCTTGGCGTAGCTTTCCAGGGCCTTCGCGTCATTGGGTGCGCCGAACACCGTGATGCTCAGCGTCGAGAAATCCCGCCCCTTCTCCTCGGCCATGCGGCGCAGGCGCCCGGCCGCCTCGGCCGCATCGAAGCCGGCGCGGGTGCGCGGGAACCAGCCGTCGCAATACTCCACGACACGGCGCAGCGTGTGGTCGCTCTCGCCGCCCAGGATGATCGGCGGATGCGGCTTCTGCAGCGGCTTGGGCCACGACCAGACGCGGTCGAACTTCACGAAGGCGCCGTCGTACGACGCCTCCTCCTCGGTCCACAGCGCCTTCATGGCCAGCACGTGCTCGCGCATCTGCTTGAAGCGCGTGTCGTAGCGCGCGCCATGGTTCTCCATCTCCTCGACGTTCCAGCCGCCGCCGATGCCGAAGACGAAGCGCCCTCCCGAGAGCCGGTCGAGCGAGGCGATGGCCTTCGCCGTGACGATCGGCTCGTGCTGCGGCACCAGCAGGATGCCGGTCCCGACCTTCAGCGTGCGGGTCGCAGCCGCCGCGAAGGACAGCGCCACGAACGGATCATGGGTGTGCGAATAGCGCCTGGGCAGCTCGCCGCCGCCGGGGAAAGGCGACTTCCGGCTGGCCGGGATGTGCGTGTGCTCGGGCATGAACAGCGAATCGAAGCCGCGCTCCTCGAGCGCCCGCCCCAGCTCGGCCGGGTCGATGCCGTAGTCGACGGGAAAGTAGAAGACTCCAACACGCATCGCCCATCCTCCTTGATGCGGCGGCGCCTATTCCTTGGGCGCCTCCACGTGACCGCCGAAGCCCAGCCGCATCGCCGACAGCACCTTCTCGGCGAAGGTATGGTCCTGCCGCGAACGGAAGCGCACGAACAGCGACGCCGCGAGCACATCGGCCGGAACGGCCTCCTCGATCGCCGCCTCGATCGTCCAGCGGCCTTCGCCGCTGTCCTCGACACGGCCCGAAAAATGTTCGAGCGCGGCGTCCTTGGCAAGCGCGCCGGCCGTGAGGTCGAGCAGCCAGGACGTGACGACGCTGCCGCGCCGCCACACCTCGGCGATGTCGGCCAGGTTGAGGTCGTAGCGCTCGTCGGCCGGCAGCTTGGCCGAGGCGCGGTTACGCATGATGTCGAAGCCTTCGGCGAAGGCCTGCATCATGCCGTACTCGATCCCGTTATGGATCATCTTGACGAAATGGCCGGCGCCCACCGGACCGGCATGGAGATAGCCCTGCTCGGCGCGCGGATCGAGGTCCTGGCCCGCCGGCGCCTCGGCACGTTCCCTCGTCCGTTCGATCGAGCCCAGCCCGGGCGCCAGCGCCGCGAAGATGGGATCGAGGCGCCTGACCTCGTCCGCATCGCCGCCGATCATCAGGCAGTAGCCGCGCGCCAGGCCCCAGACGCCGCCCGAAGTCCCGACGTCGAGATACTTGATGCCCTTCGGCGCGAGTTCGCGCGCGCGCCGGACGTCGTCCTTGAAGTTGGTGTTGCCGCCGTCGATGATCACGTCGCCGGCACGCATCAGAACACCGAGCTGCCTGACGGTCTCCTCGGTGATGCGGCCGGCCGGCAGCATCACCCAGACGGTCCGCGGACCCTCCTCCGGCGCGTCACCCAGCGCCTCGACCAGGGCCGGCAGGGAAGGAACGGCCGTCGCTCCTTCGGATTCGAGGGCCGCCCCGGGCGCCGGATCGGCATCGTAGACCACGCAGGCATGCCCTGCCCGCAGCAGGCGGCGCACGATGTTGCCGCCCATCCGTCCAAGCCCGATGACGCCGATCCGCATGCCCGCTTTCTCCCCGGCAGGGCCGGGGGCGGACTGCCGGCCCGGCTACTTCACCTCGACGATGTCAGCCACCTTGACCTTCTTGTCCAGCACGGTCTGGAGCACGACGTACTTGCCGGCCTGGTTGTGGTCGTCGAACGTCACTTCCTTGCCCATGACGTTCACGAACTTCAGGTTCTTGATGGCATCCTTGATCTTGGTGCCGTCGGTGCTGCCCGCCGCTGTGATCGCCGCCGCCAGGACGCGCATGGAATCGTAGCCGCCCCAGGTCTGCAGGTAGGGCTCGGACTTGTACTTGGCCTGGATCTTCTCGACGAAGGCCTTGTTCGACGGGGCGTCGATGGTCGAGTTGTAGGTCCAGGCGCTGATCGACTTCTCCAGGCCGCCGGCTTCGATGATCGGCTGGTTGCGCCCGCCCAGCTCGATGCGGCCCGTGTAGGGGATGCGCACGCCGAGCTGCATGGCCTGGCGCAGGAAGTTGATCGAATCGCCGCCGAGCTGGAAGGTGGCGATGGCATCGGGACGCCGCTGCTGCAGCCGCGTCAGGATGCTCGTGAAGTCCGGCGCATTCTGCGGATGGAAGTCGGTCGAGATGACCTTGATCCCGGCCTTCTCGGCCACCGCCTTGAAGGCGTCAGCGCCGCCGCGGCCAAAGTCGGTGTCCTCGCCGACGATGGCGACCGTCTTGAACGGCTTCTTCTGGGCGAGATAGGTACCCAGCGCCTCCATCATGGCGGAGTCGGACGGATTGATGCGGAAGGCGTACTCGTTGTGCCCCGGGCCGGACAGCGTCGTGATCTGCGGGTTCGACGCGACGCCGGTGATCATCGGGATCTTGGCGTCGGCGATGATCTTCATGCTCGCGAGGTGCGCCGAGCTGCAGTGCGAGCCGATGATCGCCACCACCTTGGCCTCGACCAGCTTGTTGGCGACGTTCACGCCTTCGGACGGATTGCACTTGTTGTCCATCACCACCAGCTCGACCTTGCGGCCGCCGAGCAGTCCGCCGGACGCATTGATCTCGTCGACGGCGAGATTGACGCCCCACATCTCCCACTCCGACGCCACCGCCGCCGGCCCCGTCTGCGGCGTCGATACGCCGATCAGGATCGGCGGCTTGTCCTGCGCCGCCGCCCCCATGCTCCAGAGACCGGCGACCGCCGCCGCCACCAACAGCTTCCTCATTTCTTCCCTCCGTTACGCTCCCCGATGGAAGCCACCCGCATAGCAGGCGGCGTGCCAGGTTCGCCCCAGCCAAGGGTCCGCGACACCCGCAAGGCGGCTGCCGTGACCAGCGGCTCGACGCTCTGCAGCGTCAGCCCCGCATCGAAATATTTCGGAAAGGCCACGCTGAGCGCGGCGACGGTGCGGCCGGCGCGATCGCGGACCGGCGCCCCGACCGACAGCACGCCGGGGATGTTCTCCTCCACGACCGTGGCGACGCCCGACCGGCGCACCTTGGCCAGCGAGGCGATCAGCGCGGCGGGGTCGGTGATGGTGTGCGACGTGATGGCGGCGAGCTTGCGCCCGCCCAGCAGCTTGCGCGCCTCGGCGTCGTCCAGCGACGCCAGCAGGATCTTGCCCGCCGCCGTGCTGTGCAGAGCCATCTCGCTGCCCACGCTCACCCGGATCGCCACCGCGGCGTCGGCCTGCTCGGCCGCGAGATAGATGGCGCGACCGGCGCGCAGCACCGCCACGAAGCTGTTCAGGCGATATTCGCGCGCCAGCCGCTCGAGCTCGCGCCGCGCCGTCGCGATGTAGTCGACACCGCGCTCGCCGCTCGCGCCCAGGATCATCGACCGGTAGCCCAGCCGGTAGCGCGCCGTCTCGGGGTTCTTCTCGATGTAGCCGCGGGTCGAGAGCGAGCTCACGAGCCTCTGCACGATGGTCGGGCTGAGCCCGAGACGGCGTGCGATCTCGCGCACCCCGATATCGCCGTTCTCCGCCTCGATCATCTCCAGGATGTCGAGCCCGCGCTCCAGTGACTGCGATCCCTGGACCCGCTTGGACGCGACACGCGGCCGATCGCTGGCGGACCGGCGGGCGCTCGCCGACTGTTCCGGATTTCGGTACATCGTTGCGATAGTTGCACGTTCGCAGGATTCCGGTTTATCTGTCAATCGACAATGCCAAGCACACGCCATGGGCACGCCGACGTGAACACGACCAGCCGCCAATCTTCGAATAGGGCTTCGAACGGACCTTCGAATGGTCCGGGATTTGCAGGATCGCCGGCACAATGACCATCGATGCAGTCTACCTGCTTCAGCTCACGCTGAACGGCATCGCGCTCGGGCTGCTCTATGCGCTCGTCGCGGCCGGCCTGTCGCTGATCTTCGGCGTCATGGAGATCATCAACTTCGCGCACGGCGAGCTGCTGATGCTGGGCGCCTTCGCCATGACCTTCGCGCTGCCGGTGCTGGGCCTGCTCTACTGGCCCGCCCTCGCGGCCTCGATCCTCGCCATCATGATGGTGGGATTCGCGATCTACGAACTGCTGCTGTCGCGCCTCAAGCCCGACGAGTTCGAACGCAGCATCCTGATCACGCTCGGCCTGTCGATCATCATCATCCACGTGATGCAGTACCTGTTCACGGCCACGCCGCGCATGGTTGACACACAGTACGGCTTCGAAGGCATCGAGATCGGCAACATCCGCCTCACCTGGACGCGCATCATCGGCGCCGGTGCGGCGATCGTCGCCTTCGTCGGGCTGTACATGGTGCTGCGCTACACGCAGTTCGGCCGCGCCATGCGCGCCATCGCCCAGAACCGCGAGGCCGCGCTGATGGTCGGGATCCGGCCGCGCGTCGTGGCGCGCAACGCCGTGGTGCTGGCGGCCGGCCTGTGCGGCCTCGCCGGCGCCGCCATAGCACCCATCCAGCTCGTCACCCCCTACATGGGACAGTTCCTGATCTTCAAGGCGTTCGCTCTGGTCATCATCGGCGGCCTGGGCAACATCCCGGGCGCCATCGTCGCCGCCATCGGCCTCGGCCTGATCGAGAGCTGGATCGGCGGCTTCTTCGAGATCGTCTGGCAGGAAGCCGCGGTCTTCGTGATCATGATCGTGGTGCTGTTCGTGCGCCCAGACGGCCTGTTCAAGCGCGGGGGCATGCGCGTCGGATGAAGCCGTCCACGATCCTTCCTCTCGCCCTGGCCGCAGCGCTGGCCTTCGCCCTGCTGCCGCTGGTGACGTCGTCCAACTACATCGTGGGCGTCGGCATCTCGGCACTGATCTTCACCGTCGCCGCCGCCGCGCTCAACCTGGTCTACGGCTTCACGGGACTGCTGTCCTTCGCCCAGCTCGGCTTCTGGGGCATCGGCGGCTACGTGACCGCGCTCACGGTCGTGACCTTCGGCGGCAGCTTCTGGTGGGGTCTGCTGTGGGCGGCGCTGCTGAACGCCGTCGTCGCACTGGTGATCGGCTATCCCACGCTGCGCACGAACCGGCACGCCTTCGTCGTCGTCACCCTGACCTTCGCGCTGCTGGTGACCCTGATCGCCCGCGACTGGGTCGACCTGACGCGTGGACCGCTCGGCATTCCCGATCTGCCCAAGCCGTCCGCCTTCGGACACCACTTCGGCAGCACCAGCCAGTATTACTGGCTGGCCTGGGCCTTCTCGGTCGCCATGCTGGCCTTCCTCTACGCGCTCTGCTCCTCGCGCATCGGCCGCACGCTGGTCGCCATCAAGCAGAACGAGCCTCTGGTGCGCGCCCAGGGCATCTCGCCGATGCCGTACAAGCTCGCCGCCTTCGCCATCGCCGCCGCCGTCACCGGCGCGGCCGGCGGCGTCTACACCTTCCACCTCGGCATCATCGACCCGCTGTTCCTCGACTTCTATTACATGCAGACCTTCCTGATCATCGTGATCATCGGTGGCGCGGGGAGCTTCTGGGGCGTGGTCGCGGCCGGCCTCGTGCTGTCGGCGCTGCCCGAGGCGCTGCGCTTCTCGGCTGACTTCCGCATGATCATCTACGGCGTGATCCTGGTCGCCGCCATGTTCGTGATGCCCTCCGGCGTGGCGGGCTGGCTGCGCGAACGCCGGATCGCCCGCCTGCGCGAGCAGCTGCGATGAGCGCCATCCTGGAGGTCGCCGACCTGCGCAAGTCCTACGCCGGCGTGCATGCGCTCGACGGCGTGTCGTTCAGCGTGGAGGCCGGCAGCGTCACCGGACTGATCGGGCCCAACGGGTCGGGCAAGAGCACCGCGATCGACTGCATCTCGGGCTTCCAGAAGCGCGACGGCGGCCGCATCGTGCTGGCCGGTGCGGACATCTCCGGACGGCCGGCCCACCACATCGCGCGCGCCGGCCTGATGCGCACCTTTCAGACCGTCCGCATCTACGACCGGCTCAGCCTGCGCGACAACCTGGCCGTCGCCGCCCAGCAGTTCGACCCGGCCACCTGGGTCGACGAGCTGCTGCGCACGCGGCGCTACCGCGAGGCCGTCGAGCAGGCCGAGGGCCGCGCGCGGGAGCTGGTGGAGCTGATCGGCCTCGAGCGCTACTACGAGATCGAGACCGGCATCCTGTCCTACGGCCAGAAGAAGCTGGTGGCGCTGGCCGCCGCCCTGATGCCGCGGCCCAAGATCGTCGTCCTCGACGAACCGGTGGCGGGCGTCAATCCCAGCCGAATCCGCGAGATCGAGGTGGCGCTGGCCCAGCTCAACCGCGCCGGCGAGACGTTCCTGATCGTCGAGCACAATGTCGAGTTCATCACCAACCTCTGTCATCGCGTGATCGTGCTCGACCAGGGCCGGAAGCTCGCGGAGGGCACGGCGCACGAGATTCACACGGATGCACGCGTGCTGGAGGCCTATCTCGGCATGACACCGGAGATGGCCGAGGCCGAGATGCGGGGGATGGCATGACGGCACCCGCCCTGGAACTGGTCTCCGTCACCGCGGGATACGGCGACAACCCGATCGTGCGGGACTTCTCGGCCCGCCTGCAGGCCGGCACCATCACGACGCTGATCGGCGGCAACGGCGCCGGCAAGTCGACCCTGCTGCGCGCCATCTACGGCACCAATCGCTTCTTCTCCGGCCAGATCGTCTTCAAGGACCGGACCATCGAGCGCCTGCCGCCCTGGGAGCGGCTGAAGCTGGGCATCGGCTTCGTGCCCCAGGGCCGTTGCAACTTCGCGGCGATGTCGGTCGGCGAGAATCTCAAGATGGGCTGCTACACGCTGCGCCAGGCCAGGCACGACGCCGCCATCGCGCGTGTCACCGGCCTGTTTCCCATGCTCGAGCGCAAGTGGCGCACGGAAGCCGGCAACCTGTCCGGCGGCGAGCAGCAGATCCTCGAGATGGCCATGGTGATGCTGGTCGAGCCCAGGCTCCTGCTGCTCGACGAGCCGTCGCTCGGCCTGTCGCCCAAGATGCAGGGCGAGGTCTTTGTCACCGTCCAGCGCATCGCGGCCGAAGGCGTCACGGTCCTGATCGTCGAGCAGAACGTGCGCGGCGCCCTGCTGATCTCCGACCGCGCCCTGGTCATGGAACAGGGGCGGCTGTTCATGGAAGGGCCTGCCGCGGAGGTGCGCACCGACCCGCGCATCCGGCAGGCCTATCTCGGCGGCAACATTCATCAAACGGTAGCGTAGGAATCATGGACAAGGGCACTGAGAAAGCACGGCTGGCAGTCGATATCGGCGGCACCTTCACCGATCTCGCGCTGGAGTGGAACGGCAAGCGCGAGAGCGTCAAGGTCCTGACGACGCCGCGTGCGCCCGAGGAGGGCGTGCTGACCGGCGTCGACCAGATACTCGCGCTGGCCGGCCTGAAGCCCGGCGACCTTGGCCTGATCATCCACGGCACGACGCTGGCCACCAATGCCATCATCGAGCGCAAGGGCGCGAGGACCGCGCTGATCGTCACCGAAGGCTTCCGCGATTCGATCGAGATCGCCTTCGAGCACCGGTTCGAGCAGTACGACATCTTCATGCAGAAGCCGCCGCCGCTGGTGCCGCGCGAGCTGCGCTTCGGCGTGCCGGAGCGCATGGATGGCCGCGGCAACGTGCTGGTGCCGCTGGATGAGGCGGCGGTGCGCGCCCTCGTGCCGGCGCTGAAGGCCAAGGGGATCAAGGCCGTCGCCATCGGCTACATGCACGCCTATCTCGACGGCAGTCACGAGCGGCGGACGCGCGACATCCTGGCCGAGGCCCTGCCCGACCTGTCGATCTCGCTGTCGAGCGAGGTCTCGCCCGAGATCCGCGAGTACGAGCGCTGGTCGACCGCGGTCGCCAACGCCTACGTGCAGCCGGTGATGGACAGCTATCTCGGCCGCCTCGACAAGGCGCTGCGCGCCAAGGGCGTCGGCTGCCCGCTGTTCCTGATCACCTCGGGCGGCGGCCTGACCACGCTGGACACCGCCCGCAAGTTTCCCATCCGCCTGGTCGAATCCGGCCCGGCGGGTGGCGCCATCCTGGCCGCCGCGCTGGCCCAGCAGTGCGGCCTCGACAAGGTCCTGTCCTTCGACATGGGCGGCACCACGGCCAAGATCTGCCTGATCGACGACGGCGAGCCGCAGCATTCGCGCACCTTCGAGGTGGCGCGCCAGTACCGCTTCCTCAAAGGGAGCGGCCTGCCGCTGCGCATCCCCGTCATCGAGATGGTGGAGATCGGTGCCGGCGGCGGCTCGATCGCGGCCGTCGACTCGCTGTCGCGCATCAATGTCGGCCCCGAGAGCGCCGGCGCCGAGCCCGGCCCGGCAAGCTACGGCCGCGGCGGCACGGAGCCCACCGTGACCGACGCCGACGTCGTGCTGGGCCGCATCGATCCCGGCTACTTCGCCGGCGGCTCGATCAAGCTGCATCCGGACAAGGCGGGAGGCGCCGGCCACCAAGCGGGCGGGGGGCCCCGCGGCCCGCAGCGCCACCCTGTCCGGCTCCGGGCTGGGCGGGGCGTGCATGGG
>Ga0182792_1000675_pt1 | contig 30633 bp, 32 predicted proteins | sample Passage237B_FD_130497 | JGI IMG/M metagenome (GOLD analysis project Ga0182792, IMG submission 130497) | Cellulose adapted compost microbial communities from Newby Island Compost Facility, Milpitas, CA, USA - Passage2 37B (version 2) (version 2) ...
GAGGTGCGGTAGATGTTGCCCAGCGCGGATCGCGGGCGGTCCGGCGGCGGGCGGTGCGGCAGGTAGGCGCCGACCAGCGCGGCCTGGGCAACGACGCCGCACGACCACAGGCCGTTGCCGAGCAGGGAGGTGCCGACCCACGAGCCCTCGCCGGTCTTCATGCGCTGCATCAGCGCCATCAGGATGGCCGACACCAGCGTCATGGCGGTCGCGCGGTCGCCCTGCGCCGGGACGGGCACGCCCGGCGGGCCGCCTTCATAGCGCTGGGCATCGAGCAGACCCGAGCGTGCGAAGTAGGCCGTGACGTCGAAGCCGGGCCGGTCGCGATCGGGTCCGGTCTCGCCGTAGCCGGTGAGGGAGGCGTAGATCAGGCGCGGATTGACCTTCCTCACCTCGTCGTAGCCCAGCCGCAGCTTGTCGCGCACCGGCGGCGGGAAGTTGCAGATCAGGACGTCGGAAACGGCGATCAGCCGGTCGAGCGCGGCCCGCCCCTCGGGCTGCTTGAGGTCGAGCACGATGGAGCGCTTGTTGCGCGAGTCCATCTGCCAGGGATAGTTGACGTCGCCTTTCGGGTAGTTCGACGAATCATGCATGATCCGGCGGTTGGGATCGCCTTCGGGCCCTTCGACCTTGATGACATCGGCGCCCCAGTCCCCCAGGACGACCGCCGCGGCCGGCGCCGCAATGAAGGAGCTGATGTCCAGCACGCGCAGTCCCGCCAGCGGCAGGGAAGACTCCGTCATCTAATTGCCCTCGACTCTCTTGTTCCGCGGTTGCCGATTAAGGACGCGACGCTCCAGTCTCCGTCAAGGCCGGCCGGACGCGCATTCCGGCACGCGGCGTGCGGAAGGCCTTCCGTCGGGCGGCTTCCTTGCAAAAGGCCAACCCGGCGCGTATCTCCCACGGTTCTTCCAACCAGAGGAGCGCGCCCTTCGGCGTGCCGTGCCATGGGCTATCGAGTCGCCGTCGTCGGCGCGACCGGCAATGTCGGTCGCGAAATGCTGCAGATCCTGGCCGAGCGGAAATTCCCCGCCGACGAGGTGGTCGCGCTGGCCTCCGCGCGCTCCGCAGGCAAGCAGACGTCGTTCGGCGAGGACACGGTCCTGAAGGTCCAGGACCTCGCGAAGTTCGACTTCAAGGGGATCGACATCGTGCTGAGCTCGCCGGGCGCCAAGGTGTCGGCCGAGCACAGTCCGCGCGCGGCGAAGGCCGGCGCCATCGTGGTCGACAACACCTCCTACTGGCGCATGGATCCCGACGTGCCGCTGGTCGTGCCCGAGGTCAATGCCGCGGCGATCGCCGGCTACAAGGGCCGCGGCATCATCGCCAATCCGAACTGCTCGACCATCCAGATGGTCACGGCGCTCAAGCCGATCCACGAAGCCGCCGTCATCAGGCGCGTCGTCGTGTCGACCTACCAGTCGACCTCGGGCGCCGGCAAGGAGGCGATGGATGAGCTGCTGAACCAGACCAAGAGCTTCTTCGTCAACCAGACGCTGGAGCCGAAGAAGTTCACCAAGAACATCGCCTTCAACGTCATCCCGCAGATCGACGTCTTCATGGATGACGGCTCGACCAAGGAAGAATGGAAGATGGTGGTCGAGACCAAGAAGATCCTCGACCCGAAGATCAAGGTCCACGCCACCTGCGTGCGCGTGCCGACCTTCATCGGGCATGCCGAGGCGGTGAACCTCGAGCTGGAGCGACCCCTCGACGACGACGAGGCGCGCCGGCTGCTGGCCGCGCAGCCTGGCGTGCTGGTGGTCGACCGGCGCGAGCCCGGCGGCTACATCACGCCCCAGGAAGTCACCGGGCAGGACGGCGTGTTCGTGAGCCGCGTGCGCGTCGATCCCACGGTCGAGAACGGCCTGTCGATGTGGATCGTGAGCGACAACCTGCGGAAGGGCGCGGCGCTCAATGCCGTGCAGATCGCCGAGGAGCTGATCCGCAGCTACATCTAGCGGCTTGGCGGCTCGGCATCGTCCAAGTGAAGCAAGGCGCGGACTTCTGTCCGCGCCTTTTTCCATGTCACTGAATCTACTTGATAATTCGGGATCTTCAGATGCTTGCGAGTCGTGTTTCATGTAGTATTGCAGGGTGAACGACACATCGTCCCTGCATCCGCTGCGGCCGGAATCGGAAGCCGCAGCCGCGCCGACGCCTTTGTTCGGCAGCGAGTCGGACACGTTCGTTCAGCAGATGCGGCTCGCCGCGCAGGCCCATCGCGCGGGACGCCTCGACGAGGCGATCAATTCCTACGTCAAGCTGCTGGTGGTGCGGCCGCATCATGCGGAGCTGCACAACAACCTCGGCGTGGCGCTGCGCATGACCGGCAAGCTCGACGCTTCGGTCTGCCATCACCGCCTGTCGCTTGCCGCCGACCCCGACAATCCGGCGCTGCATTCCAACCTCGGCAATGCGCTGCGCGCCGCCAACCGCCTCGACGAGGCGGTGAGGCATCATTTCCGGTCGGTCACGCTCAGCCGCGACTATGCGGAAGGGTTCTTCAATCTGGCGCTCTGCCTGCGCGATCTCGGCCGCGTCGACGAGTCGGTCGGCTGCTTCGGCCGCGCGCTGGCCCTTCATCCCGACAACCGGCGCGCTCGCGTCGAGCTCGCCATCGCGCTGCTGATGCGCGGCGAGCTGGCGCAGGGTTTCGCGGCCTACGAGGCGCGCAAGCGGCTGCCCGAGACGCCGACGCCCGAATTCAGGCAACCGGCCTGGGACGGCGGGGAGATCGCCGGCAAGCGCATCCTGCTCTATCCGGAGCAGGGCCTGAGCGACGTGCTGCTGTTCGTGCGCTTCGCGCGCGAGCTCAAGCGGCGCGGCGCCGTCGTGCTGGTCCTGTGCCAGGCGCTGCTGAAGGACCTGCTGGCGTCGGCCGACGGCATCGATCACGTGGTGGCGGAGGGCGAGAAGCTGCCGCCGTTCGACGTGCATGCCTCGCTGGTCTCGCTGCCGCATCTGTGCCGCGTCGACTTCGCGGGCATGGCGGGCGAACCGCCCTATCTGCAGGCACCGAAGAACAGCCGCATCAGGCTCGGCCACACCGAGAAGGCAAGGCTGCGTGTCGGCATCTACTGGGCCGCCACGCCGGGTCGGGCGCAGGACCGCCAGCGCTCCGTGCCGTTTGCGCAGCTGATGGAGATCGCCGGGGATCCGGAGCTTCTCGTGTTCAGCCTGCAGGGCGGCGTGCATCAGAAGGATATCCAGCAGGCCGGCGCCGGCGGCCTGGTGCACGATGTGGGGCGCGGCATCTTCGATTTCGCCGAGGCGGCGAGCGCGCTGTCGCAGCTCGACGTGCTGGTCTCCATCGACGCGCCGATCGCGCATCTCGCCGCCGCCATGGGGCTGCGCACCTGGGTCCTGGCGCCGGCGACGGTGGACTGGCGGTGGCAGCTCGGCGGCGCCGATGCGCCGTGGTATCCCTCGGCGCGCCTGTTCCGCCAGTCCGGCAACGGCGGATGGGCGCCGGTCCTCGCCGCGCTGCGCGCGGAACTGGAGCGGCTCAAGCCTGCGACCTGAACGGACCGGCGACGCGCTCGAAGTCATGGATGTCGTCGATGTCGTCCAGCGCGTCCGAGAGGGCGACCGACTGTCCCGCAGGGATGCCGGCGAGCACGTCGGCGAGCGCATGAGGCGTCGACCACCGGGCGCCGGCGAACAGGCGATACGGCAACGGGCGCACTCGACGGGCGCCCACCAGCCAAAAGCCGCCATCGGTCGCCGGTCCGAAGACGAGATCGTGCCTGCCCAGAAGCGCGAAGGCGCGGGCGACATGGACACTGCGCAGGGCGGGGATGTCGCTGCCGACCAGGACGGCCGGTCCCGGCGGCAGCGAGCGAAGGGCACGCGCCATGCGCCGCCCCAGATCGCCGTCCGCCTGGCCGACCCGCCGCGCGCGCGGGACGCGGCGCCAGACGGGATGGTCGAGGCTGCTGTCGGGCGTCGCGCATATCCAGACCGTCCAGCGCCGATCCAGCGAGAGGCGCCCGATCTGCCCTGCGAGCAACGCGCGATAGAAGCGGCTCGCGGCGAGCGCGCCGATGCTCGCGGCCAGCCGCCGCTTCACCCGGCCGGCCTGCGGCGTGCGGGCGAAGATCACGACGTGGCGCTTCATGCGTCGTACAGCCGCCGGATCGCGGCAGGCGGGATGCCGGCGAAATACAGCGCCAGGCAGGCGAGGTTGCGCGCCGGCCGCGCCCACCAGCCGTCGCGCTCGTAGCGGCGCGCCGACGTGACGGCATCGGCGTCGAGCGCCACGAGCCGGTGCCGGCCGATGCGGCGCACGATGTCGACGTCCTCCATGAGCGGCAGGGGGCGAAAGCCGCCGAGCCGATCGTGGAAGCTGCGGGCGACCAACAGGGCCTGGTCGCCATAGGGCAGGCCCAGGGCCGCGCTACGCCATGCGGCCAGGCGCTCGACCCGCCGGGCGCGCGGATCTGCCGTGTCGAAGCGCAGGCGGAAATAGCCGGCGCGGCCGGCATTCGCCGGCTCGGCGACGAAGCGCGCGGCGACGTCGTGCCAGCCCCGCTCCAGCCGCGTGTCGGCATGCAGGAAGAGAAGCCAGGGTGAGCGGCCGGCCGCGGCGCCGGCGGCGAGCTGGCTGCCGCGGCCCCGCGCCGCGCTCAGGAGAGCCGCGCCGGCCCGGTGCGCGACGGCCATGGTATCATCGCGCGAGCCGCCGTCGCAGACGACGACGTTCAGGCGCAGGCAGCGTTCATCGCCTGCCAGCGCGGCGATGGTGCCTCCGAGGGTCGATGCCGCATCGAGCGTCGGGATGACGACATCGATCGCGATCTTCACGTTCGGCCTTCAGGCGCTGCAGGCGCCGCCGCCCAGAACGCAGAACTTCGCGCAGTGCGGATGGTTGAGGCGCACGGGGCTCACGCTCTCCGCCAACGTCTCTCCGAGCTCGAACTGTGGATCATAGGGCAGCAGCGTGCAGGCGACGACGGCGGGCCGCGGTGCGCCCCGCCGCTTCACCACCATGCGTGCGGTGGCGCACATGACGCTGTCGGGCGACCTGCCCAGGATGCCCCAGCAGGCCGTGGTGATCTCCGGGACGTCGACCGTGGCATCCATCTCGGGAAACAGCACGAGAGTCGTCGGATCGTGGGCATCGATCGCGATGCCGAGCTCGGCGAACAGCCGGGCATAGCCTGCGCGCATCTGCTCCTCGCTTTCATCGGAGAAGCGTCGTCCGGCGACGTGGATCGAGAAGCCGGAGCGTGCCAGCCAGACCAGGCCGTCGATGGCGGGCTGCCAGGTCCGCTCGCCGCGCTCGGCCTCGTGCAGGCTGCTCGCATGGTGGTCGAGCGAGACTCGGAGAGTGAGGTTGCGACCGTGCCGCGCCAGCAACCCGAGCAGGGCGGCTTTCATCCTGGCCATCGGCTTCATGGCGTTGGTCAGAACCATCGCCTGCAGGCCGCGCGACAGCACGTCCTCCAGCATGGCCGGAAGCTCGCGATTCATGAACGGCTCGCCGCCGGTGAAGCCGATCAGCCGCGTCGCGTGGCCGTCGCGCCCGATCTCGTCGAGATAGGCGGCGACCTCGGCCGCCGAGAGATAGGCCAGGCGGTCGTTGCGCGGCGAGGATTCGATGTAGCAGTTGCGGCAGGTCACGTTGCAGAGCGTGCCGGTGTTGAACCACAGCGTCTCGAGGGCCCTGAATCTGACCAGGGCGCGCTCCTCGCCCCGGGCCGTGACCAGCACATCGCGGAATTTACCGGGATCAAGGGCAATCGATGCCATCGACTCGCTCCTGCAAGAGGTGACCCCATTATAGGGCAGATGCCGTCGGTTCAGAGGCCCAGCGCACGGCCCATCTGGCGCCACGGCAGCGGCAGCAGGGAGATCAGCGCCAGCAGGCCGAAGCCCAGGATCACCGCACCCGAGCAGCGGTTGAGCCACAGCAGGCCGAGGCCGGTGAAGCGCGCGCGCAGCGACACGGAGGCGGCGCAGATGATGGTCCACCAGGCGAGCGCGCCGCAGAACACCGCCGCAACCAGCAGCGCGGCGTCGGGCAGGCTGGCGCCGACGCCGGCGAGGTCGCGCCCGGCGAAAGCGGCGCCGAACGCCATGACCGTCAGCGGATTGAAGACCGTGATGAAGAAGCTCGACGTGGCGTAGTGGACGTGCGTGGCGATGCGATGCTCCTGGTCGTCGGCGACGGGATCGCCGACGGCGCGCGGCCGATGGTGCATCGTCGACCAGCCCATGACCACCAGCACGATGCCGCCGATGCCGAGCAGCCATCCCTCGCGCTCGGTGACGAAGTCCCGCACGAAGGCGAGGCCGAAGGCGGCCACTGCGCCGAACACCGCATCGCCCAGGGCCGCGCCGACGCCGGTCATGTAGCCTGCCATGGCGCCGACGGTGATCGACCGGCGGATGCAGAGGGCGGCGGCCGGTCCGACCGGGACGGCGATCAGGAAGCCGATGGCTGCGCCCTCGATGGCGAGCGAGATCGGGTCGTATTCGAAACCCGGAACGATCATCGGCCCGCCTAGAGCCTTTCGGCGGCGAAGCGCAGGTTCGGTGCCACCAGCCCGTCCTGCGCCGCCACGAGCTGCAGCTCGCGCTCGGCGAGCGCCTTGGTGACTTCCAGTACGGCGAAGATCGAAGAGGCGGCGCGGCCGAGCGCCTCGCCGGGATCGCCGGTCGCGATCCAGTGGGCGGCGAACAGCGCCGCGACCGTGTCGCCTGTGCCGTTGGGCGCGACCTCGAAGCCGATCAGCGGCGTCGCGATCCGCCACGCGGCGTCCCGCGACACGGCCAGCATCTCGATCTGGTCGTGCGGCGCGTCGGACCGACGCAGGCTGGTGACCAATACGAGGCGCGGACCGGCGAGCAGCAAGCGTGCGGCAGCAAGCGCCTCGGCCATGGTCGTCACCTTGCGGCCCGTCAGATGCTCGAGCTCGAAATGGTTGGGCGTCACCAGGTCGGCGCCAGGTATCGCCCGTTCGCGGAAGAAGGCATCGATGCCGGGACGGACATAGATTCCGGTATCGACATCCCCGAGGACGGGATCGCAACACCACACGGCGCGTGGATTGGCCGCCCGCACGCGCCGTGCAGTGTCGAGCACGACGTCGCCCAGGGCAGCGTCGCCGACATAGCCCGTCAGAAAGGCGTCGCAGCGCGAGAGCATGCCCAATGCCTCGATGCCGGCCACGATCTCCGCGACCTGCTCGGCGGGTGCCGTACGGCCGCGCCAGGCGCCATAGCCGGTATGGTTCGAGAACTCGACCGTGTTGACCGCCCAGACCTCGTGGCCCAATCGTTGCAATGGAAAGGTCGCAGCCCGGTTGCCGACATAGCCGTAGGCAACGTGGCTCTGAAGCGAGAGGAAGCGCATGGACGGCGGCACCTTGCCACAAGGAAGTCCGTCATTATAGTCCGCCGCGTTCTTCGGGAGCCTGATCGATGTCAAAGACCGTTCGCCCGCGCCGCAGCGTTCTCTATATGCCGGGCGCCAACACGCGTGCGCTGGAGAAGGCGCGCACGCTGCCGGCTGATGCGCTGATCTTCGACCTCGAGGACGCCGTCGCGCCCGATGCCAAGGAGGCGGCCCGCACCAACGTCGTGCTGGCGGCGGACAGCAAGGCGTACGGCAAGCGGGAGATCGTCATCCGCTGCAACGGGCTTGCCACGCCCTGGGGCGCCGCCGACATCGAGGCCATCGCCCAGTCGGGCGCCGACGCCATCCTGGTGCCCAAGGTCGAGAGCGCGGCCGAGGTGACCCATGTCGTGTCGCTGCTCGATACGGCCGGCGCGCCCGCGACCATGGCGGTCTGGGCGATGATGGAGACGCCGAAGGGCGTCCTGCGCGCCGAGGAGATCGCCGGCGCCCATCCGCGGCTGGCCGTCTTCGTCATGGGCACCAACGACCTCGTGAAGGACATGCGGGCGCGTCACACGCCGATGCGCCTGCCCATGGTCACCGCGCTCGGCATCGCCATGCTGGCGGCGCGTGCCTACGGCCTCACCATCCTCGATGGCGTCTACAACGACATCCAGGATGCCGAGGGGTTCCGCGCCGTCTGCCAGCAAGGCCTCGAGATGGGCTTCGACGGCAAGACGCTGATCCATCCCACGCAGGTCGCGCCGTGCAACGAGGTCTTCGCGCCGTCGGCTGGCGAGCTCGAGACGGCGCGCAGGATCGTCGCCGCGTTCAAGGCGGCGCAGGCGGAGGGCAAGGGCGTCGTGACGGTCGACGGCCGCATGATCGAGAACCTGCATGTCGAGCAGGCCGAACGCGCCCTCTCGCTCGATGCGGCGATCCGGGAACTGCAGGCCGCAGCCTGAGAGAAGGAGCGCGAGCGCAGCATGAGCGACAAGAGCAGGGCCTCGGCCGGCAACTTCTTCGAGGATTTCAAGGTCGGCCAGGAGATCGTGCACGCCACGCCGCGCACGCTGACCGAGGCCGATGCGGCGCTGAACGTCGCGCTCTACGGCTCGCGCTTCGCCATCAACTCGTCGGACGAGTTCGCGCGCGCGATCGGCCTGCCGCGCGCGCCGCTCGACGACCTGCTGGTCTTCCATGTGGTGATCGGCAAGACCGTGCCCGACATCTCGCTCAATGCCGTGGCCAACCTGGGCTACGCCGAATTCCGCTGGGGCGTGCCGGTCTATCCCGGCGATACGTTGTCGGCGCGGTCCACGGTGCTCGGCCTGCGCGAGAACTCCAACAGGACCAGCGGCGTGGTCTGGGTGCGCTCGACCGGCACCAACCAGAAGGGCGAGATGGTGCTGGACTATGTCCGCTGGGTGATGGTGCACAAGCGCGATCCGGCGGCAGCCGTCGCGCCGGCGGTCGTGCCGAAGACGGCGCCGTCGGTCGCGCCGTCGGACCTGATCGTCCCGGCCGGCCTGAACCTTGCAGCCTACGACGATGTCGCGGCCGGCTCGCCGCACCGCTGGGAGGACTACGAGGTGGGCGAGCGCATCGACCATGTGAGCGGCATCACGGTCGAGGATTCCGACCACATGTTCTCGACGCGCCTCTATCAGAATACCGCACGCGTGCACTTCGACGCATTCGCCGGGAAGAACACCCGCTTCGGGCGTCGCCTGGCCTATGGCGGCCACGTCATCTCCCTGGCGCGGGCGCTGTCGTTCAACGGCTTCGCCAATGCCTTCCGGGTCGCCGCCTTCAACGCCGGCAGCCATGTCGGACCGACCTTCGGCGGCGACACGATCTATGCGTGGTCGGAAGTGCTCGAGAAGGCGGCGGTGCCGGCGCGCGACGATGTCGGAGCATTGCGAGTGAGAATGATTGCAGCCAAGGATTGCCCCTGCGATGCCTGGCCGGGCAAGCAGGCGGACGGAAAATATCATCCCGCCGTCGTGCTCGATCTCGACCATTGGCTGCTGCTGCCGCGTCGATAGGCGAATTTGTCTGGAGAATCCGGGGCTTAACGCACGCACTGCAGCGACTTTCATTGACTTGAGGCGGTGCGGCGCTAAAAACAGCGCAGCCGTTCAAGGCAATCGAGGTTTTTTGCGGATGAGCGTCGCCAACCGGCCGGTCCATCGGCCCCTGTCCCCGCATCTCCAAGTGTACCGGCCGCAACTCACGTCGGTCCTGTCCATCCTGCATCGCGCCACGGGGATCGCGCTGTCGGTCGGCGCTCTCTACCTTGCCCTCTGGGTGATCTTCGCTTCGGCGAGCCCGCAGACCTACGCCCACTTCCAGGGCTTCAACGCCTCGATCCTGGGGCGCATCGTGCTGGGCGGCTGGCTGTTCTGCGTCTTCTTTCATCTGTGCAACGGCATCCGGCACCTGTTCTGGGATGCCGGCTACGGCTTCGAGCTGAAGGATGCCTATCGCAGCGGCTGGATCGTCGTCGGCGTGTCGGCGGCCGCGACGGTCGTGTCGTGGATCGTCGGTCTCAGCCTGGCGTGAGGAGGAACCGATGAACCGCGATCTCCGGAGCCCGCTTGCCCGCGCCCGCGGCCTCGGCTCGGCCAAGGACGGGCTGCACCACTGGTGGGCGCAGCGGCTGACCGCCGTGGCGCTGATCCCGCTCGTCGTCTGGTTCGCCGTCTCGCTGGTGATGCTGAGTGGGGCCGACTACGCGGTCGTGCGCGCCTGGATCGGCTCGCCCGTTGTCATGGTGCTGCTGATCCTGACCATTGCCATCGGCCTGCATCACGGTCAGTTGGGCATGCAGGTCGTGATCGAGGACTATATCCATAGCGACGGCTGGAAGCTCACCTGGATCATCCTTGTCCGCTTCCTCGCCGCATTGTTCGGGCTGGCCGCCATCGTGGCCATCCTGCGTATCGGATTCGGAGGCTGAAATGGCCGAGGCTGGCAGCGGCAAGAGCAACGGCTCGACGGCGGGCACGATCACGATCGGCGGCACGGCCTACAGCGTCATCGACCACGAGTACGACGTGGTCGTGGTGGGCGCCGGCGGATCGGGGCTGCGCGCGACCTTCGGCATGGCCAACAAGGGCTTCAAGACGGCCTGCATCACCAAGGTGTTCCCGACGCGCAGCCACACCGTCGCGGCGCAGGGCGGCATCTCGGCGGCGCTGGGCAACATGGGACCCGACGACTGGCGCTGGCACATGTACGACACCGTCAAGGGGTCGGACTGGCTGGGCGACCAGGATGCCATCGAATACATGTGCCGCGACGGCATCCCGGCCATCATCGAGCTGGAGCATTTCGGCGTGCCGTTCAGCCGCACGCCCGAAGGCAAGATCTACCAGCGGCCGTTCGGCGGCATGACGACGGAATTCGGCAAGGGCATCGCGCACCGCACCTGCGCGGCGGCCGACCGCACCGGCCATGCCATCCTGCACACGCTCTACCAGCAATCGCTGCGCAACCACGCCGAATTCTTCATCGAGTACTTCGCGCTCGACCTGATCATGGACGAGGGCGTCTGCCGCGGCGTCATGGCTTGGAACCTCGACGACGGCACGATCCATCGCTTCCGCGCGCATCGCACGGTGCTGGCGACGGGCGGCTACGGCCGCGTCTACCAGACCGCGACCTCGGCCCATACCTGCACGGGCGACGGCGGCGCCATGGTGCTGCGTGCCGGCCTGCCGCTGCAGGACCTAGAGTTCGTGCAGTTCCACCCTACCGGCATCTACGGCGCGGGTTGCCTGATCACCGAGGGCGTGCGCGGCGAGGGCGGCTACGTGACCAACGCCAGCGGCGAGCGCTTCATGGAGCGCTATGCGCCGTCGGCCAAGGACCTCGCCTCGCGCGACGTGGTGAGCCGCTCGATGACCATCGAGATCCGCGAGGGCCGAGGCTGCGGTCCCAACAAGGATTACATCGAGCTGCATGTCGAGCATCTCGATCCGAAGGTGATCCACGAGCGCCTGCCGGGCATCGCCGAGACGGCACGGATCTTCGCCGGCGTCGACGTCACGCGCCAGCCGATCCCGATCCTGCCGACCTGCCACTACAATATGGGCGGCATCCCGGCGAACTATCACTGCGAGGCCATGACGGTGAAGGACGGCGATCCGTTCTATGCCGTGCCGGGCCTGATGGCGCTGGGCGAGGCGGCCTCGATCGGCGTGCACGGCGCCAACCGTCTGGGCTCCAACTCGTTGCTCGAGCTGGTCGTGTTCGGCCGCTCGGCCGCCAACCGTGTTGCAGAGCAGCTGACGCCCGGCGCGCCGCACAAGCAGATCAGGAACGCCGGTGAGGAGGCAGTGGCCCGTCTCGACAAGATGCGTCATGCCAAGGGCAGCACGCCGACGGCGGAGCTGCGGGCGCTGATGCAGAAGACCATGCAGAACGACTGCGCGGTGTTCCGTACCACCAAGAGCCTCGCCGAAGGCTGCGCCAACATGGACAAGGTGTTCGCCGGCAAGGATGACATCCGCGTCAAGGACCGCTCGATGATCTGGAACTCCGATCTCATGGAGACGCTGGAGTTCCAGAACCTGATCCTGCAGGCGATGGGCACCATCTACTCGGCGGCCAACCGGCACGAGAGCCGCGGCGCCCACGCGCACGAGGACTTCCCCGAGCGCGACGACAAGAACTGGCTGAAGCACACGGTCGTGTGGGTCGACGAGGCGACCGGCAAGACCCGTATCGACTATCGTCCGGTCAACCTGCAGCCGATGAGCAACGACGTCCAGTCGTTCCCGCCCAAGGCCCGGGTGTACTAGGCCCGTCCGACTGGCGCGTTCGGAGTTCGAGAGGAAGCGATGGCTGAGTTTGCACTGCCCGCCAATTCCAAGATCGGCGTCGGCGACACCTACAAGGCTTCGGGGGCCAAGAACATCAAGACCTTCAAGGTCTATCGCTGGACGCCGGAGGACGGGAAGAACCCGCGTGTCGACACCTACGAGGTCGACATGGATGCCTGCGGCCCGATGGTCCTGGACGCGCTGATCAAGATCAAGAACGAGATCGACAGCTCGCTGACCTTCCGCCGATCCTGCCGCGAAGGCGTATGCGGGTCGTGCGCCATGAACATCGACGGCACCAACACGCTGGCCTGCACCAAGTACATCTCGGACGTGAAGGGCGACGTGAAGATCTATCCGCTGCCGCACATGCCGGTGGTCAAGGATCTGGTGCCCGACCTCAACGTGCCGTACGCGCAGCTCTCCTCGATCGAGCCGTGGCTGAAGTCGGCCACCCAGCCGCCGACCCGCGAGCGGCTGCAGTCGCCGGAGGAGCGCGCCAAGCTCGATGGGCTGTGGGAGTGCATCCTGTGCTTCTGCTGCTCGACCTCGTGCCCGTCCTACTGGTGGAACGGCGAGCGCTATCTCGGCCCGGCGATCCTGCTGCAGGCCTATCGCTGGCTGGCCGACAGCCGCGACGAGGCCAAGGGCGAGCGCCTCGACCAGCTCGAGGATCCGTTTCGGCTCTATCGCTGCCACACGATCATGAACTGCACCAAGACGTGCCCCAAGCATCTGAACCCGGCAAAGGCCATCGCCGAAATCAAGAAGCTGATGGTCGAGCGGACGATCTAGAGGCCCGTTCTTTGCTATGCTGACCCCGTCACAAGGAAAGGGGTCAGGGATGCTTCACAAATTCTTCGTCGCTGCGGCGCTCTCAGGCGCTGCGGCTTTCGCGGCGGCCCCCGCCTCCGCCGGCCAGACTCTCGACGCCGTCAAGAGCAAGGGCTTCGTGCAGTGCGCGGTCAATACCGGGCTTGCCGGCTTCTCGATGGCCGACAGTCAGGGCAAATGGACCGGCCTCGACGTCGATCTCTGCAGGGCGATCGCCGTGGCCCTATTCGGCGATGCCTCCAAGGCCAAGTTCACGCCGACGACCGCGCAGCAGCGCTTCGTTGCCCTGCAGTCGGGCGAGGTCGACGTCATCACGCGCAACGCGACGCAGACCCTGCTGCGCGACACGTCGCTGGGCTTCAACATCGCCGGCGTCAATTTCTATGACGGGCAGGGTTTCATGGTGCCGACCAAGACCGGCATCAAGAGCGCCAAGGAACTGAACGGCGCCACGATCTGCGTGCAGCCCGGCACCACCACCGAGCTCAACCTCGCGGACTATTTCCGCAAGAACAAGATGACCTTCAAGCCGGTGCTGATCGAGAAGCTCGACGAACTGCTGCAGGCCTACGCGGCCGGCCGCTGCGACGCCTATACGACGGACGCCTCGGGACTCGCCGCGGTGCGCGCCGGCCAGCTGGCCGGCAAGGGCGAGCACACGATCCTGCCCGAGCGCATCTCGAAGGAGCCGCTCGGTCCGATCGTCCGCCATGGCGACGACCAGTGGTTCGACATCGTGAAGTGGACGCTAATGGGCATGATCGAAGCCGAGGAGATGGGCATTACCTCGCAGAACGTCGACGAGATGCTCAAGAGCGACGATCCCCAGATCAAGCGCTTCCTCGGCGTGACGCCGGGCTACGGCAAGGCGCTCGGGCTCGACGAGAAGTGGATGTACAACGTCATCAAGCAGATCGGGAACTACGGCGAGAGCTTCGAGCGCAATGTCGGCACGAGCACGCCGCTGAAGCTCGAGCGCGGCCAGAACGCGCTGTGGACCAACGGCGGTCTGCTCTACGCGATCCCGTTCCGCTGATCGCCGGAGGCGCGCCACCGGCGTGACGCGCCTCCTGGCCTTACGGCTGCCGGTCGAAACGCATCTTCTTGATGCGGCCGGTCGAGACCTCGAGCGCGACGATGCGGCCTCCGCCGTCGCGCACCAGATGGGCGAGCTGGGTCGCGGTGATCCAGCCCATGGGCATCTCGGTTTCCACCGTATCCGCGTCGACCCCGCGCAGCGTCCAGGCGAGTCCGCTCGCGATCAGCGGTCCGCTCACCGCCACCTGCCAGCCGTCGCCGTCCCGCGTGATCGCCCAGGTCGCCCCGCTGTCGGCGGAGGCATAGGTTCCGACGAGGTCCGCCGGTACCGGTGTCCGTTCGCCGAGCTTCGCGAAGGGCAGCACCCGGCCGGCACCCAGATCCACTTGCAGCCCGCCCTTGCCGTCGGGTTGCAGCGCGAACTCGAACGAGCCGCGCTCGGCCGCGAGCCAGCCATCGGCGCGCCGCCCGAGCACGAAGGGCAGGCCGTTCTGCGTCACCGTTGCCTCGTCGTTGCGCCAGGCAAGGTCGAACAGGGACGGCTCGGCGGCATTGAACCAGGTGCCGGCCAGCGGGGCGATCTCGGCTTCGGTGATGGGCGCGGGCGCCGGCTTCAGGCGCGGGTCGCCCGCCAGCAGGAGCGTGGCGATCGCCCGCGCCTGGCGCCACGGATCGATGCTGCCGAGATTGGCGATCACGACCACCGTAAGGTCGACTTGCGGCAGGCGCAGCAGCTCGGTGCGGAAGCCCGGCCACAGGCCGCCGTGGCCGATCGTCTCCAGCCCGCGCAGCTCGTCGGATTGCACGCCGCGGCGGTACCTGTTGACGTGTCCGCCGGTGAGCGGCGCGTCGGCCACGAGCTGCGACGGCAGGTCCTTCGGCAGCAGTGACGGCTGGTCGTAGTGCCGGCTCCAGATCAGCAGGTCCTCCACCGTCGAGATCAAGCCGCCTTCACCGCCCTGCGGATAGGCATGGGCGGCCCGGCGGAAGCCGCTCTTGGCGTCGCCCAGATATCCGTTCGCCAGGCGCGGCACGACGGTATCGATCTCCGGCGCCAGCAGGGTGCTGGTCATGCCGAGCGGTCGGAAGATGCGTTCCGCCAGGAAGTCTCCCAGTTTCTGCCCCGACAGCTTCTCGATGATGGCGCCGAGCAGGAGGAAGTTGGTGTTGCTGTAGAGGAAACGGCTGCCCGGCTCGAAGTTCAGGTGGGCGCTGCGAGCGCAGGCGGCCAGCAGCTCCTCGGGCCGCACCGGCTTGTCGAGCCCATGGCCACCCAGCCGCAGCAGCTCGAGGAAGTCGGCAAGGCCTGAGGAATTGCGCATCATCTGGTCGATGGTGACCGGCAGCGGCTTCAGGCTCTCGATGTAGGTGTGCGGCGGCGCCGACAGGTCGAGCTTGCCTTCCTGGGCCAGCATCAACGCCGCGGTGACGGTGAACTGCTTGCTCACGGAGGCGATGCGGAAGCGCGTCGTCGGAACGATCGGCACGCCCAGTTCGATGCTGGCAAGGCCGTAGCCCTTGCACAGCTCGACAGAACCGCCTTGCATGACGGCGACGACGGCACCCGGCGAGCCAGGCGCGGTGTAGCGCTCGAACAGCTGATCGACGCGGTGTTCGAGGGCGAGGGAAGCGATCTGTTTCGACATGACAGGCAGTCAATCCAAGCGGCTCGCACTTGTAAAGGCGAGGCGCTACCGTGCGGCGAACACGGGAGGAACACCGCAATGGACCGGCGCTTCGTCAAGGTCGAGAAGGGGCTGGGACCCCAGGGCCGCATCGCCATCGTGCGCTTCGATCGCGGCGACAACGTCAACGCCTTCAGCCAGCAGGCCATGCGCGAGCTACGCGACGTCACGCGCGACTTCGAGGACGACCTCGAGACGTCGGTGGTGATCCTGGCCGGCTCGGCGCGAGCCTTCTCCGCCGGGTTCGATCTGAAGGATCCGGAAGGCCGCGCCCGCGATTCGCTGTCGATCGGCGAGCGCATCCATCGCCAGCGGCTTGGGCCGAAGATGTCCAAGGCCTGGGAGGACATGGACCAGGTCACCATCGCGGCGATCGAGGGCCACTGCATCGGCGGCGGCGCGGCGCTGGTCGTGGCGCTCGACTTCCGCTTCTGCGGGAAGAGCGCGCATTTCCGTATCCCCGAGGTCGAGCTCGGCATGAACATGAGCTGGGGCTCGATCCCGCGCATGCTGGCGCTGATGGGGCCGGCGCGGACCAAGCAGGCAGTCATCCTGGCCTCCGACCGCATCTCGGCTGCCGACGCTCTCGATTGGGGCCTGGTGGAGAAGGTGGTCGATGACGGCCAGGCGCTTGCGGCTGCGCTGGCCTTCGCCGAACGCGTCGCATTGCAGCCACCGCTGCCGGTGCGCATGACCAAGGCGACCGTGAACCGCCTCGCCAACGCCCTGCATGATCTCGGCTCGCACATGGACGCCGACCAGAACGTGCTGACCGGGCTGACGGAGGACTACAAGGAGGGCACGACGGCCTTTCGCGAGAAGCGCCGGCCCGTCTTCAAGGGACGCTGAGGATCAGATCTTGCGGGTCGGGAGCTGATCCAGCACGGCCTGCCGCTGCGTGTCGTCGAGCATCGCCCAGCGACCGATCTCCTCGATGGTGCGCCTGCAGCCAAGGCAGAAGCCGGACTTGCGGTCGAGCGTGCAGATGCCGATGCAGGGTGACATCACGCGTCGCAAGGGCGGGGGACCGTCACCCATCGCGGGAAGCCATGCGGGTCAGGACTTCTTGCTGAGCTCGGAGAGCTGGTTCTGCAGCTCGTCGAGCTTGCGCTTCAGATCGTCGATGGCCGCGTCGCTCGGCGGTCCCACGGCCGGCGTCTCCGGCTTCACTGCCACCGGCTCCTGGCCGTTGGCTGCCGCTGGCGCGGGCTGGTTGCCCGGTCCAAGCTGGAAGGGATTGAACATTCGGATGGCCTGCTCGAACATTGCCATGTTCTGCTTGCCCATCGATTCGAACTGCTGGAAGGGGTTGAACCCGAAGGCATTCTGCAGGTAGCGCCGCATCTGCTCCTGGTTGCGCGCGAACTGGGTCATCGACATCTCGAGATATTGCGGCACCACGCCCTGCAGGCTGTCGCCGTAGAACGAGATGAGCTGCCGCAGGAACGGGATCGGCAGCAGCGTCTGGCCGCCCTTGCTCTCTTCCTCGAAGATGATCTGCGTCAGCACGGAGCGCGTGATGTCGTCGCCGGTCTTCGCGTCGTAGACGACGAAGTCGGTCTTGTCCTTCACCATCTGCGAGAGATGATCGAGGGTCACATACGCTGAAGTCGCCGTATTGTAGAGCCGCCGGTTCGCGTACTTCTTGATCACCACCGGAGCGGCTTTGGGTCCGCCTTCGGGTCCTGCCTGATCGGCCATTACGCTTCGCTCCCTAGCGGACGCGGGTGAACATGCGTTTACACAGTTGAACAACCTTAGCGCCGATGCCGCAGTGCGACAAGGAGCGCTTTGAACACGCAAAAGAAGCATCCATGTGGCGGTGCTATAGTTGGCCATGGCCTCGGAAAACGACGACTCGGGCGATATCGATCGACTGGCACGGCGTTACCTCGACCTCTGGCAGAACCAGCTGGCCGGGCTCGCGGCCGACCAGGCGCTGACTGAACAGATTGCCCGCCTTTTCGCCGCTGCGAATGCGCAAATCGCGGCAGCCATGCAGGCGACCCAGGGAGCACGTCATGCAGCCCAGCCCTCCTCCTCCCAGCCCTCCTCCTCGACTGGGACCTCGTCCGCTGCCGCTGCATCTGGGCACGGCGCTGATGACATGGGCGAGCTCGCAAAGCGCGTGGAAGCTCTGGAGGCCCGCGTCGCCGAGCTCGAAGCCCGACTCCGCGGCGGCGCCTGACGCGATCGCGGCACTGCTGCCGGAGATCGCCGGCCTCGAAGCGAAGGTTGGCGCCGGCGCCTTCGAAGCCGCCCTGCAGCGCGAGGTCGGGCGCCGGCTGGCGCGGCTGGCGGATGGCGTCATGGCCTATCGTCACCATGATGTTCAACGTACACTCGAGACGCCCCCCGCGGTGTGGCAGGAGGGCAATACGCGCCTGTTCGACTACGGCGTCACGCATCGCATCGCCCGCCGCCGCGGCACGCGCGCGGTCCTCGTCGTGCCCTCGCTCATCAATCGCTGGGAGGTGCTCGACCTCACCGCCGAGAAAAGTCTCCTGCGCGCCATGACCGCGCAGGGGCTGCGGCCCTACCTGATCGACTGGGGCACGCCGGACGCGGAGGAACGCGCCTTCGACTGCACGGCGTACGTGGCGCGCCTGGAGCGTGCGCTGGGCTATGTCACGCGTCGCGCGCGCCGGGCGCCGGCCGTGATGGGCTATTGCATGGGGGGCACGCTCGCGGTGGCCCTGGCGGCGCGCCGGCCGCGCAGCGTCGCCGGGCTGGCGCTGCTCGCGGCGCCATGGGACTTCCATGCCGATCGCACCGGCCATGCTTTCCTGCTGTCGGCCGGCCCGGCCCTGGCGGAATTCGCCGACAAGGCGGGCGAGCTGCCGGTCGACGTGCTGCAGACGCTGTTCTGGTCGCTCGATCCCTGGCTTGCGGTCAAGAAGTTCGGGCGGTTCCTCGGCATGGATCAGGAAGGCGAACCGGCACGCGAGTTCGTGCTGCTCGAGGACTGGCTGAATGATGGCCCGCCGCTCGCCGGGCCGACGGCCCGCGAATGCCTCGTGGGATGGTACGGTGAGAACCTTCCGGGCACCGACCGGTGGACGGTCGGCGGGCGGCGCATCGTGCCGTCCAGGATGAAGGTGCCGTCGCTGGTCGTGATCCCGTCCGGCGATCGCATCGTGCCACCGCTGTCGGCGGCGGCACTCGCGGATCCCAAGCGCGGCCTGAAGCACGCCACCCGCATCGACGTTCCGCTCGGCCATATCGGCATGGTGGTGAGCAGCCGTGCGCGCGAGCGGTGCTGGACGCCGTTGATCGACTGGCTGCACGACATTCCGGCCAAGCGACCGGCAAGACGGCCGGCGAAGCGGGTGCGATGACGATCAGCTCCACCGACCGACGCCCGACCGGACAGCGAGGCGTCGACTGGCGCGAGCCGGCGGCCTGGTCGGTGCTGTTCGCCGTCTCCGTGTTCGCGCATGCCCATGTCGAGGTTGCGAACGAGGCGAGCCGTGGCGACCCCATCACCTTCGGACGTGCCCTCGCCATCGAACTGACCAGCCATCTTGTGGTCGCGGCCATGCTGCCGGCGCTCTACTGGATGCATCGCCGCTGGCCGGTTGCCGGCGGGGTGCGCAACCTCGCCGTTCATGCAGTGGCTGTCCTGCCTTTCAGCGTCATCCATACGGTCGGCATGGCCGCGCTGCGCCTGCTGTGGTTCTCGGGCATCCTCGGCCAGGCCTACAGCTTTCCCATCACCGCCGAGCGGCTGGGCTACGAATTCGCCAAGGACATCGTGACCTACGGCATGCTGAGCGCGGGGGTGCTCGCCTTTCGCCATCTGTTCGGGCGTGCTGCGGCGGCTCATGCCGGGGAGCCGACGCCGGCCATGGAGCCGATATCCGCGCCATCCCGGGAACCGGCCGCGACGCCGCTGCCGGAACGCTTCGCGGTGCGCAAGCGCGGACGGGAAATCATGGTCGAGGTGGTCGACATCGACTGGATCGAGGCCGCGGGCAACTATGCCGTGCTGCATGTCGGTGGCGAGACGCTGGAGATCCGCTCCTCCCTGACCCGCCTCGAAGGGGAGCTCGACCCGAAGCGCTTCGTCCGGGTCCACAAGTCCTATGTGGTCAATATCGCACGCGTGGCCGAGGTGACGCCGTGGGTGAGCGGCGACTGGCGCATCCGGCTGCAGGATGGGGCCGAGATCAATCTCAGCCGGCGTTACCGCCAGCGCTTCGAGGCGTTGGCGCCGGTCCGCAGCTGAGAGCCTGCGCCGCCCGTCCCGGCGTGGTCGCCGGTCGTCCCAGGGAGGTCGCCGGTCGTCACAAATAACAGCAGGGTCAATGGCTTGGCGGGTAGGCAGGCGGGAGCAGAGACCTTCCTACCGGTGCTCCCATGACCTCTTCCCGTCGTGCCGATCTCGACTGGCTGCGCGTCCTCGCCTTCGGCCTGCTGATCGCCTACCACGCCGGCATGGCGTGGTCGGGCTGGAACTGGCATCTCACCGATGCCGACAGCATGCCCTGGCTGCGGGAAGTCATGCGCTTCCTAAACCGCTGGCGCATGCCGCTGATCTTCCTGGTCTCGGGGGCGGCGATCGTCCTGGCCTTGGGAAGCCGTCCGCCCGCGGCCTTCGTCCGCGACCGGCTGCGGCGCATCGGCCTGCCGCTGGCTTTCGGCATGCTCGTGATCGTCCCGCCACAGGTCTATCTCGAACGATCGTATCGCGGGCAGTTCCAGGGATCGTTCCTGCAGTGGCTGCCGCATGCCTTCGACGGTGGTGCCTACCCGGCGGGCAATTCGAGCTGGCACCATCTGTGGTTCCTGGCCTACGTGCTGGTCCTCACCCTCGTGCTTCTGCCGGCCTTCCTCTGGATGCGCCGCGCGGGCGCCAGGTCGGTTCTCGCAAGGGCGACGACGTGCGCGGCCCGGATGGGCCTGCAGTGGACGGGCGTCCTGCCGCTGGCGGCCTCGATCCTGTGGCTGGCGCCGCTGTCGTCCAACCCCAACGGCCTCGTCGGCGACTGGCACGGGCTCGTCTATTACGGCGCGCTGCTGCTCTACGGCGCCCTGATCTACGGTTCACCGGCGCTGCTGGCTGCTCTCGAGCGCCAGCGCTGGGCGTCGGTCGCGGTCGGCATCGCCGCCTATGCCGCGCTGTTCTCGTGGTTTCTCGGCGGTACCATCCGGCCGGTGATCGCCGAGGTCGACCGTCCAGCCTACGCCCTGCTGTCGGCGCTCAATACGATGGCGTGGCTGTTTGCCATCGTGGGCTTCGCCCGGCGCCACCTGACGGCGCGCCCGGCCTTCCTCGGCGAGGCCACCGAGGCGGTCTATCCCTTCTACATCCTCCATCAGACCGTGACGGTGATCGCCGTATACTGGCTGCTGCGGCTGGGTATGCCGCCACTCGCCGGCTTCGTTCTCGCAATGCTGTCGACGCTCCTCGGGACTTCGGCGATCTACCTGATCCTGGTGCGGCCGATCGGCTTCGTGCGGCCGTTCTTCGGCCTCAAGGCTACGTCCGTCACGCCGGCTGTCGCGTCCCGTCTGCGGGTGTGAGCGCACCGGACTCGGTCACGATCATGTCCATCGGCACGTCGTGGGGCTGCGGGAAGATCGTGCGGATCGCCTGGGCGGCGAATCCGACACCGATGATGCGGGGACGATGGTGAAAGGCGGCCAGCGTGCGGTCGAAGAAGCCGCCTCCATAGCCCAGCCGGTAGCAGGCGGGATCGAAGCCGACCGTGGGAGCGATGACGATGTCGGGCGTCACCGCAACCTCGGTGGACGGCACCGGAATGTTCCAGACGCCAGGCTCGAGAGGGTCGCCCTTCCGCCATGGGCGGAAGACAAGCTGCTCATGCCGCCCCACCACGACCGGCAGCGCGCAGACACCGCCTCGTGCCGCCACCGCCTCGGCCCAGGGACGCAGGTCGGGCTCGCCGCGGAAAGGCCAGTAGAAGCTCGCGATCCGGCCGCACACATCGCCCAGCACTTCGTCGAGCGACCGCGCGATGCGTCTGGACAGCTGCCGCCGCTGCGCCGCGGGGATCGCCTGCCGCAGGGCGATCAGTCTCTGCCGCTCGGCTTTGCGCCAGCGCATCACGTCGATCCGCTGTTGCCGATCGATCTCCGGCATGACGGCGCCGGTCAGCGGATCGAGCCGGTGCATGAGGCAAGGCGACGAGGCGTACTCTGATTCCATCCCGCAGGGCGTGTTGTCGTTGTCGGCGGGCTTCATCGGGCGTCTCCCGCCAGGCTCCGAGGGTCGATGGAGTTGGCGAGGGTGATGTTGGCGACGTGGGAGGACAGCATGTGGCTGAGATCGGCCTGCAGGGCGGCGTCGCGGACTTTGGGAAGCAGCTCGCGAAGCTTGCGCACGACCCAACCCTGCCCTCGATTGAGGAAGGCGATGCGTGCGGCCGGATCGCCGATGGCCATGGCCTTTTCGTAGAAGGCTCCCATGCGTGGCGAAGCCGTCCCGCCGGCGCTCCGGATGCGCCGCAGGAGCATCGCGCACCAGCGCGCCTCGTCATGCTGGATATGCTGCAGCAGTTCGGCGACCGCGGGAACCTTGATGCTGCGGGCCGTCTCGAGGGCAACCCGCGCGCCGGCGCGTTCGGCCTCGAGCAGTTCGTTCAGGCTGGCGATCAGGTCCTCCGGCGCGACGAGGGGCTCCGCCGTCGAAGCCGCGGGACGGGCGCTGCCCTCCGTTGCGGTCGCGGCCCCCTCGGCCGAGATCCCGGCCTTGCCGTAGAATTCGACGAAGAAGCTGACCGGCCCCACGGGTTCCACTTCGTGCGGTTGTTGCGGCGCCACGATTCCCGGCGCCTCCGGCGTGAGGAGGCGTTCGGATGCGGGTTCCAGATGGCGCAGCAGCAGCCGTCCATCGAGCACGACGATCAGCCCCCATACCGCGTCCTTCGTGACATGGCGCCGTCTCAGGCCCACCGGAATGCTTTCCTGATCGAAGATGGGGGTTCGCCGGTAGGCGATGACATCGTCCGGGAGCGTTTCGACCATGATCGTCATCCTCTCGAAACGAAGATAGGAGCGCCCCAAGGATTTGAATAATGAAGAAATATGGCTCTTAATATCGAAAAATCCGATATTTTCATGGATCGAGCGTATGGATAGCGAGCTGGCACGGACTTTCCTGGCCGTCGTGGCGACCGGCAGCTTCGTCAACGCCGCCGACCGCCTTCATGTCACGCAATCGACCGTGAGCGCCCGCATCCATGCGCTCGAGCGGACGCTGGGCTGCGTGCTGTTCGTGCGGAACAGGGGCGGCACCACCCTCACGGCAGCGGGCCGGCGGTTCCAGAGGCATGCGTCTACGCTCGTGCGTACCGTCGAGCAGGCGCGGCACGACGTGGGCGTTGCCAGGGGCTTCGGCGCGTCGCTGCGCATCGGCGGCCGCTTCGGGCTCTGGGAGCAGTTCCTGCTGCGTTGCCTGCCGGTGATACTGGCCACCGTGCCGCGGATATCCGTGCGCGCGGAGGTGGGCCTCGAAACCGAACTCATGCAGGGACTTGTGCAGGGAAGGCTGGACATCGCCGTCATGTACACGCCGGAGAGCCGGCCCGGACTGAAGGTCGAGCCGCTGTTCGATGAGATGCTCGTCCTCGTTTCGACCGATCCGCAGGCCCGGCCCGAACCGGGCCCGGGCTATGTCTTCATCGACTGGGGGCCGGAGTTCTTCGCACGGCACGCCGCGAGCTTTCCCGACTTCTTCGGCGCCGCCCTGACGGCCAACATCGGATGGCTGGGCCTTCAGCACGTGTTGGAGAATGGCGGGTCGGGCTACTTCCCCCGACGCCTGGTGCGGCCGTATCTGCGGGACCGCCGGCTGACGGTCCTGCCGTCGGCGCCGGATCTCGTGCTGTCCGCCTATCTGGTCCATGCGGCCGCCGCGGATGCCGACGTTGTCGGCCCGGCGCTCGAGGTGATCCGGCAGGCCGGCGTCTCCGAAAGGAGGGTCGTCGCCGACACGGTATGACGATCGTCACGCACCGTGTGCAATATCAGCCAGTGCTTTCGCAGCGAGAGACGGCGGTTCCGGACGGGTCCTTGCCGGTATCGGTGAGCCCCCTGTAAAATCGCGGCGAGGGCGGCACGCAAGGAGGATGTCATGGCTACCGAAATCGTCATCGCGAGCGCTGCGCGCACGCCTATCGGCTCGTTCAACGGCGCACTCGGCGCCGTCCCGGCGCATGACCTCGGCAAGGTCGTCATCAAGGGCGCGCTCGAACGCGCCAACGTGAAGCCGGAAGAAGTCGACGAAGTGATCATGGGACAGATCCTGAGCGCTGCTCAGGGACAGAATCCCGCGCGCCAGGCGGCGGTCAATGCCGGCATCCCCGTCGAGAAGACCGCGCTCGGCATCAACCAACTCTGCGGGTCCGGCCTGCGCGCCGTCGCCTTCGGCTGGCAGGCCATCCGCAACGGCGACGCCTCGATCATGGTGGTCGGCGGCCAGGAGAGCATGAGCCAGGCGCCGCATGCCGCGCACATCCGTGACGGCGTGAAGATGGGCGAGTTCAAGATGGTCGACACCATGCTCAAGGACGGGCTGTGGGATGCGTTCCACGGCTATCACATGGGCAACACCGCGGAGAACGTCGCGCAGAAGTACCAGATCACGCGGGCCGAACAGGACGCCTTCGCCGCCGCGTCTCAGAACAAGGCCGAGGCCGCCCAGAAGTCCGGCCGGTTCAAGGACGAGATCATCCCGGTCACCGTGAAGACCCGCAAGGGCGACGTCGTCGTCGATACCGACGAGTTCCCCCGTCACGGCACCACGGTGGACACGCTCACGAAGCTGCGCCCGGCCTTCAGCAAGGACGGCTCGGTCACGGCCGGCAATGCCTCGGGCATCAACGATGGTGCGGCGGCGCTGGTGCTGATGACCGCCGACGAGGCCAAGAAGCGCGGGATCAAGCCGCTCGCCAAGATCGTGTCCTGGGCCACCACGGGCGTCGATCCGGCGATCATGGGCATCGGCCCGGTCACCGCGACCCAGGCGGCGCTGAAGAAGGCCGGCTGGTCGGTGAAGGATCTTGATCTCGTGGAGGCCAACGAGGCCTTCGCTGCGCAGGCCGTCGCCGTCGGCAAGCAACTCGGTCTCGATCCCGAGAAGCTCAACGTCAATGGCGGTGCGATCGCGCTCGGCCATCCCATCGGCGCTTCGGGCGCACGTGTCCTGACGACCCTGCTCTACGAGATGCAGAAGCGCGACGCCAAGAAGGGCCTTGCCACGCTGTGCATCGGCGGCGGCATGGGCATCGCCATGTGCGTCCAGCGCGACTGAGGATCTCTCACTTCTCAGTCGTATTCCGGCGTCCAGATCCGCTCGCTCTGGCGAACCATCCGACGGCCCTGCTCCTGGGACATCTCCAGGAGCTCGGCGCCGCCGGTGTCGGTGGGCTGCGCCAGCAGGAAGCGCGTCTGGCCGGGCGCCACCGTGACGACCAGCTCGTTGCTGGTCTGAGTGCCGTAGGCGCGCAGATCGTACAGCTTCGGCGACAGGTCGAGCCGCATGTACTTCGAGCCTGCCAGGCCTCCCAGGGGGAGCCGGCCCGACGAGATGTTGATGGGCGGTGCGTCGGCCGGTGCGGGCCCGCGCACGATGTAGAGCGCCGCCTTGCCATCGTTGGCGACGGGGAAGTTCGTCCCATAGGCGTCGTTGGAGCGCGTGAACAGCGACTCCGACGAGCAGGCAGCCAGCAGGCAGGCAGCCAGCAGGAACGACAAGACGACGAAAAGAACGCGCTTCATGCACCGACCTCCAGCCGCAAAGTCCAATGGCTGGGCGCGGGGGTCAAGCGGCCAGGAGAAGGATCAGGCGGCAACCGGTTGCGGCAAGGCGCGCAGACGCGCCAGGGGCGAGAGCGCCACGGCCAGGGTCGACAGGGCGAAGCTGGTCGCCACGAGGACCAGGGCCGCCTGCAATCCGGCCTCGGCGGCGACCACGCCGCCGGCCAGGGCGCCCAGCGGCCGCACGCCATAGATGGCGGTCTGCACCGTCGCGTTGACGCGGCCCATCATGCCGCTCGGTGTGACGAGTTGGCGGACCGTGGTCTGGCAGATCAGCCATAGCATCGGACCGAAGCCGACCAGGAAATAGCCCGCGGCAGGCAGTGCCGCGCCGCCGACGGCTGGCGCTGCCAGGAAGAAGGCCGCGGCGATCACCGACACGGCTGGTCCGAAGATCAACGTGACGCGGGGTGGCAGGCGGCGGGAGACCGCCGGTGCGACCAGGGCCCCCAGGATCAGGCCTGCGCCGTAGGCGGACTGGGCGACGCCCATCCATGTCGGGTCGAGGCCCAGCGGGCCGAACGCCAGGGGTGCCCAGAGCGCCAGCAGGACGAAGAAGGCGAAGTTCCAGAAGATGGCGCACAGGCTGATGCCGCGCAGAAGCTCATGCCCGAGCACGAAACCCGCTCCAGCCCGGATCGAGGCCACCAGGGACGGGCGCTGCGCGGCATTCGCGGCGGCAGGCGTATCGGGCAGCGCGAGAATGCAGGCGAGCGCCAGCGACGCGCCTGCGGCGGCCAACCCATAGCCCCAGGTCGGCGAGAGGTACTGGGCCAGCAGGCCGGCGGCGAAGGGCGCAGCCAGGCTGACGACTGCCCGGGCGAGTTCCAGCCGCGCATTGGCGCGCGGCAGCTCGGCCGCCTCGACCAGGCTCGGCAGGAGGGAGATGGAGCCCAGCACGTAGATCACGGTGCCGGAGGCGCCGACGAAGGCCGCGAGTCCGAGCAGGGCAGCTTCACCCGTCGCGGCCGCCATGACGGCGGCGATACTCGCGCCCAGCCCCAGCGCCAGGGCCGCGACGAGCAGGCGCCGGCGCCGGAAGCGGTCGATCCAGGCACCGGCCGGCAGCGACACGACGAGCCATGCCGCGCTTTGGGTCGCCACCAGAAGGCCGAGCAGATCCGGGCCGGCTCCGAGCATGAGGCTCGCGGTCAGAGGAAGGCTGGCCAGGGCGAGCTGGTCGGCAGCATGGGTGCCGGCGGCGGCGCCGAGCAGGGCAGTGAAGGGCTTCATGGTTGCGGTTCTATGACCGCGTGTCCGTGAGCCGTTATCCGTCTTCGGCCGTCAATTCGATCTGCTACAGTGCGGCCGAAGAGGCCAGGGAGGAGTTCATGGCAGAACGCGTTGCAGTCGTGACTGGTGGAACCCGCGGCATCGGCGCCGCCGTCTCGCGCATGTTGAAGGACCACGGCTACAAGGTCGCCGCGACCTATGCCGGCAACGACGAGGCGGCGCAGAAGTTCAAGGCCGAGACGGGCATCAGCGTCTACAAGTTCGACGTCGGCGATTTCGCCGCCTGCCAGGCGATCGTGGCACAGATCGAGAAGGATCTCGGGCCGATCGAGGTGCTCGTCAACAATGCCGGCATCACGCGTGATTCGACGATGCGCAGGCTCACGCGCGACATGTGGGACCAGGTCATCAACACCAATCTCGGCTCGTGCTTCAACATGTCGAAGGCGGTGTGGGACGGCATGAACGCCCGCGGCTTCGGCCGCATCGTCAATATCGGCTCGATCAACGGCCAGGGCGGTCAGTACGGACAGGTCAACTATGCCGCGGCCAAGTCGGGCATCCACGGCTTCACCAAGGCGCTGGCGCAGGAAGGCGCCGCCAAGGGTATCACCGTCAACGCCATCGCACCGGGCTACACCGAGACGGACATGGTGGCGGCGGTGCCGGGCAATGTGCTGGAGAAGATCGTCGCGAAGATTCCCGTCGGGCGACTCGGCCGGGCCGATGAGATCGCACGCGGCGTCGTCTTCCTGGTGGCCGATGATGCCGGCTTCATCACCGGTTCGACGTTGTCAATCAATGGCGGCCAGCACATGTACTGATATCGCTCGACGTCAGAAGAACTCGTCCAGCAAGCGGTAGTAGGCGAGGCGTTCCGGGTCTGCCGGAACGCCATAGCGGCGCAGGAACGGCGCGATCCAGGCCTCTCCGAGATTGTAGCGGATGCTCCAGCAGGCCAGGGCAAGGTCCTGGTGCCGGTCGGTGCGGCCCAGCCGGCCGCAATCGACGAAGCCCGTGAACCTTCCGGCCTGCGCCATCAGGTTGGGCAGACAGGCGTCGCCGTGCGCAACGACGAGATCCTCAACCGGAGACCGTCGCGCGATCAGTTCGGACAGGAGGTCCGCGGCGCGCCGGCCGCGACGCTCTTCATCGAAATCGGTCTCGTCGACAGCGCCGGCATCGACGCGCGTCCGCGCGGCATCGATCCGTCGGTCCAGCCGATGGTCGAACGGACAGCCGTCCGGGGGCAGCCTGTGAAGGTCGCGCAGCGCATCCGCCGCCAGGTCGACGACGCGCTGCGGCGCGAGGTCGGCGCAGGAGGCGAGATCGCGGCCCGGCAGTGCGCTGGTCAGCAGCCAATGGCGGCCTTGCGCCGTGACCTGCGACTGCACGAGGGGAGCCGGGACGCCGTGCTGCGCCAGCCAGCGCAGCCGGAGACCTTCGCCCGGCAGCTCGGCGAAATCATCGGCAGCCTCCGATTTGACGAACAGCGCAGGGTATCCCTCGGCCTCGAGACGGAAGACCACAGCGCCGGACCGGCCGATCGTTTGACGCTGCCAGGAATAGGCTTTCAAATCCGCCCGCCATTCGGGCGGGATCGACGGCGTGCGATTGTCGAAGGTCCTTCCGTTCATCATACAATCCGGCGACCGCAGGCATGGGCGAGGGAAACATGGCGAAGCTGACCGAGTACAAGGACATGGCGCCGCGCGCAAAGGCCGTCGTCGAGGGCATCGCCAAGGGGCGTGGCATCGATCCGGTGAACATCAATAACGTCTGGAAGGCGCTGGCGCGGCACCCCGCCGTGATGGAGCGATTCGCCGACGAGATGAAGGCGGCGATGGCGCCGGGCAAGCTCGATGCCCTGACCAAGGAGTTGATCTACCTCGCCGTCAGCGTCGCCAACCAGTGCGACTATTGCATCGCTTCGCACGGCGCCATGGCGCGTGCCAAGGGCATGACCGAGGAGATGCACGAGGAGTTCATGGCCGTCGTGCTGGCGGCGCAGAAGGGGAACAAGATCGCCATGGCCTACCGCGTGCCGGTCGACGGGGCTTTCGAGGAGAAATGACCGTGAACGACGCGAAGTCCACGAGCTGGGATGCCAATCTCTACCTGAAGTTCGCCGATCATCGCATGCGGCCGGCGCTCGATCTCATGGGGCGCCTCGATCCGGCCAACGGCGCGCGGCCGGGGCATGCGGTCTACGACCTGGGCTGCGGCGCCGGGAACATCACGCGCATCCTGGCCGAGCGCTTCCCCGAATGTCCGGTTCTCGGCATCGATTCTTCCGAGGAGATGCTGGCCAAGGCGCGCACGCAGACCGTCGATCCGCGCGTCACCTTCACCAAGGGCGATCTCGCGCATTTCAAACCCGATGCCCCGCCCGCGATCCTCTACAGCAACGCGGCCTACCAGTGGCTGGAAGGCCACATCGACATGTTCCCGGGACTCCTGGCGCTTCTGCCGTCGGGCGGCCAGCTCGCCATCCAGATGCCGCGCAATCACGATGCGCCGTCGCACGCGCTGATGCGCACGGCCGCCGATGCCGGGCCCTGGAAGGCGAAGCTCGTCAAGGTCGGCGGCATCGCCCGCGTGCTGGAGCCGGCGCGCTACTACGACGTGCTGAAGCCGTTGGCCTCCGAGCTCGAGATCTGGGAGTCTATCTATCAGCAGCCGCTCACCGGCAAGGATCCGGTCGCGCAGTACACGTCGTCGACGGGCCTGCGGCCATTCCTGGAGGCGCTCGACGAGGACGAGCGCAAGGGCTTCTACGACACCTACGCGAAGCTCGTGGCCGAGGCCTATCCCACCCGTGTTGACGGCATCACGCTCTTTCCCTTCCGGCGGCTGTTCATCGTGGCGCGCCGAGCATGAGCTGGCGCCGCCCGCTCCTCGTCGTCCTGGCCTTGCTGGGATTCTGCCAGAGCGGACAGGCCGCGCCGCGCATGATGGTGGCAGCAGCCAATCCGACGGCCGCCGAAGCGGGCCTCGACATCCTGCGCCGCGGCGGCTCGGCCGTGGATGCCGCGATCGCCGTGCAGATGGTGCTGGGCGTCGTCGAGCCGCAGGCGTCCGGCATCGGCGGCGGCGGCTTCCTGATGCACTATGCGGCCGCGACCGGCGCCATCGTCGCCTATGACGGCCGCGAGACGGCGCCATCGGGCGCGACCCCCGGGATGTTCCTGGGGGCCGACGGGAAGCCATTAGGCTTTCTGCAGGCCGTGTCGTCGGGGATCTCGGTCGGTGTCCCCGGTGTCGTGGCCATGCTGGCGATGGCGCACGAGGAGCACGGCAAGCTGCCCTGGAGCACGCTCTTCGAAGCCGCGATCCACCTTGCACGCGACGGTTTCGAGACGCCGCCCCGCCTGGCCACGTGGCTGCAGCGCATGCCGTGGCTGCGGCAGGACCCCGGCATTGCCGCCGTCTACTTCCGTGCCGACGGCTCGCCGCGGGCCGTGGGCGAGCGGATCGTCAACCCGGCCCTGGCCGGGATGCTGCAGCGCATCGCCGAGCAGGGACCGCAAGCCTTCTATGAAGGCCCGGTCGCGGCCGAGATGGTCCAGCGGATCCACGATCACGTGCGACCGGGCACGCTCGCGCTGTCGGATCTGGCCGGCTATCGGCCGATCCGGCGTGAGCCGGTCTGCGGGCCCTATCGTGTCTGGATCGTCTGCGGCATGCCGCCGCCATCGTCCGGCGGCATCGCCATCCTGCAGATCCTCGCCCTGCTCGAACCCTTCGAGATCTGGCGGGAGCGCCGGGGCACGGCCGGGGCGCTGCATCCCATTGCCGGGGCGAGCCGGCTGGCCTTCGCCGACCGCGCCCGCTACGTCGCCGGCCCGGCCTTCGTGCCGGTGCCGGTGATCGGCTTGCTCTCTCC
>Ga0182792_1000677_pt1 | contig 30613 bp, 28 predicted proteins | sample Passage237B_FD_130497 | JGI IMG/M metagenome (GOLD analysis project Ga0182792, IMG submission 130497) | Cellulose adapted compost microbial communities from Newby Island Compost Facility, Milpitas, CA, USA - Passage2 37B (version 2) (version 2) ...
GGGGCGGACTGGGCGGGGGTGGACCGGGCGTGGGCGTGGCCGTGGGCGCGGGGGTGGGGGTGCGCGACGGGTGTTCCGGCGGCGGGCAACAGGTGCCGGCGCCGCTGCTCGCGGTGTTTCACGTGGAACAGCGGGACAGAGCAGCGGAGCGCCAAGCACGGTGCCCCGCTCGCCGCCGCGGAAGCAGAGCGCGACCCGAGCATCCCCTCGGCCCGCCCGTGAGAGGTCGGACCGCTTGGAAGCGACCGCCGAGTGCGGATGGACCCGCGCGCTGAACCGGCGCCTCGCCGGTGCGCGAGCGCCGCGGACGTCCGTCCGGGAGGGCGAGTCGGCGCCGGGGAGACTGGGTGCCGCCTCGAAGCGCACTACGCGGTCGGCGAGCGTTTCACGTGGAACACACGCCCCCGGGACGAAGCAGTCGACCGGCAGGTGAGCGCGTACTGGGCGCCGCTCACGTGGGAGGCGGCTCCCAGCCGGCCGGGCGTGGTGCACGGACGAGCCGAGCCGGGCGGACGCCGTGGGTCGACAGCCACGCACGACCTCCATCCCCGGGCTCGCCCAGCTCAAGACTCATCGTCACTCCACGTGACACATTCGGCCCGACGACAGGCACGCCGAGCAGACGGTGACGGGACGGCGGAACTGAGACGCTCACATCTGAGCGGCGGGGCGCCTGCTCAGACGCACATGGGCCGGCCGGCTGGAGGGCGTGCCTGGGCCCAGCCTGCCCGGAGGTGCGTCGGTGGGTTGGTGCGCAGGGGCGGGTGTCGGTGGGGGAGGTGTGTCAGAGCGGGTGTCGGTGGGGGAGGTGTGTCGGAGCGGGTGTCGGTGGGGAGGTGTGTCGGAGCGGGTGTCGGTGGGGGAGGAGCGTCGGAGGGGGTGTCGATCGGGGAGGCGTGTGGGAGCGGAGCGGCCCGGTGCCGGCGCCACGGCGAACCGGAGAAGCGCCTCGCTCGGACAGGAGACGGACGGCGGGATGCTCTGGGCGGGCGGCCAGACGCTGCTGGCGTCGCGCGTCGAGGGAGAACTGATCATCGAGGGCAGGCCCGATGGGGCAGGCACGCGGGCCGTTTCACGTGGAACACGCGGCGGCCCGTTCTGACGGACTGGCAGGCTCGGTCGGCGCCCCGAGGCAGGCGAGGCGGAGACGGGCTCGAGCGCTGGCAACTGTGGTGGCATCGGTACCGAGACTGGCGACGTCGGAGGGGCGACCTAGGCACCGACGCGGCCAAGTGGAGGCCCCCGGATGCTGACCGGATACGCCGCCGGGTCGAGCGGGGACAAAGATCAGGCGGCTGCGGGTTGAGGCGCGGAAGGGCCCGGCGTCGCGACGGCGGACTGCGGCGGGAACGCGCTGGTCGCGAGGTCGTGCCGCGTGCGACATGGGCGCGAGAGGTTCTGCACAAACGCGTGAGCCGTGCTCGTCGGCGGGGTGCGAACCGGTACCGTGGGTTGTCGCGCGGCGTGACCGCGCGAGTCCTCGCAGCAGGAGGTTTCACGTGGAACGAGAGGTGGCGTCGTGACGGGCGGCAACGACGCGACCGAGTTCCCGATGCGGGCCGGGACGCCCGATGAGACGAACCCCGACGAGTCGGCTCCCGACGCCATGAACGGCGACGCCCGACTGCCCGAGTTCTTCGGTGCGGCCTGGGAGAAGGTCGCCGGCTTCCACGAGCTGCTGACCGACCAGGGCGTGCTGCGGGGGCTCATCGGGCCGCGGGAGGTGTCGCGGCTCTGGGAGCGCCACCTGCTGAACTCCGCGGCTGCGGTGCCGTTCCTGCCGGAGACGGGCATGATCGTCGACCTCGGGAGCGGCGCCGGCCTTCCCGGGATCGTCGTCGCGGCGATGCGGCCGGAGGCGCATGTCGTCCTCCTCGAGCCGATGGAGCGACGCACCGACTGGCTGAGCGAGGTCGTCGACCGGCTCGGCCTCGCGAACGCCGAGGTCCGGCGCGCGCGTGCGCAGGAGGCACTGGATCTCCAGGCCGACTCCGTGACGACGCGCGCGGTCGCGGCGCTGGAGAAGCTGTACGGCTGGGCGATGCCCCTGATCCGACCGGGCGGCACGCTCGTGGCTCTCAAGGGCGCGCGGGCGGCCGAGGAGATCGAGAACGGTCGCCGGGCGGCTCGCCGAGCTCAGGTGGGAACGGTCGAGATGCACGAGGTGACCACGCTGGACGGCGTCGAGCCGACGCGCGTCGTCGTCGCTGTGCACGAAGGGCGGAAGAGTGTTCGGAAGGCGTAAGCAGGGGCGCGCGCCCCAACCGGTTCCCGTGACCGCGACGTGGCCCGCAGCCGCCCCGGAACCTCCGAAGGAGCCGGAGCAGCCAGTCGAGCCGACGCCCGAGCCTGAGGTCCGGGCGCCCGAGTCCGGCCCGGTCGACGGCCATCAGGTACCGCAGTCCGTGCCGGGCTGGCCGGCGTCGACCGGCCCGGTGCCGGCAGTGGCCTGGGCGCCGGAACCGAGCCCGCAGACTCCGGGCGAGGGACAGCACGCCGTGGCCCCGCAGGTCGCCGACGCGACGGGCACCACCGAGGCGACGGGCGGCGCCGAAGCGGGGGAGACGGAGCGCGGCTCGGCAGCTCCGCAGGTGAGCGAGGAGCGCGCGGCGACCTGGGCAGCGACGTGGGGGATCGACGCCGCGGGGGAGAGCGCACCTGCTCCCGTCGTCGAGACGGTCGTGGACGCGACCGATTTCGTGCCGGACCAGAGCGAGACGAGCGCGGCGACGGACGCCGCGACGCACGACACGAACGGAGCGGCGCACGCCGTGGAGAACGCCCCCACCATCGACGGCCAGCGCGTTTCACGTGAAACGGCTGTGCCGCTGTCGCCGGAGTCGGAGAGCCCGGTGGCGGACCTCGACCCCGAGGAGCATCGCCGCGCGGCGCTCGTCCAGAGCTTGCCGACCGCCACGCCGGACACGCCGCTCATGGCCGAGCTGCAGCTCGACGCCCGACGCCGCATCGAGCTGCGCGGGCGGCAGTTCCCGCGGCCGTCGGAGACGCGGATCGTCACCGTCGCGAACCAGAAGGGCGGCGTCGGCAAGACCACGACGACCGTGAACCTCGCGGCCGCGCTCGCGCAGTCGGGCCTCAACGTCCTCGTGCTCGACAACGACCCGCAGGGGAACGCCTCGACCGCGCTCGGCATCGAGCACCGCGCGGGCACGCCGTCGATCTACGAGGTGCTCGTCGAGGGCGCACCGATCGCGGAGGCCGTCCAGGAGAGCCCGGACGTCCCGAACCTCTGGTGCCTGCCGGCGACGATCGACCTGTCGGGTGCGGAGATCGAGCTGGTCTCGATGGTCGCGCGCGAGACGCGCCTGCGCAGCGCGCTCGACACGTACCTGCAGTGGCGCATCGACAACGGCATGGAGCGGATCGACTACGTCTTCGTCGACTGCCCGCCCAGCCTGGGCCTGCTCACGGTGAACGCGTTCGTCGTCGCCCGTGAGGTGCTCATCCCGATCCAGTGCGAGTACTACGCGCTCGAGGGCCTGAGCCAGCTCCTCAAGACGATCCAGCTCATCCAGGCGCACCTGAACCCGGACCTGCACGTCTCGACGATCCTCCTGACGATGTACGACGCGCGCACGAACCTCGCGCAGCAGGTCGCGGCCGAGGTGCGCGAGCACTTCCCGGACCGCACGCTGCGCACCACCGTGCCGCGCTCGGTGCGCATCTCCGAGGCGCCGAGCTACGGCCAGACCGTCATGACGTACGACGCGGGCTCCTCCGGTGCGCTCGCCTACCTCGAGGCCGCGCGTGAGATCGCCGAGCGCGGCGCAGCACCGGAAGCCCGCACCACACCGACCAGCGTGACCGCCGAGGGCGGCACGGAGGAGGACCGATGAGCGAGAAGCGACGCGGCTTGGGCCGTGGCCTGGGTGCGCTGATCCCGGCAGGCCTGGACGGGCAGCGGCCCGCGAAGGACCGTCCGGTGGACGTCTTCTTCCCCGACCTCGGTGACCAGCACGCGGAGCCGGTGGCGACCGCGACCGCGGTGGCGGACGGGGAGGCGCCGGCCGTCACCGACGCGCCCGCCGCGCCCGGCGCGACGGACACCGCGAGCACCGCGGCGCCGACCGACGCCGCGGCCGCGCCGGAGACCGCTCCGGTGGTCGACGGGGCGAGCGCCGCGACGGAGCAGCCCACGGTGGGCGAGCCCGTCGCCGCGTACGCGGAGGACGGGCTCGTGCCCGTGCCGGGCGCCCGGTTCGCCGAGCTGCCGGTCGGCTCGATCCGGCCGAACCCGAAGCAGCCGCGCACCGTGTTCGACGAGGACGCGCTCAAGGAGCTCGTCGGGTCGATCCGCGAGATCGGCGTGCTGCAGCCCGTCGTCGTGCGTCCGGTGGACGAGGGCTACGAGCTCATCATGGGCGAGCGGCGCTGGCGCGCCACGCAGGCCGCGGGTCTGGAGTCCATCCCGGCGATCATCCGTGACACCGAGGACGGGGACCTGCTGCGCGACGCGCTGCTGGAGAACCTCCACCGCTCGCAGCTGAACCCGCTCGAGGAGGCGGCCGCCTACCAGCAGCTGCTCGACGACTTCGGGTGCACGCACGAGGAGCTCGCGACGCGCATCCACCGGTCGCGGCCGCAGATCTCGAACACGCTGCGTCTGCTCAAGCTCCCGCCGCTGGTGCAGCGGCGCGTGGCTGCGGGGGTGCTGTCCGCGGGGCACGCGCGGGCGCTGCTGGGCCTCGCGGACGGTGCGGCGATCGAGCGGCTCGCGCAGCGCATCGTCGCCGAGGGCCTGTCGGTGCGCGCCGTGGAGGAAATCGTCGCGCTCGGTGGCGACGGTGACGGGGCGAAGGAGCGCCGCGCGGCGCCGCGCGCGGGGATGCGGAACGAGGCGCTCGACGAGCTCGCGACGCGGCTGTCGGACCGGTTCGACACGCGCGTGAAGGTGCAGCTCGGCAAGACGCGTGGCCGCCTCACGGTCGAGTTCGCGTCGGTGCAGGACCTCAACCGCATCCTGGCGACGCTGGCGCCGGAGGACCCGGGCCTGCTGAAGAGCTGAGCGACGACGACAGGAAGCCCCGGGTGCCGACCGCACCCGGGGCTTCGTCGTGTCAGGACCGAGGGGTCCGGTCAGTGGACCGGGACGCCCTCCAGGCCGGTCGGCTCGCCGGCGAGGGACGCCTCCACGAGCGAGCGGTACAAGGCGCCGAGGTTGTGCCCTGCGGCCTCCGCGGCCTGCGGGAGGAGGGACGTCTCAGTCATCCCAGGAGCCACGTTGACCTCGAGGAAGTGCACGACCCCCTCGCGGTCGACGATGAGGTCCGCACGGGAGAGCCGCGCCAGGCCGAGGGCCCGGTGCGCGGTGACCGCGACGTCGGACACGGCGGCGAGCGTCTCCGGCGCGAGACGGGCGGGCGCGAAGTACTCGACGCGCCCGGCGTTGTACCGCGCGTCGTAGTCGTACGGTCCGTCGGTGACGATCTCGATGGGCGGCAGCGCCACGGGGCCGTCGCCCAGGTCGATGACCGACACGGCGACCTCGACTCCGTCCACGGCCCGCTCGACGAGCGCCGTGTCGCCGTAGGCGAAGCACTCGACCATCGCGCGCGGCAGCTCGTCGGCGGTGCGGACTACGGACACGCCGAGCGCGGACCCGCCGCGGGACGGCTTCACGACGACCGGCAGGCCGAGCCGCTCGACGATCGCGTCGAGCACGCGCCCGGCGCCGAGCTCGCGGAACAGCGACTGCGGGAGCGTCACGAACTCGGGGGTCGTGATCCCGGCGCGGGACACGACGGTCTTCGCGATCGGCTTGCTCCACGCGACGCGGCTGGCGCGTGGCCCGGTGCCGAGCAGGCGCAGGCCGAGGAGCTGGACGACGTCACGCACGGAGCCGTCCTCGCCGCTCGCGCCGTGCAGCACGGGCCAGACGATGTCGGGCCGCAGCGCGGTGAGCGCGGGGACGAGGTCGGCGTCGACGTCGTGCACGCTGACCTCCACACCGGCGGAGCGCAGCGCCTCGGCGACGCGACGTCCGGAGCGGACGGACACGTCCCGCTCGTGGGACAGCCCGCCGGCGAGGACGGCGACGCGGGGCGCGGACGAGCCGAGGGGCCCGGGGGTGGCGAGCGGGGACGACGTGGTCACGTGGTGCTCCGGTAGTGCGAGGTGGCGGTGCTCAGGGGAGGGGCCGGGTCAGACGACGTCGGGTGCGGGGAAGACGACGTCGTCGCCGGGCCCGTCGTCGTTGCCGGTGCCGAACATCTCGACGAGCTCCCGCTCGCCGGAGACGACGGACGCGAGGCGGCGGATGCCCTCACGGATCCGCTCGGGCGTCGGGTAGCAGAACGACAGCCGCATGTGGTCGCGGCCGGCGCCGTCGTAGTAGAACGCGGTGCCGGGGACGTACGCGACGCGGGCGGTGACGGCGCGCGGGAGCATGTCCTTCGCGTCGAGGCCGTCGGGGAGGCGCACCCACGTGTAGAAGCCGCCGTCGGGGACGTTCCACGACGCGTCCGGCAGGTACTCCGTGAGCGCGGAGATCATCGCGTCGCGGCGTTCGCGGTACAGCTCGCGGTAGCTCTTCACCTGGGAGCGCCAGTCGCAGGTGGCGAGGTACTCGGAGATGGCGATCTGCGACGCGTTCGACGGGCAGAGGATCGCGGACTCGGACGCGAGGACGAGCTTCTCGCGGACGGCGTGCGGCGCGACGGCCCAACCGACCCGGTAGCCGGGGGCGAAGGTCTTGGAGAACGACCCGAGGTAGACCACCCCGTCCTCGTCGTAGGACCGCAGGGCGGGCCACGGGTCGCGGTCGAAGCCCAGCAGGCCGTAGGGGTTGTCCTCGAGGACGAGGACGCCGTGCCGGCGGGCGATCTCGATGATCCGGGGACGACGCTCGAGCGCGAGGGAGACGCCCGCGGGGTTGTGGAAGTTCGGCACCGTGTAGAGGAACTTGGTGCGGCGGCCCGCGGCGGCCAGCGCGGTGAGGGTCTCGTCGAGCGCCTCGGGGACGAGGCCGTGCTCGTCGATCGGGACGTGCACGACGTCGGCCTGGTAGGCGCGGAACACGCCCAGGGCGCCCACGTACGAGGGGGCCTCGGCGACGACGACGTCCCCGGGGTTGATGAACACGCGCGTGACGAGGTCGAGGGCCTGCTGGGAGCCGGTGGTCACGACGACGTCGTCGGGGTGGGCGCTGATGGACTCGAGCGCCATGACCTCGAGGACCTGCTCGCGCAGGCGCTCGTGGCCCTGCCCGGACCCGTACTGCAGGGCCTGGAGGCCCTGCTGCGCGACGACCTGCGACGCGACCTGGGCGAGGGTGTCGAGGGGGAGCCCGTCGAGGAAGGGCATGCCGCCGGCGAGGGACACGACCTCGGGCCGGTTCGCGACGGCGAACAGCGCACGGATCTCCGACGCGCGCATGCCGTGGGTGCGGTCGGCGTACGAGTCGAGCCACGGGTCGAGCCGCGTGCCCGCGGCGGTGGACGTGGGGGTGCCCGACGTCTCCGGCCGGGGCTCAGGCTGTGAGGTCACCTCGGCAGTCTCGCACGCCGCACGCGGGGGCCGGACGGGAAATGTCCGCGATCTGCGCGTCCCGGACCACCCGCCCGGCGTGTCGCCGGCGGTCAGGAGGCGAGCAGCTCCTCGATCTCCTGCGCGTAGACGGCCTTGGGCCGTGCGCCGATGACCTGCTTCACCAGCTCGCCGCCGGAGTAGACGTTGAGCGTCGGGATCGAGACGATGCCGTAGTCCGCGACGACCCCGGGGTTCTCGTCGGAGTTGACCTTGACGATCTTGACCCGGCCCTCGTACTGCGTGGCGAGCTCGGCGAGCACGGGCGCGACCATCCGGCACGGCCCGCACCACGGGGCCCAGAAGTCCACGACGACGGGGATCTCGGACTCGAGGACCTCGCTGCGGAAGGTCTCGTCGGTGACGTCGATCATCGGGCCTCCTCCACGAGGACGGGGACCGCCGTCGGGACCATCGGGTCGACGGCGTCGCCGAGGGCGGCGAGGTAGTGCTGGGCGTCGAGCGCGGCGGCGCAGCCGGAGCCGGCGGCGGTGATCGCCTGACGGTAGGTGTGGTCGACGGCGTCGCCGCACGCGAAGACGCCCTCGAGGTTGGTGCGCGTGCTGCGGCCCTGCACCTCGATGTACCCGTTCTCGTCGAGCTCGACCTGGCCGAGCAGCAGCTCGGTGCGCGGCACGTGGCCGATGGCGACGAACACCGCGCCGGCGGCCTGCTCGCGGGTCTGGCCGGTGACGGTGTCGCGCAGCGTCACGCCGGTGACCTTCTCGTCGCCGTGGATCGCGACGACCTCGCTGTTCCACGCGAACTGGATCTTCGGGTCGGCCGCGGCGCGGTCGGCCATGATCTTCGACGCGCGGAGCTGGTCGCGGCGGTGCACGAGCGTGACCGAGCGGCCGAAGCGGGTGAGGAACGTCGCCTCCTCGACGGCGGAGTCACCACCGCCGACGACGAGGATGTCCTGGTCCTTGAAGAAGAACCCGTCGCACGTGGCGCACCAGGACACGCCGCGGCCGGACAGCCGCTTCTCGTCGTCGAGGCCGAGCTCGCGGTACGCGGAGCCGGTCGCGAGGATCACGGCCTTGGCGCGGTAGGTCGTGCCGTCGGAGACGGTGACCTCCTTGACGGGCCCGGTGAGCGACAGGGACGTCGCGTCGTCCCACAGCACCTCGGCGCCGAACTTCTCGGCCTGCGCCTGGAGGTTCTCCATGAGCTCGGGACCCTGGATGCCCTCGGGGAAGCCGGGGAAGTTCTCGACCTCGGTGGTGTTCATGAGCGCGCCGCCCGCGGTGACGGAGCCGGCGACGACGAGCGGGGACAGGCCCGCGCGCCCGGCGTAGATCGCGGCGGTGTAGCCGGCGGGGCCGGAGCCGACGATGACGAGCTCGCGGATGGGCGTGTCGGTCACAGGACGGTCCTCGGGGGTCGCAGGGGCCGGTGTTCCCGGCGGGCTGTGGCAGTCAACCGATGGTAGGCCGGATCTGTTCCCGGCCCGGGCCTCACTCGAACGAGATCTCGTTGAGCTCGAGCCGGAACGACCCGTCGGCCGCGGTGGGCAGGTCGGTGACCCACAGCGTGATGGTGTCGGTCTCGGTGGGCTTGTCGAGGTCGAGCGTGAGGTCGGGGGAGAAGGACCCGGAGCCGAGCAGCTCGCCGTCGGCCGCGGAGTTCTTCCCGCCGGCGCGGATCTCGAACTTCCCGCCGGTGGAGCTGGTGTTCATGACGACCTTGGAGACCAGCGCGGGCTCCTGCAGCGTCATGACGAACCCGACGCGGTCCTTGAAGCCGGAGAAGTTCGACTGCTGGTAGGTCATCGTGTACCAGTACGTCGACGTGTCGCCGTCGAACGCGCGCGCGACGGCCTCCTCGTGCTCGCCGTCGTCGTCGGACGGGTCGACGCTCGTGGCGGACGTGATGACGGGCGGCGCCGTGGACGCCGCGGCGGTGGACTCCTCGGCCTCGGGCGTGGTGGCGCCCTGGGTGGGCTCCTCGGCGGAGTCGGTGGTCTCCTGCGCGGAGCTCGCGACGGGGCGCGGCTCGGGTGCGCCGGTGTCGAGGGACGAGAACAGCGCCTTGAACGCGAGGACGACGCCGATGACGACGCCGATCCCGACGACGGCGAGGACGAGCGCGGTCGGGTCGAAGGACCGGCGCGTGGGCGGCTCGTCGCGGATCTCGCCCATGACGGACGAGAAGTCGTCACCCTGCCAGCCCCCGCCGCCGGTCGGCCCGGTCGAACCTGCCGGCCCCGTCGGCCCCGTGGCCCCGGCGGGCGGCACGGCGGGCGGCGGGGTGCCGGGTGCGCCGGCCGGCGCGACCCCCATCTGGACGCTGCCGAGCGGGATGGCGGGACCGGCCGGGCTCGCGACGGGTCCGCCCGTGATGGGCGGGAGCGCGGAGACGCGCGGCGGGACGGAGCCCACGGCCGGTGCGACGGGCGTCGGGCCGAACGCGGAGGCGCGCAGCGGCGCTGCGGGCGGCGGCGTGCCGGGACGGGAGACGGCGGTCGGGTCGTCGCCGAAGACGCTGCGCACGGACTGCCGCTGCACCTGGATGGGCGCGGTGTCCTGCAGGTCGTCCTCGGGCGTCGCGGGGCGGATGCCGGCCGGTGACGTGCCCGGGCCGGTGGGCGGCAGGGGGGTCGTCGCGGCCGCGCCGGGGAGGACCTCGGTCGGGTCGGACGCGCCGTCGGGTGCCCCGGTGGCGCCGTGGTCGGTGGCGGCTCGGTCGTCGGTCACGTCAGCTCCCTCGTGGGCGGGCGCGGGGCCCGCGGCGGCGGCGGGCGCGGCGCCGGGCTGCACCGCGCGGATCGCGCCCCACGGCTCGAGCTCGCGCACGAGGTCGCCGGGCGTGCGGGGACCGTCGTCGTGCGGGCCGAGCGTGACGGCGCACAGCGTGTCCAGGTCGTTGGGGGTGCCCGCGACGAGGTCGGCGGGCGGGACGGCGACGCCGTCGCTGATCGGCGCGGTCGGCACGCCGGGGGCCACGGCGTCGCGCGAGGTCGCGGGCCAGCGGCCGGTGAGCGCGGTGTACAGCAGCCGGACGAGGTCGACGGCGTCGCGCCGGCTCGTCGTGCGCGCGTCCCCGTCCGCGACGCCCAGGACGGCGGCGTCGATGCCCAGGCCGGTGAGGACGACGCGGCCGGGGCCGACGAGGTGCAGCGCGCGGGGACGCAGCGCGAGGTGGTGCAGCCCGCGGCGGCGCGCGACCTCGAGCGCGGTGGCGGCCTCGCCGACGACCGCGCGGGCCTGCTCGGGGGTCAGCGGCGCGCGGGCGACGAGCTCGGCGAGCGTCGGGCCGGTCACGTCCTCGGTGACGACGTACCCGAACCGCTCGTGGGTGCCGACGTCGAGCACGCGCGCGAGCCGCGGGTCGGAGACCAGCGCGGCGCGGCGGGCGCCGTCGAGCGCGGCGGAGATCTCGCCGGACGACAGCACGACCGCGCGGACGGGCCGGTCGAGGATCTGGTCGGTCGCGTGCCAGACGGACATCCCGGGGACGTCGCAGGTTCCCTGCTCCGTCACGCGGTACCGCCCGGACAGCACGGTCCCCTGCCCGACCACCTCGCTCACGTGCACCTCCCGTGCGCTGCGTCGTCGTGGAGCCCCTCGTCGGGGCCTGCCAGCACTCTAGACGGGTGGCCAGGGGCCCCGCGGCCCGCCGGTGGACGGCGGCGACTGGTCGGGACCGGGTCCGGCGCCAGGTCCGGCACCAGGCCCCGCGCCGTCGTCGTCCGTGCCGGGCCAGGCGGACAGCGGGCGGCTCGGCCGGTACAGCGGGTGCCCGGGCGGGTAGTGCGGGCGCGACCGGGCGGTGCGGGGGGCGCGCGGAGCGGGCGGCAGCTCGGGGGTGAGGGGCGCGGCGCCGGGCGGGGCCTCGGCGACCATGGGCTCGCCGCCGCCGGACTCGGGCCACGCGGCCCACGGGGTGAGCGGGTAGTGCGGCTGGGACGTGGCGCGGCGCGGCGCTCGGCGGGTCCCGTCCGCGGGGGCGGGCTCCGGCTCGGGCTCGGGCTCGGGCGGCGTGCCCGGGGCGAGGAGCCGGACGACGGGCCGCAAGGGGCCGATGCCGCCGAGCTTGCCGAGCACGGGCCGCAGCAGGTCGTCGAGCTCGCGCACGCGCAGCGCGCGCAGCACCTTGACGTAGACGAGCACCATGACGGGCCCGACGACGAGGCACTCGAGCACGGCCGTGACGACGCCGCGCGGCAGGACGAGCGCGAGCACCAGGAGCACGCCCACGCCGACGACGACCGCGGCCCCGGCGGCGAGCGCGGCGCGCAGGTGCATGCGCAGCACGCGTCCGCCGTCGACGCCGTGCAGGCGCTGGTGCAGGTGCCGCAGCGCGACGACGGACCCGACGACGTACGACAGACTCATGGCGACGCCGACGCCCACGACCCAGGCGGTGGCGGGCAGGACGGCCCGCGCGACGAGCGCACCGGCGACGACGACGACGGCCATGACGACCTGCACGGGCACCATCGAGCGGGTGTCCTCGTACGCGTAGTACACGCGCTGGCACATGGACCACACGCCGAAGGCGGGCAGCCCGACGACCATGGCGAGGACGACCTCGGCGACGGCGCTGGTGGCCTGGGTGGTCGCGGACGGCAGGATCAGCCGGGTCACGGGGATCGCGAGGACCGCGATGACGGCGGCGGCGAGGACGGTGAAGACCCCGACGACCCGCATGCCGTAGGAGAAGGTGGCGCGCACGGCGCGCTTGTCCCCGTCGTGGGCCTGCTCGGCGAGCCGCGTGAACAGCGCGGTCGCGAGCGACACGGTCACCAGCGAGTGGGGGAGCATGAAGATGAGGAACGCGGCGTCGTAGGCGGCGTTCGACGCGACGTCGGCGGCGCGGTCGGCGGCGTCGGGCGCCTGGGACACGACGCGGGAGACGACGACGTACCCGAGCTGGCCGACGACGAGGCCGACGAGGGTCCACGTGGCGACCCGGCCGGCGCGCCCGAGCCCGGCGTCGCGCACGCCCCACCGCGGCCGGTAGCGCACGCCCGCGGCACGCAGCGCGGGGAACAGCACGAGGGCCTGCGCGGCGACGCCGACGGTCGCGGACCCCGCGAGGATCAGGACCTGCGACGAGCCCCACGCGCCGGCCTGGCCGTACCCGGACTCGGGCACGGTCCCGAACGCGACGATGAACACGACGAAGCCGACGATGGACACGACGTTGTTCACGACGGGCGCCCACATGTACGGCCCGAAGGAGTGGCGCGCGTTCAGCACCTGGCCGAGCAGCGCGTACACGCCGTAGAAGAAGACCTGCGGCACGCACCAGTAGGCGAACGTGACGGCGAGGTCCATCTGCGCGGGGCTGCCGGCGTCGGCGTACAGCCGCACGAGCAGGGGCGCGGCGAGCGTGAGGACGCCGGTGAGCACGGCGAGGACGACGAACCCGAAGGTCAGCAGCTTGTCGACGTACCGCTGCCCGTCCTCGCTCTTGTAGGCCCGCACGACCTGCGGCACGAGGACGGCGTTGAGCACGCCGCCGACGAGCAGCATGTACATGACGTTGGGGAGCTTGTTGGCGACGGCGAACGCGTCGGCGGCCTGGCCGGTCGCGCCGATGGCCGCGAACAGGACCATCGACCGCAGCAGGCCGAGCAGGCGGGAGACGGCGGTGCCCGACGCCATGAGCGCCGCGCCGCGGCGCATCCGCCCGTCGTCGGAGCCTGCGCCGCTCACCGGGGGGCGCCCTGGTCGTGCGGGGTCCCGGCCCGGCCCTCGTCGTCCTGCCCCGCCGCCTCGGGCGACAGGTCGGTCTCGTCCGCGGGCGTGCCGCCCAGGACGGGCAGCGTGACGGGCCCCGTGGACTCGGACACGGTGCGCGCACCGCGGCGGGCGCTCTGCCCGCGCCGCACGGTGCGGACGATGCCGAGCGCCAGGCCCAGCGCCAGGAGGATGCCGACGACGACCGTGCCGACCGACTCGATCGTGGGGGACACCCGCGCGGAGAACGCGATGGGCGCCGCGACGTCCTGCCCGGAGGGACCGAGGAGCTGCACCTCGACGAGCACGTCGCAGTTGGCGTGCGCCTCGAGCGGCACGGTGACCGACGTGTCGCCGGGCTCGAGGAGCGGGGTCTCGAACGCCCCGACCGTCAGGCACGCCTTGCGCGGGTCGACGACGAGCCGCGCCTGCACGGGCACTGCCAGCTCGTTGCGCACGGTGAGGCGCAGGTCGCTCGTCGTCGCGATGACGGTGAGGTCGCTGGTCTCCACGACCGACAGGCCGGTGGTGCGGGCGCGCACCTGCCGGACGGTCTGCTCGACGAGCTCGGTGCGCTCCGCGGGCCGGGCCCGCCACGCGACGGCCAGCGGCGCGAGGACCTGGTCGTCGACGCCCGCCATGAACGCCGCGGGGTCGTCGAGCACCTCGGCGAACGAGCGGGCGGACTCGCGCGCGTCGGCGAGCGCGCTGACGGCGGGCGGGTCGAGCTCGGCGCGGTCGACGGCGCGGGCCGCCGCCCGGACGGGGCGCACCCGCGAGGCCTCGGGCAGGAGCTCGGTGAGCGTGACCGTGCGGGCCCACGGCGCCCCGGCGACCGCGTCGACGACCGCGGCGAGGCGCTCGCGGTCGGGTGCCGCGCGCCGCTCGGTGGCGATGACGACCCCCGCGGGCAGCGTGTCGGCGCGGGCGACGATCGCGAGGTCCGCGAGGGCGCGCTGCGCGGCGCTCGCGGGCGTCGCGCCGTCGGACGTGTCGAGGACGAGCCGCGTGAGGTCCGCGTCGGGGACGACGGCGGCGACGTCGCCGGCGCCGGTGACGACGGGCCGCACGGCGCCGACCGCGTCCTCGTCCTCGCGCGGCGCGGTGACCATGGCGGCGGCGCCGGTGCCCGCGACGGCGGTGAGCGTCGACTCGTCGGGCGCGACGTCGTCGGCCGCCCACAGCAGCAGCGGCGCACCGCCGTCCAGCCCGTCGACCGCGCGGTCCGCGGCGACCTGCAGCAGGGACCCCTGGTCGGCGTGCTGCACGGCCGCGACGTCCGGGTCGGCCCACGGCAGGGCGTACGCGTCGTGGCTCGCGACCGCCGCGCGCAGGCGCTGGGCGAACCGCTGGGCGGACGCGCTGCCGGACTCGGCGAGCGGGAGCAGCGACGGGTCGACGGCGATCGTCACGTCGGGGTGGACGCTCACGGCCTCGAGCATGGCGCGCAGGCGGCCGTCCGGCGCGGTGAGCGCGTCGAGGTCCGCGTCGGCGGCCTTCGCGGCGGTGACCGCGACGGACGCGGCCTCGGCGGACGCGGACCCCGTGGGGCTGGGCGCGTCGGTGGCGGGCGCGTCGCCGGGACCCGCGTCGTCGTCGTCGGTCCCGTCCTCGGTCCCGCCGTCCCGGGGCCTCGGGGGCGCGGTCGCCGGTCCGACGAACGGCAGGACGACCGCGACGGGCACGCGCGGCGGCGCGTCGTCGGTCGGGTTCCACAGCACGTACGAGCGCTCCAGGCCGAGGCGCTCGCCGCCCGCGGCGACCTCGACCGCGAGGCCGCGCGGACCCCACAGGCCCGGCAGGTCGAGCAGGCCGACCTGCGCGGCGGGGAGCGTGAGCGTCACGGTCCGCGGCGTGCCGGGCGCCAGCGGCGCCTCGAGCGTCTCCGAGACGGTCCGGCTGCCGGCGTCGTCGGACACGGACCGCTGCGCCCACGCGGCGACCTCGTCGCGCGTCGTCATGCGGAACCGGTTGAGCCGCAGCACGACCTCCGCGTCCTCGACGGTCGCGGTGCTGGTCAGCTCGACCGTGACGCGCAGGTCCACACCGGGGGTGAGCACGCGCGGCGCGACCGACACGAGCCGCACGTCGACGGGCGCGTCCTCGTCGGCGGCCGCCCCCGAGACGCCCAGGGCGGCGGGTGCGACGACGAACGCCACGACGAGCGCGACGACGGCGGCCACGGCGGTGCGGAGCCGGCCCGGGGGCCCCGGCCGGGAGACGTGGGCGGTCATGCCTCGCCGACGAGCACCACGAGCGCGGCCTCGGCGAGCCGCCGCTCGTTCGGGTACGCCAACCGGTCCGGCAGCGCCGAGACCGGCACCCATGCCGCGTCCTCGGCCTCGCCGTCCGGGTCGCCCTCGACGGTCAGCGTGCCGCCGACCGCCCCGAGCAGGAAGTGGTGCACGACCTTGTGGACCCGGCGGTCGTCGCCGGAGAACCAGTAGTCGATGACCCCGAGCCGGCGCAGCACCTGCCCGCGGATGCCGGTCTCCTCGGCGATCTCGCGGACCGCGGCCTCCTCGGGCGTCTCGTCGCCCTCGAGGTGCCCCTTCGGCAGGCACCACTCGAGGCGCCCGCCCCGGTTGCGCCGCGCGATGACCGCCGCGTGGTACACCCCGTCGCGCAGCTGCACGACGAGACCGCCCGCGGACGTCTCGTCGACGACCGGCAGGGGCGCTCCCGCGGGTGCCGACGGGCGGCTGGGAGCGGCGGGCCGGGGGGCGTGCAGCCGGTGCCCGCCGGGCGGCGCCGGGACGCCCCGCGGAGGGGACGGGTGCGCGGCGCCGGACATGCGTGCCACTGTAACGACTTGCCCGGGTGGGGCCCGAACCCGCCATCCTTCCGTGGTGACCGTGACACCTAGAATCGGGCGGGTGCCCGACGCCACGCCCTCCCTCCTCGCGCTGCAGAAGCGCGCCCTCGGCGTGCTCGCCACGCTCCCGCCCGACGCCCTCGAGCTCGGTGCGCTGTTCCGCGACGCCGGTCACGAGCTCGCGCTCGTCGGGGGGCCCGTGCGCGACGCGTTCCTCGGGCGGGCCTCGTCGGACCTGGACTTCACGACGTCCGCGACGCCCGACGAGACCGAGGCGCTGCTCGCGCGCTGGGGCGACGCGCACTGGGACATCGGCCGGGAGTTCGGCACGATCGGCGCCCGGCGGTTCGGGAGGCGGCGCGGCGGCGAGGACGTCGTCGTCGAGGTCACGACCTACCGCACCGACGCGTACGACCCGACGTCCCGCAAGCCCGAGGTCGTGTTCGGCGACACCCTCGAGGGCGACCTGTCGCGGCGCGACTTCACCGTGAACTCCATGGCGGTGCGCCTGCCGGACCTCACGTTCGTCGACCCGTTCGGCGGCCTCGAGGACCTCGCGCGCCGCACCCTGCGCACGCCCGTCGACCCGCAGCAGTCGTTCGACGACGACCCGCTGCGCATGATGCGCGCCGCGCGGTTCGCCGCCCAGCTCGGCTTCACCGTCGACGAGGCCGCGCACGCCGCGGTCGTCGAGCAGGCCGAGCGGATCTCCATCGTGTCCGCCGAGCGCGTGCGCGACGAGCTGTCCAAGCTGCTGCTGTCCGCGCAGCCGCGGCTCGGCCTGCAGGTGCTCGTCGAGACCGGCCTGGCCGACCACGTCCTGCCCGAGCTCCCGGCGCTCCGCCTGGAGATCGACGAGCACCACCGGCACAAGGACGTCTACGAGCACTCGCTGATCGTGCTCGAGAAGGCCATCGCCCTGGAGACCGGCCCCGACGGCGCGGTCCCCGGCCCCGACCTGGTGCTGCGCCTCGCGGCGCTGCTGCACGACATCGGCAAGCCCCGCACCCGCAGGTTCGAGCCCGGCGGCGGCGTCTCGTTCCACCACCACGAGATGGTCGGCGCGAAGATGGTCGCCAAGCGCCTCAAGGCCCTGCGGTTCGACAAGGCCACCGTGCAGGCCGTCGCGCGGCTCACCGAGCTGCACCTGCGGTTCCACGGCTACGGCGAGGGCGGCTGGACCGACTCCGCCGTGCGCCGCTACGTCACCGACGCCGGCCCGCTGCTCGAGCGCCTGCACCGGCTGACCCGCTCCGACTGCACCACGCGCAACGTCCGCAAGGCGCAGCGGCTGTCCGCGGCGTACGACGACCTCGAGGAGCGCATCGCGCGGCTCAAGGAGCAGGAGGAGCTCGACGCGATCCGCCCCGACCTGGACGGCACGCAGATCATGGCGATCCTCGGCCTGCAGCCCGGGCGCGAGGTCGGCGAGGCGTACAAGTTCCTCCTCGCGCAGCGCATGGAGCACGGCCCCCTCGGCCCCGAGCGCGCCGAGGCCGAGCTCCGCGCCTGGTGGGCCGCCCGCTCCTGACCCTCAGCGCGGGCAGCGGAACTCGCCGGTCGCCCACGCGTCCTCGGTGACCATCGTGTCCACGCCGTCCTGCGGCGGATGACGCACCACCCGGCCTGCTGTCTCGTCGAGCGTGATCGTGCCGTCGGTGACGGTGAGGGGATCCTCGACGACGAACCTCAGCCCGTCACCGACCTTCAGGACCGTCATCTGGACTGCGTCGCCGTCGACCATCGCGACGAAGGACCGCTCGAGCGTGGGCCCGGGCACCGTGTAGGTGGCGGGCGCCGTGTCGGTGCACTCGGCGGCCGGTTCGTCGATGGTCGCCGTGCGGGTCTCACCGTCGACGACCCACGTCACCTCGAACGCTGCGAGTCCGGGATCGGCAGGCTCGTCGTGCGCCGAGCATGCTGCGGTCGACGAGAACACGACCAGAGCGAGGAGCGAGGCCGTCCAGGTGAGGCGGCCGTGACGGTCGTTCTTCATGTCGTCCGCTGCCTTGCCTGACGCCGCGCGGCGAGTGCCTCTCCGTAGATCTCAGCGAGCCGCTCGCGGTCCTCCTGAGCACGCTTCTCCCCGCGGGCGAGGATGGACTGTCCTCCTGCGGACGCCAGGGCGGCGCGAGGCGTGATCCGCCCCGTGGACAGGTCTTCGAGGACCTTGCGTACTGCGGGATCCGTCTCCTTGCGCAGGGCCGCGGCGAACATGGCGCGCTGCTCGAGTTGCGCCCGTGCGATCAGGCTCGCGCTTGCATCAGGGTGCTGAGGATCGGTCATGGCTGTCCCGAGTCGTAGGCCGCAGGGAGCGGGAGCTCACCCACGCTGTTCATGAAGCTCTCGATCACGCCGATTGCGGCGACCGCCGCATCGACCGCCACCCACGCAGTCTGGAGAGCAGACCATGCTGTCTCTGCCAGCTCGACCGCGTACAGCAGCGTCACGCTCCCGCCCAGACCGCCGACGATTCCTCCGACGATTGTCTCGGACGTCAGAAGCCCGAGGGCGTAGAAGAGTGCTGCCGCGATCAGTTGGTCGATGAGCGCTTCGAACGCGGCCCCGACGAGCTTCGCGTTGCTCTGGATGGCCATCGCGAGCATCTCGTAGCCGCTCGCCAGACCGACGATCCGCTCGCCGTTGGCTTCCATGCGGTTGACGAGCTCGGCGAAGTATGAGGCAGCCTCGTGTGCCGCATCGCCGGTCCAGCCGTCGAGGAGTTGCGACATCGCGGTCGAGACCGAGGCGGCGAGTTCCTTTTCGAACTCTCCGAGCGATGGCAGGGCCTCGGCGCACACCAGAGCGAGATCCCAGTCACCGGAGAAGATCTTCGATACCTCGGCGAGAGGGTCGTAGTCCAATACCCAGTTCATGACCGTGCGAAGAGTCGACGTCGGGCTGAACCAGTCGGTCGTCAGGATCTCGGCGACGTAGTCGTGGCCGGACGCAGCACGCGGAGCGATGAGTGCCGACAGCGGGGGCGGTGGAAGGGTGTACACGGCTCGAGACCATGGAACGAGTTCTCCGGCGTGGGCTGGAGCCCCGAGCGCACCGAACAGTCCTCCGGCGGTTCGGTCGGTCGCGGCGTATGCCGCCGACGTCTCGTCGACCTCTTGCGCGCAGGCTTCGAGGACCGTGCGCTGGCGCCGGAAGAAGTTCTGGATGGCCTCGGAGTTCTCGTGTGTCTTCGACTCCGCCATGGAGTAGAGCGCGAAGGGCAGCTCGTCGTCGAACCTCACGAACGTCCGTGTGTACAGGTCCGCTGGACCGAGGCCCTCGCAGTGGTCCCCGGCGCTGTCCCTGGCGAGTCCTCGCAGTGCGTCCGCGAAGCCTCGAAGAGTCGCGGTGTCGGCCGTCAGCACGGACGTGACTCTAGGGTGGTTCGGCGCACGCTGCGGTGGTTTGTCCACAGCCTCAGCGCGGGCAGGAGAGGGTGCCGGTGGCGCGGGCGCCCTCGCTGACCTTCTTCTGCATGCCGGACAGCGGGATGCGCACGACGATGCCCTCGACGTCCTCGAGCCGGAACCCGCGGCGGTCGGCGCGGCCCGCGACGGTGGACTGGAACGTGAGCTCGTCGTCGATCTTCACCATGACCTGCGCATCGCCGCGGGGGTCGACGAGCGCGGCGACGGTGCCGTCCGCCGTGGCGAGGCGGCGTCGGTCGGGGGTGATGTCGTCCGTGCAGACGGTCGCGTCGGCGCGGATGGTGAGCTGCTGCTCCTGGCCGTTCTCGTCGGCGTACGTCAGGGCGATGTCGGCGGAGCCGCCGAGGCCGGCGTTCCCGCAGCCGGCCAGGACGGCGCCGACGACGAGGGTGCCGGTGACGACGGCGGCTCCGACGACCGGGCGGGGGAGTCGTTCACGTCGAGAGCGGGGCACGGGCCGCGGACGAACGCAGACCGCCAGGTCACGACCGGGACTGAACCGTTTCACGCGTCGCTGACCTGGTCAGTCGGGGCAGGTGAACGTCCCGGTGACGCTCGCCTTCTCGCTGATCTTCTTCTGGATCCCGGAGGACAGGCGCAGGACGACGCCCTCGACGCCCTCGACCTGGAACCCCGTCTCGTCGGCGGGGCTGGTCGCCGTCGACTGGAACGACGTCGTCCGGTCGATCTGCACCTGGATCTGAGCCCGGCCCGACGAGTCCACGAGCGCGGAGACCGCACCGTCGGCCGTCGCGATGCGGCGCTTGGGGACCACGTACTCGCTGCAGGCCGTCTCGTCGGAGTGGACGGAGACCTTCTGCTCCTCACCGTTCTCGTCGACGTACGTCACGAGGATCCGGGCGGAGCCGGGGGAGCTGTCGCCGCCGCAGGCTGCGAGGAGCAGCGCGGCGGCCAGACCGAGGGGGACGATCAGGGCTGTCCGGTGAGAGTTGCGCACAGGGCGCAACCGTAGTGATTTCGGACACTCCTGTGGCGAACTGAATCGTTGTGACGTGCGGTTACGTCACCGGGACCGGTACCGGGTGGCGTCGGGTCGCGAGCCCGTAGCCCGCGGCGCCGACGACGTAGCCGACGGCGAGGACGACGAACAGGCCGGCGGACCAGCCGGTGTCGGGCAGCGTCGCGGCGGCCAGCGCCGCGGCGCCGACGAACGCGGCGTTGTAGAGCACGTCGTAGAGCGCGAACGCTCGGCCCCGGTACGCGTCGCCGGTGTCCCGCTGGACGATCGTGTCGACGGCGATCTTCGTGCCCTGCGCGGCGAGGCCCAGCAGGGCGGCGGCGACGAGCACGGGCACCCGCTCGTACGTCACGACGAGCACGCCCTGGCTGACCGCGGCGAGCAGCAGGCACCCGGTGATCCACCGGTGCACGCCGGTGAGCGGCGACATCGTCGGCGTCAGCACGATCGCGAGCCCGAACCCGACCGCCGTCGCCGCGAGCACCGTCGCGAACGTGGCCAGGCCCTGCTCGGCGTCCGCCGGGTCGGCCAGCAGGTTCCGGGAGATGAGGATGCTCGCGAGGAACACCACCCCGTACAGGAACCGGTGGTACGCCATGACGCCGAGCGCCTGCGCCGGGGTACGGCGCGCGACGAGGTAGCGGGCGCCCTCGACGAGGCCGCGCAGCAGCAGGACGAACGCCGCGCGCACCCGGGCGGCGTCGGACACCTCGTCGGGCCCCAGCCGGTCCCGGTCGAACCCGGCGGCGACCGTCGCGGCCACGCCCATGACGACCGCGGCGACGACCAGCGCGGCGCCGTCCCGCGTGCTCCCGGCAGGCAGCACCCAGCCGAGCACCAGCCCCACCGCACCCCCGACCCCGGACGCGACGGTCCCGAGCGTGGGCGTCACGGAGTTCGCGGTGAGCAGCAGCCGCCCCTCGACGACGTGCGGCAGCGACGCGGACAGCGCCGACAGCAGGAACCGGTTCACGGACAGCACGGCCAGCGCGAGGACGTACACCACCGGCCCGACGCCCGCGGTGACCATCACCGCCGCCGTGACCAGCGTCAGCACGAGCCGCACGACGTTCCCGACGAGCAGCACCTGCCGGCGCCGCCACCGGTCGAGAAGCACCCCCGCCCACGGCCCGACGATCGTGAACGGCAGCAGCAGCACCGCGAACGCCGCCGCGACCCCGCCGGCCGTCGTCGCGTTCTCCGGGGAGAAGAAGAACAGGGTCGCGAGCCCGATCTGGAACGTCCCGTCCGCGCACTGGCTGACGAGCCGCACCGCCAGGAGCCGGCGGAACTCCCGCAGCGGCCACAGCGCCTTGAGGTCCGCGATCACCTGCACGCGCGCCATCCTCGCACCTGCCCCGGGCGCCCGGCGTCGTCGTCGGGCACGCTGCGACGTGGGACGTGACCACCGGCGCCGAGGCGACAGGCGGTTCCCGCCGGCCGCCCAACCGGCGGCGACCCCCTGACGTTCTCCTGTCGACATGGCACGACGACGACAGGGGGAGGGCATGAGCGGTCGGTGGGAACCGATGCCCGAGCAGCTGGTGCACGAGAGGTACGCGCGCCTGCTGTCCCGGGCGATGCTGCTGTGCGGCACGCGGCACGACGCGGAGGACCTGGTGCAGGACGCGCTCGTCGCGGCGTTCGGCGGCCGGGCGAGGTTCGCGTCGCTGAACGAGGCGGAGCAGTACGTACGGCGCGCGATCGCGTCGCGGTACGTGGACCGCGGCCGGTCCAGGACGCGGGAGCGCGACGCGCACCTGCGGCTGGCGGGGCACGCGCAGCCGGTGGTGGAGATCGAGCTGCCGGGCATCGAGCGGGACGTGGTGCTCGCGCTCGCGGAGCTGCCGCCACGCGAGCGGACGTGCGTCGTGCTGCGGCACGTCGAGGACCTGTCGGTCCGCGAGGTCGCCGAGACGCTGTCGCTCTCCGAGGGGGCGGTGAAGCGGTACACGGCGGACGGGGTCGCCCGCCTCAACGCCGTCCTCGGGACGACGTCGCAGGACACCGGGGTCGAGACCGTCCCCGTCGAGCAGAAGGAGGTGCGCCGTGGAGCGTGACCTGAACGCGCTGCTGCGGTCCGTGGCGGACACGCACGAGCAGGCACTGGGAGGGGTGGAGCCGACCGGGGCGTTCCAGCGCGCGCGTCGCGCCGTGCGTCGGCGCCGGGTGGTGCGGCACACGCAGACCGCGGCGCTCGGGGTCGCGGCCGTCGCCGTGGTCGGTGGCGCGGCGGTCCTGGTGGGGCAGTCGCGGGCGACGCCGGTCGACCCGGCGACGCGGTCCGCGACGCCCACCGTCAGCACGCCGACGACGAGTCCCACCGCGACGCCGAGCGTGACCCCGTCGGCCGGGCCGACGTCGGACCCGACCCCGACGGGCGAGGCGACGCAGGTCGAGGTCCCGCTGGTCACCGGCGTCGCCGGTGTCCCGCCGCACCGGGCGCTGACCGCGCAGGTCGCGGCGCAGGTCGGGCCGGGCTGGGTCGCGAGCGTGCACCGCACCGGCTCCGCGCCGGCGGGCGTGGTCGACGAGATGCTGTCCCGCACCGGCAACGTCGTGCTCCTCACGAGCCCCGACGGCCGGTCGTACCGGGTGCCGCTCGACGAGGACGCGTTCGTGGCCGTGTCCTGGTGGGTCGCCGGCCAGCCCCTGCACGTGGACGCCTACCCCGGCGGCGAGTACGGGCCGCCGACACCCATGCTGCTCGACCCGGTGGCCGGCACGCTGACCGCCGCGGACGGCGACTGGCGGCTCGTCGGGCGCGACGCGGACGGCGGGACGGTCCTCACGGACGGCCGCAGCGTCGTCGTGGTCGACGCCGACGGCGGGCGCCGCACGGTCCTCTCGGCGGAGCACGTCCTCGTCGGCGGTGGCATGGACCCGACCGGGCACCGCGTCGCGGTCCGCGTGCAGGGCTCGATCAGCCCCGTCGAGGTCGTGGACGTCGCGACGGGGCGCTCGCGGGCCCTGGAGCCGGCGGCGGCCGGGTCCTGCGAGGTCGGCGGCTGGCTCGACGCGACGACCCTGCTGTACGTGTGCGACACGTCCGGCACGACGGTGGAGCACGAGCTCGACGTCGAGACCGGTGCGGTGCAGGAGGTCCGGCGCGGTGCGTCGTCGGTCGACTGGGCGCGCGGCGTGGGCGTCGGTGACGGCTCCGTGGTGAGCGAGCCGCCGGTGTCCGACGACTGCGGGGCGGGCTCGCTCGTCCGGCGCGGCCGGGACGGCACGGTCAGCACGCTCGTCGACTACGGCTCGACCGGCGTGACCGGGCGGTACGCGGTCGTCGGCGGGACGCTGTACGTCGGGCTGTACGACTGCGCCGACCAGGTGGCCGGTGCGGGCGGCGTGACCGTCGTCGACCCGGCGACGGGTGCGACGGTGCGGACGGTCGTGCCGCAGACGCCGGCGGACGTCGGCGGCAACGTCGGCCCGAGCACCTGGACGGTCGCCCGCTGACGACGACCTGACCGGAGCCTGACGACGACGGGCGGTGCCGCGCGGTGGCACCGCCCGTCGTCGCGCCCGGAGACGGCGGGAGGGCCCCGACGCGGTGTGCGTCGGGGCCCTCCCGGGTGCCCGTCAGGCGGAGGTCAGGCGCAGGTCAGCGCTCGACCTCGCCGCGGATGAAGGCCTCGAGCTGGGCGCGGCCCTTCGTGTCCTCCATCTGGACCGGCGGCGACTTCATGAAGTAGGTCGACGCGGACAGGATGGGGCCGCCGATGCCGCGGTCCTTGGCGATCTTCGCGGCGCGCAGGGCGTCGATGATGATGCCGGCCGAGTTCGGGGAGTCCCAGACCTCGAGCTTGTACTCGAGGTTCAGGGGCACCTCGCCGAACGCGCGGCCCTCGAGGCGGACGTACGCCCACTTGCGGTCGTCGAGCCACGCGACGTAGTCCGACGGGCCGATGTGGACGTTGCGGTCGTCCTTCTTGCCGGCCAGCGGGCCGTCCTCGAGGTTCGACGTCACGGCCTGCGTCTTCGAGATCTTCTTGGACTCCAGGCGCTCGCGCTCGAGCATGTTCTTGAAGTCCATGTTGCCGCCGACGTTCAGCTGGTACGTGCGGTCCAGGATGACGCCGCGGTCCTCGAACAGGCGGGCGAGCACGCGGTGCGTGATGGTCGCGCCGACCTGCGACTTGATGTCGTCGCCGACGATCGGGACACCGGCGGCCTCGAACTTCGCGGCCCACTCCGGGTCGGACGCGATGAAGACGGGCAGCGCGTTGACGAAGGCGACGTTCGCGTCGATCGCGCACTGCGCGTAGAACTTCGCGGCGGCCTCGGAGCCGACGGGCAGGTAGCAGATCAGGACGTCGACCTTGTTGTCCTTGAGCGTCTGGACGACGTCGACCGGCTCGGCGTCCGACTCCTCGATGGTCTGCGAGTAGTACTTGCCGAGGCCGTCGAGGGTGTGGCCGCGCTGGACGGTCACGCCGAGCGGCGGGACGTCCGTGATCTTGATGGTGTTGTTCTCCGACGCGACGATCGCCTCGGACAGGTCGAAGCCGACCTTCTTCGCGTCGACGTCGAAGGCAGCGACGAACTCGATGTCCTTGACGTGGTAGTCGCCGAACTGCACGTGCATGAGCCCGGGGACCTTGCCGTCGGCCGGCGTGTCGGCGTAGTAGTGAACGCCCTGGACGAGCGACGCGGCGCAGTTGCCGACGCCGACGATGGCGACGCGGATGGAGGTCATCCTCGCTCCTTCTCGGTGGATCTGGCCGGAGCGGCGTGCTCGCCGTCGGCGGTGGACGTGGCGCCGGTGCGGTGACCGGTGCCTGCGGGACGCGCGCGGCGGACGCCACGCTCGTTGTCGATGAGCCCGTCGAGCCAACGGACCTCGCGCTCGGCCTGCTCCAGGCCGTGGCGCTGCAGCTCGAGCGTGTACTCGTCCATCCGCTCGCGGGTGCGGGCGATGGACTGGCGGATCGTCTCGAGCCGTTCGGTCAGGCGCGTGCGCCGACCCTCGAGGATCCGCAGCCGGGTCTCGGCGTCGGTCTGCGCGAAGAACGCGAACCGCACGTCGAAGTTCTCGTCCTCCCAGGCCGCGGGGCCGGACGTGGCGAGCACCGACTGCAGGTGCTCCTTGCCGTCCGCGGTGATCTGGTAGACGATCCGGGCGCGCTTGCTGCCGACGGCGTGGGGGTCGGCCGGGGACTCGGTCCCGACGATCCAGCCGCGCTCGGCGAGCGACTTCAGGCACGGGTACAGCGACCCGTAGGACAGCGCACGGAAGGACCCGAGCACGAGGTTGAGCCGCTTGCGCAGCTCGTAGCCGTGCATCGGGGACTCGTGCAGCAGCCCGAGGATGGCCGGCTCGAGCACGTCGGAACGTCCGCGCACTCCTGGCACCTCCTCTAGGCTGGGGGTCCGCGCTGCGGACCTCGTCTCGATGTATCCGATCCGATGTATCCGGCGCGTCTACTGAAGCGATGTATCAACTCGATACATCCAGCAGAGTATGCCGACGACGTCGTCGGACACAAGTGAGCCCTGCCCCCGCGTGCCCCGCGGCGCCCGTGGGCCGCGTGCCGATCGTGTGAAGGGTCGTGGGACGACCCCGCCCCGCTCGCCCTGGTCCCAGCCCTCTCGCGCATACTGGGCGGCGCGTCCGCAGCGCACCCCTCGCCGACCCCGGCGGTGGTGGTCGCCGGACCGCCCCCGTCGTCGTCAGGAAGGCATCACGTTGGCCGGCTCCTCCCGCGCGTCCGCCAGGTCGCGCCGCAGCGCGCCGCGTGGCTCCCGCGCCCGCTCCGCCCGCACCGGCAAGCGCAAGTTCTTCGACTACCCGCGGTCCGGCTACACCGGCCTGCACCGCTGGCTGCCGTCGTGGCGCTTCATGCTCGGCTCGTTCCTCAGCGCGGTGTTCCTGATCGCCGGCGCGATCGTCGCGGCGTACGCGACGATCGACATCCCCGACCCCGGTGCCGACGTCGAGGCCCAGACCTCGACCGTCTACTACGCGGACGGCACCACGGAGATGGGCACGTTCGCGGTGCAGAAGCGCGAGCTCGTCGAGCTCGAGACGCTGCCCAAGTGGGTCGGTGACGCCGTCATCGCCGCGGAGGACCGCACGTTCCGCGACAACAAGGGCATCTCCCTGACGGGCATGGCCCGCGCGTTCGTCAACAACGTGCGCGGCGGCCAGAAGCAGGGTGGCTCGACGCTCACCCAGCAGTACGTCGAGCGGTACTACGTCGACAGGACGACGACCGACTACCTCGGCAAGTTCCGTGAGGTGCTGCTCGCGGTGAAGATCACCAACAAGGAGAGCAAGGACGAGATCCTCGGCCGGTACCTCAACACCATCTACTTCGGCCGCGACTCCTACGGCATCCAGGCCGCGGCGAAGGCGTACTTCGGTGTCGAGGCCAAGGACCTGACGATCTCGCAGGCCGCGCTGCTGGCGGCGATCATCCCCTCGCCCAACAACTGGGACCCGGCCGTGCGCCCCCAGCAGGCCGAGGCGCGGTGGAAGATCGTGCTCGACCGCATGCTCGAGGACGAGCTCATCACCCAGGCGCAGCGCGACGAGGCAGAGTTCCCCCCGACGAAGGTGTTCGAGCGGTCCGCGAAGTACCAGGGACCGAACGGCCACCTCCTGAAGATGGTCGAGGACGAGCTCGCCGGCGAGGCCATCAACATCAGCAAGGAGAAGCTCGACCGCGGCGGCTACAAGATCGTCACCACGATCCAGAAGCCCGTGCAGGACGAGCTCAACGGCTCGGTCGGCCGCCTGCTGGCCGGTGAGCTCACCGACGGCGAGAAGCCGCACGAGCGCCTCAAGGTCGCGGTGTCGTCCGTCGACCCCAAGACCGGCGGGATCGTCGCGCTGTACGGCGGCCCGGACTTCCTCACCGACCAGGTGAACTGGGCGAAGTACGGCTACGGCCTCCAGGCCGGCTCGACGTTCAAGCCGTTCACGCTCGTCGCCGCGCTGCAGGACGGCAAGTCCCTCGAGGACCGCTACTCCGGTCGCTCGCCCATGAAGATCGACGGCTGGGGCGACGCCGACACGCAGGTCACGAACTTCGGCGGCACGTCGTACGGGACCATCGACCTCGTCGACGCCACGGCGAACTCGGTCAACACCGTGTACGCGCAGCTCAACATGGAGATCGGCTACGACCGCACCGCGCAGGTCGCGAACGAGGCGGGCATCACGACGCCCGTCGAGGTCGTCCCCTCGAACGTGCTGGGCTCGACCCCGGTGCACCCGCTCGACATGGCGGCCGCGTACGCGACGTTCGCCGCGCAGGGCGTGCACCACGACGCCCACATCGTCTCCCGTGTGCTCAACCCGGACGAGTCCGTCCACTTCGAGACCGACGGCAACCCCGAGCGCCGGTTCGAGGAGGACGTCATGGCGGACGCCACGTACGCGATGACGCAGGTCGTCGAGGAGGGCTCCGGCAAGCCGTACATCAAGCCGCTCGGCGTTCCGGTGGCCGGCAAGACCGGTACCTCGACGAGCAACCTGTCCGCCTGGTTCGTCGGCTACACCCCGACGATCGCGACGTCGGTCGCCCTCAGCCAGGTCGGCGAGGACGGCAAGTCGTGGGAGACGATCAAGGCCTTCGGCCCCAGCCCCTACGGCGGCGAGCTCATCGAGGTCACGGGGTCCTCGGTCCCGGCGCGCCTGTGGGCCGAGTACATGGGCCCCGTGCTGCAGATGGACCAGTTCGCGAAGGAGCGGGACTTCCCGCCGCGCGCGAACGTGGGCGACAAGCCGACGGTCCGGCCGACGCAGACGCCGACCCCGACCCCGACGCCGACCCCCACCGAGGAGGCGACGCTCGACGACACCGCGAAGATCCCGTACCGCCTGACCGGCAAGACGCAGGCGGACGCGACGGCCGCGCTGATCGCCGTGGGGCTCGAGCCGGTGATCGTCACGAAGTCCTCCGAGGACGTCGCGGCGGGCCGGGTCATCTCGGTCGACCCGGCCTCGGGCACGCGCGTCCCCGTCGGGTCGCAGGTCACGCTCGTCGTGTCCTCCGGGCCGAAGCCGAAGCCGAGCCCGACGGTGCCGGCGAAGCCGGACCCGAAGCCGACCCAGACCACGGCGCCCACACCCGACCCCACCCAGGCGGCCCCGCCGCCCGAGGGTGACGGCGAGGAGGGCGGCGAGGACGACGGGGAGGCCTGACGCCTCGTCGTCCACAGCCGGACGATTTCACCGCGGTGGAACCGGCCCGGTAGGCTAGAACATTGCTGTGCCCGCTCGTCCCCGCCGCCATCGGTGGGGGAGGCGGGACGGCGGACGGGTCCGACGAGGACGCGCTCGCCGACAGCGACGCATGAGAACCCTCCTGTCACGGAACGACCGTGACCGCTGAGACCAGAGGAGGTGGGTATGAGCCTGCGTCAGTACGAGATCATGATCATCCTCGACCCCGAGATCGAGGAGCGCACCGTCGCCCCGTCGCTCGACAAGTACCTGTCGGTCGTGAAGACCGAGGGCGGGACCGTCGACAAGGTGGACGTCTGGGGTCGTCGCCGCCTGGCCTACGACATCAAGAAGAAGTCCGAGGGCATCTACGCGGTGGTCGACTTCACCGCGTCGCCGGCCACGGCCAAGGAGCTCGACCGTCAGCTCGGCCTCAACGAGGTCGTCCTGCGCACCAAGGTCCTGCGCCGCGAGGCGTGACCTGTCGGTGCGCACCGTTAGCGTGCGCACCACCTCGAAGGACCAACGTCGAAGCACAACGAGCGAGGAGCTGGCATGGCTGGTGAGACCGTCATCACGGTGATCGGGAACCTGACCGGGGACCCGGAGCTGCGCTTCACCCCGTCCGGGGCAGCGGTGGCCAACTTCACCGTCGCGTCGACGCCGCGCACGTTCGACCGTCAGAGCAACGAGTGGAAGGACGGCGAGACGCTGTTCCTGCGCTGCTCGATCTGGCGGGAGGCGGCGGAGTCGGTCGCGGAGTCGCTCACCAAGGGCACCCGCGTGATCGTGACCGGTCGCCTCGTCCAGCGCTCCTACGAGACGCGCGAGGGCGAGAAGCGCACGGTCGTCGAGCTGCAGGTCGACGAGGTCGGCCCGTCGCTGCGCTACGCCACGGCCAAGGTCACCCGGACCCAGCGTTCGGGCGGCGGCGGTGGCTTCGGCGGCGGCGGTGGCGGTGGCTACTCCGGTGGCGGCGCCCAGTCCGGCTCGGCCGGCGACGACCCGTGGGCCACGCCCGCGGGTGGTGGCTACTCGGACGAGCCCCCGTTCTGACCGACCCCGCGGGGTCCGGGCGTCCCTGACGCGCGGCCACGCACGAGGTCCTTCGCACCCCCAGACACCACATCCCCGGGCATGGCAACGCCCGGGGCTCCACAGACAGGAGCACCACGATGGCCAAGGCCGTTGTTCGCAAGCCCAAGAAGAAGCAGAACCCGCTCAAGGCAGCCAAGATCGAGGTTGTCGACTACAAGGACACCGCGCTGCTGCGCAAGTTCATCTCCGACCGCGGCAAGATCCGCGCGCGTCGGGTGACCGGTGTGTCCGTGCAGGAGCAGCGCGCGATCGCTCGCGCCGTCAAGAACGCCCGCGAGATGGCCCTGCTGCCGTACTCGTCGTCGGCGCGCTGAGAAGGAGGCCTCACGATGGCGAAGATCATCCTCACGCACGAGGTCACCGGCCTCGGCGCCCCCGGCGACGTGGTCGAGGTCAAGGACGGGTACGCCCGTAACTACCTCATCCCGCGCAACCTCGCCGCCCCGTGGACCAAGGGTGCGGAGAAGGACGTCACGGCGATCCGCAAGGCTCGCAAGGCGCGCGAGATCGCGTCGCTCGACGACGCGAAGGCCATCCGCGACTCGCTGCAGGCCAAGCCGGTCGTCGTGTCGGCCAAGGCCGGCGAGGCCGGTCGCCTGTTCGGTGCGGTCACGACCGCCGAGATCGCCGAGGCGGTCAAGGCGTCGGGCGCCCCGGCGATCGACAAGCGCAAGGTCGAGATCGCGCAGCCGATCAAGGCCCTCGGCGAGTACACCGTCTCGGTCCGCCTCCACCCGGAGGTCGCCGCCACGGTGACCGTCAAGGTCGTGGCTGCCTGAGCTGACGCTCCCGAGAAGGCCCCCGCCCCCACCAGGGGACGGGGGCCTTCCGCTTCCCACCCTCCCGACCCCCACCCTCCCCACCCCCCACACCCCTCCCGCCGAC
>Ga0182792_1000678_pt1 | contig 30612 bp, 26 predicted proteins | sample Passage237B_FD_130497 | JGI IMG/M metagenome (GOLD analysis project Ga0182792, IMG submission 130497) | Cellulose adapted compost microbial communities from Newby Island Compost Facility, Milpitas, CA, USA - Passage2 37B (version 2) (version 2) ...
GCCGACCTCGGCGTCGGCCAGCAGCTCGATCAGCGGCTTGATGTTGAAGCCGCCCAGCATCGTGCCGAGCAGCTCGGTGGCCTTGGCGCGGGAAATCAGCGCGCAGGTCTTCTCGCCACGCGCGACCTCGCCGAGGAAGGCGGCCTTGACCTTGGCCGCGTCGTCGACGCCGGCCGGAACCCGGTGCGTGAGCAGCTCGAGCAGGAAGGCTTCCTCGCCGGCCGGCGGGTTGGCGAGCAGTTCGATCAGCTCGACAGTCTGCTGACGCGACAGCGGCAGCGGCGGAATGCCGAGCGCGGCGCGTTCGGCGACGTGGTCACGGTAAGCTTGCAGCATGTGGAATCCTTGATGATGATGAAACCGCCCTCGGGAGCACCGGGGGCGATTATATGTCTTTTATAAGACTGACGCATTGACCGGAGGCGTTCCGGCTATCGCGAACCTGCCGGGCCGGCTACAGTCAGAACTGCATCGCCCGCCGCCAGCAAGGAGCCGCAGGATGAAACCGCACAACCTCTTCGACACCCTGAAACCGCTGCCGCAGGCCGGCACCGACGCGCACTACTACTCGCTGCCGGCGCTGGAAGCGGCCGGCATCGGCACCGTCTCGCGCCTGCCCGTCTCGCTACGTATCGTACTCGAAGCGGTGCTGCGCAACTGCGACGGTCAGCGCGTAACCGAGGCCCACGTGCGCGAACTGGCAGGCTGGCAGCCCAACGCCGAGCGCAGCGACGAGATCCCCTTCGTCGTCGCGCGCGTCGTGCTGCAGGATTTTACCGGGGTGCCGCTGCTGTGCGACCTGGCCGCGATGCGCGACGTTGCCGCGGCCCGCGGCGTCGACCCCAAGCGCATCGAACCGCTCGTGCCGGTCGACCTCGTCGTCGACCACTCGGTGCAGGTCGACGAGTACGGCTCGCCGATCGCCCTGCGGCGCAACATGGAACTGGAGTTCCAGCGCAACCGCGAGCGCTACCAGTTCATGAAATGGGGCATGCAGGCCTTCGACACCTTCCGCGTCGTACCGCCGGGCATCGGCATCGTCCACCAGGTGAACCTCGAATACCTGTTCCGCGGCGTACGCAGCCAGACGCAGGACGGCACGCGCGTGCTGTTCCCGGACACGCTGGTCGGCACCGACTCGCACACCACGATGATCAACGGCGTCGGCGTCGTCGGATGGGGTGTCGGCGGCATCGAGGCCGAGGCCGCGATGCTGGGACAGCCGGTGTATTTCCTGACGCCCGACGTGTGCGGCGTGGAACTGTCCGGCCGGCTGCCGGAGGGCGTCACGGCCACCGACCTCGTGCTCACCGTCACCGAGATGCTCCGCCGCGAGAAGGTCGTCGGCCAGTTCGTCGAGTTCTTCGGCGAGGGCACGGCCAGCCTCAGCGTCACGGACCGCGCGACCATCGCCAACATGGCGCCCGAGTACGGCGCGACGATGGGCTTCTTCCCCGTCGACGAGAAGACCGTCGAGTACATGCGCGCGACGGGCCGCAGTGACGAGGAATGCGCGGCCTTCGAGGCCTACTTCCGCGCCCAGGGTCTGTTCGGCGTGCCGCGCGCCGGCGAGATCGAGTACTCGCGCGTGCTCCGGCTCGACCTCGGCAGCATCGTGCCGTCGCTCGCCGGGCCGAAGCGGCCGCAGGACCGCATCGCGCTCGGCGACATGGCCGAGCGCTTCTCGCACCTGCTGTCGATCCCGGCGGTCGACAACGGCTTCGGCGTACCCGAGGCGGCGATGGGCACGCGCTTCCCGACCGGCCTGCCCGGCGTCACGCTTGGCCACGGCGACATCCTGATCGCCGCGATCACCTCCTGCACCAACACCAGCAACCCGGCCGTGCTGATCGCAGCCGGCCTGCTGGCGAAGAAAGCCGTCGCCAAAGGGCTGCGCGTGTCGCGCCACATCAAGACCTCCCTGGCGCCCGGCTCGCGCGTGGTGACGGACTACCTCGAGCGCGCCGGCCTGATGGAGCCGCTGGCGCAGCTCGGCTTCGCGCTCGCCGGCTACGGCTGCACGACCTGTATCGGCAACTCGGGCGACCTCGCACCGGAACTGAACGCCGCCATCCAGGAACACGACGTCGTGGCCGCAGCCGTGCTGTCGGGCAACCGCAACTTCGAGGCGCGTATCCACCCGAACATCCGCGCCAACTTCCTCGCCTCGCCGCCACTGGTCGTGGCCTTCGCGATCGCCGGCACCGTCAACATCGACCTGACGACCGAGCCGCTCGGCGTCGGCACGGACGGCCACCATGTGTACCTGAAGGACATCTGGCCGAGCTCGGACGAGATCAACGCCGTGATGCCCTACGCGCAGGATCCGGTGACCTTCCGCCGGCTCTACGCGGACTTCACCACGGGACACGACCTGTGGAACGGGATCACCGCGCCGACCGGCCAGGTCTATGACTGGCCACCGTCGACCTACATCGCGCGGCCGCCCTTCTTCGAGGACTTCGGCCCCGCGCCGGCACCGGTCGGCGACATCCACGGCGCGCGTGCCCTGCTGCTGCTCGGCGACTCGGTCACGACCGACCACATCTCGCCGGCCGGCTCCTTCGGCGAGCAGACACCCGCCGGCGCCTGGCTGCGCGAGCACGGCGTCGAACGGCGCGACTTCAACTCCTACGGCTCGCGCCGCGGCAACCACGAGGTCATGATGCGCGGCACCTTCGCCAACGTGCGGCTGAAGAACCTGATGCTGCCGCCGGGCGAGGACGGCTCGCGCGTCGAGGGCGGCTACACGCTGCTCGACGGCCGGCAGGTCACGGTGTTCGAAGCCTCCCGGACCCTGATCGCCTCCGGCACGCCGGGCATCGTCTTCGCGGGCGAGGAGTACGGCACCGGCTCGAGCCGCGACTGGGCGGCCAAGGGCACGCGGCTGCTCGGCATCCGCGCCGTCGTCGCGAAGAGCTTCGAGCGCATCCACCGCTCCAACCTCGTCGGCATGGGCGTGCTGCCGCTGCAGTTCCTCGGCGACACGACCTGGCAGAAACTGGGGCTGGACGGCACGGAGCGCTTCGACATCCTGGGCATCGAGAACGGCCTCGCGCCTCGTCAAGTGCTGGCGCTACGGATCACGCGCGCCGACGGCACGCGCGAGGAAGTCGAGGTGCTGAGCCGCATCGACACACCGGTGGAAGTCGAGTACTACCGTCACGGCGGAATCCTGCCCTACGTGCTGCGGAACATCCTCCGGACGGGCTGAGGAATACTGCGGCAAGCCTTGCGCGAGCCTTCGAAGTTCCTGTATGATTGCGCGTTTTCAGAATTCAGAACCTGGAGCATCCAATGGCTCGCGTCTGCCAAGTGACCGGTAAAGCACCGATGGTGGGTAACAACGTTTCCCACGCCAACAACAAGACCAAGCGCCGCTTCCTGCCCAACCTGCAGAACCGCAAGTTCTGGAGCGAAGCCGAGAACCGCTGGATTCGCCTGCGCGTGTCCAACGCCGCCCTGCGCACCATCGACAAGAACGGCATCGACGCCGTCGTCGCCGAGCTGCGTGCCCGTGGCGAGAAGGTCTGACGCGCAACCACGAGACTGAACGGAGAACAGAATGGCCAAAGGCGCCCGCGAAAAAATCAAACTCGAGTCGACCGCCGGTACCGGTCACTTCTACACCTGCTCCAAGAACAAGCGCACCACGCCGGAGAAGCTCGAGTTCATGAAGTACGACCCGGTCGTGCGCAAGCACGTGCTGTACAAGGAAACCAAGCTCAAGTAATCCGCGAGCACGGGACAAAAAAAAGCCGCTGATCCAGCGGCTTTTTCGTTTTCGGCACCCGCCGCAGCGGGCACCCGGTTGATGCGATGGTTCAGATCCGCTGGATGTTCGACGCCTGCTTGCCCTTCGGACCCTGCGTCACTTCGAAAGTCACCTTCTCACCTTCCTTCAGGGACTTGAAGCCCGCCATGTTGATGGCGGAGAAGTGCGCGAACAGGTCTTCGCTGCCGTCGTCCGGGGTGATGAAGCCGAAGCCCTTGGAGTCGTTGAACCACTTAACGGTACCAGTTGCCATATTGCCTAGATCCTTCAAATGAACATAGGTGCGCGAGCCGAGCCCACAGGTGCCGGTATGCCGAGTCAATTTACCGCCACCGACGAACAGCGCTGAAAGGCAGTACTGACGCCGATTTGGTTGCTTACTTTGCACCGAACACGCCTCAGCTTTTACGCACTTGCAATGTCAGCGTCAACATTTTCTTGCCTGTTTCGCCGGGCATCCCCCGGACCGTATCCACAACGCCACACCCGCGCCCCGTCCGGCACGCACACCCCCTTTGGATTCATGCACCTGGCGCCGGGCGACATGCCGTACACATGGCCCGAAAACCGCGAAAGTACGGGCTTTCCGGCGCCCCCGCCACGTGTTGCACTCTCCACCGACTGGATTAGAATGACCCGCATGGCCACCGATAAACAGAGCGAGTTCGTACTGGAAGCCGAGCGGACGAGTACCAAGCCTCCTCCGCTGTACAAGGTGCTGCTGCTCAACGATGACTTCACCCCGATGGAATTCGTCGTCATCGTCCTTCAACAATTTTTCGGCATGGATCGCGAACGGGCGATGCGAATCATGCTCCAAGTTCACACGGAAGGTTCGGGCGTGTGCGGCGTCTTTCCGAAGGACGTCGCGGCGACCAAGGTCGAGCAGGTCGTGTCGTATGCCCGGCAGCACCAGCACCCGCTGGCATGCGTGATGGAGGAAAACTGAGAATGATCGCGCAAGAGCTAGAAGTCAGTCTTCACATGGCGTTCGTCGAAGCGCGCCAGAAGCGGCACGAGTTCATCACCGTCGAACACCTGCTGCTCGCGCTGCTCGACAACCCGTCGGCTGCCGAGGTGCTGAAGGCGTGCGCGGCCAACATCGAGGAGCTGCGCCGCGAGCTGACCAACTTCATCAACGAGCACACGCCCAAGGTCGAGAACGTCGAGGAAGTCGACACCCAACCCACGCTGGGCTTCCAGCGCGTGATCCAGCGCGCGATCCTGCACGTGCAGTCCTCGGGCAAGAAGGAAGTCACCGGCGCCAACGTGCTGGTGGCGATCTTCGGCGAGAAGGACTCGCACGCGGTGTATTTCCTGCAGCGCCAGAAGATCTCTCGCCTGGACGTCGTCAACTTCATCTCGCACGGCATCGCCAAGACGCCGCAGCAGGGTGCCGCCCCGCAGTCGCGGGGCGAGACCGAGCAGGAACAGGAGCAGGACGCGGCCCAGGCCGGCGGTGCGCTCGAGAACTTCACGCAGAACCTGAACCAGCAGGCGCTGATCGGCAAGATCGACCCGCTGATCGGACGCGAGAAGGAGGTCGAGCGCGTCATCCAGACCCTGTGCCGCCGTCGCAAGAACAACCCGCTGCTCGTCGGCGAGGCCGGCGTCGGCAAGACCGCGATCGCCGAGGGGCTGGCACGGCGCATCGTCGAGGACCGCGTGCCGGACATCCTGAAGGGGGCGCAGGTGTACGCCCTCGACATGGGCGCCCTGCTCGCCGGCACCAAGTACCGCGGTGACTTCGAGCAGCGCCTGAAGGCCGTGCTGAAGCAGCTGCGCGAGGCCGACAACGCCATCCTGTTCATCGACGAGATCCACACGCTGATCGGCGCCGGTGCCGCCTCGGGCGGCACGCTGGACGCGTCCAACCTGCTCAAGCCGGCGCTGTCCTCGGGCCAGCTCAAGTGCATCGGCGCGACGACCTACGCCGAGTTCCGCCAGATCTTCGAGAAGGACCACGCGCTGTCGCGCCGTTTCCAGAAGATCGACGTGGTCGAGCCGACCGTCGAGGAGACCGTGGAGATCCTCAAGGGCCTCAAGAGCCGCTTCGAGGAACACCACAACGTCAAGTATTCGGCCGCCGCGCTGTCCTCGGCCGCCGAGCTGTCGGCGCGCTACATCAACGACCGGCACCTGCCCGACAAGGCCATCGACGTCATCGACGAGGCCGGCGCGGCGCAGCGCATCCTGCCCAAGTCGCGCCAGCGCAAGACCATCGGCCGCGCCGAGATCGAGGAAATCGTCGCCAAGATCGCGCGCATCCCGCCACGCACCGTCTCCAACGACGACCGCCAGTCGCTACGCACGCTCGAACGCGACCTGAAGAACGTCGTGTTCGGCCAGGACGCCGCAATCGAAGCGCTGGCGAAGGCGATCAAGATGTCGCGCTCCGGCCTCGGCAACCCGCAGAAGCCGATCGGCAGCTTCCTGTTCAGCGGCCCGACCGGCGTCGGCAAGACCGAGGTCGCCCGCCAGCTCGCCTACACGCTGGGCATCGAGCTGGTGCGCTTCGACATGTCCGAGTACATGGAGCGTCACGCGGTGTCGCGGCTGATCGGCGCGCCGCCGGGCTACGTCGGCTTCGACAACGGCGGCCTGCTGACCGAGGCCGTGACGAAGAAGCCGCACTGCGTGCTGCTGCTCGACGAGATCGAGAAGGCGCATCCGGACATCTACAACATCCTGTTGCAGGTCATGGACCACGGCACGCTGACCGACAACAACGGCCGGCAGGCGGACTTCCGCAACGTGATCCTCATCATGACCACCAACGCGGGCGCGGAAGCCATGCAGAAGAGCGTCATGGGCTTCTCCGCCCGACGCGAGGCGGGCGACGAGATGGGCGAGATCAAGCGCCTGTTCTCGCCGGAGTTCCGCAACCGTCTGGATGCCATCATCTCGTTCCGCGCGCTGGACAACGAGATCATCCTGAAGGTCGTCGACAAGTTCCTGATGCAGCTCGAGGCGCAACTGCACGAGAAGAAGGTGGAGGCGCACTTCACCGACGAGCTCAAGGCGTGGCTGGCGTCCGAGGGCTTCGACCCGCTGATGGGTGCCCGCCCGATGGCACGCCTGATCCAGGACACGATCCGCGCCGCGCTGGCGGACGAGCTGCTGTTCGGCCGGCTGGCCAACGGCGGTGCCGTGACCATCGACCTGGACGCCGACGGCAAGGTCAAGCTGATCTTCGACGAGGTCGAGACGGCCCAGACGACCGGCTGAGCACGGACGCAGCCCAAAAGGAAGCGGCCCCGAGGGGCCGCTTCTTTTTTTCCGTACCGGCGATCAGCCGCGGTCGTGATGACCGGGGTGGCGCGGATGATGGTGCGGCTTGCCGCCTTCGTGCCGCTGCGGACGCTGCGCGTCGAAGACCTTGCGCTGGTTCTCGTCGAGCACGGCGTAGAACTGCTCGGTCGCGACGAGCGTGGCACGGATGCGCTCCAGCCGGGCCTCGGCGGCCTTCTCCATGCGCTGCAGACGTTCCGGCGCCGTGGCAGCCGCCTCCCGCTTCACGCGCTCGCCCCACTCGCCGACGCCCCGCGTGACGGATGCGCGGAAGCGCTCCCACGCCGGACGCTGGTCGTCGCGCAGCGCGAGGCGTTCGGCCAGCGCGTCGAAGTGCTGGTTCACGCGCGCCTCGAAACGCTCCTTCACCATCGCCATCTTCTGCGTGCGGTCGCCGCGCTGCACCTCGGCGCAGTCACCGCGGGCCATGGCCGTGCCGGCCACCGCAACACCGGCCGCGACCAGCGCGGCAACGATCCAGGGGCTCTTCATGCGGATGTTCATTCTTGCTTCCTCCTGAAACGGGGCCGACGGATGCCGGCCTTCCACGGAATGCATTTCAGCACCGCCATGTAAGCCCCGTTTTTCGAAAGATGCCCGAATTGAATTGCGCTGTATCGCGGCGGGCCGCCGACACACTGCGATACATGCCGGTTCAGCGCGTGGCGAGCAGCTCGCGGATCTGCTGCAGCGTGCCCGGGTCCTCGATCGTGGTCAGGTCGCCCGGCTCGCGGCCCTCGGCCAGCGCCTGGATGGCCCGCCGCAGCATCTTGCCCGAACGCGTCTTCGGCAGCCCGGTGACGAAGAACACGCGCGCCGGGCGCGCGATCGCACCCAGGTGGTCGTCCACCGTGCGCATGACCTCCTTCTCCAGCAGCGCGGCGGATTCCGCGTCCGCCGCGGCCGAGGCGTCCTTGAGCACGGCGAAGGCCATCGGGATCTGGCCCTTGATCTCGTCGGCCACGCCGACCACGGCCACTTCGGCGATGCCGGGGTGCATCTGCACGGCCTCCTCGATCTCGCGCGTACCGAGACGGTGGCCGGCGACGTTGATGACGTCGTCCATGCGGCCGAGGATGGCGTAGTAACCGTTCTGGTCGCGGATGCCCCAGTCCGACGAGGAATACACCATCGGCTCGCGGAACAGGCTGAAGTACGTGGAGACGAAGCGCTCGTCCTGCCCCCACACCGTCGACAGGCAGCCCGGCGGCAGCGGCGGCACGATGCCGACCACGCCCTTCTCGTCCGGTCCGCATTCGGTACCGTCCTCGCGGAACAGGCGCAGGTCGTAGCCATAGACCGGGAAGCTCGGCGAACCGTACTTGATCGGCGTCCTCTCGACACCCGGAACGGCCGACAGGATCGGCCAGCCGGTCTCGGTCTGCCAGTAGTTGTCGATGACCGGGATGCCCAGCGACTCGGCGATCCAGCGGTGCGTGCTCTCGTCGAGCGGTTCGCCGGCGAGGAACAGGTGCTTGAGCGAGCTCAGGTCGGCCTGCTTGAGCCAGGACGGGTCCTGCTTCTTGAGCACCCGGATGGCGGTCGGCGCCGAGAACATGACGTTGATGCGGTACTTCTCGACCATACGCCACCAGATGCCGGGGTCTGGCCGCAGCGGCGTGCCCTCGTACATCACCGTGGCCATGCCGGCGATCAGCGGCGCGTAGATGATGTAGCTGTGCCCGACGACCCAGCCGATGTCGGAGGTCGCGAACATGGTCTCGCCGACGCCGCCGGTGAAGATGTACTTCATCGATGCGGCCAGCGCGACGGCGTAGCCGCCCGTGTCGCGCTGCACGCCCTTGGGTTTTCCGGTAGTGCCGGACGTGTACAGGATGTAGCTCGGCTCGTTCGACTCCAGCCAGGTCACCGGCACCGTGGCGTCGACGTGCTTGCGCCGCATCTCGGCGTAATCGACGTCGCGCCCTTCGACACGCGGGAAACCCTTGTCCAGCCCGCGGTCGACGATCAGCACGTGTTCGGGAGGATGCTCGGCGAGCCGGCAGGCCTCGTCGAGCAGGTGCTTGTACGGCACGGCCTTGCCGTTGCGCATCCCGGCGTCGGCGGAGACGATCAGCACCGGCCGGGCGTCGTCGATGCGCGTGGCGAGCGAGGCCGACGCGAATCCGCCGAACACGACGGAATGGATGGCGCCGATGCGCGCGCAGGCCAGCATCGCGAAGCAGGCCTCCGGGATCATCGGCATGTAGATCAGCACGCGGTCACCCTTGCGCACGCCCAGATCGAGGTAGATCGCGGCCATGCGCTCGACCTCGCGCAGCAGCTCCTCGTAGGTCCAGATGCGCTCGGTGTCGGTCTCGGTCGACACGTAGATCAGCGCCCTGTCACGCGGACGGCTCGCCGCGTGGCGGTCGACGGCGTTGTGACACAGGTTGGTCACGCCCCCGACGAACCATTTCACGAAAGGCGGGCGTGAATACTCGCAGATGGTGTGCGGCGCCTCCTGCCAGTCGATCAGTTGCGCCTGCTCGCGCCAGAACCCGTCACGATCCTCGATGGAGCGACGGTGAAACGCCTTGTATGCCGACATCGTTCCTCTCCCCCTTCATGCGTTTTCGCCCGCGGACCACCCTCTTGCCGGGGTGTGCGCCGCGGGCGCATGTCAATCTCCGTCGGGCACGTCCTCCAGCCTGCGCATGGCCAGCGCTTCGAGCCGGTCCAGCGGCAGCTGCAATCCATGGGCGCCGTCGATGCGCGCGAGCAGCGGCAGCAGCGCGGCGATGATCTCGGGCGCGCGCTCGGTCACGTCGGCGTCGTCGCCCAGGCGCAGGCGGCCCAGCACGTGGTCGATGCGCACGACATCGTGCAGCAGGCGCTCGACCACCTCGCGCGTGACCTCGCCCCGGTCGCCGTACACGCGGCGTCCGCCAGCGCGCTGCGCCTGCTCCAGGCGCTCGACGGCGAGGCCGATCATCTCGTCCAGCGTGCGCAGCCCGTCCACGTAGGAACTGGCCACGCCGACCGACACGCCGATACGCAGCTTCTCGTTGCGGTAGCTCAGCACCAGCTTGTCGATGGCCGTCTGCAGCCGCAGCGCGAAGGCGCAGGCCGCGACCATGTCAGACATCGGTGCCAGCACCGCGAAGCGGCCCGGCGCGATCTCGCTGACCGTATCCTCGTGGCGCACCTTGCTCGCCAGGATGCCGCGCAGGCGACGCGCGATGAGGCCGGTCAGCTCCGCGCCGCGGCGCTCGGTCAGGCCGGCGAAGTCATCGATCTCGACCACCATCACGCTGAAGCCGCCGTGGTTGCGGCGCGCCAGCGCGATGTCCTGGCTGCCGCGCCAGTTGAGGTAGGAGCGCGTCGCGAGCCCCGAACTGGGATCGACCGGACTCTGGTTGGCCAGCGCCTCGCGGCTGGCCTCGAGCTCGCGCGTGGTCTCGCCGAGCCGGCGCAGCGAATCGAGCCGGGCCAGCAGCTCCGCCGAGCCGATGCCCTTGGTGATGAAATCGTTGGCGCCCGCCTCGCGCGCGTGCTCGCGCGACTCGTCGTCCTCCTCGCCCGAGATCACGATCACGGGCAGGCGCTGCAGCCGGGCGATGCGCGAGGTGCGCAGACGCTCGAGCAGGCCGAAGCCGTCGAGCTTGGGCATGCCGAGGTCGGTGATCACGAGCTCGATGGCCGAATCAACCAGAAGCGTCTCCCACGCCGACTGGCCGTCCGCTTCCTCGCGGCAGTCGTAGCGGTCACGCAGCTGCTTGATGATGCTCGCGCGCACCATGCGCGAGTCGTCGACGATCAGGATGCGCGGCAGGGCGTCCGGTGTATCGCTCATCGCGCCCCCGTCAGTCCGCGACGCGCACGACGGTACGCCCCTTGACGCGTCCGGCAATGAAATCGTCGAAGGCGGCCGGCAGCTCGTCGAGACGGATGTCGCGCGTCACGCGCGAGAGGTGGCGCGGCTTGAGGTCCGTGGCCAGACGGTCCCAGACCTGCTGGCGCAGCGGGAAGCCGGTGTTCGCGGAATCGATGCCCAGCAGGCTGACACCGCGCAGGATGAACGGAAATACCGTCGTGTTCAGGCGGAAATCGCCGGCATTGCCGATGCTGGCGACGGCGCCGCCGAGCTTCATGGTGGCGAGCACCCAGTGCAGCACGGGTCCGCCGACGTTGTCGACGGCGCCGGCCCATTCGCCCGTCTCGAGCGGACGGACCTTGTCGAAGTCGATGTCATCGCGCAGGCGGATCGCGCTCGCGCCCAGCCCCGTCAGGTAGTCGGCCTCCGAGGCCTTGCCGGTCAGCGCCACGACCTCGTAACCGCGCCCGGCCAGCATGTCGATGGCCAGACCGCCCACGCCCCCGGTCGCGCCGGTGACGATCACCGGACCGGCCTTCGGCGTCAGCCCGCAGGCCTCCATGCGCACGACGGCCAGTGCGGCCGTGAAGCCGGCCGTACCAAGCGCCATCGACTCGTACGGCGTCAGTCCCGCCGGCAGCGGCACGACCCAGTCGGCCGGCACGCGCGCGACCTCGGCATAGCCGCCGTGGTGCGACACGCCGATGTCGAAGCTCGTCGCGATGACCTCATCACCGGGCGCGAAGCGCGGATCCGTGCTCTCCTCGACCACGCCGGCCATGTCGATGCCGCCGACGCAGGGGAAGCGCCGGATGATCTTGCCCGCGCCAGTCGCGGCCAGCGCGTCCTTGTAGTTGATGCCGGAGTAGCGCACCCTCAGCGTGACCTCGCCGGGATCGAGCTGATCGCGCGTCAGCGTCGCGAGCCGGCCCGACACCTTCCGCTCCTCGTCCTGCGTGATCAGGTAGGCCCTGAATGCTGCGCTCATCGGCACGTCCTCCATGCAGCCGCCGTCCGGCGGAAACGGCATCGATTATAGCCAGATGCATCCCCGGCCCGCCCCTTCTGTTCCGCTCCCGGACCCTCCATAATCGTCCGCGAGCCGTGGCTGGCGAGCCTTCACGATGAGCATACTGGAAAAACCGCTGAGCACCGCCCGGGCCTACGTGGATTTCCTGTCCGCGCGGGAGCTGCCCGTGCTGCGGCAAACCGCCCGTCGGCTCGACACGCTGCGCGCGCTCCAGGACGAGATCGGCACGCGCGAACTCGCGGCCGTCGTGCTGGCCGACCCGCTGTTCGCCGTGCGCCTGCTGCTGTGGCTGGACCAGCACCGCGGCCGCCTGCGCAACCACGACCTGACGACGCCCGAACGCGCCGTCATGATGATGGGCATCGGCCCGTTCTTCAGTGCCTTCGAAAACCTGCCGACGGTCGAGGACCGGCTCGCCGACCGACCTGAAGCCATGCTCCGGGCGCTACAGACCGTGGCGTGGATCCGCCGCGCGACGCGGCTCGGCCGCGACTGGGCCGTACTGCGCCGGGACATCGACCCCGACGAGGTCGCGCTCGCCACGCTGCTGCGCCCCGTCGTCGAGGTGCTGCTGTGGGTGTTCGCGCCGACGCTGGCGCAACGCATCGTCGACGAGCGCCGTACCCAACCGGAGTTGAGTCCGGCGGCGGCCGAGCACCTCGTGCTCGGCTGCTCCGAGCGCGACATCCGCCTCGGCCTCGCCCACGCCTGGCACCTGCCCGAACTGCTCGTGACGCTGATGGACGAGGCCAACGGAGGCAACCCGCGGGCGCACAACGTCACGCTCGCGATCCAGTTCGCACGGGGTTTCGCCGAGATCGGCTGGGATGCGCCGGCCGTACGCGCAGCCATCCACGACCTGCTCCACCTGCTGCCGGTCGGACGCGAGCCGCTGCTCGAGCACCTCGGCGTGCCCGCCGAGGTCGCCGAACGCTGGCAGGCGGACGGGCCCGACTGACGCGTTCAGCCGCCGGCGCGCGCCTCGAGCTCGATCCAGCGCGTCATCGCCGCGTCGAGTTCCGCCTCGAGCGCATCCAGCCGCGCCTTCAGCCCAGCCACCTCGTCACCCGCCCGCTGGTACAGGGCGGGGTCGGCCAGCCGCTCGTGCAGGCTCGCCTGCTCGGCCTCCAGCGCCGCGATGCGGTCCGGCAGCGTCTCCAGCTCGCGCTTCTCGTTGAAGCTCAGCTTCTGCTCGCGGCGCGGCTCGCGGGCGCGCGTCTCCGCGGCCGGGCGGACATTCTCGCGCGCCGGCCGCGCAGCGCTGACGCGCGCGGCCTCGCGGGCGCGCTGCCAGTCGGCGTAGCCGCCGGCGTACTCACTCCAGCGCCCGTCGCCCTCCCACGCGATGACCTGCGTCACGACGTTGTCGAGGAAGGCGCGGTCGTGGCTGACGAGGAACAGCGTGCCGTCGTAGCCGGCGAGCAGATCCTCCAGCAGGTCCAGCGTCTCGATGTCCAGATCGTTGGTCGGCTCGTCGAGCACCAGCACGTTGGCCGGCCGGGCAAACAGCCGCGCCAGCAGCAGCCGGTTGCGCTCGCCGCCCGACAGCGACTTGACCGGCGAGCGCGCCCGCTGCGGCGCGAACAGGAAGTCGCCAAGGTAGCCGATGACGTGCTTCTTCTCGTTGCCGATCTCGACGAAGTCCGAACCCGGACTGATGACCTCGGTCAGCGGCAGTTCCGGATCGAGCTGCTCGCGAAGCTGGTCGAAGTAGGCGACGCTCTGGCGCGTCCCGCGCCGGATCCGGCCCGCGTCCGGCTCCAGCTCGCCGAGGATGAGCTTGAGCAGCGTGGTCTTGCCGCAGCCGTTCGGACCGATGAGGCCGATACGGTCGCCGCGCAGAATGCGCGTCGAGAAGTCGCGCACGACGACCTTGTCGCCGAAGCGCTTCGTGACTCCGTCGAGCTCGGCCACCATCTGGCCACTGCGCTCGCCCTGATCGACCACGAGCCGGACGTTGCCGAGCCGGTCGCGCCGCGCGGCACGCTCGCGCCGCAGCGCCTCGAGCCGGCGCACCCGGCCTTCGTTGCGGGTGCGACGCGCCTCGACGCCCTTGCGGATCCACACCTCCTCCTGCGCCAGCAGCTTGTCGAAGCGGGCGTTGGCCTTCGCCTCAGCCTCCAGCTCCTCCTCCTTGCGCTGCACGTAGTCGGCGAAGCGGCCCGGATAGCTCGTCAGCCGCCCGCGGTCAAGTTCGACGATGCGCGTGGCCACACCGTCGAGGAAGCGGCGGTCATGGGTGATGACGACCACCGCGCCACGAAAATCGCGGATCAGCCCCTCCAGCCACAGAATGCCGTCGAGATCGAGGTGGTTGGTCGGCTCGTCGAGCAGCAGCAGTTCCGGTTCGGCCACCAGCGCGCGCGCCAGCGCCACGCGCTTGATGCCGCCACCCGACAGGTCGGCGACCCGCGCCCCGGCGTCCAGCCCGAGCCGCAGCAGCGTCTCCTCGACGCGCTGGTTCAACCGCCAGCCGTCGGCCACCTCGATCTCGTGCTGCAACGCCGCCAGCCGCGCCATGGCCGCCTCGTCCGGCATGCTGCCGAGCGCGTGCATCTGCGCGTGGTACTCGACCAGCGCCCGCGCCGTCTCGCCCAGTCCCTCGGCGACCGCCGAGAACACGTCCTGGTCGAGATCGAAGTCCGGCTCCTGCGGAACGTAGGCCACGCTCAGGCCCGGCTGCCGCCACACGATGCCATCGTCCAGCGCTGCCTGCCCCGCGAACGCGCGCAGCAGGCTGGACTTGCCGGAACCGTTGCGGCCGATCAGCGCGACGCGCTCACCGGCATCGAGCTGGAAGGCCGCCTGATCGAGCAGCGCGACGTGACCAAAGGCAAGGGAAGCGTTTTCGAGGGTGAGCAGCGGCATGGGAACGGATCGGGAAAGAAGCGGACGCGCCGCGATGGTCCCCCCGCCGGGAATCGAACCCAGATCTAGCGCTTAGGAGGCGCTCGTTCTATCCATTGAACTACGGGGAGAGGCCGGCATTCTAGCAGCCTGGCGGCGACCGGGCCCGGACGGGCGGCGCGCGGTAAACGAAAAATGGAGCCAGAGGCTCCATTCGGAAAGGGTTGGCGGAGCGGACGGGGCTCGAACCCGCGACCCCCGGCGTGACAGGCCGGTATTCTAACCAACTGAACTACCGCTCCGCGCTTTTGAACTTCCACCGGCAAGCGCCTCGCCGGCTTTGCGGCCCGCACTGCTGCGTGCCGCGATGTATGGCGTCCCCACGGGGATTCGAACCCCGGTTATCGCCGTGAAAGGGCGGTGTCCTAGGCCTCTAGACGATGGGGACTGCATTTTCCGGTTGGTGGAGGTAAGCGGGATCGAACCGCTGACCTCTTGCATGCCATGCAAGCGCTCTCCCAGCTGAGCTATACCCCCGAACCGAAGCCCGTGATTATAGCGAGAGCGGCTACCTCCCGCAAGCATCACGCGGCTACAGGCTCCCGCGTGACACTGGCTGATTCTGGCGGAGCGGACGGGGCTCGAACCCGCGACCCCCGGCGTGACAGGCCGGTATTCTAACCAACTGAACTACCGCTCCGCGCTTTTGAACTTCCACCGGCAGCGCTTCGCCGGCTTGCGGCCCGCACTGCTGCGTGCCGCGATGTATGGCGTCCCCACGGGGATTCGAACCCCGGTTATCGCCGTGAAAGGGCGGTGTCCTAGGCCTCTAGACGATGGGGACGGACTCTTTCGTTGGTGGAGGTAAGCGGGATCGAACCGCTGACCTCTTGCATGCCATGCAAGCGCTCTCCCAGCTGAGCTATACCCCCGTTGGCGAAAGAGCGCGCATTATAGGGGCCGACCCTCGAGGTGTAAAGCCCGTTTCCGAGGTTTTTCGCATCACACCACTTTGCCCGGATTCATGCGCCCGCGCGGGTCGAAGGCGCGCTTGAGCGCGCGCATCATCTCGATCTCGACCTCGCTGCGGTAGCGCGTGATCTCCTCGCGCTTGAGCTGGCCTAGACCGTGCTCGGCCGAGATCGAACCGCCCAGCTCATCGACCAGGTCGTGCACCACGCGATTGATCTCCGGCGTGCGGGCGATGAACTCGGGGTTGGCAAGCGCGTCGGCCTTGGACAGGTTGTAGTGCAGGTTGCCGTCACCGATGTGGCCGAAGGCGACGATGCGCGCGTCGGGCCAGCGCGTGCGCAACGCCTGCTCCGCGCGCTGGAGGAATTCCGCCACGCGGCTTACGGGCACTGCGATGTCGTGCTTGATGCTGATGCCCTCGATGCGCTGTGCCTCCGAGATGTTCTCGCGCAGCGCCCACAGCGCGCGGGCCTGCCCCTCGCTCTGCGCGATCACCGCGTCGCGCGCGAGACCGGCCTCGAAGGCCTCGCCCAGCGCGGACTCGAGCAGCGCGCCGAGCGCGGAGCCATCGATCATGTCCGACAGTTCCAAGAGCACGCCCCACTCACCCACTTCGGCGAACGGCGCGCGGGCGTCGGGGATGTGCTTGAGCACGAGCGTCAGCGCCTCGCGGCCGACGATCTCGAAGGCGGTCACGCGGTCGCCGCAGCGCGACTGCACGGCGCGCAGCAACGCGACCGCCGCGGCCGGGTCCGGCACGTCGATCCACGCCGTCGCGCGCGATCGCGGGCGCGGGAACAGCTTCAGCGCGACCGCCGTGACGATGCCCAGCGTACCCTCGGCGCCGATGAAGAGCTGCTTGAGGTCGTACCCGGTATTGTCCTTGCGCAGCGCACGCAGGCCGTCCCACACGCGACCGTCGGGCAGCACGACCTCCACGCCCAGCACCAGTTCGCGCGTGTTGCCGTAGCGCAGCACCTGCACGCCGCCGGCATTGGTCGACACGTTGCCGCCGATCTCGCAGCTGCCCTCGGAGGCGAGTGACAGCGGGAACAGACGATCGTGCTCGTCGGCGACGCGCTGCACGTCGGCCAGCGTGCAGCCCGCCTCGACGACCAGCGCGTTGTTGGCCGCGTCCACTTCCCGGACCCGCTTCATGCGCGAGACGTTGATGACGACCGAGCGCCCGTCGCGCAGAGGCGTCGCGCCGCCGCACAGGCCAGTGTTGCCGCCCTGCGGCACGATGGCAACGTCGGCCTCGTCGCACACGCGCACCAGCGCCGCTACGTCCTCGGTCGAGGCCGGAAAGGTCACGGCCAGCGCCTCGCCGCGGTAGCGGCCGCGCCAATCCGTCAGCCATGGTGCCTTGGCAGCCTCGTCGGTCAGCACCTGCCGGGCACCGACGACGGCGGCCAGCCGCTCGATCAGTTCCGCATCGTTCATGGGCTCAGTCCCTCCCGACGGCGTGCAGCAGCGCGGGGCGCATGCGCGCGACGGCCTCGCGGCCCTCGTCGATCGCCTCCCGCGCGCGGTGGAATTCCATCATCTCGATCTGTGCCAGATGCGGCGAGATCAGCACGTCCGCCGGCTCCCCGGCCAGACGACTGCGCGCGATGCGCATCTGCATGATGTTGATGCTCGAGGCGACGACGTCGGCCAGCGACGGCAGTCCGATGCCATCCCCGTCGGTGCCGTTGCCGATCCCGATCTTGCCCAGCAGCCGGCTCGCAAGGCTCTCCTCCGCCGGCTGCGCGGCCCTGGAGCGCGCGCGGCGGCGCCCGCCGCCCACCATGCCCGAGCCGAGTTCGACGGCGATCACGATGTCGGCGCCGAGCGCGCGGCACAGCGACACCGGCACCGGATTGACCAGCCCGCCGTCGACCAGCACGCGCCCGTTGCGCTCGACCGGCGAGAACAGGCCCGGCAGCGCGATCGACGCGCGCACGGCGTCGGCCACCCGCCCCTCGCGCAGCCAGGCCTCGCGGCCGGTACCGAGATCGGTGGCGACACAGGCGAAGGGACGGTCGACGTCGCGGAAGTCCTCGACGAAGAAGTGCTGGGCGCAGTGGGCCAGAACCTTCTCGCCGCGGATCAATCCGCCTCGGAAGCTCAGGTCCAGCATGCCGACGACGTCACGCCATTCGAGCGAGGACACCCACTGCCCGAGTTCGCCGACCTTGCCGGAGACATAGGCCGCGCCGACCAGTGCGCCGATCGAGCAGCCGCAGACCACGTCGGGGCGGATGCCCTCCTTCTCCAGCGCCGCGATGACGCCGATGTGCGCCCATCCCCGCGCGGCACCGCTACCCAGCGCGAGTCCGATGCTCGGGCGACCGTCCTGGCGGGCGATGAGCGAGGACTCGTACATGGGCGCGGCGGACCTCCGTCAGATGGGTCGGGCGTACAGGTCGTGCACGTCGCAGTCGGTGACACGCACGCGGGCGAACTCGCCGACTTCGAGGTGCTCGCCATCCGGGATGATGACCAGCCCGTCGATCTCCGGCGCGTCGGCGCAGGAGCGCGCGATCGCACCCTCCTCGTCGATGTCGTCGACGAGAACGTCGATCTCGCGGTCGATCCAGCGCTCCAGCCGCTGCGTGGAGATGTCCTCCTGGAAGGCCATCAGCCGCATGCGGCGCTCGTCGCGCACTTCCTCGGGCACCGGGTCGGGCAGTTCGTTGGCGGTCGCGCCCTCGACCGGCGAGTACGAAAACGCGCCGACGCGGTCGAGCTCGGCCTCGGCCAGGAACTGCAGCAGTTCCTGGAAGTCCTCCTCGGTCTCGCCGGGAAAGCCGGTGATGAAGGTCGAGCGGATCGTCAGGTCCGGACAGATCTCGCGCCACTTGCGGATGCGGGCGAGCACGTTCTCGGTGCTGGCCGGGCGGCGCATGGCTTTCAGGATGCGCGGGCTGGCGTGCTGGAACGGGATGTCCAGATAGGGCAGGATCTTGCCTTCGGCCATCAGCGGGATCAGGTCGTCGACGCTGGGGTACGGATAGACGTAGTGCAGGCGGATCCACACGCCCAGTTCGCCCAGCGCGCTGGCCAGCTCCAGCAGTCGCGTCTTGAGCGGACGGCCGTTCCAGAAGCCGGTGCGGTAGCGCACGTCCACGCCGTAGGCGCTGGTGTCCTGCGAGACGACGAGGATCTCCTTGACGCCGGCATCGACCAGCGCCTCGGCCTCGCGCATGACCTCGTGGATCGGGCGGCTGACCAGATCGCCGCGCATCGACGGAATGATGCAGAAGCTGCAGCGGTGGTTGCAGCCCTCCGAAATCTTCAGGTAGGCATAGTGGCGTGGCGTCAGGCGCACGCCCTGCGGCGGCACGAGGTCGACGAAGGGGTCGTGGGGCTTGGGCAGGTGCGCATGCACCGCCTGCATGACCTCGTCGGTCGCGTGCGGGCCGGTCACGGCCAGCACCTGCGGGTGCGCGGTCTGCACCACGCCCTCCTTCGCGCCCAGGCAACCGGTGACGATGACCTTGCCGTTCTCGGCCAGCGCCTCGCCGATGGCGTCGAGCGACTCCTCGACGGCGGCATCGATGAAGCCGCAGGTGTTGACGACGACCAGGTCGGCGTCCTCGTAGCTGCCGGAGATGTCGTAGCCCTCGGCGCGCAGGCGCGTAAGGATGTTTTCGGAATCGACCGTCGCCTTGGGACAGCCGAGGGAGACGAAGCCGACGCGCGGCACGTCCCGTTGCGGGGTTCGGGTCATGGAATCGCTGCTCTCACCGGCCGTCGCGGCCGGAATCACTTCTTGTCGGACGTGTCGTCGGACGGGGTCTGGCCGGGGAACGGAAAACCGGCGAACAGGTTGCGGGTCTGGTTCTCGATCTGCTGCTGCATCTGCTCGAACATCTTCTTGCTCTGCTCGAGGTAGGCACCCATCACGCTGTTGAGCGCGGGTCCCTGGAAGTTCATGAACTGCGCCCACAGGTCCTGACCGACGGCGCTGTTCTCGCCGTAGATCGAGCGGGCGTGTTCCTGCATGCGGGCCTGCAGCTCCGTGAACGCCTTGATGTTGTTCTCGAGGTACTTGCCCATCACGCCCTGGGTCGCGTTGCCGTAGAACCGGATCATCTGCGAGAGCAGGTCGCTGCTGAACATCGGCGCGCCGCCGGCCTCCTCCTCGAGGATGATCTGCAGCAGGATCGAGCGCGTCAGGTCCTCGCCGGACTTGGCGTCGACGACCTGGAATTCCTCGCGGTCGAGCACGAGCTGCTTGACGTCGGCCAGCGTGATGTACGAACTCGTGCGAGTGTCATACAGGCGTCGATTGGGGTATTTCTTGATGAGTCGCATCTTGTCGGCCATGCTGGGCGCTCTCCTCGGCACGCGCGGATTTATTGCTGATTGCCCGCGATTATAGCGCGCCCCGGAAAATGCCCCGCATCGGCGCGGGGTTTCGCCGCCCCGCCGCGCACTGCGGCACGCCCGTCAGGCCATGTGCAGGCCGCCGTTGATGTTGAGCGTGGCGCCCGTCATGTAGCCGGCCAGATCGGACGCGAGGTAGGCGCACAACGCGCCGATCTCCTCGGGACGACCGAGCCGCTTCATCGGCACGGAGTCGATGATGGCCTGGCGGATGTCCTCGCGGATCGCCATCACCATCTCGGTGGCGACGTAGCCCGGGGCGATGGCGTTGACGGTCACCCCCCTGGCCGCCAGCTCCGCCGCCAGCGCCCTCGTGAAGCCCAGCACGCCGGCCTTGGCGGTGGAATAGTTGGTCTGCCCCGCCTGCCCTTTCACGCCATTGACCGACGAGATGTTGATGATGCGGCCCCAGCCGCGCTCGGCCATCTTCGGCGCGACGTGGTGGGTGACGTTGAACAGGCTGTTCAGGTTGGTGTTGATCACCGCGTCCCACATCGCCTTGTCCATGCGCGAGAAGAACTTGTCACGCGTGATGCCGGCGTTATTGACGAGCACGTCGACGGGGCCGACCTCGGCCTCGATGCGCGCGACCATCGCGGCGCACGAGTCGTAGTCGGACACGTCGCCCTCGGCCGGCGTGAATTCGAAGCCCGCGGCCTTCTGGTCCGCCAGCCAGACGTCGCGGTGCTCGTAGCCCGGCAGGCAGTTCGCCACCACCCGGAATCCGTCACGCGCCAGCGCCTGACAGATCGCAGTTCCGATCCCACCCATGGCGCCGGTGACCAGCGCGATTCTCGTTGCCATGACGAACCCCCTGCAGTGGTTGATCCCCGTGGCCGGACCACTCGACTACCGCGAAATGCGGCAACGCATCATCGACCACATGCAGTGGATTATAACCACACAAACTTTTCTCGCTGCAGCGCAAAACTCCACGCCGGCTCAGTACATGTGCTGGCCGCCGTTGATCGAGATGTTCGCACCGGTCACGAAGGCCGCCTCTTCCGAGGCCAGGTAGGCGACCAGACCGGCGATCTCCTCGGGCTTGCCCAGCCGGCCGAGCGGGATCTGCGGCAGGATCTTGGAATCGAGGATTTCCTGCGGGATCGAGGTCACCATTTTCGTGCCGATGTAACCCGGCGAGATGGTGTTGACGGTGATGCCGTGGCGCGCGACCTCCAGCGCCAGCGCCTTCGTGAAGCCATGCACGCCGGCCTTGGCGGCCGAGTAGTTGGTCTGCCCGAAGGCGCCCTTCTGGCCGTTGACCGACGACACGTTGATGACCCGGCCCCAGCGCCGGTCGATCATGCCCTCGACGACGTGCTTGGTCATGTTGAACACGCTGTCGAGGTTGGTGCGGATCACCGCGTCCCAGTCCGCCTTGCCCATCTTGCGGAAGGTCATGTCGCGCGTGATGCCGGCGTTGTTGATGAGGACGTCGACCGGACCGACCGCTTTCGTCACCTCCTCGACGCAGACCGCGCAGGAATCGAAGTCCGACACGTCGCACTGGAAGCCGCGGAAGCCGTAGCCCATGTTCTGCATGTTCTTGAGCCATTCCTCGGCCCGCGTGTTGGAGGGCGAATACGTCGTCACGACGCGATAGCCCAGGGCCGAGAGCTTGATGCAGATCGCCTCGCCCAGACCGCCCATGCCACCGGTTACAAGCGCCACTCGTGTCATTTTCGATCTCCTTCCGACGCGGCCACACCGGCCGCCGCAACGCGCGGGCCGTCAGGCCCGCTCCTTCACGTACCGTCCCGGCGCTGCCTCCAGCACCGGAAATTCCTTGTTGCCGAGCCGCTTGCGCGCGGCCACCTCGTGCCCGCCGTGGCCGTGCAGCCACTCGATCCAGTGTCGCCACCAGCTGCCGGCCTGCTCCGTGCTGCCGGCCAGCCAGTCCTCGGCCCCGGCCTCGTCACCGCCCGTGCGGAAACTGCGCCGGTTGCGCGCGGCCGGGTTGATGGCGCCGGCGATGTGGCCGCTGGCACCGAGCACGAACCGCGTCGGCCCGCCCAGCAGCGCACGCGAGGCGTAGGCCCCACGCCACGGCACGATGTGGTCCTCGGCCGTCGCCAATAGATAGGCCGGCGCGCGCACGCGCCGCAGATCGGCGCCCCGTCCGAGGATACGCAGACGCCCGGGCTCGCGCAGCGCGTTGTCCAGATACATGTTGCGCAGATACCACGTCATGAACGGTCCCGGCAGGTTGGTGCCGTCGGCGTTCCAGTACAGCAGGTCGAAGGCCGGTGGCGTGCCGCCCTTGAGGTAGTTGCCGACGACGTAGGGCCACACGAGGTCGTTGGCGCGCAGCGACGCGAACACGCCGGCCAGCTCCGCGCCACGCATCAGCCCGCCGGCGCCGATGGCCTGCTCGCGCGCGGCCAGCGAGGCCTCGTCGACGAGGCAGCCCAGCTCCCCGGCCTCGGCGAAGTCGAGCAGCGTCGTCATCAGCGTCAGCGAGGCCACGTCGCCCTGCCCGTCCGGTGCCGCCGCCAGCGCGCTCGCGAGCAGCGTGCCGCCGATGCAGAAGCCCAGCACGTTCGGATCCGGTACACGGCTTACGCGGCGCACCACGTCGAGCGCCTCGAGCACGCCCGTGCCGGCGTAGTCGTCCCAGCCCAGACGCGCCTCGTCCGGCCCGGCGTTCTTCCACGAGATCATGAACACCGTGAAACCCGACTCGACGACGAAGCGCACGAAGGAGTTCTCCGGCGACAGGTCGAGGATGTAGTACTTGTTGATGCACGGCGGCACGATCAGCAGCGGCCGGACAGCCACGCGGGGCGTGGCGGGCGCGTACTGGATGAGCTGCATCACCGCGTTCTCGTGGATCACCGCGCCAGGCGTGACGGCCAGATTGCGGCCGACTTCGAAGGCGCTTTCGTCGGTCATCGAGATGCGTCCCTTCCCCAGATCGGCGAGCAGGTTGGCGATGCCGCGCGTAATGCTCTCGCCGCCGGTCTCGAGCGCGGTGCGGATGAACTCGGGATTGGTCGCGGCGAAGTTGGCCGGCGACATCGCGTCGATGAACTGCCGCGTCACGTACAGCGCTCTCGCGCGGCTGCGTGCGTCGGGAAACGGCAGCATCTCGACCGCGCGCAGCGCGTACTCGGCGTTGAGCAGATAGGCCTGACGCAGGTAGTCGTGCAGCGGGCTCTCGGACCAGGCCTCGGAGGCAAAGCGCCGGTCGCCCGGCGGCACGGGCACGAGCTGCGGCGCCGGCTCGCCGGGCGGACGCGCCAGCATGGCCTGCCACAATGCCTGCTGGCGCGCGAGCAGCTCGCGCCGCAGCGCCTCGATGCCGGCCATCCGGTCCGCCGCTCCGTCCCCGCTCATCGTCCGCTCCGTCGCCGCGCCTCGCGCGGGCTACAATGCCGTCCCATGTATCTCGTCGCCATCGGCTGGATGTACGTCGTCCTGATGGTGTCCGTCGCGAACCCCAATCCGGTCGGCGGCGTGATCACCTTCCTGTTCGGCGGCCTCGGCCCGCTCGCCCTGTTCCTGTGGATCTTCGGTACGCCCGCGCGCCGTCGCGCCAGGGCGCGCCGCGAGGCTGCCGCCGACACCCCGGACGCACCGCCCGGCCCCTGACTCAGTCGCGCCACACCAGCGCCGCGAAGCGCCCGGTCGTGCCGTCGCGCCGATAGGAATAGAAGCGCGCCGGATCCGACACCGTGCACACCCCTCCACCGTAGACCCGTCCGACGCCCGCCGCGGCCAGCCGCAGCCGCGCGAGCCGGAAGATGTCCGCCATCCACTTGCCCGGCACCACGCCCGGCGCGAAGGCCCCGGCGGCCTCCGGCTGCCGCGCGCAGAACGCCTCGCGCACCTCGCCCCCGACCTCGAAGGCCGCCGGTCCGATGGCCGGCCCCAGCCACGCCATCAGCTGCGCGGGTGGCACGCCCATCGCGCGCACCGTGTTCTCGAGCACGCCGCCGGCGAGCCCCCGCCAGCCCGCATGGGCCGCGGCCACGACCGTGCCACGGTCGTCGCAGAACAGCACCGGCAGGCAGTCGGCCACCATGACCGCGCAGACCGCGCCGGCACGGCGCGTGAACGCGGCGTCGGCACGCGTGCCCGGCTGCGCCGCATCGGCGACGACGACCTCCGTGCCATGCACCTGTTCCAGCCACAGCGGCATGGCCGGCAGGCCGGCGGCGACCCGGCGGCGGTTCTCGGCGACCGCCTCGGGCGCGTCACCGACGTGGGCACCCAGATTCAGGCCGGAGTACGGGCCCGTACTGACGCCACCGTGGCGCGTGGTCACCAGCGCGCGCACGCCGGGCGGCGCGGGCCAGTCCGGTTCGATCCATTCGGCCGGGCGGTTCATGCGCCGGCCCCGCGCAGCGCCGCGAGCAGGCCCTCGAAATCGTCCGGCAGCGGCGCCTCCCACTGCATGGGCCGGCCGTCCGCCGGGTGCAGCAGGCCGAGGCGGAAGGCGTGCAGCGCCTGCCGCGTGAAGGCATCGAGCACCGGATGGCGGGCGCGACGCTTGCCATAGACCGGATCGCCGACCAGAGGATGGCCGATGCTCGCCATGTGAACGCGGATTTGGTGCGTGCGACCGGTCTCGAGCCGGCATTCGACCAGCGTGCACTCGGGCAGCCGCTCGACCACCGCGTACTGCGTGCGCGCCTCGCGCCCGCCCTCGACGACGGCCATGCGCGTGCGCTGCGTCGGGTGGCGGCCGATCGGCGCATCGACCAGGCCGCCGCCGGTGAGCTCGCCATGCACGAGGGCGAGGTAGTGCCTGCGGACCGTGCGCGCCTGCAGCTGGCGCACGAGGTCGGTCTGCGCCGTCAGCGTCTTCGCGACGACCATCAGTCCGCTGGTCTCCTTGTCCAGCCGATGGACGATGCCCGCGCGCGGCACGGCCTCGAGCTGCGGCGCGTGGTGCAGCAGCGCGTTGAGCACGGTGCCGCTCCAGTTGCCGCTGCCCGGATGCACCACCAGTCCGGCCGGCTTGTTCAGCACGAGGAGGTCCGCGTCCTCGTACACCACGTCGAGGTCGATGGCCTCCGGCCGCTCGGCCAGCACCGCCTCGGGCTCCGGCTCGGTGATACGCAGGCGCTCGCCGCCCCACACCTTGTGCTTGGCGTCGCGCACCGCGCCGTCGAGCAGCACGTGTCCGTCACGCAGCCAGTTCTGCAGCCGGGTGCGTGAATGCTCGGGGAAAAGCTGGGCAAGTGCGCGGTCGAGCCGCAATCCTGCACAGGAGGGCGGAATCTCCAGTTCGCGGCACGAGTCCACCGCAACCTCTGGGATATAATCGACAGACCTATTCACGCGGGTGCGATCAACAATGGCGGGATTCATGAAGGTGTTGCGCAGTTTAGCCGTTCTGTCGGTGGCGCTGGCGGCCGGTTGTGGCCTGCTGCCCGAGGAAGTCGACGAGACCGTCGGCTGGAGCGCACAGCGCATTCACGCCGAGGCCCGCTCCGCGATGAACGAGGGCGGCTATGACCGCGCCATCGAACTGCTGCAGAAGCTGGAGGCCCGCTATCCCTACGGCCGCTACGCCCAGCAGGCCCAGCTCGAGGTCGCCTACGCCTACTACAAGACCGGCGAGCGCGAGATGGCCCTGGCTGCGGCCGACCGCTTCATCCGCCTGCACCCGAACCATCCGAACGTCGATTACGCGTACTACCTGAAGGGGCTCGTGAACTTCAACGAGAACCTCGGCCTGCTCGCCTTCCTGTCCAAGCAGGACCTGTCCGAGCGCGACCCGAAGGGCGCGCAGGAAGCCTTCGACACCTTCAACGAGCTCGTCACGCGCTTCCCGAACAGCCGCTACACGCCGGACGCGGTCCAGCGCATGCGCTACCTCGTCAACTCGCTCGCGCAGCACGAGGTACACGTGGCCCGCTATTACTACCGGCGCGGCGCCTACGTGGCGGCCGTCAACCGCAGCCAGGCCGCGATCAAGGATTACCCGGACGCGCCGGCCATCGAGGAGGCGCTGTTCATCATGCGCGACAGCTACGAGGCCATGGGCCTGAAGGAGCTGCGCGACGACGTCGAACGCGTGATCCGGATGAACTTCCCGAACAGCGTCTACTTCAGCGGCGGCCCCACCGAGAACAAGCCGTGGTGGCAGCTGTGGTGATCCCCCGCGGCTGAACGCCGTCCGGCCGGCCGGCGCACCCGCGCCGGCACTCCGAGGGGCGTATTTTTCGCAATACCGCCGGACACCCCGGCGCGTCAGTATTGCGTGCGAGGCCGGCGGCGCCCGATTCCAGCACTCCCTTTCGAGCGTCCCTGCGACCGGCCAGCCCTGCAACCGGAGCGAGGACGGACGATGGACACGCTGGACCACTACATCAACGGCAAACCCTACCGTGAGGACGGCCGCCGCGCGGCCGTGTACAACCCGGCCACCGGCGCGGTCACGCGCGAGGTCGAGCTGGCCTCGCGCAGCACCGTGGAGCGCGCCGTCGCCGCCGCGCACGAGGCCTTCCCCGGCTGGCGCGCCACGCAGCCGCTCAAGCGCGCGCGCATCCTGTTCAAGTACAAGGAACTGCTCGAAAGGAACGCCGACCGCATCGTGGCCGCCATCGTGGCCGAACACGGCAAGGTGTGGGAGGACGCGCACGGCGAGCTCGCGCGCGGCATCGAGGTCGTCGAGTACGCCTGCGGCGCGCCGGAGCTGCTCAAGGGCGAGCACTCGCGCGACGTCGGGCCGGACATCGACTCGTGGTCGGAATTCCCGCCGCTGGGGGTCGTGGCCGGCATCACGCCATTCAACTTCCCGGCCATGGTGCCGATGTGGATGTTCCCGATGGCCCTGGCCTGCGGCAACACCTTCATCCTCAAGCCGTCGGAGAAGGTGCCGGGCGCCGCGCGCCTCCTCGCCGAACTGCTGACCGAGGCCGGCCTGCCGCCGGGGGTCTTCAACGTCGTCAATGGCGACAAGGAGGCCGTCGACGCCCTGCTCGCCGATCCTCGCGTGAAGGCCGTGAGCTTCGTCGGCTCGACGCCGGTCGCCGAGTCCATCTACGCCACCGGCACCGCGCACGGCAAGCGCGTGCAGGCGCTGGGCGGCGCGAAGAACCACGCCGTCGTGATGCCCGACGCCGACCTCGACAATGCCGTCAACGCCATCATGGGCGCGGCCTACGGTTCGTGCGGCGAGCGCTGCATGGCGATCTCGGTGGTCGTCGCGGTGGGCGACGCGGTGGGCGACGAACTGGTCAAGCGCCTGCGGCCCAAGGTCGAGGGCCTGCGCATCGGCAACGGCGCGCAGCGCGGGCTGGACATGGGGCCGCTGGTGAGCGGTCCGCACCGCGACAAGGTGCGCGCCTACATCGACCTCGGCGTCGAGGAAGGCGCGACGCTCGTCGTCGATGGCCGGACGCTGCGGGTCGACGGCCACGAGAACGGCTTCTTCCTCGGCGGCACGCTGTTCGACCACGTCCGGCCGCACATGCGCATCTACCGCGAGGAGATCTTCGGCCCGGTGCTGTCCATCATGCGCGTGCAGAGCCTGGGCGAGGCCATCGCGCTGATCGACGCGCACGAGTTCGGCAACGGCACCTGCGTGTTCACGCGCGACGGCGCGGTGGCGCGACACTTCACCGACGCGGTGCAGGCCGGCATGGTCGGCGTCAACGTGCCGCTGCCGGTGCCGGTGGCCTGCCAGAGCTTCGGTGGCTGGAAGCGTTCGCTGTTCGGCGACCTCTACGCCTACGGACCGGACGCCGTGCGCTTCTATACCCGCCGCAAGACCATCACCCAGCGCTGGGCCGTGCGCGGCGTGGAGAACGCGCAGTTCGCCTTCCCGAGCAACGGCTGACGGGGTATGGTTAGGGGTCACCCGCAGACCGGGCAGCGCGTGCCGCCCGTTTCGCTTTCAGGAGAACCAACGATGATCAAATCCCGCGCTGCCGTCGCCTGGGGCCCCGGACAACCGCTCGAGATCACCGAGATCGACGTCGCGCCGCCGAAGGCCGGCGAGGTGCTGGTGCGCATCGTCGCCACCGGCGTGTGCCACACCGACGCCTTCACGCTGTCGGGCGACGACCCGGAAGGCATCTTTCCGGCCATTCTGGGCCACGAGGGCGGCGGCATCGTCGAGGCCGTCGGGCCCGGCGTGACCTCGGTCGCCGTCGGCGACCACGTGATCCCGCTCTACACGCCGGAATGCCGCAGCTGCAAGTTCTGCACCTCGGGCAAGACCAACCTGTGCCAGGCCATCCGCGCCACGCAGGGCAAGGGCCTGATGCCCGACGGCACGACGCGCTTCTCGAAGGATGGCAAGCCCATCTACCACTACATGGGCACCTCGACCTTCTCCGAATACACGGTGCTGCCGGAGATCGCGCTGGCCAAGATCAGCAAGGACGCGCCGCTCGAGAAGGTGTGCCTGCTCGGCTGCGGCGTCACGACCGGCATCGGCGCCGTGCTCAACACCGCCAAGGTCGAACCCGGTGCCACCGTGGCGATCTTCGGCCTAGGCGGCATCGGCCTGGCCGCGATCATCGGCGCCGTGATGGCCAAGGCCTCGCGCATCATCGGCATCGACATCAACCCGGAGAAGTTCGCCATCGCCCGCCAGCTCGGCGCCACAGACTGCGTGAACCCCAAGGACTACGACCAGCCCATCCAGCAGGTCATCATCGACATGACCGACGGCGGCGTGGACTACTCGTTCGAATGCGTCGGCAACGTGCAGCTGATGCGCGCCGCGCTCGAGTGCTGCCACAAGGGCTGGGGCGAGTCGGTCATCATCGGCGTGGCCGGCGCGGGCCAGGAGATCTCCACCCGCCCGTTCCAGCTCGTCACCGGCCGCGTCTGGCGCGGCTCGGCCTTCGGCGGCGTGCGCGGCCGCACCGAACTGCCGCGCTACGTCGAGCAGGCCCAGCGCGGCGAGATCCCGCTCGACACCTTCATCACCCACACGATGGGACTGGAGGACATCAACCGCGCCTTCGATCTGATGCACGAGGGCAAGAGCATCCGTTCGGTGATCCACTTCTGACGACGATGAGCACTCCGATCGAAACCGTCGCCGCCAACAAGTGCTTCGGCGGCTGGCACAAGCGCATCCGCCACCGCTCCGGGACGCTCGGCTGCGACATGATCTTCGCGATCTACCTGCCGCCGCAGGCCGAAGCCGGACCCGTACCGGTACTGTACTGGCTGTCCGGCCTCACCTGCACCGACGAGAACTTCATGCAGAAGGCCGGCGCCCAGCGCATCGCCGCCGAGCTGGGCATCGCCATCGTCGCGCCCGACACCAGCCCGCGTGGCGAGGGCGTGCCGGGCGACCCGGCCGGCGGCTGGGACTTCGGCCTCGGCGCCGGCTTCTACGTCAATGCCACGCAGGCGCCCTTCGACCGCCACTACCGCATGTACGACTACGTCGTCCGCGAGCTGCCGGAACTGGTCGAGACCCACTTCCCGGTCTCCGACCGCCGCTCCGTGGCCGGACACTCGATGGGCGGGCACGGCGCGCTGATCTGCGCGCTGAAGAACCCGGGCCGATACCGCTCGGTATCAGCCTTCGCGCCCATCGTGCATCCAGCCGCCGTGCCGTGGGGCGAGAAGGCCTTCACCGGCTACCTGGGCCCCGACCGCGAGGTCTGGAAAGCCTGGGACGCGTGCGAGCTCATCGCCGGCGCGGCCGAGCGTCTGCCGCTGCTCGTCGACCAGGGCTCGGCCGACCCCTTCCTCGCCCAGCAGCTGCGGCCCGAACTGCTGCGCGAGGCCTGCGAACGCGCCGGTCACCCGCTGACGCTGCGCATGCAGGACGGCTACGACCACAGCTACTACTTCATCGCCAGCTTCATCGGCGATCACCTGTTGCACCACGCGGCGGCACTGCGAAGGTGAACCGGCACGGGTGACGTGGCGCGGCCGCGTCACCCGCCACGACATCCATTGACCCCGGTCAACAAAGGGGTATTGCGGTGTCCGCATGCTGCGGCCAATGGCACTACACTCGACCGGCTCCCGTATCCGCAAGGCCGTGGCATCCACATGTCCATTCGCCATCTGCTTCTGTCGATGATCGCGGTCTTGTCCGCCCTCGCGCTGGCCATTGCCGCGCGCGAGGTCGTCGAGATCGGTCAGCACAGCGCAGCCGTCGACTGGCTCCAGCACACCAACCGCATCTCCGGCCTCGCGCAGACCGCGGGCGGCGCACTCGCGCGCGAACGCGGCCTGACGCTGCTGATGCTCTCGTCCGGCCCGCCGGACCACGACACGCTGCGCGAGCTGCGCCAGATCCGTCGCGCCACGGACCAGGCCGTCACCCAGCTGGCCGCGCAGGCCGACGCCACGGCCCGCCTCGCGCCGGAACACACGCTGGTCACCGCGCTGAAGGAAGTGCGCGCACTGCACACGGAGCTGTCGAGCTACCGCAGCATCGTCGACGCCGCGCTGGTCGGCGTGCCGGCCGACCTCGAACCCGACGCGCGGCGCTGGATCGAGCTCGTCACGCGGCACATCGAATTCCTGCACCACCTGATCAGCACCAGCATCGCGCCGGTCGGCGACCGCAGC